>CXWJ01005088.1_pt1 | contig 18135 bp, 12 predicted proteins | sample 590841 | NCBI WGS metagenome assembly CXWJ01 (sample SAMEA3498367, study PRJEB10139) | wastewater metagenome | biome: wastewater treatment plant; material: activated sludge | place: Austria | collected 2015-01-21 | reverse complement strand
CACTATTTGGTAATGGAACTCCTCGGCGGCCCCCTCTTCGCCGTGGCCGGCGCGGGCGAATCCCACGGCCCCGGCATCGTCACCATCGTCTTCGGCTGTCCGCCAGGGCTATGGTTGGAGCGCGCCGCCGTGCAACTCTACCTGGATCGCCGCCGTCCTGGCGGCACAAAACACGGCACCCCCCGCCGCGAGGACGACCACCTGACCTTTCTCGCCGGCCTCTACCAGGACGACCACGCCGCGCTGACCGCCGGGCCGCCGCTGGCCGCCGGCGACGACACCACCACCAGCTACGAAGCCGGCTACAGCACCGGCGAACCCATCGCCGCCCTGGTGCTCTCCACTGCCGGGCGGGCCGGGCATTACGACCAGTTCGCCGGGCCAACGGGGGAAGTGCGGCCGGGCCACACCGACCTGGTGAAATACCACCAGTCGGGCGGTCGGGTCGACATTCGCGGCGGCGGCCGTTCCAGCTACCGCGCCACCATCAGCGACGTCATCGGCGGCAGCGTGGCCCGCCTCTATCTGCAAACCACGTTCGGCACGGTCTTCCTATCCTCGGTGGCGCAGGTCGGGCCGCTACGTGCCACGCATACAGTGGCCGACGCCGTGCGCACCTTTGGGCCGCGTGTCACCCCGGAGCAGATCGCCCCGCTGGCCGCCGCGCTGGAGGCGTCGTGGCAGGCCATCGGCATCCCCACCATCGACGCCGCGTTCGCCGCCGCCGCGGCCGATCTGATCAAGCAGACCCGCATTGCCGGCGATTCGCTGGGCGCGGCGGTCGAGGTGGTGGGCCTCAACGTACCCGCGCTGGCCGGCGACCCACTCTACAACAGCCTGAAGCTGCGGCTGATGGGCAGCCTGGGCGGGCTACACGCCGCGCAATCGTGCGAGATCGGCGACGGCGCGGCCGTGGCCGGGCGCGTCGGCAGCGCCAACAACGACCCCATCCGCGCCACGGGCTACGCCGCCAACAGCCACGGCGGCCTCCTCGGCGGCATCACCACCGGCAACCCGCTGGTGGCCCGCGTCGCCTTCAAGCCCACCAGTTCCATCACCTTGCCCCAGCAATCCGTGCGGAAAAATCTGGAAGAGATCGACTTCGAGCTGCAAAAGGGCCGCCATGATCCGTGCGTCGGCGTGCGCGCCGGCATCACCCTGGAGTCGCGCATGGCGATTGAGCTGCTCAACGCCGTCCTGATGCACGCCGCGCGGCGGGTTGAGGGCGACGATTACGGGTTGTTCCCGGAGCAGTAGGTCAGTATTCACCCGTGTTGAACCGTGATTATTTTATTTATCGGCAACATTGGCTATACCCAACCAATTTACACAACTGAGAGTCCTGTTAACTCGTATATCTTGCGGTATACAGCCGGCCTGTATCCATGATATACTGCCCCGGTTCGTCGCTAACGAGCGGTAGTCCGTTTTCCATTATCCCGAGTCGATTGGGCATTTCGGTTGCAACTGAAACCAGCCCACGCCATCACGAATCGTCGCTTATCTATACTCGAATCACACCGGTTCGGACCGGACTGTACGTTATTCGTATCGTTTTGTAGATGACGTGGAGGATGACCATGAACCTGTTGCTCTACAACGAATCGAAACGCGCATTGTCGCCCCGCTCGACGCGGCCATCGTCCGGCCTGCCCCTATGGCATGGGGATGAGCCGCAGTCGTTGCCCGATTCGCTCCTCGCCGAATTGGGCTACAGCAGCTCGCCGCCGACGGAAACGAACGCTGAGACTGACCCGGACGAGACCTTCACCGGCCTGTTCCGCCTGTTCGTTGCCCCCGCCCTCAGCTTCTAAATAGTCGCCTCTCCGGCCGCCGGCTGCCATTCACACGACGTAGCACAGGTAATGACCTCGAAGCCGTGGCGGGCGACGATGGGCCGGCTCATGGCCCCGGCGTCGATGGTCAGATAGGGCACGCCCCGCGCTCGCGCCTCGCGCACCCGCGCCGCCAGCAGCGCCGTATACAGTCCCTGCCCGCGGAACTCGGCCCGCGTCGAGCCGCCCCACAAACTGGCAAAATGGCCGGTGTTGTAATACGTCCAACCGGCGCTGGCCGCCGCCCCATTGACGTAGACCACATAGACGCTGAGATAACCGGGAATCGCCATGTGACCGCCCAGGCGCTCGTATACCCAACTAAAATCCTCACCCCATACCGGCTCCAATACGCCCACAACGTCGCCAAGTTGCTCCGGGTCGGTGAGTGGCCGCACGTCGGCCGCCGGCTCGGCCAGCAGCGCCGGCGGCGCGGCAGCCACGTTGAGCACCATGATCGCGTCCTGCTCTTCCAGGACGAAACCGCGCGCCGCCAATCGTTGGGCCAGGTCGGCCGGGCGGTCGTGGGCATACACCTTCCACTCAAACGGCTGATTGTGGGCCGCGAAATAGGCCAATTGCTCGTCAATGGCCGCCTCAACCGATGCCTCATCCAGTTCGCTATAGAGCACAAAGCTCATGCCCGGCGCCGGCCGCACGTAGCGCACCAGACCCGGCCGCTCCTCGCGAGTCATGCCCGGATATTCGATCTCACGCCGCTGCTCGCGGTCGTAGAGGGCCAAAACTTCCTGAATGTTCAAGAGGCCACTCCTGCTGGGTCTTGCAAATGGTTTGAACGTATAGTTTAGCCGAAGCCGGCCGGATGTGAATAGCGACGGGAGACGGGAGGCTGCCGCCGCGGGTTCAAACCCACGGCTGGCACACAAAACCCGGCTGTTGAAGTTTTAATAATTAAACACGGATAGAACACGGATTATACGGATGAAAACGGATTGAATTCTCTCTATCCGTTTTCATCCGTCCTATCCGTGTTTATCCGTGGCTAAATTATTAATCCGCAAAAGCCGGTTGGAGGCGGAACCTCGTTTTAGGAGTTTAACATAATAATCAACATATTCACCGCCGGCTTTCTGCGGGGGGTTGAGGAATCCGCCGCTAGGCGGGAAGTGCGTTCAAACGCACTTTCAGAGGGGCCGCGCTTCTTCAGTGCGTTTGAATGCACTTTCATCGCTAGCGGTGGATTTCGATCCACCGCGGCCCGGCAGCTTCGTATGTCGATTTTATTGTTAAACTTCTACAACCCGCCGCGAGTGATGAGCGGCCGTCGGCGGTCGTCCGTCACTAGGCCCAACGTCGTTTTTCTTTATAATTGAAGCCCATGGCCCATGAAGTCAACCCATCCCTGCCAATGCCGGAAGGCACGCCGGCCGAACTCTATGAAGAGTTCGCCGTGCCGGCGATCATGGCTCCCTGCGCGGCCAGGCTGATCGAATATGCCCGGCCCCGGCCGGGGCAGCGCGTGCTGGACGTGGCGACGGGCACGGGTATCGTCGCCCGGCTGGTGGCCCCGCGCGTCGCCCCCGGCGGCCGGGTGGTGGGGCTAGACGCGCATCAGGAGCGGCTCGACATCGCCCGCCGCGTCGCTCCGCCCGAATACGGCATCGAGTGGCGCGCGGCCGACGCCCAGGCTATCCCCTTTGATGACGTGTCGTTTGATCTCGTCCTGTGCCAGCATGGATTACAATTCTTCCCCGACCGCGTGGCCGCGCTGCGCGAGGCGCGGCGCGTGCTGGTCGACGGCGGCCAGGCCGTTTTTGCCGTCTGGCAAGGCTTAGGCCAACACCCCATCGACGCCGCCTTATCCCGCGCGCTGAGCGAGCAGTTGATGATCACGCTGGAACATCAGGCCGTGCCCTTCGTCCTGGGCGATCGGGAACAGACAGCGGCCCTGTTTGTGTCGGCCGGCTTTCGCATCGACGAGTTCCGCCCCGTGAATATCACGGGCTATTTCCCCGGCGGGCTGGCGCGTCTCGTCCAGGTCAATGTGGTCGTCTATGCCCTCACGTTGCCGTGGCTCAGGGGATTGGATGAGGCCGGCAAGCTGGCTCTTGTTGACCGGATATTACAGGCCATCGCCCCGGAACTCGAGCCATTTGTCGAAGGCGACATGATCCGCATGCCCAAACCGGCGTGGTTCATCACCGCCCGAAGAGAATGAATGCATAAGGGAGAGCCAACATGAACGCTGAAGAAATAAACAGAGTCCTCGTCGTCGGCGCGGGCACGATGGGCGGGCAGATCGCCCTGCAATGCGCCATCCACGGCCTGGATGTGAGCCTCTACGATGTCTCGGCCGCGGCGCTGGAGAGCGGCCTGGCCCGCGTGCGCGGCTATGCCCGCCACCTCATCGCCGAAGGGCGGGCCGATGCCGACGTGCTGCAACGCCTCACGCCGACGACCGACCTGGCCGTCGCCGCCGCCGCCGCCGATTTGGTCAGTGAATCCGTGCCCGAAGACCCGGCGCTGAAGGGGCGCGTCTTCGCCCAGCTACACAGCCTCTGCCCGCCCCACACCATCTTCACCACCAACACCTCCACCCTGCTGCCGTCGATGTTTGCCGCCGCCAGCGGCCGGCCGGAGCGGCTGGTGGCCCTCCATTTCCACCTGCCGGTGTGGGACGCCAACGTGGCCGACGTGATGGCCCATCCCGGCACGGCGGCCGACGTCATTGAGACGGTGACCGCCTTTGCCCGCCGCATTGGCCAGATCCCCATCGTCGCCGGACGCGAGAGTTCGGGCTACGTCTTCAACGCCATGCTCAGCGCGCTCAACGACGCCGCCCTGCGTCTGGTGGCCGGCGGCGTGGCCGAGGTGGCCGACGTGGATCGGGCCTGGATGGGAGTGATGAAAATGCCCATCGGCCCGTTCGGCATCATGGACGCCGTGGGGCTGGATACGGTGTGGAAGATCACCGACTTCTGGGCCGGGGCCACGGGCGATCCCCAGTTGCGGGCCAACGCCGACCTGGTGCGCGGCTACATCGACCGCGGCCGGCTGGGGCACAAGAGCGGCGGCGGGTTCTATGATTATCCCGACCCGGCCTTTCGGCGGGCGGGGTTTTTAGACTCGGATGGGGGAGTGTCTTAGCGCGTTTTTGAAAAAATCTGCTGGATAGAATTGTTAGGCAACCAAACCCAACACTGTACCAATTGTGAAATCCATATCGATTAGCTGATTATACTGTGCGAGCCGGTGACTAAAATAGAACACCCTGAAGCCGCGGACCATTGTTCATATTCGCAGTTATCTTCACTCACGCATCGTTTCGGGCACCGCCGCCAACGCCTCATCCGGCAACACATAGCTATGCTTCAGCCGGTCGTCGTTCCACTCCAGCATCTCCGGAAAGCGGACGTTGGGCAGCACCTGGACGGCGAAGATCTCCTGCACCCCTTCCTCGAAGCGCAGGAAACCCAGGGTGCGGCCGTCGCGCAGATCGATCACCCACACCCCACACGTCCGCTCCGTGAGCCGCTCCACCAGCGGGATGCTGCTGAATGTGGCGCTTTCGCGCACCTGCGACAGGCCGATAAAGGCCAGCGGGCCGTAGAAATCGAGGCCGCGGGTGAAGCCGGGCATCTGGGCCACGGTGCGCCACGCGCCGTGGCGCACGTCGGCCTGGGCGATGCTGCCCTCGCCCGATTCCAGGAACCACAACTTGCTGTCATACCAGCGCGGCGAATGGGGCATCGACAGGCCGCGCAGGAGGATGGAGCGGGTGGGCACTTCCATGAGCAGGCCGCCGTTGGCCTTGTTTTCGCGCCAGCCGCCGCGGGTGTCGGTCTCGCCCAGCGCGGTGACGAATTGCGGCCGCCCGCCGAGCATGGCCAGCCCGTTCAGATGGCAGCGGTCTTCGGGGGCCAGGGCGGTGAGGAAGGGGGGCCGCCAGCGGGGGTAGAAGCTGTGGTCGGCGTCCAGCGTGCACAGGCAGCCGAAACGGGTGTTCACTAGCCATAGCTCGCCGTCGGCCGACCAGGCCATCTCGTGAATGTCGATGTCGCCAGTGACGTGGATGCGGCGCGGCAAATAGGCGGCGTCGTGCTTGCCGGCCGGCTCCAGCTTGCGGGCCACGGCGGGCATGTTGCGGTAGTACCACACAGTGTTGGTACCGCCGATGGTCAGACGGCTGGCATCGACGGCGATGCCCATCGGCTTGTTGAATGAGCGGAAGTGGGTGTTGACTGTGCCCGTCTCCGGGTCGTAGCGGACGAGGATGACCTTGCCCGCCTGATAGGTGCTGACGACCAGGCTGACGCCGGTCTGCTTCAGGATTTCGCCGAAGGAGCTGGTGTAGACGCTGCGGAGCGGATCGGGTTTGGGTTCGCCGGCGTCGGCCTCGGGGGTCGCGGCGGTGGGGTCGGCGGGCGGCGGGGCGTCGTCGGGGGCGAGGGGTTGGTAGTCGGTCATGGGGGAATTATATCGAGAAACCGGGTTTCTTCCGAGAAACCCGGTTTCTAGGTCTATCGTTTGTAGTCAGGCGATTTATCGCCGTTCTTCAGACGGGCACTAAAGTACCTACTACGAACAAAGAGGGCGAGGCGCCGCCGCCTCGCCCCCACAAGTAAACCGTTAAGGCGCGATCACATCCAGCCCATCCACCGTCTTGGGCAAACCTTCATCCCAGCCCGACCAGATGGGGCCGCTGAACTGACCGGTCGCCAGACTGTAGGTATAGACCATCGAATGGGTGCCCGACGCGCCGTCAACGTTGAAGTTGCCCTTGGTCGTCAGGTAGATCGTCTGGCCGTCGGCGCTGGCCGACAGGCTATCGGTCGAATTGCGGGGCATGCCCTCGGCCGAGCCGTCGATGAGCAGATGCCACAACCCCTGCGTGTTCGTGCCCAACTGCGTGGAGCAGAAGCCGAGCACATCCTCGCCGGAGAAGGTGATCGTGCCGCCGTTATAGGCCGGCACAGAGCCACTGGTCTTCACGCTGAACAGGATGTACTTGTCGCAGTTGGTGCCGATGGGCGACAGGTAGCCGGGCAACAGTTCAACGCCGTCGAGCTTTTCGCCGGCGGTCGAGAGGCCCACGTCGGAGCCGTCGAAGCGCAGCGCGAAGCCGTTGGGATCGTGCAGCAGCAGGTCGTGGGGCAATATGGTGCCCACCCCGGCGATGGTCACGTTCTTGGTGAAGGCCATGTTGGCCGAGCCGTTGGCGGCGCTGGGGATGTCGAAGGCGGCGATGTCGGCATTGGTCGGCAGGCCGATGGCATTGCCGGACTGATGGAGCGACCAGGCGCCGGTGTCGCCGTCCCAGCGCAGGATGTCGCGCTTGTTGAAGGATTGGCCGTCGGACGTTACGCCGATGGCGTTGGTCGCCACGTAGATGTCGGCAGCGGTCGAAACGCCCTGCTTGGTGAGCTTCAACGTGTAGAAGTAGCTCGATCCGCCCTCGTTGCCGTGGTTAAATTCGCGCACGCGCACGTAGTAGACCCCGTTCGACGGCAAGGTGTAGGTCAGCAGGGAGTCGAGGTTGGTGTTGTCGTCATTTTCGGCCAACATATTCCCCGACGCGTTCTGCAACTGGAGCGTGGAGTCGAGGTTGGAGCCGAGAATGGTGGCGTCGATATCGACGGTGATATTGTCGCCGGTCTGACCGTTAAAGCGGTAGAAGTCCACGTCGCCGGCCGGGTCGATGAGCGGATCGGCGACCACGTTGCCATAGGCGATCTGCGTGGCGTTGGCCCGGTTGTTGTTCGGCTCGTGGGGGTCAGTGGTCCCGCTGCCACTGGAGAGGGTCACGGTATAGCCGGTTGACGTGGCGCTGTTGATGGCGACCACGTTGTCGTCCTGGCCATAGAAGGTTTCGCCCGGCAGCCATTGCCCGCCGCTGTCGCCGGTGTCGCCGTCGCCGTCGCTGTCGATCACGTAAGCGGTACCGTTGTTTACTTCGTGGATGACCACGCCCTCCAGCGGCAATTTGACGTCGTACCCCGTCCACTTGTGGGCTTCGACGGTGTAGTAGTGGCTGCTCGAGCCGTTGATGGGCAGGATCGCCATCAGGTAATCTGACGCGCCCGGCTGGACCAGACGCTGCAGGGTGATGGTCTGGGCGCTATTGCCCAGGGTAAAACGGCGCGCCGCCGGAATCCAGCCGACCAGATTCTTGTGGAAGGAGATGGTTCCCTGGCCCACGCAGCCGTAGGTGGCGTGGGTGGCCCGGTTGCAATCGGTCCAGGTGTCGCTCATCACGTCCCACCGGTTATCGTAGACGAGGCCATAGTGGCCGGATGAATGGGGCATACCCATACTGTGGCCCATCTCGTGGGCCATCACCGTGATATTATTATAGGCCCAGGGCGGTTCCCAGGTGATGCCGTAATGCTTCGTCACGCCGTCGAGGGTCAGCGTCCGGCTGCCACCCCAGGCGCAACAATCCAGATCAGCGTTGAACATCATGTTGATGCCACTGAAGGTCGGAAAGTAGACTGACGAATTAGCCACGCCAATACAGTCGTTCAGCACCGCGTTGTGCAACAGGTTGCCCTCGTTGTCAAAGTAGGCGCTGCGCGGCTGTGGCAAGGTGAACCAACCGTAGGCGGCACTGCCGGCAATGTTGACCTGGTTGAATGAGGTCTCTCGCCAATAGTGATCCAGCCCGGGATAGGTATTGCTGTACATACCGGTGAAGTAAGATAGCCCCCGCGGCTGGTCGGGAATGTCGTTAAACTTGCAGAGGATGGAGACGTAGGGCTGTGTGCCGGTAATAGGGGCCGGGTCGGAGGGCTGGCCGGGCGCGACTTCAATCGCGCCGACCACGGCGTGTGCCGTATCGTCGCCGGACGCCGCCAGGCGGACGGCGTTAATCGTGACGCGCCGGCCATTGAGCGCCGTTACACCGCCGGCGACGGCCAACGTGTCGGCGCTAATTGCCAGCCGAAGCTCTTCGCCGGCATCGGTGACCAGGAAATAGAGCGTTTGCGCGGCCCCGCCCGAGTTCGGTTGGGGGTCGCCCCAGATGACCAGGAACGTGCCGGTTAGGGCTTCGCCTTGGCCATTGGTGGCTTCGGAATATTTCTCATTACTCTGGGCCAGGGCCGAGCCGGTGAACAACACCAGCAGACCGGCCAGGAGTAACAGCGGCAGATACTTCCAACGTGACAACATGGTGATCCTCCCAGGAACAAATGGACGACAAAACGACAGCAACCCACGATAGGGTGTTGCTGTTAACCACCGGACAAATTGGCAAAGATAAGGGCTATGGTGAGAGAAAACTGCTTATCCTTAGGAGGAGGATAAACGAATAGCGGAGGGTGAGTCAATCAACTCATGTCACCACTATTGTCATGTAATTGGGGTGACAAATGTCATGTTTTGGGGGTTGGCTTTGGATGGAATGAGTTAGAAACCGTGTTTCTCGGAAGAACGTAGGGACGAGGCAACGGCGAAACAAATGATGCGATGAAGAATCAACCGCTCTCGCCGTTGCCTCGCCCTCGGTGTAGAAGAGGGCGAGGCAGCGGCGATACAAGGTCATTCGTTTCCAGCAACGCCTATCGCCGCCGCCTCGCCCCTACCAGGAAACCGTTAAGGCGCGATCACATCCAGCCCATCCACCGTCCTGGGCAGCCCCTCGGCCGCGCCGCTCCAGATGGGGCCGCTGAACTGATCCGTCGCCAGGCTGTAGGTATAGATCATCGAATGGCCGCCCGACGCGCCGTCAACGTTGAAGTTGCCCTTGGTCGTCAGGTAGATCGTCTGGCCGTCGGCGCCGGCCGACAGGCTGACGGTGGCGTTTTTGGGCATGCCCTCGGCCGAGCCGTCGATGAGCAGATGCCACAACCCCTGCGTGTTCGCCCCCAGTTGCGTGGCGCAGAAGCCGAGCACGTCTTCGCCCTTGAATTGCAGATTGCCGCCGTTATGGGCCGGCACTGTGCCGCCGGACTTCATGCTGAACAGAATGTATTTGTCGCAGTTAGCGCCGATGGGCGACAGGCTGCCCGGCAGTATCTCCACCGCGTCGAGCTTCTCGCCCCCGGCCGTCAGCCCGACATCGGAACCGTCGAAGCCCAGGGCGAAGCCGTTGGGTTCATGCAGCAGCAGGTCGTAGGGAGTAATGGCCCCCACGCCGGCAATCGTCACGTTCCTGGCGAAGGCCAGCACCGCCGAGCCGTTGGCCGGGTTGGGGATGTCGAAGGCTACGATGTCGGCCTTGGTGGGCAGGCCGAGGGCGCTGCCGTCCAGGTAGAGCGACCAGTCGCCCGTGCCGGCGTCCCAGCGCAGGATGTCGCGCTTGTCGAAGGCCTGCCCGTCGCTCGTCGTGCCCGCGGCGGTGGCGGTCACGTAGACGTCCAGTTCGGTGGGCGGCGTCACCGGCCCCATCGTGTCCTCGATCCAGCCCAGGACTTGCGACACGCGGGTATAGACGCCGTAGAAGTTGGGCAGGGCGCAGCCGTTGCCCCAACTGGTGATGCCGGCCAGCTTCCAATTGTTGGGGCCGTCGACGACCAGCGGGCCGCCGCTATCGCCGGCGCAGGTATCGACGCCGCCGGCCGTATACCCGGCGCAGAGCATATTGGCGGTGATGTCGCCGTCATAGCTGTTGCTATCGTTGCAATTGGCATTGGTGACGACGGGCACGACGGCTTCCATCAGGTCTTCCGGATAGCCGCTGCCGTCGCTGCCCCAGCCGGAGATCGCCGCCTGCTCGCCGGCCAAACTGCCGACCTCGGCCGAGACCAGGGGCACGGTGGCGACCATCTCGCCGCCGGGCGTCGGCCCCAGGTCGGCGGCGTCGTCCAGCCGGATCAGGGCCACGTCCTTGTCGTATTGCGCCGCCTGGTTATATTGCGGATGGACGTAGATTTGGGCCACGTCGAGACGCTGGTAGCCGGCCTCGGGGTCGCCCAGATCATGGATGCCGGCCAGCACCTGCACGTCGTTGGCATCGTTGCCGACGACACAATGGGCAGCGGTGAGGACCCACTCGACATCGATGAGCGAGCCGCCGCAGTATTGAGCGGCATACGGGTCGCCGCCGGCGCCAATCAGGGCCACCTGCCACGGCCATTCGCCGGGGCCGGCCACCTGGCCGCCGATGATGGGCGACGGGCTTTCGTCCTGGGCCAGCGCCGCCGGCAACAGGGTGAAGGCGGCCAGCAGGATCAATGCCACCCGCGATAGACGAACGAAACGAACAGAAAACGACGCCATCTGGTTCACAAAATCCTCCCAACAACAAACTGGGCCACCGGCCAGGCGACCGGCGGCGGCGATATAAATTAATCGGCAAACCGCTGGTACAAACAACGGCCCGGCGGAATACGCGATTGGGGAAATTATATCATAAGGGTCAGCCGGCGCGCACCGTGGAAGCCGCGTGGCTGATCATCTCGCGCAGGACGGCCTGGTCAACGTCGGCCAGCTTGTTGATATAGAGGCACACCTTGCCGACCTTGTGCTTGCCCAGCCGGGCGCGCATGGCCTCGTATTCGTTGTCGTCGGTGGTGATGTAGAGGGTCAGGTTTTGCTTGCGGGGCGAGAAGGCTACGACGGGCATATCACCCTCGCGGCCGCTCTCATATTTATAATGGACGTTGCCGAAGCCGACGATGCTCGTGCCATACATGCGCGGCTCCTCGCCGCTGATCTCGCGCATCATCTCCAGGATGACGTAGCTGTCGTGGCGCTTGCGCTCGTCGGGCAAGGACTCGAGAAAGGCGCCGACGGCGGCGTCGTTGAATTGGGTTTTGTTAGCGGACATGGGGTACTCCTTGTTGGATTTTGTACGGTTATTGGACCACCGACGGCGGACGGATGACGGCGGACCGCTGAAGAACGATAGCGATTGCGATGGCGATAGCGATAGCGATAGCGACCCACTGTCCACTGTCCACTGTCCACTATCCACCAGCGGTCAACCGTCGGCCGTCGGCGGTCGCCTATAGACAATCTCCCGCCGCACGAACGCTGCCGCGGCGGCCGGCGGGTCGGCCCAGCCGATGGCCGCGGCGATGGCGTCGGGGATCATGATCACTTGCGGCTGGGCGTTGCGCAAGCCGTAGTCGTGGTCGATGCACTCCTCATGGAAGGCAATGTGCAGCCGGTCGACCTCGAAGGGCGAGGTGCGGACGTGCTCGCCGGCCTCGCCCTGGATGGAGAACCAGTAGAGAAACTCGTCTTCGCCGATTAGCTCGCGAAAGATGACTTCGACGTGCATCTGCTCGCGGACGAGGGTTTGCTTTACCTCATCCATCCGTTCATTGAGCATGGCCAGCCATTCATCGACGCGGGCCGATTTGTCGGGCTTGATGCGGAAGCGGGAGAGTTCGACGAGCATCGCCATTCCTCCATATATAGGGCGGGTTGGCAACCCGCCGAGGGGGCGGGTTACCAATCCGTCCTACATCACCGCCGCTCGGACTTCTTCCAGATGCCCGGCCGACCCCAGCTTACGGCTTTTATCGACGATGAAATCGGCGTAGGCCTTGACGTACTCCTTGCCGGGGGTGCGGAAGTCGAAGCCCTCGGGGTGGTCGCGGAAGAATTCGCGGTGGACACGCGTCCACACCAGGCGGCCGTCGGTGTCGATGTTGACCTTGGTCACGCCCAGCTTGGCGGCGCGGGCGAACTGGCTGTCGTCCACCCCCTTGGCGTTGGGGTTCAGCGCGCCGCCGGCTTCGTTGATGCGCCGCACTTCGTCCTGGGGCACGCTGCTGCTGCCGTGCATGACCAGCGGAAAGCCGGGCAGCGCGGCCTGGATGGCCTCGATGCGGTCGAAATGTAGCCCCTGCGAGCCGGCGAACTTGTAGGCCCCGTGGCTGGTGCCGATGGCGACGGCCAGACTGTCGCAGCCGCTGGCCTCGACGAACGCCTGGGCCTCGTCAGGGTCGGTCAGCATGGCGTGCTTCTCATCGACCTTGATGTCTTCCTCCACGCCGCCCAGCATGCCCAGTTCCGATTCGACGCTGATGCCCCTGGCGTGGGCGCGCTCCACGACGCGGCGGGTGATGGCGACGTTCTCGGCGAACGTCTCATGGGAGGCGTCGATCATCACCGAGCTATAGAAGCCGGAGTCGATGCAGTCGTAGCAGGTCTGCTCGTCGCCGTGATCGAGGTGGACGGCGAAGATGGCTTCGGGGTATTCGCTCTCCACNNCCCTTGCTGAGCTGGATGATGAACGGGGCCTGGGCCTCGATGTGGCCCTGGAAAAGGCCGAGGGCTTGCTCCATGTTGTTGATGTTATACGCGCCGACGGCGTAGCGGCCGTAAGCTTCCTTGAATAGCTGGGCGGTGGTGACGATCATGGGTGGTCTCCTGGGAGGTAGTTTTTATAAGAGCAGGGGAGCGGGGGAGCAGGGGGGCAGGGGTGAATAACCCCCACGAACCGGCTTGCCGCTCTGATGGGGATTATAGCAGGTTAGAAGGTAATAGAAACCGAGTTTTCGGGAAAAAACTCGGTTTCTAGGGGTAGAGGCTCAATTCGCCGCCGGGGCCACCGCCCGGTCGGTAGCATAAGCCATCTGATCGGCCGTCCGCACCAGATGGTAGGCGATCAACAATTGCGTCAGGGCCAGCGGGTAGCTGCGCCGCTCTTCCAAGCCGTAGAGATAGCGGCCGAGTTTGCTCTCGTCAAGCCCGGCGTTGGAAGGCAGGTGGCCGCGGATGATGTCCATCAACTCCTCGGCCTTGTCGGGGGCCACAGAGCCGTCGATCTCCAGAAAGTCGGCCGGCTTGCCCTCGAAGCGGGCCAGGTCGAGGCGCAGGGCCGGATGGTGCGTGGGGCCGTTGGTGCCGTGGGCCAGCACGTCGCTCAGGTCGGGGTGGGCCAGCGTGGGCAGCAGCACCAGTTGGGCGTTCAGATGGCTGTCGCCGGAATCCATGGCCGCGTCGGGCGGGTAGAAGCGCACGATCATGTCGGCGTAGACCCGCTGGGGGTGGATGAAGCGCGGCGAGACGTCGCCCCGGCCCTGCAGGGAGGCCAGCACCTGCTCATGGGTGTAGCCGCGCTTGGACGTGTCGCGCTTGATCTTCCACGCCCGGCGCAACTCCTCCGGCGGGTCGAGGTAGACTTTCACGTCGAAGCATAGGCGCATGAGGCGCGAATGGAACGGCAACAACCCTTCAATGATGACGTACTTCGTCGGTTGCACGTAGGTTGGGCCGTCGAAGTCGCCGGTGTTGTGGTTGTAGGTCGGTTTCAGGATGGGCTGCCCTTCGCGCAAGAGGCGGAAGTGCTGCTCCATGATGTCGATATAGTTGCAGTCGGGATGCAGGGCGCTGAGACCCAGCTCGCGACGCTGGACGCGGTTGTATTTGTGGTAATGGTCGCAGCAAATGACGGTCACGTTGTCGGCGCCCAGCGCCTCGGCGATGCCCTTGCTGATCGTCGTCTTGCCCGAGGCGCTATCGCCGGCCACGCCCAGCATGATCGTTTTTCGATTCATAGTGGCCTCCTAAGAAGAAACCACAGATTTCGCAGATTTCACAGATTAAGATTGCTTATCCGCAGATTAAGCAGATTGGGCAGATTTCTAAGAAATTTTCTTAATCTGCCGAATCTGCCAAATCTGCGGATGAATCCTCTGAATAATCTGTGAAATCGGTGTAATCTGTGGTTTCTCTTCTATTGAACCACCTCGAATTTGACGTCGGCCCACAGTTCGAGCGACTTGCGCAGTTCGGGGCAGAAGCGGGCGGCCTGTTGCAAGGTCTGGCCGGCGCTGACGGCCTCGACGGCGGCGCGGTTGGCGATGGCCCCGGCACGGCTGCCGTCGGGGTGGCCGTGGGTGCCGCCGCCGAAGAGGAAGAAGGCGTCGTTGCCGTAGATCTTCAGCAGGTCGGGCACGTGGTGGACGTGGATGCCGCCGGAGGCCACCGGCCAACTGGCCTTTAGCCCGCCGAAGTCCTGGTCGAAGTAGAGGCCGTGCTCCAGATTGGCCTTCACGTACCGCTCGCGCAGGATGTCGATGATGCCCAGCGTGTCGTTCCACGAGCCTTCCAGCTTGCCGACGACCGTGCCGGTGTGGAGGTGGTCGCCGCCGGTCAGGCGCAGCCACTTGGCGACGACGCGCATGGCGATGCCGTGGTTGGCCTGGCGGGTGAAGACGGCGTGCATGGCCCGGTGGCAATGGACGATCATGTCCAGCTCGCCGGCGCGCTTGAAGATGTCGGCCGAGGCGGCGAAACCGGCGGTCAGGAAGTCGAACATGACCATGCGGCTGCCCAGTTCGTAGGCGTACTCCAGGCGGCGCAAGGCTTCCTCGGTGCTGCCGGCGGTGACGTTGTGCCAGTGGCCCTTGAATTCGTTCGTCTCGGCCGCGGCCCGGTCGACGGCTTCCTGGGCATACATGAAGCGGTCGCGCCAGCGGCTGAAGGGCTGGCTGTTCATGTTCTCGTCGTCCTTGGAGGTGTCCAGCCCGCCGACGAGACATTCATAGATGATGGTCGAATAGGCCTTGGGCGACAGGCCCAGCTTAGGCTTGACCGTGCCGCCCAGCAGCGGCCGGTCCCATTTATTGCTCCACACCCGCTCGTCGTAGATGCCGACACGCGGGCCGGGGAAGGTCTTCACCAGGGCCAGGGGGATGCGCATGTCCTCCAGCCGCAGCGCGCCCACGGCCTTGAAGCCGAAGACGTTGCCGACAATCGACGACATGATGTTGACGACGCTGTTTTCCTCGAAGAGGTCGAGCGGGTAGGCGATGTAGGCGATGTCGCCGGTGATGGCGTAGACCTTGGCTTTGTAGAAATCGATATCGGTCAGTTGGTTGGACCATACTTCGGTCCACGTTCCAGTGGAGGATTCGGCGGCCACGGCGGCGGCAGCTTCGATCATATCGACGCCGCGCGGCTGGATCCGAAAGGCACAGAGCAGATCGGTATCCTGGGGAATATAATCCGGTACGTAATAATCGACAGCATAGGCGCGGACGCCGGCCTTGTAGGCGTCGCTCAGTTCGGCCGTCGGCCGCGCTTTGACCGTTTTCGGCCCAGCAATGGGATTATGAATAGCCACGGGTCTGACCTCCTTGTGAATGTGCTGATACCGACAATAGCGCCGCCGCCCAACGCGGCGACGCCTCACCTCCGTTCGTTGCCAAACGGAGATTGTGAGATATTTCACAAACAGTATAACACAGTGCGTCAGGAAGTAAAGGGGGGAGGGGAAGGGAACGCGGATGACACGGATTAAACGGATGAAAACGGATTGAATATTTTCTATCCGTCTTCATCTGTCCCATCCGTGTTCATCCGCGGCTAAATNNCAGCTTCAGGATGTCGCGGCCGTCGCCGGCCACGCCGGCCACGTTGAACGCGCCGATGATGGTCACGTACAACTCGCCGGTGGACGGGTTGACCCACAGGGCGTTGACGTCCTCCCCCTTGAGGCCGGGGATGGGCGTGCCGTCGAAGAAGTTGGTCCAGGCCGCTGTATTGCGATTGAAGCCCACCGCGTCCTCGTCCTGAGCCTTGAGCGTCGCGCCGCCGGAGCCGGGCACCGACAAGGCCCCGGTCACGCCGATGGCGATACGGGCGTCGGCGGTCAGGCCGAGGGTGTCGATCTTCTCGCCCGAAGTAGTCAGGCCGACGGTGGAGCCATCGACCCACATGGAGAACGTGCCACTGGTGTTGTCGCCGGTGGAAGAGGGTACGAAGCGCAGCACGTCCTGGGGCGTGACCGTGCCCAGCCCGCCCACGGCCTGCTTGGCCCCCAGAGCCAGCAGCAGACTGCCGTCGCTCTGGAGTTCGAAGGCCGAGACGTTCTTGGTGATGCCCACGTCGGAGCCGTCGAAGAACATCGACCAGCCGGTGTTGGGGTCGAACTTGAGCAGGTCGGCGGGGGTGAAGGCTACGCCGCCGACGTTGCCGGAGCCGGTGATGGAGGCGTAGAAGGCGGGGGTGCTGCCGCCGCCCGATCCTTCGCGCTCATAAGCCCCGGCGTCGCACTCGTTGCTGCCGGCGGCGCCGCTGCCGTTGAGGTTGCGGGGTTGGCCGCGCTGGTCGAGGCCGTTGACCGGGGCGGCGGTGCAGTCGGCGTTGGGGGCGCGGTCGAGGGCCGGGCTGCCCGAGGGCAGGGCGTGGGTCAGGGTGGGGCCGCCGTTGTTGGCCAGGGGCGAGAGGATGGTGTTGAGGGCGCCGGCGGGCACGATGTCGGTCGCGCCGGGGCTGAAGCCGATGAGACCGGCGTTGCCGTTGCGGCCGAAGACGTTGTGCTTGTTGGCGACGACGCCACCGGGGCAATTGCCGGCGTAGTCGAGCGTAACTTCACCGCCGCTATTGCCGGAGACGATGGTGCGCCGGAAGCGGGTGATAGGGTCGCTATGTTCGCAGGTGGTAAAAACGCCGCCATTGTTGTTGCTGGTGATAGTGGTATTGGTGATGGTCATGTCATTATAATTTAAGATCCCACCAGTATGTGAGTCAGCGATGTTTGCACTAATGGTGCTATTTGAAATGGTCATAACACCATTCCAAGCGTTTACGATTGCACCGCCACTTCCATACGGCTCATTATACGGGTTATATGTACTATATACATGATTTCCGGTGAACGTACTATTCGAAATGGTTGTGCTTCCAAAGGAAATTATTCCTCCGCCGTAGATGGCTCCATCGTATCCTTCCACGGTGTTGTTAGCGATGATACTGTTATCAATGACTAACAACGAACTTGATCCAATGGCAATGCCTCCTCCAAACGTAGAGTCGCCTTCGGCGTGGTTTCCGCTTACAACGCTATTCAGAATAGTTACGGATCCTTCATCGGAGTTGATACCGCCCCCTCCAACACCATCCCAACCATCCGCTTCGTTGTTGATAATATAGCTATTTATGATAGTTAGGGCCCCAACATTATCGATTGCACCACCATAAGCATATTCGCCATCATAATTCTCGTTCTCAGTAAGTGTGCCGCTAGATATGGTCAGTATGCCTTGATTCAAAATCCCTCCCCCTCCATAGTAATGGGAGTAATCTTGAGAATGACCAGTAATAACATAACCTCCGCGTATGGTCGTATTATTGAGCGTTAGATTACCATTCTTGCCCACTGCCATGATGCGAAAATAAGGTGCATTGCTGTTGCGCTGAATGGTCGACCCATTGCCATTGATCGTCATCGTTGTACTGATCCAAGGCAGGCCGATGTCACCGATATCGTCGTACACTTGCACATTGTTGAGGGTAAACAACCCATTCGACGGCAAATTAATCGTATCCGCCCCATTGGGGTTACCCGCCGCGCAATCGTTGTTCGGTCGCCCGGTGGTCTTGTTGTTGGCGTTCTGGATGGCCTCGATCAGCGAGCATTGGCCGTTGGCATTGACCC
>CXWJ01011694.1_pt1 | contig 18199 bp, 16 predicted proteins | sample 590841 | NCBI WGS metagenome assembly CXWJ01 (sample SAMEA3498367, study PRJEB10139) | wastewater metagenome | biome: wastewater treatment plant; material: activated sludge | place: Austria | collected 2015-01-21 | reverse complement strand
TCAAGAGGTAACGCTGTGACGCTGACCATTCAAACCGCTGAAGACGAACTGCGGCAATTGACCATGACCATCGAAGTCGATGAGGAGCGCGTGCGCCAGGCCATGCAAAAGAAGGCGCGCGAACTCGGCCGCGAAGTCAACCTGCCCGGCTTCCGGCCCGGCAAGGCCCCCTACGACGTGCTCGTCCGCCGCATTGGCGAGGACACGCTACGCGCCGAGGCCGTCGAAGACCTGGTGCAGCCGGTATTCGAGGAGGCGCTGGAACAAGAAGACATCGACCCCTATGCCCGGCCGACGCTGGAAGATATGGAGCTGAAGCCGCTGACGCTGAAGTTCACCGTGCCCCTCTCGCCGGTCGTCACCCTGGGCGACTACCGGGCTTTGCGCCGCGAGGTTGAGGCGGCCGAGGTGACCGACGAGGCGCTGACCGAGGCGCTGGAGCGCGTGCGCGACCACCATCAGACCATCGAGACGGTCGAGCGCCCGGCGCAGGTCGGCGACGTGGTCGCCATCAGCGGCCGGGGTTGGTTCGCGGCCCGTCCCGCCGCTGAAGACGCAGACCCGGCCGAAGATGCGGCCCAGGACGAAACCGCGGCCGAAGATGCTCCCGCGGCCGAAGCCGGTGATGAGGACACGATCTTCGACGAGGAACGGTTGGAGCTATTGCTGGATGAGAAGTCGCTCTTCCCCGGCACGCCGTTCGTGGACAACATTGTCGGCCTGACTGTCGGCGATCAGAAAACGATCAGCCTGACCTTCCCCGATCCCTACGAGCAGGAAGCCGACTTCGCCGGGCGCGAGGCCACGTTCGACGTGACTGTGCTGGAAGTGAAGCAGCGCGATCTGCCGGCTCTGGACGACGACCTGGCTAAGCTGGAGGGCAAGTTCGAGACGCTCGACGAATTGCGCGAGTCGCTGCGCGAAGGGTTGCAGAAGCAGGCCGAGGGGGCCATCAAGGAAAAGACGATCGATGACATGATCCATCTGCTAATGGAAGACGCCACGATGGTCTATCCGCCGGCGGCCGTGGAGGCCCAGATCGACGACATGGTCGAGGATTTCAAGAACCGCCTGTCCCGCAGCGGCTGGCAGTTCCAGGACTACCTGAACCTGCAAGGCATGACCGAAGAGTCATTGCGCGAGGACTTTACCGGCAACGCCGAAGACACGTTGCGCCATCAATTGGCCCTGCGCCAGTTTATCCTGGATGAGAAGCTGCGCGTCGAGATGGCCGACATCGATCACCTCATCGAGGGCAACGTGGCCCGCTTCGACAACGAGGCCCTGCGCGACAACATGCGCAACTATTATCGCACCGGCCGGGGCTTCGAACAGATCAGCACCGAAGTGTTGAGCAACAAGACGTATGAGCGCATCCAGGCCATTTTCAGCGGCAACGCGCCCGATCTGTCGACCATCCCCGACCTGGCCGACGACGAGGAAGAATAACGGGATTCTAACGACCACGCGCTACAATCCGGCGATTGGCGTCAGCATGTGGCCTTACGACGTGGGCCACATGCCGGCGCAACCAATCCGCCGGTGGCGGCCAGATCGGAGGAAAACCTCTCAGGAGAACCAACCATGTTCGACATTCCCACAGCGCTCGTCCCGATGGTCGTGGAGACAACCGGCCGCGGCGAGCGGGCTTATGACATTTTTTCGCTCCTGCTGAAGGAACGGATCATCATCCTGGGCACGCCCATCAACGATCAGATCGCCAATCTGACCGTGGCCCAATTGCTATGGCTGGCGAGCGAGGATAGCTCCAAGCCCATCCGCATGTACATCAACTCGCCCGGCGGCCAGGTCTATGCCGGCATGGCGATCTATGACACGATGCAACAGGTGGAGTGCCCCGTGTCCACGGTGGCCGTCGGCTTCACGGCCAGCTTCGGCACCATCCTGCTGGCGGCGGGCACAAAGGGTATGCGCTACGCCCTGCCCAATGCCACCATCCACCTGCACCAGCCGTTGGGCGGCGCGCGCGGCCAGGCCTCCGACATCGCCATCCAGGCCCAGGAAATCCTGCGTCTGCGCACCGACCTGAACGGCATCCTGAGCAACCACACCGGCCAGACGGTCGAGCGCATCCAGAAGGACACCGACCGCGATCTCTATATGACCGCGGCCCAGGCCCGCGATTATGGGCTGGTGGATGAAGTGCTCAATAACATCCCGGTCTAGGCCGGCCGGCGGCAATTTGCCCCACGCGCGTTCTGCCCCTATAATCCATCTGTCCGGGTGGCTCCAACGGCCGCGCGGGAGGCCGATATAGGGCACATGACACAACGTTTCACACGTGCGCGGGTTTGGAGACCGTTTCTCATCATGTTGGGTATGGCGGTGCTGGTAGCCTATCTGGCTGCCGCGCCGCGCCAGATCGTCCGCGCCCAGAATCCGACCGTCGGCTTCACCCGGACCGTCTTCACCGTGGCCGAAAATCAGGGGCCAGCGGTCATCACCGTCGGCGTCTCGGCCACCCCGGCCGCGGGCGAGAATATCGTCGTCACCTACCTGACTATCCAGGGCACGGCCACCGAGGGCCAGGGCGGCGACTACATCTCCCAATCCGGCACGCTGACCTTCACCAGCGCTTCCCAGAACACGCAATCGTTCAGCGTCACGATCAACAACGACAACATCGTCAACGAGCCGGACGAGACGGTCAATCTGGTGCTGCAATTGCAAACGTCGCAGACGGCCACGCTGGGCGTTTCGGTGGCGACCCTGATCATTACCGACAACGACCAGGCCACCAACACACCACAGCCCACGGCCGCCACCGGCACGCCCATCTTCGTCGATCTGGCCGAGCCGAACAATACCTTCGAAGAAGCGTTCCAGATTCAGCCCGACGCCGCCGCCACCTGCCGCCTGACCCTCTGGCCGCCGGGAGACCTGGACTACTACTCCTTTGCCGTCAAGAGCGGCACTTTCTATAAAATCCTGACCGACGATCTCTCGCCGGGCATCGACACCGTCCTGAAGATATACAATCAGAACGGCGAACCGATCGGCGAGAACGACGACGCCAACACCGCCCTGCCCGGCGAATTCCAATCGGAAGTCATCATCCAGTCGAATACCACCGGCATCTACTTCGCCCGCGTGGTGAACAAAAGCCCGGCCGACGCGGCCAACAAGACCTACTGTCTGGCTATCGACGCCATGGATCAGCCCACGCCCACGGTGACGCCCACGCTGTTGCCGGTGCGCACCGGGGCCGACGCCTGCGAGCCAAACGGCCAATTGCCCATCGCCTGCCTCTTCGGCGATAACCAATCGCAGCAGTTCAACTTCGTGCCGCCCTTCAACGAGGGGCCGGATCAGGACTTCTATCGCGTCTGGGTGAAGCCGGGGACGACCATCACCTGCGAGACGACCGAACTCTCCAGCGTGACCGACACCAACATCATCTTCCTCGGCCCCAACGGCGAGGATTTCAACCCGCAACTGGGCAACGACGACAAGGCCCCCGGCGACCGGGGCAGCCGCCTGACGTTTACCTCCAACTACACCGGCTGGCTCCACGTGCTTGTCGGGCCGGTCAATCCGGTGCCGCTGGCCCAGGCCGATCAGTTCACCTACACCCTGGCCTGCACGTCCACCGTGCCGCCGACGGCCACGCCCATCCCGACGGCCGTGGTTGGCGGCGGTGGCGGGGGTGGCGTCATCCCCATTGCGCCGACCATCACCCCCTTCCCCACGCCGACGCCCATCGATCTGTCGGCCATCCTGACGCCGTCGCCGGTGGTCATCCCCGAGGTGACCATCCAGCCGCTGCCCACGGCCACCCCGGCCGTCGGCCAGCAGAACATCTCGACGGTCAACGTGACCGTCTATTACGACAGCAATTTTAACTTCACGCCGGAGCCGAATGAGGGCATCATCGACGTGGCCGTGGCCCTGTTTGATAATACCAACGGCCGGCTACTGGCCTTCGGCTATACCAACCAGGCCGGCGCGGTGCGTTTCGAGGCCGTGCCCAGTAGCGGCTCGGTGCGCGTCCAGGTGCCGCTGCTGAGCTTCAGCCAGATCGTCGGGCCGGGTGAATCCAATATCGCCGTGCGCGTGGCCCCGTTGCCGCTGCCCATCGGCATTCCCTAGAGGAGCGGAACCGCGTCCGCGCTCGTAGCGTCTTAACCTTAGAACTATGACGGCCGAACCCCAGCCCCCACCCAACCGCGTCCAGCGCCTGACCGCCAATCCCGCCCTGCTGCTGCTGGGCATCATTGCCCTGGTGGCGCTGGCGGCGGCCTGCATCATGGGGTTCATGCTGCTGCGGCCAATGATTGGCGGCGAGGGCAATGGCGACATAGCCGATAACGGCACGCCCGCCGCCGGCGACCCGACCCCCTTTCCCCAGGGCACAGCCGCCCCGGCCGATCAGGCCATCGTCGTCGGCGTCAGCGAGTCGGGCACGCTATCGGTCACGCTCGACGCGCCGGCCACGCTCGACGTCTTGAACAGCCAATGGGCCGTCGTGCCCCAAAACATTGGCGCCGACGGGCTATGGAACCCGGAGGTGAGCGAGGATACAGCCGCCTGGGTCAACGGCACGATTGTCAACTACGTATTCGGCCTGGAAGGAAACGAGGCCAACCGCACACTACTGGAAGGGCTGGCCCCCGGTGACCGGATGACGGTTACCTCGGCCGGCGGCGTCACCCACACCTTCAATTTCGATAGTCGCGCCCAGGTGGCGGCCACCGACCGCAGTGTCTTCAACCAGCAAGCGCCGGGCATCACCCTGATCCTGTTTGACGGCGACGCGGCCGACCGGCTGGTCGTGCGTGGCCGTTACGAGGTGGCTGCTTCCAACCCAACCACCGGCGGCAACATCATCCAATTGGGCGAGACGGCCCAGCTGGGCGACGCGCAGATCACCCCCCAGGCCACCTCGTTCCTGACCAACCGGCCCGAAGCGCCGATCGGATTCGGCTTTTTTCTAATCGATTTTGCCATGCAAAACGTCGGCCTGTCGGCCATCGACACCACCGGCTACCGCTTCACCCTCGCCGACGAGTTGGGCAACCAGTATGCCCTGAACCCGATCGCCAGCCGGCTGGGCAATAACCCGCCGCTGACCGGCTTCATCAATGCCGGGCAGTCGGTGCAGGCCACCGCCGGCTACCAGATTCCGGCCGGTCTGGTCAGCGCCAATCTGACCTGGACGATCATCGCCCCCGACGGCTCGCAGGCCCAGGCCACCTTGCCCTTCACGGCCGGCGGCGCGGCGGGCCAGAGCGCGGTCGTCTCGCTGCAACAGGCGACGATTACGCCCGACCTGAATAACCTGATCATCGTCGGTCAGGTGACCAACGTCGGCGCGCAGCCGCTGGTCATCGCCCCGGAAGATATTTCGCTACGCACCCCGGCCGGCTCCGATTACCTGCTGCTGGCGACCAACCCGCCGTTCCCCTGGACGGTTCCGCCCAACCAGACACTCCAGTTTGCCGTGACCTACCAGCGGCCTATCGGCTCGGCGTCGGCCGTCTTCACTCTGCTGAGCCAGCCGTTCGAGTTGAGCGGCCTGCAATAAACCGGCCCGCGCCTCTCTCTATTCCTGCTTGTCGCCGTTCTTGCCGTTGAGGATAAATTCGAGCGAGGAGGCCGGGCGCTGGCCGCGGCTGGTGTAGTGCAGCCCCATCCCCAGCAACAACACCAATAGCCCCAGCCCCAACCCACCGAGTTGCAGCGGGCCGATGAACGGCCGCTCGAAACCCGGCTGCACGTGGGTGCCGATGCGGATCAGATCGGCAAAGCCGGAGACGTAGCACAGCACCAACCCGGTTAGCGACAGCCGCAGACCGATGTCGGCCTGCAACGAGCGTGGCGCGTCGGGTGGCCGCAATGTGCCCAGATGGAGATAGGCGGCGATGGTCAGGCTGGTGATGCCCAGGAGAAAGAAGAAGGTCTGCAACACGCCGAAACCGGGCGTCAGACCCAGATCGAGCCATTCGGCGGCGGCGGCGACGGCGATGAGGACGACACCCAGCAGCGACAAGGCCAGCATGACCGCGCGACGAACGCGGAGTACTCTATTACTCATAACGCACCCGGAATTAGGACAACAAACGCCGCGTCGGTTGACGCGGCGTTCACAACTGTCGGGGCAGCGGGACTCGAACCCACGACCTCTTCAACCCCATTGAAGCGCGCTACCAAGCTGCGCCATGCCCCGATGCAGACAACATTATAGCAGCCCGCGCCCTGGCGGGCAAACCTTGTCTAATTTGCCGCCCGGCCGCGAAAACGTACAATTTGGTTGCCATCTTGAAGATAAAAAAATTAAACACGGATCAACACGGATAACACGGATCATACGGATAGAGCGTAGATTCAATCCGTTCCATCCGTTATATCCGTGTCCTATCCGTGTTTAATTTCTTAATCGGCAACATGGCAACCAACGACGGCAGCCAAGGAGCCGCTATGACTTACATTCACCCCGATTTGGCCCGTATTCTCGTCTCCGAAAATGACATCCATTACCGCGTGCGGGAGATCGCCCGGCAAATCGCGCGCGATTACGCCGGCGTGGAGCAGTTGTATCTGGTCGGCGTCCTGAAGGGGGCGTTCATCTTCCTGGCCGATCTGGCGCGGGCGCTGACGCAGATCGAGGACGCCCCGCCCCACGTGGTCGATTTCATGGCCGTATCCAGCTACGGGCGCAGCACGACCTCGGGCGAGGTGCGGCTGGTCATGGATGTGCGCGAGCCAATCGTTGACCGCCACGTCGTGCTGGTCGAGGACATCGTCGACTCCGGCCGCACGGTGAATTACCTGCTCCACACCTTGCAGGGGCGCGGCCCGGCCTCGCTGCGCAGTTGCGCGCTGGTGCGCAAGGATCGCCCCGACCTCGACGCGCCGGCGATGGATTATCTGGGCTTCACCATCCCCGACGTGTGGGTCGTCGGCTATGGGCTGGATTATGCCGAGAAGCACCGCACCCTGCCCTTCATCGCCGAACTGCGGCGCGAAGTCTATGAGCGCCCGGACTAGAACGCGCCCTGAGAGACAACCGATTGCAGATAGACGGCCAGCAGGCTGAGCAACCCCAGGATGAAGTTGTAGCCAGCGTGGACGAAGATAGCCACCGTCGTATTGCTGCGCCGGCGGATGATGCCCAGGATGACGCTGAGCAGGAAGATCGCCAGCGTGGCCGGGGACAGGCCGTACTGGACGTGGGAGACGGCGAAGATGAGCGAGGTGGGCAGGATGCCGAAGATGGGCTGGAGCGCGCCGCGGAAGAGCAACTCCTCGCCCAGACCGGCGGCGGCGGCCAGCAGGAACCACTCCCACACCGTGTCAAAGCTGCCCAGGAGGGCCTCATTCACGCCGCTCAGTTGTGCGGCCTGGGTCGGGTCGAGCAGCGCCCACGTGAGGCTGATGCAGCCCTGCAGGAAGACGAAGAACACCATCCAGCGGATGCCGGTCCAGACCTGGGCGGCCGTCGGCCGCGTCAGGCCCAGGCGCTCATTGAGCGCCGCCGGTTCGCGCCGCGTCAGCAGCCCCGCCCCGGCGAATGCGGCCAGCACAAAGACAAACTGCTGGCTCAGCACGTCGAGCAGCGTCACTTCGACCCCGGCCGCCAGCGCGTCAAGCGCGCCGGGGGCCAGCGATAGGACGGCGTTGCCCAGCAGATAGCCCACAGCCACCAGGGCCAGGGTGTGCACCGGCGATTCCGGCTCCAGGGCGGGCAACACGCGCCCCAGCGCCCGCCGCGCCGGCTTCAGCGTGACGAGCATACCCCACAGACCGATGCCGACCAATGCCGGCCCGACCGCCTCGCCGCCGAGAAATTCCTGCCCGGCGGTGGCGGCCAGCCATAGGGCCGGCCGGACAAGGAGAGCCACCCCGACGGCCAGTAGCAGGGCGTGGGCTACGAACAGCAGCAGGTTGAAGGCCACCCGCGCGCTGTTGCCGCCGCGGGCCGTGATCAGGTTGGCGAGGACGATGACGGCCAGAACCGGCAGACTGACGAGCAGGATCGACATGAAAGGGGGCGGGCGGGTCGCTCGCCGGGGAACGACCCGCCCGGTAGATGACTAGGGGGCGACCTGAACGGTGTCGAAGAAGATGCCCACGTTGGGCAGGTTCATAAACCCCTCGCCGCGATAGGGGAAGAACTGTTCGGCCATCTGGCTGAGTGTCTGCCCCTCGGCCAGTTCGCCGACAGCCAGGCCGATGCGGTTGCCGGCCACCAGCCCGGTGACGGGGATGGTGAACCGGCCGCTGTCGTCGCTGCGGCCCGTGCCCAGCAGCGCGCCGTTATAGGTCACGTCCATCACCGCCAGGGACGTGCCGGGCGGGGCCTGGCCGGTAAGCGTGGTGGCATTGGCCGCCACCGGCTGGTCGATGCGGAAGCGCGGCTCCTGGAACGTTTCCACAACCGAGGGATAGGCCTCGGGGGCGACCGTCGGCGGCGCGGCCTGATCGCTGGGATAAGCTTCGGCCGGGGTGGCCACGGCCGGCGGATAGGCCTCACCGGCCGGCGGCGCGGTAGGTACGGCAGCCGTGCCCACGGCGGCTCCGGCTTCGGTTGTCGGGGCACTCTCCAGCGCCGGGGCAAGCGTGGCCTCGGCCTGGTTGGCCCCTGGCCCACAGGCGGCCGGCAAGAGCAAAGACGCCGCAAGGGCGCATAGGATAATCATCAGGTTGGGTTTCATTCTCGATCGCATGGCCTCCATTCTACCCGCAACGTCAAAAAAATAGAAGCCACCCTAAGGTGGCTTCTATCTTACTCACTCGTAGCGACGGATCGGCTTATTGGTTGAAGCCTTCGTAGTTCTTGGTGTCCTGACCGCTGGGGTTCGGGGCGAAGCTGGCCTCGTTAACGGTAGCGACAATAGGCTGGTTGGACGTGATGGTGACGCCGCCAACGGTGTTGAACAGGGTAGCAGCGTTGCCGGTGACGGTCGTGATCCCGCCTTGGGGGGACGACACGTTGAAGAAGATGATATTGCCGTTCGGCGGGATGGGCGTGCTGTGCGACAACACCACCGGGCTTAGGACGCTGGGCTGGGTGGGGTAGTAGGTCACCGTCACCGTCGCCGCGCTGGTGCCGACGTTCTGAACCTGGACACCCGAGCTATTGCCGCCGAAGTACTCTTTGTACTGGGGCAGGGAGACCTTGGTGGTCGCGCTGTTGAGCGGGGCGCAGGAGTATGTCGTCAGGCGGATGGGATTCGTGGTCTTCCAGCCGCGATCGCTGACAACGACGGCGATATTGCCATTGCTGTCGCCTTTGACCTTGGCCGAGCCAAGGGCGCCGACGGGGATACCATTCGTCGGGTGGCCGCTATAGAAGTTGAACGCCTCGCCATCGGCCAGGATTGGGCTGGTCACGGAATAGTTCTGGGTCGGGCCGTTGCCGATTTTGTAGACGTAATCGACCGTGATCGTCTGCGGGCTGCCGCTGACGTTTTGGGCCTGGAGGCCGGTGGTCTGTTCGTTGGCCGTATGGGCATTGCGCACGAGCGAGCAGTAAGCGACGTCATCGAATTCGTTCGGGGTAAAGGCGCGCGATGCCTGCATGTTCGTGGCCACCGGCGCGGAGGTCTCGTGCTCCAGCGACGTACCGGCCAGAGGGCCTGTTCCCGTCACTGTCAGGGCGCCAAACTGTCCGGCCGGGGTGTTGGCGTCAATTGGGCTGATCACAACCATCGCATTAGCCGGAACGTTGGGGTAGACCTTCGGGAAGGTGCTGGCGCCGACGCGGAAGGTAGCTGTGATGGTGTTGGGGTTCGTGCTGGCGTTTTGCACGTAGAAAGTGGTTGTCCGTTGGAGGTAATCTCGCTTGAACAACGGGAAGGCGATTGAGGTATTGACATTGGCGCTGTCAGTACCCGTGTAATGGCCGGAGGCCGTACCCACGCCACGGTTGGTCACGTTGACGACGGCCGCGATGGGCTGGTCGGCGCTGACGACAGCCGAACCGACGAAGCCGGCCGGAACCGAATCGCAGTCTACATTCGTCAGGAAATTGACGGCCGCACCCGGCGCGGCGGACTTGGAGCCGCAGCTATAGGCAGTGCCGTCCGTGCCGTACGCCGTGAAGACGATCGACGAGGTGTCCGTGCCGAGATTCTGGATATTCTGGCCGGAGAGCCAGCCGGAGCCGGGCAGTTGGCCGCTTTGCGCCGCCACCAGGCTGAAGGTGGTCAATACGACCACCACTAACACTAATACAGTGAGAAACTTCTTGGACATGCTTATCTCCTATTACAGATGATTAGACTACGAGCGTTCATACGAAGGGTAGTATAGGTTGTTGCCGGGCGGGGATCAATCACCCGTTTGGAGTATTTAGGGGAGTAATCGGGTGAAAATGAGGCTGGGAAACAGGATGAATAGGCTGAGTCGCCGGCTACCGGGCCTACCGGCCAACCGGTAAACACCTAATCCGGCTTTTTAACCCCGTTCTGTTCTTTCTCCCAAGCCGGATTGCCAGGCTTGCCGCCAGTAAACCAGATCACCGGCCGGCACCACGCCCAGTAATAGCGCCGCCCCGGCATAGACGATTATCCCGATGAGCAAGGGGACGATCATGGGCAGCTCCCGCGCCGGCCACATGGCCGCGACCATGAGCGCCGTCGCCAGCAACGGGCGCGGCAGTAGCGGCAGGAAACTGCCGCGCAGAATATTGGCCCGCACATAGAGATGGATGCCCAGGAACAACGTGGCGGAAGCGATCACGCGGGCCAGGGCCGCGCCGAGGATGCCTAGCGGCGGGATGAGGATCAGATTGGCGATGACGTTGGTGGCCATACTGGCCCCGGTCAGTCGCGCCGAAACGTTCTGACGATGACTGACCAGCATCAACCGGGCGTTGGGCACAGTGATCAAAATGAAAACGGCCGCCCACACCGAAATCTGCAAGACCGGCACGGCCGGCTCGAACGATTCACCAAAGATGAGCGTGATCATCGGTCGCGCCAGCAAACACACGCCCGCGGCGATGGGCAGGGCCACGACGATGAGGTAGTGGTTGGCTTTGTGATGCAGCAAGGCCAGTTTTTCCGGCGCGGTCGCGGCGTAACGCGTCATAACCGGATAGATAGCCACCCGGACGGCGAAAGCCAGAAGCGAGATAGCCAGGGTAATCGTCATGGCGGCACTGTAGAAGCCCAGGCTCGTCTCAGTCAGTAGCAGCGAGATGAGAAAAACGTCGGCCTGGTAATCGACCACGGAGAAAAGATAAATGACAAAGAATCCGGGCGTCTGGCGCAACTGGCCGAGGCTAAAGGCCAGGTTGGGCCTGACGCGCAAGGGCTGAGCCGCGCGGCGAAAAAACGTGAACAGCGCCGGCAGGTAGATGAGCATCCCGACTCCCCCGGCAATGACCATCAACCAGGCGATGTCGATGACCCCGCGGCCTTGCCGCAAGAGCCAGAATCCGCCGCCAATTTTGATGAGGCTGGTGACGAGGGAAACAAGCGCCGGCGTTGCCATGCGCTCATGCGCTTCAAAAAGCGCGCCGCAGATGTCGCTGATCGCTTCCGGAATAGCCGCCAGAGACATGATGAGGATAACCTGTCCTGTCTCCCGGCTATAGGGCAATAGGAAGTACAGGCAGAGGAGGAGCAGGAGATAGGTCAGCAGCGAAGAGAGGAGGCGCAGGCCGAGGTAGTGAACGAAGTGGTAGGCGCTCTCCTCGCGGCGCGGCGCGACCTGGCGGACAAACAGTTCATGCAGCCCCAGAGCCGAAAGCCCGAAGACGATAGTAAAGAAGGTCGTGCCCAGGCTGTAGACCCCCGACGCGGTTGGGCCAAGATTGCGGCCGACGAGAATGAAAAGAAGGCCGGTACCACTCTTGGCGACAAAGTTGGCGATGAGGGCCAGGGCGGTATTGCTGAGCAGCCGTTGGAGGGTATTCATAGGGGGGCCTGCTTAAGATGGCGATCCTAACGGATCGGGCGATGTTTGCCAAACTGGGGGTATTGGCCGGTGCTTCAACTCGCTCCCTTCGCCCCTGCCGCCCACGTCCGGCCCCGATTGACGGGTACCGGGTGTTATGTTACCATCCCGCCTGCGTACCACCCTTTGGGGAAACCACCTACTGACCATGAGCGCCGACAGTTATATGACCACCAATTATTCCACGGAGACGTGGCGACCGACGCTGAAGAATCGCCTTTACGATCTGGTTGGGCCGTTTGAGGAGTTCTTCAACAGGGCGATCTACCGGCCGAAGCATAACCAATGGTGCCGGACTAGGGCCGCCAACACACCTGTCTTCTCCGACCGTTACCTCCAATATCAATTCCTGATCGATAAACATGGCCTGGGTGGGAGTATCGATTTCCTGGAGTTCGGCGTTTTTCACGGAGAATCGTTGAAGTGGTGGCTGGCCCACAACACCGATGGCGGCGCGCGCTTCGTTGGCTTCGATACCTTCACCGGATTGCCTGAATCCTGGGTCGGGTTGCCGCTGGGCACCTTTTCGGCCGGTGGGCAGTTGCCGGATGTCAAAGACAGCCGCGTGTCGCTGGAAGTTGGCCTCTTCCAGGACACACTCGTCGGATTTCTCGAACGCTACCCGTTGAACCGGCGCACTGTCGTCCATCTGGATGCCGACCTCTACAGCGCAACCCTGTTCGTCCTCAGCACCCTGATGCCCCACTTTAAACAAGGTGACATCATCCTCTTCGATGAGATCGGATCGACATACGGCGTGACGCATGAATTTCGCGCCTTGTGCGATATCGAGTCGGCCTTTGGGCTGCGCTATCGCGTATTGGCCGGCGCCGACGGCTTCGTCCGGGCGGCCATCGAAATTCAATAGGCTCATTAATTGGGGCGGACGGCGGCCGTTTCGCGCAGCCGTTCCACGTCGCGCATGGGCGGCAGGCCGAACTGCCTTTTGTACTCCCGGTTGAAGTGCGAGGCGTCGTCGTAGCCCACGCGATAGCCGGCGCTGGCCGCGTCGAGACCCTGGACGAGCAGCAACCGGCGGGCTTCCTGCAAGCGCAACTGCTTCTGGAACTGCAAGGGACTCATGGCCGTCACCGCTTTGAAATGGTGGTGGAAGGCGGAGACGCTCATGCCCAGTTCATGGGCGATGTCCTCAATGCGCAGCGGCCGGTCGAACTCGTTGCGCAACTGCTCAATGGCCCGGGCGATGCGGTGGGATTGGCCGCCCAGGATGGCGACGTGGCGCAGCCGGTCACCCTGCTCGCCCACCAGCAGCCGGTAGACGATCTCGCGGGCGATGCCGGGGGCCAGGACGCGCGCTTCGGCCGGCGAGTCCACCAGCCTGACGAGGCGCACCACGGCGTCGAGCAGGTTGGCGTCCAGCGGGCTGACGTCGATGGCTCGCACGTCCGTCCGGCGGCGCGGCGTGGCGTGACCGACCTCGACCATGACCGAGCCGACGAGAACGGGGTCGAGGTCCAGGCGGAGGCTGAGGTACGGCCGCTCCGGCGACGCTTCGACGACCTGGCTGACGACGGGCAACTCAACGGTAGTGAGCAGGTAGTGGGCGGGATCATACCGGTAGCGGTCGTCGCCCAATAGCACTTCCTTGCTGCCCTGGGCAATGACGCAGAAAGCTGTGTCGGTCCGGCCGTGAACCATATCGGTGGGCGTGGAGAGGCGAAAGAAGCGCAGCCCCCTGATTGGTTCAACCCGCCCGTCTTCGCGAATGGCCCGGCCGAGGCGTTCGATCAGTTCCTCGCGGTTGGCTTGCGCCCGTTGGACTTCGCGCTCGTTCCGGCCGTTGAGCGTCGAACCGGCGGCGATTTTTTCATCCATGCCAGATCACCCATCTTTGTAGAATCGTACAACAAACATCGACAATCATTATATTGCCCGACGCCCCACAGTGCTAAGATATAACCGAAGTTCAGAAAAAATGGGGTGACAGACAATGCAAAAGCGTACACTTGGCAACAGCAATCTGGAAGTCTCGGCCCTGGGGCTGGGCTGCATGAAAATGAGCTTTGGCGACAGCCCGGTCGGCACGAAGCAGGACATGATCGACGTGCTCCACGCCGCGGTTGACCGGGGCGTGACCTTCTTCGACACGGCCGAGGTCTATGGCCCGTTCACCAACGAGCAACTGCTGGGCGAGGGGCTGGCCCCTTATCGGGGGCAGGTGGTCATCGCCACTAAGTTCGGCTTCAACCTGAACCCGGACGGCAGCCCCGGCTGGACGGGGTTGAACAGCCGCCCGGAGCGTATCCGGCAGGTGGCCGAGGAGTCGTTGCGCCGGCTCAACGTCGAGGCCATTGACCTGTTCTACCAGCACCGCGTTGACCCCGACGTGCCCATCGAGGACGTGGCCGGCGCGGTGAAGGAATTGATTCAGGCCGGCAAGGTGAAGCATTTCGGCCTGTCCGAAGCGAGCGCGGCGACGATCCGGCGCGCCCACGCCGTGCAGCCGGTGACGGCCGTGCAGAGCGAATACTCGATGTGGTGGCGCAACCCGGAAGAGGAGGTGCTGCCGACCTGCCGGGAACTGGGCATCGGCTTCGTCCCCTACAGCCCGCTGGGCAAAGGCTTCCTGACGGGCAAGATCGACGCCAACACCACCTTCGACAGCTCCGACATCCGCAGCCGCATCCCGCGCTTTGCGCCCGAAGCGATGCAGGCGAATCAAGCCGTAGTCGATCTGTTGCAAGAGATCGGGGCGCAAAAAGGGGCCACGCCGGCCCAGGTCGCCCTGGCCTGGCTGCTGGCCCAGCAGCAGTGGATCGTGCCCATCCCCGGCTCGCGCAAGCTGGAACGGCTGGAGGAGAACCTCGGCGCGGTCAACGTCGAACTGACGGCCGAGGATTTGGCGCAAATCGAGAGCGCCCTGGCCAATCTAACCATCGAAGGCGACCGCTACCCGGCGGCTTTGCAGCAGATGACCAACCGCTGAGCGAGACCAACGGTACTAAGAACACTGTTACATTGAAAATCACGATTTGTTCGTAGTCAGGCGCTTCAGCGCCGTCGGACGACAAGAGCCATCTCTGAAGAACGCAACTAAAGGTGCTGACTACGAACTTCAGAATCCTGGGGTAACAGCGTACTAAACCTGATAGAGGCTAGAAAATGCAAACACGAAAACTTGGCAATAGTGGTTTAGAAGTCTCCGCTTTGGGGCTTGGCTGCATGGGCATGAGTTCGGCCTATGGCCCGGCGGCCGACAAGCAGGAGATGATTGAGCTGATTCGCACGGCTGTGGAACGAGGCATCACCTTCTTCGACACCGCGGAGGCTTATGGCCCCTTTGTCAATGAAGAACTGGTAGGGGAAGCGCTGGCTCCCGTCCGGGGGCAGGTGGTGATCGCGACGAAATTCGGCTTTGATATTGATTCCGCCAGCGGGCAACGGCGCTCCGGCCTCAACAGCCGCCCGGATCACATCAAGCAGGTGGCCGAGGCCGCGCTCAAGCGGCTCAATACGGATGTGATCGATTTGTTCTATCAGCACCGCGTTGACCCGGACGTGCCCATCGAGGACGTGGCCGGCGCGGTGAAGGAATTGATCCAGGCCGGCAAGGTGAAGCACTTCGGCCTTTCCGAAGCCGGGGTGCAAACCATCCGGCGCGCCCACGCCGTGCAGCCTGTCACCGCCTTGCAGAGCGAATACTCGCTCTGGACGCGAGACCCCGAGGCCGAAGTGCTGCCGACCCTGGCCGAACTGGGCATCGGCTTCGTGCCCTTCAGCCCACTGGGCGCGGGCTTCCTCACCGGGAAAATCGACACGACTACGACCTTCCACAGCACCGACTTTCGCAACATATCGCCGCGCTTCACGCCGGAGGCCAGAGAAGCCAATCAAGCCCTCGTGGATCTGCTGAGCGAGGTCGCCGAAGAGAAAAAAGCGACCCCCGCCCAAATCGCCCTGGCCTGGCTGCTGGCTCAGGAACCGTGGATCGTGCCCATCCCCGGCACGACGAAGCTCCATCGCCTGATTGAGAATATCGGCGCGGTGGCCGTCGAGCTAACCGCAGACGACCTGCGCCAGATCGACAGCGCCGCCGCCAAGATTACGGTGCAAGGCGCGCGCCTGCCCGAAGCGGTGCTGAAAATGACCGGTCGCTAAACACCTAGAAACCGAGTTTTTTCTGAAAAACTCGGTTTCTAACCTTGATAGGAGCTAGAAAATGCAAACACGTCAACTTGGCAACAGCGGTCTGGCAGTCTCGGCTCTGGGGCTGGGCTGTATGCGGATGAGCCACGACGAAGACCCGCTGCCCGACAGGCAGGAGATGATCGCTTTTCTCCACGCGTCGGTCGAGCGCGGCATCACCTTCTTCGATACGGCCGAAGTCTATGGGCCATTCATCAACGAAGAACTGGTGGGCGAGGGGCTGGCTCCTTATCGTGACCGGGTGGTGATCGCCACCAAGTTCGGATTCAATATAAATCCCGACGGCAGCCCCGGTGCCACCGGGCTGAACAGCCGGCCGGAGCACATCAAGGCCGTGGCCGAAGCATCGCTCCGGCGGCTGCGGGTGGAGACCATCGATCTGTTCTATCAGCACCGGGTTGACCCCGACGTGCCCATCGAAGACGTGGCCGGCGCGGTGAAGGAACTGATCCAGGCCGGCAAGGTGCAGCACTTTGGCCTTTCCGAAGCCGGGGCGCAGACCATCCGGCGCGCCCACGCCGTGCAGCCGGTGGCCGCCGTGCAGAGCGAATACTCGTTGTGGTGGCGCGAGGTGGAAGCCGACGTGCTGCCGACCTGCGAAGAACTGGGCATCGGCTTCGTGCCCTTCAGTCCCCTGGGCCGGGGCTATCTGACGGGCAAGATCGACGAAACCACGACCTTCGCCGCGGCCGATATCCGCAGCCGCCTGCCGCGCTTTACGCCGGAGGCGCGCCAGGCCAATCAGGTGGTCATCGATCTGCTGGCCCGGCTGGGCCAACAGAAGGGCGCGACGCCGGCGCAGATCGCCCTGGCCTGGTTGCTGGCCCAGAAGCCGTGGATCGTGCCCATCCCCGGCACCCGCAAGCTGGGGCGTCTGGATGAGAACATCGGCGCGATCACCCTTGACCTCACCGCCGACGACCTGCGGGAACTCGACGACGCCATTGCCGCGATGACGATTCAGGGCGACCGCTACCCGCCCAGTCTGAAGCAGATGACCGGCCGCTGAGTACACTATTACACAACGATACTAAGGTTCGTAGTCAGCAACTTTAGTTGCGTTCTTCAGAGACGGCACTAAAGTGCCTGACTACCAACAAGTAGCGATTACGGTGTACATAGCGACAGAAAGGAATTGAGAATATGGAAATTAAACGAGTTGGTTCCCAACCTTCGACCGACGGCTCGGCCGACTATTTCACCGGCGCGGTGCGCATCGATCCATTGTTCGCGGCCCCCGACCCGGCCCGCATCTTTGGGGCCAACGTCACGTTTGCGCCCGGCGCGCGGACGGCCTGGCACACCCATCCGCTGGGCCAGACGCTGATCGTCACCGCCGGTTGCGGCCGGGCGCAGAGCTGGGGCGGCCCGATTCAGATCATCCGGCCGGGAGACGTGGTCTGGTTCGCGCCAGGCGAGAAGCATTGGCATGGGGCCGCGCCGACCACGGCCATGACCCACATCGCCCTCGTGGAAGTCCTCGACGGCCGGTCGGCCGATTGGCTGGAGCAGGTCAGCGAAGGGCAATATCAGGCCGCGGTGTCGGCCGGATAGGCAAGGATTCAATAAGAGGAAATCATGCTTGCACAGGAGTAGCTTGAATGACTACTTGGACGAATGATGAGCTAGGCAGGATCGGGGGCGCGGAGGAATTACAGCTTGCCTCGCTGCGTGGCGATGGCACACTGCGCCGGCCGGTGACTATTTGGGTCGTCCGGGTTGACGACGCTCTGTACGTGCGATCCGTTAACGGCCGTGATTCAGGCTGGTTTCGCGGCGTGCTGACGCGCCACGAGGGTTCTGTACGGGCCGGAGGAGTCGCCAAAGATGTTGGTTTCTTTGAGGAGGCCGACGCTGCTCTGAATGATCAGATCGACGCCGCCTACCGGGCCAAGTACCGCCGCCAGCCGGTCGAATACGTCGACGCCTGTGTCACCCCCCAGGCGCGGGCGGCGACGATTAAACTTGTGCCGCGCCCGAAATGAGGACGCTTCTTATATCATGCGTCAATACCCGGCGGGTTCAAACCCGCCGCTGGCACACGAAACCCGGCTGAAGCCGGTTGCAGAGGCTGCCCACGGGCCAAACCGGCTTTAGCCGGGTTTCG
>CXWJ01000149.1_pt1 | contig 18209 bp, 21 predicted proteins | sample 590841 | NCBI WGS metagenome assembly CXWJ01 (sample SAMEA3498367, study PRJEB10139) | wastewater metagenome | biome: wastewater treatment plant; material: activated sludge | place: Austria | collected 2015-01-21 | reverse complement strand
GGCGCTGTTGCGCAGGGCGCGTATCCGCGTGTCGGGCAGCTCGTGCGGGCGCGTCCTCAGCTCGGCCAGCAGGGCGTCGAGCGCACGCCGGGCTGCCGGCTGGTCGCCGCGGTGGCGCGTGATCACGGCCTCGGTCAGGCGCGTAGCGAGGTGTTGCGGGTGCGCCGCCGGCAGCCCGGCCTCGGCCTCGCGGCGCGCTTGCGCGACGGTCTGTGCAGCCGGATCGAGCAGGCCCATGCTTGCCTGGTTCCAGCCGATCATGTTGAGCAGCTCGACGCGCGTGGCCACGCTGGCGTGCTCGATGCGGTCGAGCCGTGCGCGCGCCTCGGCGAGCATCGCCGGCAGGCTCGCGGCCGGGCTGCCGCTCACGTAAGGACTGGCCTGCTGCAAGGTGGCCACGACGAAGTCCTTGACCTCGATCGCCTGGGCGCGCTCGAGCTCGGCGCGCTGCCACTGGTAGACCGACACCGCGGTGGCCGCACACAAGCCCGCCAGGCCGATCGAGGACACGAGCACGGCACGCGCGTTGCGGCGCACGAACAGCGCGAGCCGGTGGCGCGCCTGCCCGGGCCGCGCCGACACCGGGCGTCGTTCGAGGAAACGCCGCAGTTCGTCCGCAAAGGCCTGCACGCTCGCGTAACGCGCGTCGACCTGAGGATGCAGCGCACGGGCGAGCACCGCGTCGAGGTCGCCTTGCAGGCGCCCGCGCCAGGGTCGGCCGATCGCCGCTTCGCTGGCGGCGCAGGGCGCGTCGCCCGGCCGCACGCCGCACAGCAGTTCGAACAGCAGCACGCCCAGCGAATAGACATCGGCGCCGACGCCGACCGGCTCGCCGCGCCGCTGCTCGGGGGCCGCATACCCCGGCGTGCAGGCCGCGCTGGACACATCCGCCGCGGTTTCGTCGTCCAGCAGCCCGGCAATGCCGAAGTCGAGCAGGCGCAGTTCACCGTCGGTCGTGACGAGCACGTTCGACGGTTTCAGGTCGCGGTGCACGACGAGCCGGCCGTGCGCATGCGCGACCGCGTCGGCGGCTTGCAGGAACAGGCGCAGACGCTGCTCCAGGCCGAGCTCGCGCTCGGCGCAGAACAGGTCGATGCGCTCGCCGGCGACATGTTCGAGCGCCAGCCAGGGCTGGCCGTCGGCGTCGAGGCCGACGTCGTACAGGCGCGCGATGTTCGGGTGCGCGAGCGACGCCAGGATGCGGCGCTCGCGCGCCATGCGCTCGGCGACCTCGGCAGCGCGGCGCGTGGCACGGCGCGGCAGCTTCAGCGCCACCGGCCGCGCGATCAGGCCGTCGGCGCGCTCGGCGAGCCAGACGACGCCCATGCCGCCGGCGCCCAGCCTTTCGATCAGTCGGTACGGCCCGACGAGCTCGCCGGCGCGCCGATCGTCCGCAGCACCGGCGCCGGCGCCTTCGGTCGCATCGGCCATCTTCGGCAAGGTGTGCAGCCGGCCGCCATCGGCGTGGCCGAGCCAGCGGCGCAGGCGCTCGCGCTGCGCGGCCATCAGTCCGGGCCGGCTGTCGAGCCAGGCATCGCGCTGCTCGGCGGGCAGGTCGAGCGCTGCGTCGAGCAGCGGGGCCAGGTTCGCCCAGCCCTGCGCGTCGACGCCCAGCCTGGGCGACATCAGGCGACCAGCGCTTCTTCGAGCAGCAGACGGGCCTTTTCCCAGTCGCGCCGCACGGTGCGCTCGGACAGGCCCAGCGCGTGCGCGATCTCGGCTTCGGACAGGCCGGCGAACCAGCGCAGTTCGACGACGCGGGCCAGGCGCGCATCGATCGCCTCGAGCTCGCCGAGCGCCTCGTGCACGCGCACGATGTCGTCGGCCGACTGCTCCTGCGGTGCGTCCAGGCTGCCGGTGAAGGTCACGAAGCAGGCGTCGCCGCCGCGGCGCGCGGCGAGGCGCTTGCGCGCGAAATCGACGATCACCGAGCGCATCGTGCGGCTGGCGTAGACCATGAGGCTGCGCACGTCGCCGAAGCCGGGCATCGCACCGCTCATGCGCAACCACGCTTCGTGCACCAGCGAGGTGGTGTCGAGCAGCGTCTCGCGGCCGCCGCCGCGCAGCCGCGCGCGCGCCAGGATGCGCAGCTGGCGATAGAGGTCCGGCGGAAGCGGCGCAGCGTCGTCGGTACAGGCCAGATTCGTCATGCCCGTAGGTATAGGTGAGAACGGATCGTTTGCCTTCCCCCACAGGTGGGATCATGAGGTCCCTCGTCTGCTTTGCAGGCGACACCGCGCCGCCGAGCGCGCCCGGGCGCGAGCCGTTACAGTGCGGCGGATGAGCGATAACACCGCTGCGCGGCTGTCGATGACCCAGGTGCTGCTGTGCGGCGCGGCGATCGTCACGCTGTCGATGGGCATCCGCCACGGCTTCGGGCTGTGGCTGCAGCCGATCACGATGGACCGCGGCTGGACGCGTGAGACCTTCGCCTTCGCGATCGCCGTGCAGAACATCGCCTGGGGCGTGGCGGGTCCATTCGCCGGCGCGCTCGCCGATCGNNGCTGGCGATGATCCCGCTCGCGGCCGGGCTGAAAGAGCCGAAGGCGGCGGCAGCGGGTGGCGTGCACCAGAGCATCGGCCAGGCGCTGCGCGAAGCCATCGGCTACCGCAGCTTCCAGCTCCTGATGGCCGGCTACTTCGTCTGCGGCTTCCAGGTCGTGTTCATCGGCATCCACATGCCGAGCTACCTGAAGGACAACGGCCTGACGCCGGAGGTCGCGACGACGGCGCTGGCGCTGATCGGCCTGTTCAACGTCATCGGCACCTACGGCGCCGGAGCGCTCGGCGCGCGCTGGCCGAAGCGCTGGATCCTGTCGGCGATCTACGCGCTGCGCTCGGTGGCGATCGTGATCTTCCTGAACGTGCCGCTGACGCCCTGGAGCGTGTACGTCTTCTCGTCGGTGATGGGCGTGCTGTGGCTGTCCACCGTGCCGCCGACGAATGCGGTGGTCGCGCAGATCTTCGGCGTGCGCTACCTGTCGATGCTCGGCGGCTTCGTGTTCCTGAGCCACCAGGTCGGCAGCTTCCTCGGCGTATGGCTCGGCGGACGCCTGTACGACGCCACCGGCACCTACGACGTCGTCTGGTGGATCGCCGTGGCGCTCGGCGTGTTCGCGGCGCTCATCAACCTGCCGGTCGACGAGCGCGCCATCGAACGCCGCCCGCTGCCGGGCGCGGCCGCGGCATGAAGCTCGGCGGCCGCCTCGGGCGTCTCGGCCGCATCTGGCTTTGGGCCGGCGCGCTGGCGCTGCTGGCGCTGGTGTTCGCGGCCTATTTGCGTCCCGACGTCGCGCTGACGCTCGCCAACCAGCTCTGGAACTGCTTCTGAACCCGATGCATGCCGGCCTGGACGTGTCGCCCTGGGTGCGGCGCTGGTCGCACCTGGTGGCCGCGGGCGCGAGCGTGCTCGACCTGGCCTGCGGCAGCGGCCGCCACCTGCGCTGGTTTGCCGAACGCGGCTGCCGCGTGACCGGCGTCGACCGCGATGCCGCGGCCGCTGCGCCGCTCGCCGCGTTCGGCCGCATCGTCGTCGCCGATATCGAGGTCGGCCCCTGGCCGCTGACCGATGAACGCTTCGATGCCGTGATCGTCACGAACTACCTCTGGCGCGCCCTGCTGCCGCAGATCGTCGCCAGCGTGGCGGATCGCGGCGTGCTGATCTACGAAACCTTCGCGCTCGGCCATCGAACGATCGGCAAGCCGTCGAACCCCGATTTCCTGCTGCGCCCGGGCGAACTGCTCGACGCCGCGCGCGGCCTGCACGTCGTCGCCTACGAAGACGGTTTCCTCGCCGCGCCCGAGCGTTTCGTGCAGCGCCTCGTCGCGGTGCGCGAAGCAGCGCCGACCGGCGCCGCAGCGCCCGCGCGCCACCTGCTGCAAGCCGCGCTCGAGGAAGCGCCGGGCCGCCCCGAGTTTCCTTGACCCCCACGGGGGCGCGGGCTGGGCGCAGCCCGGCCCCGGGGGCGGTCGGCAGCGCCGGGTAAAATCGACGGATTCGAAGGAAGCTGCATGAAACCGATTGTTGGCAGCATCGTTGCGCTGGTCACGCCGATGCACGAAGACGGCGCGATCGACTACGACGGCCTGCGCCGCCTGATCGACTGGCAGATCGCCGAGGGCACCGACTGCATCGGCGTCGTCGGCACGACGGGCGAATCGCCGACCGTGACGATGGACGAGAACCGGGAGGTCATCCGCGTGTCCGTCGAACACGCCAGGGGCCGCGTGCCGATCATGGCCGGCACGGGTGCCAACTCGACCGCCGAAGCCATCGAGCTGTCGCACTACGCGCGCAAGGTCGGTGCCGACTGCACGCTGTCGGTCGTGCCCTACTACAACAAGCCGTCGCAGGAAGGCATCTACCGCCATTTCAAGGCGATCGCCGAGGCGGTGGATATTCCGATGGTGCTGTACAACGTGCCCGGCCGCACCGTCACCGACATGCAGGTAGAGACCACGCTGCGGCTGGCACAGGTGCAGGGCATCGTCGGCATCAAGGAAGCCAGCGGCGACATCGAACGCGCCTGCTGGCTGATCAAGCAAGCGCCCAAAGGCTTCTCGATCTACTCGGGCGATGACGGCACGGCGGTCGCGCTGATGCTGCTCGGCGGCCACGGCAACGTGAGCGTCACGGCCAACGTGGCCCCGCGTCTGATGCACGAGTTGTGCACCGCGGCGCTGGCCGGCCGCGCGGCCGAAGCCGCGGCGCTGCAGTTCCGCCTGATGTCGCTTCACAAGGCGCTGTTCTGTGAGCCCAGCCCGGCGCCGACCAAGTGGGCGCTGGACAGGCTCGGCCGCTGCGGCGAGGCGATGCGCCTGCCGATCACGGCGCTCACCCCCGACGGTCAGGAGCAGGTCGGTGCGGCGCTGCGCGACGCCGGCCTGCTCTGATCCTGGCTCGTCGACCCTGGCCTTTGTTGACCCCGTCGTGACCGTTTGTCCCCGCCCGGTGCGCCGCTGCGCGCGCCGGCGCACCGGAGATGCCCCCGTGACCCCTGCTTTCGTGGACTCGACGCTGCGCGTCGCCACCCTCGCCGCCGCCCTGGCGCTGGCCGGTTGCTCGTCGCTCGACAACCTGGTCGGCGACGACAAGATCGACTACCGCAGCAGCGCACGCAAGACCGCCGGCCTCGAGGTGCCGCCCGATCTGACGCAGTTGCAGAAGGAGTCGCGCTACCCGACGCAGACCGGCCCGGTCAGCGCCTCGACCTTCCAGGCCGGCGCCGCCGCCGCCGCACCTGCCCCAGCCGCCGCAACGGTCGCCGCGCCCGCGACGAGCGAGTCGCGCCTGGAACGCATCGGCAACCAGCGTTTCGTCGCCACCTCGGTGCCGGCCGAGCGCCTGTGGCCTCAGCTGCAGGCGTTCTGGCAGGACCGCGGCTTCACGCTCGTCGTCGACGACGCCGCGGCCGGCATCCTCGAAACCGAATGGGCCGAGAACCGCGCGAAGCTGCCGCAGGACATCGTCCGCAGCACCATCGGCCGGGTCTTCGACTCGCTCTACTCGACCGGCGAGCGCGACAAGTTCCGCACCCGGCTCGAACGCACGCCGAACGGCAGCGAGATCTACATCAGCCACCGCGGCATGGTCGAGGTCTACACGAACTCGTCGAAGGACAGCACCGTCTGGCAGCCGCGCCCGGCCGACACCGAACTCGAGGCCGAGTTGTTGCAGCGTCTGATGGTCAAGCTCGGCACCGCCGCCGAACAAGCCAAGGCCGCCGTCGCTTCGGCCGCTGCCGTGCCGGGCACTGCCCCGGGACGCGCCCGCCTGCTCGACGGCCGGCCCGCCGCAACGCTGCAAGTGGACGACGGTTTCGACAGCGCCTGGCGACGTGTCGGCCTGGCGCTCGACCGCAGCGGCTTCACGGTCGAAGACCGCGACCGCGGGCTCGGCCTGTACTTCGTGCGCCTGATCGACAGCAGCCAGGCCGGCCCCCAGGAGCCCGGCTTCTTCGCGCGGCTGTTCAACTTCGGCAAGAAAGACAGCGTCCAGGCGCCGACGATCTACCGCGTGGCCGTGAAGGCCGAAGGCAGCGGCACGCTCGTGACGGTGCTCGACTCGACCGGCGGTCCCGAAAACGGCCCGGCCGGCAAACGCATCGCCGGCCTGCTGCTCGAAGAGCTCAAATAGCCCGCGGGCTCAGGGCTCGCTCGCGCTGTCGGACCTCGGCGGCCCATGAAAAAGGCCGCCCGCAGGCGGCCTCGTCGCAACGAATGTCGCGGCTGGTTACTTCTTGACGGCGTCGGCAGCCTTGGCGGCAGCGTCCTTGGCGGCGTCGACGGCCTTGCCGGCAGCGTCCTTCGCCGCGTCGGCGGCCGCATCCATTGCCTGGCTGGCAGCACCGGCAGCCGCGGTCGCGGCGGTGTCGACGGCCGAGGCAGCCGCCGAAGCGGCGTCGGCCACGGCCGGCGCGGCGGCGGCAACAGCTGCCGACGCAGCCTCGGCGACTGCCGCCGGTGCAGCGGCGGGCGCGGCGGCCTCTTCCTTCTTGCCGCAAGCGGCGAGGGCCAGAGCGGCGATCAGCGAAGCGAACAGAACGGATTTCTTCATTGCTTGTATCCTCGAATCAAGAGTCGAACCATCAGGAATTGCGGGAACCCTCCGACGATTCAGAGGCCCAACGCGCATACAGCCGAGCTGTCACGCCCTTTGCTGCACAGATTTCGATTATAGGCAGCCTAGGGTAGATACCTATAAACCTAGGGTCGTTGCAGGAAATGCCTCGGCCGAGCGTTGCAAAATCGCATCAACCGATTCCTGGGCGATCAGCAGATCGGCCGCATCGCGCGTGCGCACACCGCGCCAATGCAGCGCATCCGACAGCCGCACCATCAGCAACCCGGGCGCGAGCAGCAGCGTGGGCATCTGGCCGCTTTCGAACTCGGTGTGGGTTCGGCAGACGACGACGTGCGACCACTGACGCCGCCACTCCACCCAGCGCGGGTGGCGCCGAACGACCTCGTCGAAAGTTTGCGCCACCACGGTGAGCCTGCGGTGCGCGTGTGCCCAGCGTGTCAGGTGCTCGATCACGGCGCGCTCGCCGAGCGGCCAGTCGGCGTAGTCGGGGTCGACCAGGCACAGCTCGCGGCAACCGTGTTCGGCGACCTGCGCGAATCCGGCTCGAAGCGCGTCGTGGAATGCGGCGCGCGTGGTAATCAGCGCGCGGCCGGAGTCGTCGTTCATCGTGCGTCCCCCTTCAGGCATCCGGCTCGGCGCGCACCCAGCCGGCCTCGGCCCATTCGCCCAACAAGCCTCGCGCCGGTGCGCTGAGCAGGCGCCGCTCGTGTGCGCCGAGCCGACGTGCATCGGCCAAGCGGCGCATCAGCGTCGCATCGCGCCCGGCGGCACGAAGCGACTCGCCGTTGATGAACACGTGGCGCTCGTCGTAGGCCATGCGGCTGCGGCGGTCGAGCACGGCCGCCGCGTCCGCGGGCAAGGCCGAGCCGGCGTCGAAGCACACGCCCGGCTTGGGCTCGGTGAGCCACTCGCCGAGCGCTGCGTCGAGCGCGCGTGGCGCTTCCAGCAGCCGCTCGACCGCAGCGGCCGCGAAGTTGCTCAGTCCGCTCGGAATTCGGCCCGGTTCGGCGGTCGCCGCCTGGGCCGGGTCGCGGTAGAGCCTGTCGACCGCCGGCGGCTCGGCCGCTTCGAGCAGGTATTGCAGGACGCCGCCGGCGATCTCCGCGCGGCCCGGCGAACGAAAGCCGATCGATGCCGTCATGCACTCGCCCTCGGCGACGCCGTCGTGCGCCCAGTTCGGCGGCAGGTAAAGCAGGTCGCCGGGTTCGAGCCGCCATTCGTCTTCGGCGACGAAGTTCGACAGGATCTTCAGCGGCACGCCGGGTTCGAGCCGCGCATCGGCCAGCTGCCCGATGCGCCAGCGGCGCACGCCGTGGACCTGGAGCAGGAACACGTCGTACGAATCGACGTGCGGGCCGACGCCGCCGCCGTCGCTCGCCCACGAGACCATCAGGTCGTCGAGCCGTGCGTCGGGAACGAATCGAAAGCGCTTGCGCAGCTCGTGCGCGGCGTCGAGATGCAGGTCCAGGCCCTGCACCAGCAGCGTCCAGCGCGGCCGCGCCAACGCCGGCAGCGCACGGCGCGCGAACGGACCGTGGCGCAGCGACCAGCCGTTCGCGTCGTGCACGACCAGACGCGATTCGACCGTATCGCGTGCCGCGAGTTCGAACAGCGACCTGCGCGACAGGAATCCGGCCGCTTCGGGCAGCGCCTGGCGGATCAGCAGCGGCTTCTTCTGCCAGTGCCGGCGCATGAAAATGCGCGGCGACAAGCCGCCCAGCAGGGGGGTGGGGCACGAGATGTCCATGCGGTGATTGTGCGATCATGACCGCATGCAGATCACTTCTCCCTGCGTCGTCAGCCTGACCTGGCGGCTGCAAGACACCCAGGCCCATCTGATCGACGAACTCGGCGAGCCGGTCGAGTTCTTCTACGGCGGCGACGACCTGCTCGAAAAGGTCGAAGAAGCCATCGCCGGCCAGGAAACCGGCTTCGAAGCCGACCTGCACCTCGAGCCCGAACACGCCTTCGGCGACTACGACCCGGCGCTCGTGTTCTTCGAGGACCGCAAGATCTTCCCGGACGGCGTCGAGCCCGGCATGCAGTTCGACGGCGTGCCCGACGGCGCCACCACGCCCGACATGCCGGCCGACGTGATCTACACGGTCACCGAGGTCTACCCGGACCATGTGGTGCTCGACGGCAACCACCCGCTCGCCGGCATCGCGCTGCGACTGCACCTGGTTGTGCGCGACGTGCGCGAGGCCACCGAAGCAGAGGCCGAAGCGCGCAGCGTCGGCGAACCCGCGTTCACGGTGATGAACACTGCGCCGGGCGGCGGCGCGCAACTTCACTGAGAGCGACTCTCAGCGCTTGCCGGTCGATCCGAAGCCGCCTTCGCCGCGTTGCGAAACGTCGAACCCGTCGACGCGCCGGAAGCTCGCCTGCACCACCGGCACGATCACGAGTTGGGCGATGCGCTCCAGCGGCTGGATCGTGAACGACGCCTGGCCGCGGTTCCAGCAGCTCACCATCAACGGCCCCTGGTAGTCCGAGTCGATCAACCCGACGAGGTTGCCGAGCACGATGCCGTGTTTGTGGCCCAGGCCGCTGCGCGGCAGGATCATCGCCGCGAGGCCCGCATCGCCGATGTGGATCGCCAGGCCGGTGGGAATCAGCGTGCTCTGGCCGGGCTCGAGCAACAGCGGCGCGTCGATGCAGGCACGCAGATCGAGGCCGGCGCTGCCGGGAGTCGCGTAGGCCGGCAACTGCTCGGCCAGGCGCGGGTCCAGAACCTTCAGGTCGATGATCGTCATGCGGGTGTCTTCGCGAGTCTCGCGGCGATGTCGGCGATCAGTTGACGCGCGAGCGTGAGCTTGTCGGCACGCGGCAGTTCGCGCTCGCCCTGCGCATCGACGAGCGTCAGCGTGTTGTCGTCCCGGCCGAAGGTCGACGCGCCGATGTTGGCGACGATCAGCGGCACGTTCTTGCGCACCAGCTTGTCGCGCGCATGCGCCAGCAGGTCGTGGCTTTCGGCGGCGAAACCGACGCAGTACGGCCGGTCCGGCAAGCGCGCGACGGCGGCGAGGATGTCCGGGTTCTCGACCAGCTCGAGCTTCGGCGCCGACGCGCCCGCGGCCTTCTTGATCTTGCGATCGGNNGCGTCGGCAGATGCACCGGGCCGGCCACGAGCGTGACCGCGGCGCCGGCTTCGGCCGCGGCGCGCGCGATCGCGAATCCCATCTTGCCGCTGGAGCGGTTGCTGATGCCGCGCACCGGGTCGAGCGCTTCGAAGGTCGGCCCGGCAGTGACGAGGACGCGCCGGCCGCGCAGCAGTTTCGGCCGGAAGAACGCCACGACCTCGTCGAGCAGTTCGGCGGCTTCGAGCATGCGGCCGTCGCCGACCTCGCCGCAGGCCTGATCGCCGCTCGCCGGGCCGAGCACGGTCGTGCCGTCGGCGCGCAACTGCGCGAGGTTGCGCTGCGTCGCCGGATGCGCCCACATCTCGCGGTTCATCGCCGGCGCCACGAGCAGCGGGCAGCGTTCGATCGGCCGCGCCAGGCACAGCAGGCTGAGCAGTTCGTCGGCGCGGCCCTGCGCGAGCTTGGCCATGAAGTCGGCGCTCGCCGGTGCGACCAGCACCGCGTCGGCGGCGCGCGTGAGGTTGATGTGCGCCATCGCGTTCGGCTCGCGCGCATCCCATTGGTTCGTGTAGACGCTGCGGTTGGACAGCGCCTGCATCGTCGCCGCACCGACGAACTGCGTCGCCGCGTCGGTCATCACCACCTGCACCGTCGCGCCGGCCTTGGTCAGCAGGCGCAGCAGCTCGGCCGATTTGTAGCAGGCGATGCCGCCCGTCAGCCCGAGCACGAGGTGCTTGCCGGCGAGTTCGAGGCGTTCTTCGGTCATGGTGCGCGCAGGGCTCTGACGAGGCCGCGATTGTGCCGCGTCAGCGCGCGAGGGCGCGGCGCGCGGCGTAGCTCAGCGAATCGACCAGTGCGACGAGCGCGATCATGCCGAGCAGCACCGTCGAGGTCTCGCGCATCTGGAACAGGCCGAGGTGGTAGGCGAGCATCTGCCCGAGCCCGCCGGCGCCGACGACGCCGAGCACCGCCGCGGCGCGGATGTTGTTCTCCCAGCGGTACAGCGTGTAGCTGATCACCTGCGGCCAGATCTGCGGCAGCGTCGCCCAGCAGAACACGCGCAGTTCGCCGATGCCGCGTGCGCGCAGCGCGAAGCCCGGCCCGGGCGCGGCGTTCTCGATGCTTTCGGCGAACAATCGACCGAGCACGCCGGTGGTGTGCAAGGCCAGCGCCAAGGTGCCGGGGAACGGCCCGAGCCCGGCGCTGATCAGCAGCAAGGCGGCCCACACCAGTTCGGGCACGCTGCGCAGCGCATTCAGCAGCAGACGCGCGACAGGCCGGGTGCGCGCCCGGTCGCCCGCGTGCGTGCGCGCGGCCGGCAGGGCCACGAGCAAACCCGCCAGCGCCGCGAGCAAGGTGCCGAGCGCCGACATCGCCAGGGTTTCGAGCAGCGCCGTGCCGGTCTTGCGCAGGAACCCCGGCGACGCCTCGGGCGGCAAGAAGCCGGCCAGGAAGGTCGCCATCTTGTCGAGTGCGTCGGGCGCGAGGAAGTCGGCCCACTTCAGATCGAGCGACACGAAGCTCGCGACGATCAGCCCGAACACGCCGGCCAGGCACCAGCAGGCCTTGCAACGCGCGCGTGCCAGCACGTTCATCCGAGTTCCTTGCGCAGCCAGGCGCTGAGCCGGTCGGCCATCGCGACCAGGCCGATGAAGATCAGCAGGATGGTCGCGACCTCGGCGCCGGCGAACATCTTGGACGCGTTGTCGAGTTCCTGCCCCAGACCGCCCGCGCCGACGAATCCGAGCACCACCGACGAGCGGATCGCGCATTCCCAGCGGTACACGGTGTAGCTGACGAGCTCGGTCGAACACTGCGGCAGCGTGGCGTAGAAGAAGGCTTGCAGCCGGCCGGCGCCGTTGCGCAGCAGCGCGTGCGTGGCCGCCGGGTCGCCGCTGTCCAGGATCTCGGCGTACACCTTGCCGAGCATGCCGCCATAGGCGATGCCGATGGCGATCACGCCCGAAGTCGGACCGAGGCCGACGACACGAACGAACAGCAGCGCCCACACGAGTTCGGGAACGCTGCGCAGCACGATCGCCGCCCAGCGCGCACCCTGGCGCAGCATGAACGGCCCTGCGGCCATGCGCCCTGCGAGTGCCGAGATCGACAGACGCGTCGTCGACAACAGCGCCAGCGGCACGGCGACCAGGAACGCGATCGCGAGGCCTGCGGTCGCGATGGCCACCGTGCGCCAGGTCTGCGCGAGCATCAGGCCGAGGAACTCGGCGTCGTGGCGCGGCGGAACGAAGTCGCGCAGGAACTTCGCCGTCGCCTTCAGGCTGCGCGCATCGAACAGCTCCCAGGGTTGGAACTCGGTCCACACGAGCAGCGGCCACAGCAGCACGAGCGCGGCGAGTGCGATGCCGAGCCGCGGACGCCACGCCGGATCGGTGGGCGGGCGAGCCGGGAGTGCGAGCGAGTCCACCTGCGCCGAGTCCGTCAACGGCAGGTCACGGGCCGTTCGATCGCGTCCGACGGAAGCGCATCGACGAAGGGCGCGGCGCCTTCGAAATCGCTCGTCAGCTCGTCTTCGTGGTCGGCGTAGAGCTCGCGCAGCATTGCGTCGTCGACCTGCGCAGTCGGTCGATCGAACGCGAGCCGCCCGCCGCGCAACGCGACGATGCGCGGGAAGTGCGCGCGCGCGACCTCGACCTGGTGCAGGGTCGCCACGAGCGTCGCGCCGCTTTCGCGCGCCGCATCGCACAGCGTGCGGATCGCCTGCGCGGCGCGCGTCGGGTCGAGCGCCGACAGCGGTTCGTCGATCAGCAGCAGTTCGGCGCCCGAGACCAGCGCGCGCGCCAGGCCGACACGCTGGCGCTCGCCTCCCGAGAGCCGGTCGACGCGTTCGAACAGCTTGTCGGCCATGTCGAAACGCTCGAGCGCACGCTGCGCCGCGGCGATGTCGGCCGGATAGAACAAGGACCGCAGGCTGCGGCCCAGGCCCCAGCGCGCCAGGCGCCCCGCGAGCACGGCGGTGACGACGCGCTGGCGGGGCGGCAGCGGCGGCACCTGCGGCGCGAGGAACATGCGCCCGCGCAGGCGCTGGAGTTCACGCCGCGGCAGCGACCACGGCACCACGCCCATCAAACGCAATGCGCCCGCGGCCGGCGGCAGCGCGCATGCGATGCCGTGCAGCAAGGTCGTCTTGCCGGCACCCGACGGGCCGATCACCGCGACCGACTCACCGCGTTCGATGCGCAGATCGACACCCTCGATCGCAGCCGCCGCCGCGGCACGCGCGGCCGGGTGCCGAACGCTCAGGGCCGCGAGTTCGAGATGCGCCAAGACGCGCTTACTTCAGCAGGCCGGCGTTTTCGGCCGCGGCCTTGATGCCGCCGTAGTTCTCGGCCGCGCTCGGGATGAACTTCGTCGCGCGTTGCAGCCTCAGGATCTCGGCGCCTTCCGGCGTGGCGGCGCTCAGGTCGAGGAAGGCCTTGGCGATCTTGTCGCGCAGCGCTGCCGGCATGTCGGCGTGCACCGTCCAGTTGTAGTCGTAGTAGGCCGGCGTCGTGTAGAAGACCTTGACCTCGGCCGGATCGACCTTCTTGTCTTCGACGAACTTGTTCCACACCGAAATGTTCAGCGCACCGGCATCGACCTTGCCGCTGGCCACCGCGGCGATCGTCGCGTCGTGCGCACCCGAGAAGCTGATGCGCTTCAGGTCGCGATCGGGGTCGATCTTCGCGGCGAGCAGCCAGCTGCGCGGCATCAGATGGCCCGAGGTGCTCGACTGCGAACCGAAGCTCAGCGTGCGCCCCTTCAGGTCTTCCAGCTTGGCGATGCCGCTGTCCTTGGACGTGATGAACACCGATTTGAAGGCTGCGTCTTCCTCGCGCTGCACGAGCGGTATCGTCTTGCCGCCCGAACGCACCGAGCTCTGCACGAAGGTGAAACCGCCGAACCAGGCGAGGTCGACCTTCTTGTTGACGAGCGTCTCGACGGCCGCCGCGTAGTCGGTCACCGGCGTCCATTCGACCTTCATCGCGAGGCGGTTTTCGAGCCAGCTTCCCAATGGTGCAAACTTGCGCGCCAGTTCGGTCGGCGCTTCGTCGGGAATCGCCGTGACGCGCAGCACCTGCTGCGCGTGTGCCGCCGCACCGAGAGCGACGAAGGCGCAGGTCAGCAGTGCTTTCAGGGTGCGTGATGGAGACAGGCTGATCATGAGAAACCTCGCTGGGACGTTGCAGAATCGGCGCACTTCGCCGCGCCGCCGCGCATCTTAGGCACATCGGGCGGAACCTGCCCGCGACGCCCCGCTCGAACCCTGTCGAAAGGTCTTCCGCGTGACCCTCTCAGCCCCTGCCCGCGAGCCGCGTTTCGTGCAGCGCCACCATGAGGACAGTGCGGCGCTGCGCGCCGAGCTCGTCGAAGGCCTGGCGCGCACGCCCGCCGTCGTCGCGCCCAAGTTCCTCTACGACGCCCTCGGCTCGCGCTTGTTCGAAGCCATCACCGAGTTGCCCGAGTACTACCCGACACGCACCGAGGCGGCCATCTTCCGCAGCCACGAGTCGGCCATCGCCGCGGGCATCGGCAGCGGCGCGACCCTGATCGACCTGGGCGCCGGCGGCTGCGCCAAGGCAGCGGCCCTGTTCGCGAGCCTGCGGCCCTCGCGATACGTCGCCGTCGACATCTCGGTGGACTACGTGCGCGACGCCTTGCGGCGTTTGCAGCGCGAGCATGCGCACATCGAGATGAGCGGCGTCGGCCTCGATTTCTCGAAGGACCTCGACGTGCCGGAGGACCTGCTCGGCACGCGCCCGGTGTTCTTCTACGCCGGCTCGAGCATCGGCAACTTCAGCCCCGCCGAAGCGCTCGCCTTCCTGCGCCGCTTGCACCAACGCTCGCAGGGCGGCGGGCTGCTGATCGGCGTCGATCTGGTCAAGCCCGCGGCGCTGCTCGAACCGGCCTACGACGATGCGCTCGGCGTCACCGCCGCGTTCAACCTGAACCTGCTGCTGCACCTGAACCGGCTGATCGGCGCCGACTTCGCGCCGCCGGACTGGCGCCACGTCGCGCGTTTCGACGCCGCCGAATCGCGCATCGAGATGCACCTCGAAGCGCGCCGCGACCTGCGCGTGCGCTGGGACGGCGGCGAACGCGCCTTTGCTCGAGGCGAGCGGATGCACACCGAGAACTCGTACAAGTACCTGGCCGACGACTTTGCGGCGCTGCTGCACGACGCGGGCTTCGGCCGGGTGCAACACTGGACCGATCCGCAAGCCTGGTTCGCGGTCTTCTGGGCGTCCTCGTAGACGATGACGAAAGCCTCGTCCTTCACCGACACCTGGTTCGGCACCGGCGCCGCCTCGGCACCCGCACCCTTGTGGACGCTCGACGGCCTGCGCGCCGCCGACCCGGTGCTCGGCCTGGCGCTGCTGCTGCTCGCAGCGGTGCTCATCGCCGAAGCGCTGCACCGCGCCTGGCGCCTGCCGCGCGCCTGCGGCCACATGCTCACCGGCGCGATCGCCGGCCCGGTGCTGCTGCGCCTGCTCGACCGCAGCGACCTCGACCCGTGGAAGCCGCTGATCGACCTGGCGATCGGCGCGCTGCTGTTCGAACTCGGCAGCCGCATCCGGCCACGCTGGCTGATCGACAACCCCTGGCTCGCCGCCGGCTGCGTGTTGCAGGCGCTGTTGTGCGGGCTCGTCGTCACGGCCACGCTTTCGCTGCTCGGCGCGCCCTTGCTGTCGGCCGCACTCGCCGGCACCGTCGCGCTCGCCACCTCGCCGGTCATCGCGCTCACCGCCGCGAACGAACTGCGCTCGCGCGGCCAGGTCACCGAGCGGCTGCTGCTGATGACGGTGGTCAACAGCGTGGTCGCAGTGCTCGGCCTGAAGGTGCTGCGCGTGCTGCTCGCCTCCGACGCCGAAACCCTCGGCGCCGACTGGCTGCAAGCGGTGTCGAACGCGCTGTGGGTGACGAGCGGCTCGTTCCTGCTCGGTGTGGCCGCCGGCTTCGCGCTCGATCGCTTGAGCCCCCTGGTGCGCGGCACGCCGGCGATGCCGGTCTTGCAGATCGCGCTGGTCATCGTCGCGAGCATGCTCGCGACGCAGTGGATGTTGTCGCCGCTGCTCGCGCTGCTGGTCGCGGGAATGACGGCGCGCGCGCGCATGAAACACGCGCTCACCGTCGAGCCGCACCTCGGCTCGGCAGGCGCGGCGCTGAACGTGCTGCTGTTCATCGCCATCGGCCTGCTGATGAGCTTCGACGGCGCCTGGCGCCTGTGGCCCTGGGCGCTGGCGATCGTGGCCGCACGCCTCGTCGCCACCGCGATCGCGGTCGGCGTGCTGGCACGTGCCAGCGGCCTCGCCTGGCGCCAGGCCGCGGCGCTCGCGCTGGCCTTGCAGCCGATGAGCAGCCTGGCGGTGCTGCTCGCGGCCGACAACTTCGGCTGGCCGTCCTTGTGGCCCGGCGTCGATGCGCACACCCTGCAGGCGCTGCTGCTGGCGATCACGCTGATGCAGCTCAGCGGCCCGGTGTGGACGCAGCTGTCGTTGAAACGCGTCGCACGCGAAGTTCACGAGACCTGATGCCATGCCCCTGCAAGCATTCGCCACCTCGCAGCCGCTGACGATCGGCGTCGAGCTCGAGCTGCAACTCGTCGGCACGCACGACTTCGACCTCGCGCCGCAAGCCGACGACCTGCTGCGCGTGCTGAAGAACCACAGCGGCGAATGGGACGTGAAGCCCGAGATCACGCGCAGCATGATCGAGATCGGCACCTCGATCCAGCGCCAGCATGCGACGCTGCTCGCCGAGCTGAACGACCTGCGCGACCAGCTCGTGCGCGGCGCGCGCCGCCTGAACATCGGCATCGCCGGTGGCGGCACGCACGCCTTCCAGCACTGGAGCGAGCAGCAGATCTACCCCGGCGAACGTTTCCACTACATCAGCGAGCTCTACGGCTACCTCGCCAAGCAGTTCACCGTTTTCGGCCAGCATGTGCACGTCGGCTGCGAAGACGGCGACCGCGCCTTGTGGCTGCTGCACGCGCTGTCGCGCTACGTGCCGCATTTCATCGCCTTGTCGGCGTCGTCGCCGTTCGTGCAGGGCGTGGACACCGGCTTCGACTCGGCGCGCCTGAACTCGGTGTTCGCCTTCCCGCTGTCGGGCCGCGCGCCCTTCTGCCTCGGCTGGGAAGAGTTCGGCGCCTACTTCGACAAGATGGCCAGCACCGGCGTCGTGCAGTCGATGAAGGACTTCTACTGGGACATCCGCCCCAAGCCCGAATTCGGCACGATCGAGCTGCGCGTGTGCGACACGCCGCTGACCGTCGGCAAGGCCGCGGCGCTGGCGTGTTACCTGCAATGCATCTGCCGCTACCTGCGCGAGGAACGGCCTTTCGAACCCGCCGAAGACGACTACCTCGTCTACACCTTCAACCGCTTCCAGGCCTGCCGCTTCGGGCTCGACGGCGAGATCGTCGACCCGAAATCGAAGCAACGCGTCAAGCTGCGCGACGACATCGTGCGCACCCTCGCGCGCGTCGACGAACACGCGCTCGACCTGCAGGCGCTCGACGCGAGCAACCTCATCCGCGACAGCCTGTTCGACGGCAACGACGCCAACTGGCTGCGCACCCAGCGCGAGCGCGGCACGCCGCTGGCGACCGTGGTCGAGGCGGCGGTGCGGCGCTGGGGCGGTTGATCAGGCCGCCGCGCCATCAGGTCCATGCCGGCTGGTAAGCCTGCGAGCGCTTGTGGGTTGCGGCCAGGTCGAGATCGGGCAGGTGCGTCGCCACGAGCGCCAGCACGTCGCTCTCCAGTCGATGCAGTTCGTCGAACGCCAGCCGCGGCGGCGCGGCGAGCAGCGCTTCGGNNTGGCACACGCCGCGCCACGACAGCGGCGCCTGCAGGCCGTGGGCAACCATCGCCCGGCCGAGTTCGGGCGGAAACGCCGCGAGCCTCGCGTGCAGCGCCGCAAAGCGCTCGGCACCGGCGAGCGCAACCGCCTTCAGGATGCCTTCGGCGAGCTTGTGGTTCGGCGTGTCGGGGTTGTGGCGCACGAGCAGTTCGTCCATGTCGGCGTCCAGATTTGCCTGGCTGTTGTAGCCGATCTGCACTTCGATGCCCTCGAGCCGGAACGAGACGACGAGCCCTTCGCGCACGTTGCCGTCCTGCCAGAACCATTCGCCGCCGATCGCGGCGCATGCGGCACGCAGCACCGCCTCGTCGGGCAGCTGCGCGAAGACGACGCTCATGTCGACGTCCGAACGCGCATCGCAGAGGTTCTCNNCGCCCGTCGCGCATCGCGTAACCGCGGTGCGTGCCTTCGACGAAGAAGCCGAACTTTCGGTACAGCGCGATCGCGGCCTCGTTGTCGGTGTAGACGGTGAGCTCGAGGCGCAGGACGCCGAGCCAGTTGTCGGCGTAGTCGCACATCGCCGCCATCAGCGCGCTGCCCACGCCCTGGCCCTGCGACGGCCGCGCGACCGACACGCCGAGCATCAGCGCATGGCGGCGCCGCAGGGCCGTTCCTACCGGGTGCAGGCCGGCCGAGGCGACGACATCGCCATGCACCTCGGCGACCAGCAGCAGGTC
>CXWJ01015667.1_pt1 | contig 18234 bp, 17 predicted proteins | sample 590841 | NCBI WGS metagenome assembly CXWJ01 (sample SAMEA3498367, study PRJEB10139) | wastewater metagenome | biome: wastewater treatment plant; material: activated sludge | place: Austria | collected 2015-01-21 | reverse complement strand
ATGCTAAGCATGCTGGAGCGCGGCGTGGCCACGGCGTCTGTCGGGACCCTGGTGTCGGTAGCCTCCGCGCTCGGCGTGCACATGTATGACCTCTTCGACCATCCCGCGAACGGCGAAGTGTCCCCGATCACCCAGCTCGAAGATCAGACCGTCGTCCGCACGAACGAGGGCACCACTCGCAGAGTCGCCCATCACGACGTGCTGGCCGGGCTCGAGCTCGCGGTGAACACCTACGACGTCGGCGGCGCCAGCGGCCCGGTCGCCACCCACCACGATGGCCGAGAGTTCGGTGTGCTCGTCTCTGGTTCGCTCACGGTGGAGCTCGAGGGCCAGGAGCACGTGCTCCGCCCCGGGGACGTCATTGCCTACAACTCGACCCGGCCACACCGGATCATGAACTCCGGCACCGACACGGCCGTCGCCGTGTGGGTCAACCTCGACTCCGACTGAGCCCTCCGCCCCCCGGTAGTCCCTCGGGACTGAATTCAACGATACCGCATGACATTTCGATGTCATTGAATGTAGTGTCTCGCACGTGACCGCACACCGCACGACATCGCCAGGCCTGGTCGTCATCTCGCCCGAGCAGTGGGGGCCGGACCTCGGACTCGTGTCAGGCGGAACCTGGCGCGAGATCGTCGGCCCAAGCCAGGGCGCCGCGTGCCGAAGCTTCTACGACGTGGCGCTAACCCCGGGCGGCGCCAGCGTCGCTCTCATGCACGAGGGCGAATCCGTTTACTACGTGGTTGAAGGCACCGTCGCGGTGATCGAGCAGGTCGCCGGCGGCGAGGTCCGCCACGTGCTCGAGTCGGGAGGGATGGTCCACGTGCCGGGTCTGACCGTCTACAGCTTCGTCAGTGAGGCGGGCGCCAGATTGGTGGGCGGTCCGAGCCCTGTGGATGCGGAGATCGGCACGCGCGAGCCCGTGATCGGCGAGGCACCTGCCATCTCGGTCTACCACCGTGACCGACCAGGGCTCATGGTCCCGTTCATCTCGCGGGATGCCCGACTGGTGGTGTGGCTGGGCGCAGGCGCCGTGACCGCCAACATGAACTACGTCGTGCTTGAGCCCGGCGAGCGCAACAGGGAGCACGTCCACGCCATCTCCGAGGACACCATTCACATCCTCGAAGGTCGAGGCACCGCGGAGAACGTCACAACCGGAGAGAAGCTCGAGTTCCGCCCGGGCGACACGGTCCACATCGAGATCGGGTTCTGGCACGCCGTGGCCGCCGACCGCGGCGAACGGGTGGTGAGCGTCGGCGGCCCTTGTCCGGCCGACGTCGACATGCTCCGTGCCGCCGGCGTGGACGTCGACGCGCTCGTGCACTCTGTCGACCCCCGTGCGGCGCGGCCGTGAGTGCTGGGCCCGCCACGATCTCCGTGGCGCTGGAGCAGGTCCGGCTCCGTGCCGGTGATGGCGCCGGCAACCTTGCGACAGCGCTCGAGCGCACCCGCGCAGCATTCGCCAACGGTGCCGAGCTCGTCGTGCTTCCCGAGCTAGCCCTCAGCGGCTACGTCGTCGCGCCCGACGAGGTCGCACGACTCGCTGAGCCGGTGGACGGCCCTAGCGTCGCAGCGCTGATGGTGGTGGCCGGAGAGCACGACGGACTCGTGGCGGTCGGCTTCTGCGAGCGCGCCGGCGCGGACTACTTCAACTCGGTCGTGGTCGTTGACGGCGACGGACCCGTTCTCCACTACCGTAAGTTACATCTGTTCGACAACGAGAAGTTCGCCTACACGCCTGGAGACCTCGGTCTCCCCGTCGCCAACACCCGCTTCGGCTGCTTGGCGGTATGCATCTGCTACGACCTCCGGTTCGTCGAGGTGCTCCGCGCTCTCAGCCTCCGCGGTGCAGAGCTCGTGATCGCGCCAGCAGCGTGGGTGGGTGGGTTCGACAAGCATGTGCCGGTCGCCGGCGCCACCCGTCACGTTGAGGGCGTGATCGCACAGGCCAACCTGAACCAGGTCGCCGTCGTGGCGGTGAGCCAGGTCGCCGGCGCCAGCGATAGCGGACCGGCGACACTCGGCGGTTCGGTCGCGGTCGATGCCTACGGCGAGCTCCTCGCCGGCCCCCTGTCCCGAGTCGGTTCCGATGACGCACTTGTCGAAGTCGACCTGCATGCCGTGCGGACCTCTCGGGTGCGTAGCGACCAGATCAGGCCGCGCGACGACAGGCGTACCGACGTCTACGGCTTGGCGTACCGAGGGGAGATCCTGTGAAGCCCAGCCCGTTCGAGTACCACCGGCCCGAGACTCTCGACGAGGCTCTGGGGGTGCTCGCGCAGGACCCGGACGACAGCAAGGTACTGGCGGGGGGGCAGAGCCTGGTCCCGATGATGAATTTCCGCCTGGCGAGCCCGGCCCGGCTCATCGACATCAACCGAGTGCCCGATCTCGAAGGTATGTCGGTCAGCGGCGACCGGCTCCGGATCGCCGCGCGAACCCGGCACATCGATGTTCAGCGCAATGACCTGCCGGGCCCGCTGGGACGGTTGCTGCGCGAGGCCGCCGGCCATGTCGGTCACCTTCCGATCCGTACCCGCGGCACCTTCGGCGGCTCGATCGCGCACTGCGATGCCGCCTCCGAGTGGTGCCAGGTCGCGGCTCTGCTCGACGCCGAGATGATCGTCATGAGCGCCGGTCGGGGCGAGCGCACGATCCAGGCGGCTGACTTCTTCCAGTCGATCTTCACCACGTCGTTGGAGCTCGACGAGATCCTGGTTGCGGTGACCTTGCCGGTCCTGGCCGAGACCTGGGTCGCGGGCATCGCCGAGTTCGCACGACGAGCCGGCGACTTCGGCATCGTGACCGCGACGGCCGCGCTCAACGTCGTCGATGGTGTCGTCACGGACGCCCGGATCAGCCTCGGTGGCGTGCACGAGATCCCGTTCAGGAGCAGCGCCGCGGAGTCGGCCCTGACGGGGCAACCGTTCACTCCGGAGCTCGTGGCTACGGCCGCTGAGGCGGCCGCCGACGAGGTGGATCCGCCCAGTGACGTCCACGGCGACGCCGCCTATCGCCGTGATCTTGTGCGTGCGCTCCTGCCACGCGCCGTCCGATCCGGCGTGGGGCCGACATGAGTTCCCGTTCCGCCGAACCGCAGAGCTGGTCCGGACGCCCCATCCCGAGGTTGGAAGATCCCGCCATCGTGCGCGGCTGGGGCAGCTACGTCGCGGACATCGCGTCGCGCAACGACCAGGTCCTGCACGCGCGCTTCGTCCGGAGCAGCGTGGCGTCGGGCCGCATCGCCTCGGTGGTGATCCCCCACGACGTCACCGGGTTCACCGCAGCCGACCTCGTCGGAGTGGAACCGATCCGTGCGGTCCTCCACCGGCCGGACTTCGTGGAGGTCGCCACCCCGATCCTGGCGGCCGACCGGGTGCGTTTCGTGGGCGAGCCGATCGCCGTGGTCGTCGCGGCGACGGAGGCTGAGGCCGAGGACGCCGCCGAGCGGGTCCTCGTCGAGATCGACCAGCTACCGGCCGTGCTGTCGGCGGACGCCGCGCTGGCCGAGGGTGCGCCGGTCGTGCACGACGACGTACCCGACGACCACCCCAATGCTCCGAACGTCGTGGTCGACGGACGCATCACAACGCCCAACGCCGAAGCAGCATTCATCGCTGCCCACCGGACCGTCTCGGTCGGGGTCAGTTCGGGTCGTCAGAGCGCCATGCCGTTGGAGGCTCGCGCTTCACACGCCGCCTACGACCGGAGCACCGGCCGGACCACCCTGCACGCCACCCTGCAGATGCCGCACGTCACCCGGACGGGGATCGCCGACTGTCTCGGGATTCCTGAGGATGATCTGCGGGTGGTCGCACCGGACGTCGGAGGTGGCTTCGGGGCCAAGATGACCCTGGCGCGTGAGGACGTGGCGGTCGTCTGGGTTGCGCGAAACCTACGGCGTGACGTGGCGTGGATCGAGACGCGCGAGGAGAACTTCCTGGCCGGCTGGCACAGCCGCGAGCAGGTCTACGACGTCAAAGGCGCCTTTTCCGCCGACGGCGAGCTCCTGGCGTTGCGGGGCGACATCGTCTGTGACCTCGGCGCCTACTGCTGCTACCCCGTGACCTGGGGGGTGGAGCCGCTCATGGCGCTGGCCGAGCTGAGCGGCCCGTACAAGGTCCCGGAGTACGACGTCCGCTCCCGCGGGGTGACCACCAACAAGTGTCCGATCGCGCCCTACCGTGGTGTATCCCGCCCGATGCAGGTGCTTGCCGTCGAGCGGCTCATGGACGTGGCAGCCGAGGAGCTCGGGATCGATCGGGTCGCGATCCGGGATGCGAACCTCGTCTCGGAGTTCCCGCACCGCTCCCCCACCGGACTCGTGCTCGACGAGGCGTCGCACCGCGAGACCCTGGCCGTCGCCGCCGGGATGGCAGACCTGGACGACTTCGTCGCTCGGCAGGCGATCGCTCGCGCCCAGGGCCGCTATCTCGGGATCGGGTTCTCCTGCTTCGCCGAGCGCACGGGCTACGGGACCCCGGCGATGGTCGCGCGGTCCCAACCGTTCGGTCACGCCGAGAGCAGAAAGGCCCTGATCACCCCGGGCTTCGAGCGCGTGGTTTTGGCGATGGATCCCTCAGGTGGTGTGACGCTCCGCATCGGAGCTTCCCCCCACGGTCAAGGCCTCAAGACCTCGCTCGCGCAGGTCGTCTGCGACGAGCTGGGATTCACGCCGAACCAGGTCCGGGTGATCGCGAGCGACACCGACGCCACCCCCTATGGCTGGGGCAGCTTCGCCAGCCGCGCGATGGTGATCGCCGGCGGTGCGTCGATGCTCGCGGCACAAGACCTGGCCGAGCGGCTTCGGGGTCTGGCGGCGGACAGGCTCGGCGGTCTCCCCGGCGACATCGAGCTTGAAGAAGGTCGCGCGCGCCTTCGAGGCACCGAGAGCTCGGTGGCGATCTCGGTCCTGGCACGAGACACCTACCACTCCTCGCACCTCAATCCGGACAAGGGCGAGCCGGCCCTAGAGTCGGTGGGGGTGTATGACCCCAACGGAACCTTCGCCAACGCTTGTCACGTCGCCGAGGTGGAGGTCGACCCGCTGACCGGACAGGTCGAGATCACACGCTTCCTGGTGGCTGAAGACGCAGGCAAGCTGATCAATCCGGCGATCGTGGACGGCCAGATCCACGGAGGCATCGTGCAGGGCATCGCCAACGCGCTCTTCGAGGAGCTCCTGTACGACGAGCGCGGGGTGCTGATCACGACGTCCCTCATGGACTTCCTGCCTCCCACCATCGCGGAGGTCCCCGACATCGAGATCGCCCACGTCTGCACCGTCTCTTCCGCAACGCTCACGGGCGCCAAGGGCGTGGGAGAGGGCGGCACGATCGGCGCCCCGGCTGCCATCGCCAACGCGATCAGCGATGCCCTCCGTCCCCTCGGCGTCGGGGTCTTCCATCTACCTGCCACGCCCCAAAGGATCCGTTCTGCCATTCGCGACGGCCGCGACCTGCGACTCGACCACCACCCATCCGACTCGGAGATCTCCGCATGACGACGCCACTTCGCCTCTACGTAAATGGTGACCGCTACGACCTCGACGTCGAGCCGCGCCGGACGCTCGCCGACGCCCTGCGCGACGACTGCGGGTTGACGGGAACCCACCTCGGCTGTGAGCACGGTGTCTGTGGTGCGTGCACCGTCCTGGTGGACGGGCAGCCCGTGCGCTCGTGCCTGATGTTCGCGGTCCAGGCCGAAGGATCATCGGTTCGGACCGTCGAGGGACTGGCGCCCGACGACGACACGCTTCACCCGGTCCAGCAGGCGTTCTGGGACAACCACGGGCTCCAGTGTGGGTTCTGCACGCCCGGGTTTCTGACCCTGATCACGGGCTACCTGGAGGAGAACCCAGCAGCTGACGAGGAGGAGCTGCGCGACGTCCTGAGCTCCAACCTGTGCCGCTGCACCGGCTACCAGAACATCATCAAGGCGACCCTCGCCGCCCAGAAGACGATGAACGCCGAGTCGGGCGCAGAGCCGGCCGAGCAGGCGCCTGCATGATCGGCGACCGCGCCAGGCGCATTGAGGACCCCGTCCTGCTCCGTGGCGCGGGACGGTTTGCCGCTGACACCGTCCGATCGGGCGAGCTGCACATGCGAGTCGTTCGCTCACCCGTGGCAAACGGCCGGATCGTGAAGGTGGACGTCTCGCAGGCGCTGTTGGTCGACGGCGTTGTGGCAGCGTGGACGTTCGACGACATCGCCGACCTGCCTGCCATCGGGTTCCGCCTCACACCTCGACCCGAGCTCGTCCCCTACCGACAGCCGGTCCTGGCGCGTCGTGAGGTCCGGTACGTCGGTGAACCTGTCGCCGTCGTCTTCGCGACCTCGGCCTATCTCGCCGAGGACGGCGCCGAGCTGGTCGACATCGAGATCGACCCAGGCCAGGCACACCTGGACGCCGAGGCCGCGCCGATCCCGTGGATCGACGACGAGCAGGCGACCTGGGCCTCGAACACCGGTGACCAGGTCCCGGCCCAGGACTCCGAGGCGACGACCTTCGTCGAAGAGTACGGCGACGTCGACGCCGCATTTGCCGATGCAGACAAGCTCGACGGCGAAGGTACCCACAAGATCTTCACGACCGAGGCGCGGATCGGCCGGCACACCGCCGTGCCCATGGAGTGCCGTGGGCTCGTGGCGTTCTACGACGAGTCTGACCAGCAGCTCGTCGTCGACGGAGCCGCCAAGGTCCCCTTCTGGAACCGCGAGGCCATCGCGGCGATGGTGGGCCTGCCTCCGCACCGGGTGATCGTTCGCGAGACACACGTCGGCGGCGGGTTCGGGCCCCGCGGTGAGCTCTACCCCGAAGACGTGCTGGTCACGGTTGCGGCGATGCGGCTGCGGCGGCCCATCAAGTGGATCGAGGACCGCCAGGAGCACCTCGTCGCCACGAACCACTCACGCGGCCAGCACCACCGCATCCGGGCGCTGGTCAGGGTCGACGACGGCTTCATCGAGGCTATGGACGCCGAGTTCTTCCTCGACCAGGGCGCCTACGTGCGCACCCACGGCGCAACGGTCGCATCGCTGACCGCCTCGATGCTCCCTGGCCCCTACGTTATCCCCCACTTCAGGGCGCGCGCACGGGTGCGCCTCACGCACAAGACTCCGGCCGGGACCTACCGCTCCCCGGGACGCTACGAGGGAACCTTCGCCCGAGAGAGGCTGGTGGACAAGGTCGCAAGAGAGCTCGGCCTCGACCCGGCCACCGTGCGGCGTACGAACTTCATCTCTGCCGACCAGATGCCGTTCGAGCGACCCATCCAGGCGATGGGCACGCACCTGGTCCATGATTCCGGCGACTACGCGTTGCTGCTCGACAAGGTCTCGGAGCAATACGACTTCCCCGGCATCCGCGCTCAGGTGGAGCAGCGTCGGGCGCAAGGCGAGGTGGTCGGCTTCGGCTTCGGCTACTTCGTCGAGAAGAGCGGGATCGGCCCGTTCGAAGGCGCTCGCGTGTCCGTCGACGTCGCCGGCCAGGTGACGATCTCCTGCGGAGCAAGCTCGGTCGGCCAGGGCGTCGACACCGTGCTGGCCCAGGTGGTCGCGGACGGCCTGCAGATCTCCCACGCGCCCATCCGCGTCGTGCGCGGGCGGACCGACATGTTCGAGTACGGCAGGGGCGCCTTCGCCACCCGTCTCGCCGTGATGGCTGGGTCGGCTGCGGCCATGGCGACCGAGGCGCTGGCCGAGAAGGCCCGCCGGGTCGCAGCTCACGAGTTCAAGGTCAGCTTCGAGGAAGTCGAGCTCGTCAAGGGTGGCGTGGAGGTGCGTGAGGACANNGCCTGGGAGAGATCGCCCAGCTCCTCGAGCCGATGAACGCCGGGGCGATGAAGGAGGACCCGGGGTTCAGCGCCGATGGCTGGTTCCGCACCGACCACATGACCTACCCCTACGGACTGCACGCGGCCGTGGTCTCCATCGACCGCGAGACCGGTCACCTGACGATCGAACGCTTCATCGTGGGTTACGACGTCGGACGGGCGCTGAACCCGACCTTGGTCGAGGGCCAGATCGCCGGCGGTGTCGCCCAAGGCATCGGGGGCGCGGTCTACGAGGAGTTCCTCTACTCCGAGGACGGCACACCTCTGTGCACCACCTTCATGGACTACCTGATACCCACGGTTCGCGAGATGCCTGACGTGGAGATCCTCGTCACGGAGGATGCACCGAGCCCGATCAACCCGCTCGGGGTCAAGGGCGCCGGTGAGGGCGGAACCACGGCGGTCGCAGCCGCAATCGGATCTGCTGTCGACGATGCGCTCCGCATCCCGAACGCGATCACAGCAGTACCGATCCGCCCCAGCCTGCTCCGACGACTGGTGAATCAGGTTTCAATACCATAGAATCTGTTTCATCAGAATTGACATAAGCTTAGAGCGGAGACCTCCATGCGCATCGTCGACATGACCCATCCCTACAGCATCCACACCCCAGGGTGGGTCGGGTACGCCGGCAACAAGATGTACTACACGCAGAACCTGCAGACGAACCAGATCGTCTCCCAGCGGATCGAGTCCTCGCTGCACACCGGCACCCACCTCGACGGTCCCATGCACGGGACCGACGGTGGTCTCGACATGGCATCACTGCCGCTGGACAAGCTGATCCACCCCGGCGCCATCGTGGACGTGTCGGACGTGGTAAGCGATTGGGACCTCATCGAGCCCGAGCACATCACGCGCAATGTGGAGATCAAGAAGGGCGACATCCTGATCATCCACACCGGGTTCATCGACTACTACCAGGACATGCCGAAGCAGGACCTGGTCCGCTACTTCACGATGCACCCAGGCGGCTCGGCGCGGCTGGCCGAGTGGATGGCCGACATGGAGATCCGCTGGTGGGGCATCGACGCCGGGTCCGGCGACCACCCGATGAACACCACGATCCGCAACATGCGACCCGACCTCCTGGCGCAGTTCGAGGCGCACGTCGGGATGTCCTACCAGGAGTTCTTCGGCTCCTACACCTATACCCACCACATGTCGGGGCGCGAGATCACGTCCGACATCTTCCCCATGCACCACCTGGCGTTCCAGGACGGCTGCATCCACGCGGAGAACGTCGGTGGCGACCTGAAGACGGTGCTGAACCAGCGCGCGATCATCGGCGCGTTCCCCTGGAAGATCGAGGGCGGGGAGGCATGCCCCTGTCGCATCATGGCCTTCTTCGACTGCGGCGCCGACGAAGTCATCGAAGGCTTCCGCGGCAACGCCGGCTGACGAGGAGACTGGGACGATGCTGCTCAAGAACGAGTTCGAGATCAACTGCGGGATCGATGAGGCCTGGGAGTTCCTCACCGACCTCACGCGGGTCATGCCCTGCATGCCTGGAGCAGCACTCGAGGGCGTGGAGGGTGAGAACTATCTCGGCAGCGTCAAGGTGAAGGTGGGCCCTATCTCGGCGCACTTCCGCGGCACTGCGCACTTCGCCCAGAAGGACGACGCCACCCGCAGCGCGGTGATCGCGGCGGCAGGTAAGGACCCCAAGGGCCAGGCCGCCGCCAACGCGCAGATCCACGCGCGGCTGGAACCGGTGACGGAGACACGTACGCGTGTCCTCATCGACACCGAGCTGGACATCTCCGGGCGGATGGCGCAGTTCGGCCGGGGCGCCATCGCGGACGTGAGCAACCGGCTCCTGGGCCAGTTCGCTGCCAACATCTCAGCAGCGATCGGGCAACAAGCACCGGCGGCGCGTGCCAGCTCGCCAGTGTCCCATGGCTCCGCGGGACCGACGGCCACCGCGACCACGCCCTCCTCGCCGGCACTCGACAGCGAGGCAGCGAGCATGGACATGCTGTCGCTCGTGGTGCCGATGATCAAGGAGCGCTACGGCCAGGCGATCATCGGTGGTCTCCTCGGTTTCGCCCTCAGCTGGCTGGTCTTCGGTCGCAAGACACGTGACGTGGCCGGCCGTCGCTCGACCGGGGCCCGAGACTTCGGGCCGCGGGACGACTGGTACCAGCAGCGATGACCGAACGTCTGCCGCGACTGACCCCGGACGCCCTCGACGACGCCCAGCGGTCGGTGTACGACGGCATCGCAGGCGGCGACCGGGCGAAAGGCGTTCAGCACTTTCCGCTCACCGCCAGCGACGGCTCGCTCAACGGGCCGTTCGGGATCATGCTCCACGCACCCCGCATGGGCAACTCGCTCCAGCAGCTCGGGTCAACGATCCGCTACGGCAGCTCACTGACAGCCAGGGTCCGCGAGATCGCGATCCTGATGGTCGCCCGGGTCACGAGATCTGCGTTCGAGGCATGGGCCCATGAGCCGGTGGGCCGGGCTGCAGGCCTCACGGAAGACGAGCTGGAAGCCCTGACCCGTGGTGATTTCACCAGCACCGATCCAGTGGAACAGGCCAGCGTCGAGCTGGTGGCGCGCGTGCTGAGCGGAGCAGCGCTCGATGACGCCACGTACGCCGCTCTGGTGTCAGATCTTGGCGAGTCGCCGATGATCGAGCTCATCACGTTGGTCGGCTACTACCGCACGCTCGCCGATCTGATGCACGTCTTCGACGTGGGAGTCCCCACCGACGCGTGACGCGTGCAGGGGCGGTCCGACTCGGCGGACGACCGCCGCGGGACTAGCTCGGCAGCGACACGAACTGAAGCTCATCGAGCGACGTGATCCGAGGGACGTCGACCTCCAGGTGACGCCCATGGCGGTCCAGGAGCACCACCGGCATCGCCGCCGCCCGCGCTCCGGCGACATCGTTCTCCATCGAGTCGCCGACGAACAGGCACGTCTCAGGCCGGACTCCGAGCCGGGCACAGGCCATCGCGAATGCCCGCGGATCCGGCTTGGCAGCCTGGAGCTCTGAGGACGCGAAGACCGGGACGCCGGTGCCGGCCAGGCCGGCCGCCACAACCTTGCGCCGCTGGTCGTCGCCATCGCCGTTCGTCAGGATGCCCGTCGCGAGCCCTGCCTGCGTAGCGCGGTGGAGGGCCGACACGGCGTCCGGAAAGGCTCGCCAGGCATCGACGTACGCCGTCCAGTAGCGGTCGAAGACACGATCGGCCTCGTCGTCGTCAAGGCGACGCTGCGGGAAGATTCCCCTGATGCGGGCGCGACGCTGCTCGGCCTTCGTGAGCTCACCGGCCTGGAAGCGACGGTAGTAGGTGGTCTCGAGCTGGAGCCAGCGATCTTGGAGCACCAGCTCGGGAACCTCCAGGCCCTCGAGCCTGCTCCAGCGGCTCAGCGCCTCGTTCACCGCACCCCGATGGTCGAGGAGAGTGTCGTCCAAGTCGAAGAGAACGCCGGAAAGCGGCGAGGGGTAGGTCCCGCAGGACCTACTCCTCACCGCTGTCACGTTTCGGCGTCCGAGCTGTCAGCGAAGACCCGGGTGAGCAGCGCTGTCCGGCAGCACGATCTTCTCGCTGGCCAGGTCGGCGAGGACCTGGTCGAACTCCGCCTGGACCTCGTCACTGACCGCCGGGCTGTCGGCGTAGTCGAGCGCCGTCAGACCCTTCGAGCCGTAGGTCAGGTCGAAAGTCGTCGGGTCCTTGAGCCCGTTCGCGGCCTGGTCCATGAGCTCCTCGATCACGCCCTGCCAGTCCAGACCGACGGTTAGGATCGCCGCCGTCGGCGCCCACTGCGCGGCGTCTCCGCCCCAGGTGGCGCACTGCGCCTTCGCCTCCTCGCAGAGCCGGAGACCGCCCACGGCGTCCTCGGTGCCCGAGAGGAGATAGATCTGCTCGATCCCCTGGTCGAGGAGCGTCTGGACCTGCTCACGGCTGGCCTGCACGTCGGTGAAGCTGTTCGTGCTCAGCTTGGTGATCTCGTAGTCCGGGTTCGCCGCCTCAGCGCCGAGCTCGCAACCCTGCTCGATCTCCACCTCGAACGGCGCACCCTGTGCGCCGATCACGCCGATGCGGCCGTCCGGAGACTGCTTCGTCAGCAACCAGCAGGTCGAGTAGCCGATCTCCAGGTAGCTCGCCGTGCCGGCGTTGAGGTTCGGCTTCTGGGTCACTCCGAACGCGGTCACGATCATCGGGACGTCGGGGTAGTCGGCAGCGACGGCTTGCGCCGCGTCGGCCAGGACGAACGTGGACATCAGCATCACGTTGGCGCCGTCGTCGAGCATCTGCCGGATCACCGGCTCGGCGCGCGTCGCGTCGTACGCGTCGAACGTCTCCGTGACGGTGGTTCCGGGATTGTCATCGATGACCGCTTCCACGGAGTTGTGCCACGAGGCACTCCACGGTTCGACCTCCGGCCGAGCCTCCTGGATCAGGCCGAGCTTCATCCCCTCGCCATCACCTGAGCTGGAGGCGGAGCCGGACGACTTGTCACTCCCGCCACATGCGGAGAGGACCAGCGCACCCGTGATCGCGGCGGCCAGCACTACCAGACGCTTGTTGCCCATTGCCAAGCTCCTCAATATCCGCCGAGAAAGTTTCAATGCTGTTCAACAACGTTGACTTCCGCTGAATCTAGATGGTCATCCACTAAAGGTCAATGGTGTTGAACCCGCTTCAACCGAATCGTCATCTCGTCGTAATGACCACGCGTCGACCAGGTCGTCGGCATCCATGACCAGGCCGAGGTTCAGCGAGATGATGTTGAGGGCTGCCTTCTCCAGCTCGTCGTTCGTGCCGGCTACGCAGTCCCGGACGACGATGACCCGATAGTTGTGGTTGGAGGCGTCGAAAGCGCTGTTGAGGATGCAGCAGTCCGTCATGCACCCGGTCAGCACGACGGTACGGACGTCCATCTGGCGCAGCAGGAAGTCCAGGTCAGTCGGATAGAAGGCGGACAGTCGCTTCTTGCTGCTCACAACCTCGTCGCCGGGCACGACATCCGTCACGATCCTGGTCCACTCCGTGCCTTCAAGGGCGTGCTGGTCGACGTTGGGGATCCCGCCCACGAACTCGGCGAACGGCAGGCGCCATGCACTCGGGATGCCGTTCACGTCATCAGCGCCGGAGGGCCGCAGGCCGGTGCGGACATGGACCACGCGGGCACCGAGCTCGCGACCCCGCCGGTGCACGTCGTTGACGTCACCGACGATGGCGCGCGCACGGGGGGCCGGACACGGGCAGTCGGGGCTCTCGGAGAGGTGCCCGTCGTGCATGTCGATGGAGACGAAGGCTGTGCGGGACAGATCGAAGTACGACTCGTACGAACCGTCGGCCGGAAGCGCTCGCCGCTGGCCATAGAGGTAGGAGTAGTCGGTCATCGGAGGCCTCTTTCGCTGTGTAGTCGCTACTGAGTGAGGGTTCTGGGCGCATTGGAGTGCATCCGCGTGCTCGCGACGAGCATCAGGATGACCACGACCCACGGAAGCGCCCCGAGCAGCTGGACCGGGATGTCGGAGTCCTGTGACACCCGGAGCTTCATCGCGTCGAGGAGAGCGATCAGGAACGCTCCGGCGATCGCGCCGGGCACCGTCCACCGCCCCAGGATGACGATGGCGATGACGATCAGCCCGCGGCCGTCCACGATGTTCGGTTGGTAGGAGCCCACAGCGCCGAGGGTCAGGGATGCTCCCCCCAGACCTGCGAGAGCTCCGCATGCCAGGACAGCTGCGGTCTGCACGACGCGCGGGTCCTTGCCGCGCTTGCGCACGGTCTCGGGCTCGTGACCGGTCGCGGCGATCGTGAGACCGGCCTGGGTCCTTGAGAACAGGAGGTAGACGAGGACGCAGAGGATGACCGCGATCCAGTAGAAGACGTTCTCCGAGAACAACGCTCGTCCGATCCCCGGGATCTGCTCAAGTCCCGGCACGGTGAAGATGTGGAGCTTCGGGGTCGCGTCCTGGTTGTTCTTCTGCACGTAGAGGAAGTTGGCGAGCCCGGGCACCATCACGAACAAGGCGAATCCCACCAAGATGGCGTTGCCTCTCAACCAGACCGCCCCCACGGCCATGATGCTCGAGACCAGGGCCGCCACGATCGCTGCCAGCAGGATCGCGGGCAGGACACCCCACCCACCGACGATCACGGCGAAGGCGGTGAACGCACCAGCTGTCATGAAGCCTTCCAACCCGATGTTCATCACGCCGGCTCGCTCGGAGATGAGCTCCCCCAGTGCAGCCAGCAGGAGGGGGACCATCAGGCGCACGGCACTGCTCATCACCGCTTCGAACGTCTCCACGGCAACCTCCTCTTCGAGATTCGGATCTCCTTGGTGGCGCTGCGCCCGCGTTGGATGGCGTAGGCGAGCAGGATCAGACCGAGCACCACCTGGACGATCTCGGGCGACACGTTGGCGCCGACCTGGAGTCCGTCGCCTCCATGCAGGAGGGCGCCGAGGAGAAAGGCGGCGATGATGCACCCGAACCAGGTCAGGCCACCCAGCAGGGCGACGAACAGGCCGGCGTAGCCGATCGGGTCCGCCACTGTCGTGTACAAGCGGTGGTCGATGGTGACCACCTGCATCCAGCCGCTGAGCCCGGCTCCGACACCGCCGAACGCCATCAACCCGATCAGGTAGCGCCGACGACTGATCTGCGCTTGGCGGGTCAGCTGCGTGTTGGCACCGAAGACACGGAGCCGGTAGCCGGTGCGCGAGCGGTCGAGGGCCCAGAGCAGTGGCACGAAGGCCAGCGCGATGAGCAGGCCGTAGTGGGCGCGCGTGTCCGGGATCAGGACCGGTAGCGCGGCGTTCTCCGGCACCAGGTCCGACTGAGGCAGATTCGCGTATCCGCCCTTGAACGGACCGTTCAGCAGCCAGCCGATGGCAGAGATGACGATAAAGTTCATGGCCAACGTGGTGATGATCTCGTTGACGCCGAACTGTGCCTTGAGATAGCCGGGAATGGCCGCCACCAGAGCACCTGCCCCAGCCGCAGCAACGCCACAGACCACCAGTGAGACCACCCTGGGCTGGTCGCCGAGCTGCAGGGCGAGGGCGGTGGCCACGAATCCGCCAGCTGCCAACTGCCCAGGGGCCCCGATGTTGTAGAGGCCAGCGCGTAAGGAAGGAATGAGGGTCAACGCGACCAACAGCAGCGGGGTCGCGCGCACCAGGGTCTCGCCGAAGTTGCGCGACGTCCCGAAGGTGGAGTTCAACATGGAGTTCCACGCGAGAATCGGGTCGACTGACACCGCTTCGAGGACCACGACCAGCAGTAGAATGCCCACGGCCGCAGAAATGAGAACCATGGCCGCTCGCCAGAGCAGTCCTCGCTCACCTGGCGCCTGGTCAAGTTGCGGGCTGTCGCCTTCTGGGGTCTCGACCCCGTCCTGGACCAGCGTCACGCCACACCTCCCATGAGTCGGCCGAGGCGCTCGGCATCGTGGTCATCGGGAGCGATTTCACCCACCACACGGCCGTCGAACATCACGACGACCCGGTGGGCGATCTGACGCAGCTCATCGATGTCGGGGCTGATCATCACGACCCCGGCTCCGGCCTCAGCAGCGAGCAGCAGCGCATCTCGGACCTCGGAGATCGCACGCACGTCAAGGCCGCGGAACGGGTTGTGCGCAACGACCAGGAGCGGCGACTCGTCGAGCTCTCGTCCGACGACGGCCTTCTGCTGGTTGCCGCCGGACAGGGCGCGCATCGGCTGGTCGACGGTGGCGTAGACCACGTGCGAGCGGTCGAGCACCTCTGCGACGTGCTCGCGAACCCGCTCAGCGTCGAACCACGCCCGCCCTCGTGAGAACTCTGGCCGACGGTGACTGCGCAGCAAGAGGTTGTCGCTCAGCGACAGGTCCACCGCGACCGCGTCGCGGTGTCGGTGCTCGGGGATGTAGGCAGCGACGTCGCCTCCCGCGCGCTCGAGGACACCGCCTTGCGGTCTGGTGAAGCCGGCCAGCACTTCCGCCAAGGTGGTCTGACCGCTCCCGACGACGCCGGCAACGCCCACGACCTCCCCGGCGTGCACATCGACATCGAGCCCTTTGAGAGGAGCCTCACCGGGCATCGGGCTGGGCGCCGTCAAGCCCTTGGCCGAGCAGACCAGCCGAGCGTGCTCGGTGGACCCGGCGATGGTCCGCTTGCCCATGGCGACCTCGAGCAGCTCGCGGCGATCCGGGTCCGCAGGATCGGCGGCGACGACCTCGCCGACCATCTCGACAGCCAGCTCCTCAACGGTGACTGCGTCGGAATCGTGGCGACCCACGACCCGGCCGCGCCGCATGACGGTGATCCGGTCAGCGAGTCGAACGACCTCGCCGAGCTTGTGGCTGATGTAGACGACCGATCCGCCCTCGGCGGCGAACTTCTGGATGATCCCACCCAGGGCCTGCGCCTCCTCGGTACCAAGAGCAGCCGTCGGCTCATCGAGCACCAGGACCTGAGCACCCCGTGCCATCACGATCAGGATCTCCAGCCGCTGCCGCTGGCCGACCGCGAGGAGCTGCACCGGGAGGTGCGGGTCGATGGTGCCGCCGAAGCGCTCAGCCAGCTCGCTGATCGTCCGTCCTGCTCGTCTGCGGTCGGCGAAGGGGCCGTGCGGAATGGCGAGCAGCAGGTTCTCAGCACCCGTCAGCTCGGCGATCAATCCGCCCTCCTGCTCGACGAATCCGACATCGCTGCGGAAGCCAGGCGGGGCTCCGGTCAGATCGATCTCAGTCGTCTCGAGGTGCAAAGTGCCCGCGTCGGCCGACATCTGACCAGCGAGCAACCGCATCAAGGTCGACTTGCCGGCGCCGTTCTCCCCCACGAGTGCATGGATCTCACCGACGGCGAGGTCGAAGTCAACTCGATCCAGAGCGGTCACGGCTCCGAAGCGCTTGGACGCGTCTCTGAGTTCCACTCGCTGTTGCGGCATCGCGCTCCCTCGGATGGCGATCGGCGCACCTCCGCCGACCCTGTTTGAAATGGACTCAATCACATTGAACCCTGTCCGACCGGTCGGGGGAACCGTCGGTCGGAGCCTATGACCGAGCACCCGCCTCCGAGCGCCCTGTCCACGGGCTCAGCCTTGCGCATGATTGAATATCTTTCAAGCCAATTGTAATTTGGATTGAAACGTCACGAGGAAGGTCGACCGACATGTCGCGACAGATCGTGCTGGATGAATCACTGCAAGCCCAGCTCGTCGAGTCACCCGCACCGGGTGTCCTGGACGACGACCAGGTCCGGGTGCGGGTCGTCCTGGCAGGGGTCAACTACTGGGAAGTGATGCAGCGGCAGGGTCGAGTCCCCCTGCCCGGCCGGATCCCGGGCACCGAGGGCGTCGGGGTCGTCGAAGATGTCGGCGCCGCGGTCGACTCCCTGCCCCGGGGCACCCGCGTCGCGTGGTCCCGCCTACCCGGAAGCTGGGCCGAGGTCGTCACGGCGCCAGCGAAAGCATTAGTACCCGTGCCTGACGGCGTTCCGGACGACGCCGCAGCCAGCGTCCTATTCCAGGGGCTGACCGCCCACTACCTGTGCCACGACACCTGGCCGCTCGAGAGCGGGGACACGGCGATCGTCACGGCCGCAGCGGGTGGTGTGGGCCAGCTGTTGACCCAGCTCCTCGTGGCAGCCGGGGTCCGCGTGCTGGGAGTCGTGTCGAGCGAAGCCAAGAGTCAGGCCGCACGCTCCGCTGGCGCGAGCGCGGTCCTGCACTACGGAGACGATGTCTCCGGGCAAGCGCTTGCGCTAGCGCCGGGCGGAGTGGCCGCGGTCTTCGACGCGATCGGCGCCGGTGTGGCCGAACCACTGATCGGCAGCTTGCGGCCCCGCGGGGCGATGGTTCTCTACGGATCCTCCTCAGGGCAGGAAGCCCAGATCGCTGCACGTGACCTTTCAGCTGGATCCTTATATCTGACGCGCACAGCGGGCCGCGACTACCTCGGAGACGCCGATGCCCTCGCGGCCCGATCGTCGCTGCTGCTCGACCTGGTCGCGCGGGCCGAGCTGCAACCTGCGATCGGCGCCACCTATCCCTTGGCCGAGGCTGGACGCGCGCTCGATGACCTCGAGTCCCGTACGACCGTCGGCAAGCTGCTGCTGCGCCCCTGACGAGGCTTGCCATGGTTATGTCGAAGGTGTTCGAGCCCACTCACCTCGGCCCCGTCTCGGTACGCAACCGGTTCATCCGAGCGGGCACCGGGGAGTCCATGGCTGATGCGCAGGGGCATGTCGGCGCCGACTACGTCCGCCTGCACGCGGACCTCGCACGTGGCGGCGTGGGGCTCGCGTTCACGGGACACGTCTTCAGCCACCGCCGCGGCCGCTACGGCAGCCTTCAGGCCGGGCTCGACCACGACGACGCCATTCCGGGCTTCCGTCAGGTCACCGAGGCGGTGCACAGACAGGGCGGCCGCATCTTC
>CXWJ01003734.1_pt1 | contig 18245 bp, 15 predicted proteins | sample 590841 | NCBI WGS metagenome assembly CXWJ01 (sample SAMEA3498367, study PRJEB10139) | wastewater metagenome | biome: wastewater treatment plant; material: activated sludge | place: Austria | collected 2015-01-21 | reverse complement strand
GTTCAACTTTTCAGTCGTTTAATGCCTGTTATCGCAGTTTATATAAATATCACTACTGATATTGTCTAAAAAAGTAAGGTGAGGGCAACCAAATGATATGTATTGAAATCCGAAAATAACAGGAGGTTTGTTTTTAAATAATTTTCCTGTCCACTGATTTTGCAAAGGCGCAAAAGTTGCGCTCTCGCCATTGTAAAAAATTTTCTCTTTTGTCACTTTCTTACTTTTTGCATCAACCACAATTAAACGTTTGGCAGATGTCCATTGACTTTCTTTGATTGTAATATCCTGAATAAATAAATGATGATCATCACTTACAAATTCATATACCGAACTTACTTCGTAATTAAGTTGTGCAAAAAATTTATTGAGTGTTATACTATCCTTTGAGTTGATTGGAGGCAAAGAGAAAGTTGATTGATCTGACTTTTTCCAAACTACCTTTTTTAATTGCTCCACCAAAAACGGATTTGTTTTACCAAAGGCTACCAATGTATTTTCGAAATACTTATCAAAACCTGTTAATAGTTTCCTTTCTATTTCAAAACCTATCATGTAATCAAACTGAGTGTAAGGAAATTCGGCACCATAAATATTAAGGCATGCCACCACTTGAAGTGATTTAACGGAAAATGATTTTAGTGTACTGGTTGAATAATCATAAATAAACACCTTATCGGTTTCTAAAATTTTGGCACCGGTTAAAAATCTTTTTTTGTAAGTGTCATTTAACTTTAGGTATTTTGATTCTGCTTCAGTTTTACCACTCACATCAGGAATTGCGAGAGAATCAGGATGTTCACTTAAAAGGTAAATATCAGACAAGGATATCAGGGCTACATCGACACTATCAGGAGTTGCTTTTTCTACTATTCCTATTTGAAACAAGCGCAATTCATCAGCTTTAATATTGGAAGCTGAAAGAAGAAAGATGATGATTAAAGGAAGCTGCTTCAATTTCATTCCTGTATGGTGAATTAAAAAATCATAAAAGAGATTATACCACTAAACTCAACAACTCCTGAATAGTAACTTTTGTCTGATTGCCATCCTGCATATTTTTTAAAGTCAGTTTACCTGATTGCATTTCTTCACTACCCACCAAAACCACAAAAGGAATTTTGTTGGCATCGGCATAGCCCATCTGCTTTTTCATTTTGGCTGATGAATCAGGAAATATTTCTGAATTGATGCCTGCATTTCTTACATCTCGTAATAATTTGAGGCAGTGCTTCTCTTCCTCCCCTCCAAAGTTTACAAACAAAACCTTTGTGGATGATGACTGAACATTTAATGTATCAAACAATTTCATTTCATCCATCACATCGTAAATACGGTCAATGCCAAACGATATACCCACACCACTTACGTTGGGTAACCCAAAAATTCCTGTTAAATCATCGTACCTTCCACCACCTAATACACGGCTGGTAAACGTGGAGCGTGGGTCGTTTACTTTTACTTCGAAGATGGCACCGGTGTAATAGTTGAGTCCACGAGCAAGAGTCAAATCAAGTTGGCAAAGGGCAGTTGGAAATTGGCAATCAGTTAGGCAATTAAAGATGTATTCTACCTCTTCAATTCCTTTTTTGCCAATGTCATTTGATGATAAAAATGTTTTGAGGAAAGAAAGTTTCTCTTCGTTACTTCCTTTAACAGAAAATAAAGGTTGAATCTTTTCTATTGCTGCAACACTTAATCCTTTTGCTTTCAATTCTTCGTTTACCTTTTCAATCCCTATTTTATCAAGTTTATCAATGGCAACTGTAAGGTCAATTATTTTGCCTGCTTCGCCAATCACTTCGGCAATGCCACTAAGGATTTTTCGGTTGTTAATTTTTATAGCAACGCCTACATTTAGTTTCTCAAAAACATCCTGAATAATCTGCACCAACTCCACTTCATTCAATAAAGAAGTAGAACCAATTACATCAGCATCGCATTGCACAAATTCGCGGTATCTTCCCCTTTGTGGTCTATCAGCACGCCACACCGGTTGCATTTGAAAGCGTTTAAAAGGAAAAGTGATTTCGTTTTGGTGCATTACCACGTAACGCGCGAATGGAACGGTTAGATCATATCTTAACGCACGTTCAGTAAGTTCTGGAGAATTTAAATTTGCCTCCAGCGCTTTTGAAAACTCATTCTTAAGTTTTTCCTTATTCTTCGATTCGTAAATCCGTGAATTAAGAATTTTAAAAAGTAATTGATCACCTTCATCACCATACTTACCCGTTAAGCATTCAATGTTTTCCATTGCAGGAGTTTCAATTTGTTGAAACCCATAACGCTGATAAATGGTTTTAATAGTATCTAAAATAAAATTTCTCCGCGCCATTTCTGTTGGCGAAAAATCGCGTGTGCCCTTTGGTATGGAAGGTTTTTGAACTGCCATTATTTTACCAGACTTTTATAACGTATCCTATGCGGCAGCGCATCGCCCAAACGTTTCTTCTTATTCTCTTCGTAGTCTGAGTAACCGCCTTCAAAATAATAGACCTGCGAGTCGCCTTCGTAAGCAAGTATGTGTGTGCATACACGGTCGAGGAACCAGCGGTCGTGAGAGATAATTACCACACAGCCTGCAAAGTTTTCCAAAGCTTCTTCTAATGCACGTAAGGTGTTAATGTCAATATCGTTGGTAGGCTCATCAAGCAACAATACATTGGCTTCACTCTTAAGCGTAAGCGCCAAATGCAGGCGGTTTCTTTCTCCACCCGATAATACGCCACATTTTTTTCCCTGGTCAGCACCACTAAAATTGAAACGCGAAACGTAAGCTCGTGAGTTCATGCTCTTTCCACCTAACTCAATAATTTCATTGCCTCCTGTAATTACTTCCCAAACTGATTTTTCGGGATCAATATCTTTGTGCAACTGATCGGCATAACCTACTTTAACCGTGCTGCCCACTTTAAACTCTCCCGAATCAGCTTTTTCTAAACCCATAATCAATTTAAATAGCGTGGTTTTACCGGCACCGTTTGGTCCTATAATTCCTACTATGCCCGCAGGTGGTAATTTAAAGTTGAGGTTCTCAAACAAAATTCTGTCGCCATAACCTTTAGTAACATTAACCGCTTCTATTACTTCATTTCCCAAACGCGGTCCGTTAGGAATAAATATCTCCAGCTTCTCTTCTTTCTGCTTTACATCTTCGTTGAGCATGTTTTCATAAGCATTTAAACGCGCTTTACCCTTGCTCTGTCTTGCTTTAGGGCTCATGCGCACCCACTCTAATTCACGTTGCAAGGTTTTCTGGCGTTTGCTTTCCGATTTTTCTTCCTGTGCTAATCTTTTCGATTTTTGATCTAACCATGATGAATAATTTCCTTTCCATGGAATACCTTCTCCCCTGTCCAATTCCAAAATCCAGCCTGCCACATTATCCAGGAAGTATCGATCGTGGGTCACCGCAATAACGGTACCCTTATACCTTTGTAAGTGTTGCTCCAGCCAGTCAACCGATTCGGCATCAAGGTGGTTGGTAGGCTCATCTAACAATAACACATCGGGCTCCTGCAATAACAAGCGGCAAAGTGCAAGTCTCCTTCTTTCGCCTCCTGATAAGTTTTTAACAGGCGTTTCACCTTCAGGGCAACGCAAGGCATCCATTGCCACTTCCAATTTATTGTCCAAGTTCCAGGCATCGCTGGCATCAATCTTTTCTTGCAATGCAGCCTGGCGGTTCAGGAGTTTATCCATCTTGTCGGCATCACTGTAATACTCTTCCTCACCCATTTTATTGTTTACATCATCATACTCCTTTAGCAAATCAACAATAGGCTGAACGCCTTCCATTACAATTTCCTTGGCTGTTTTGGTTTCGTCTAACTTTGGTTCCTGCTCTAAATAGCCAACCGTATAGCCCGGAGAAAAAACTACTTCACCCTGAAAAGATTTCTCAATTCCGGCAATTATTTTCATGAGGGTAGATTTTCCTGAACCGTTCAATCCCAAAATGCCAATTTTGGCACCATAATAAAATGAAAGGTAAATATCCTTTAATACCTGTTTTTGCGGTGGGAATGTTTTGCTGACATTCACCATTGAAAAAATTATCTTCTTATCGTCTGACATTTGCTGTTTGCTTAATATTTTAGGGCTGCGAAGATAGTGTTTGGTTCGGAGTGTAAAGACTAAGGTTTGAAGTTTAAAGTTTAATGCTTCGGGTTATGTGTTCTTGAGTTGCGATTATGTTGAGCAGTTAAGTTTCCTTATATTGAGGTCATGGATTAGAGGTGAGGTGAGGTAAGAACAGAAAGAACAACAAAACCATTTTCAATTGAATTTCGTTTAAAATATAAATTAAATCAACCACCAATGAAGAAGTTTTTTCAATTACTGCCTCTGTTAGCACTAACGTTATTGAGCGCATTTGCTCAGCAAAGCAAACTATCCTACTCTGTTGTAAAACGCATTTCAGAGGAGCAAAATCCAAATCGCATTTCTTCTCTTTTTGTAAAAGGAAATGTGGAAGCCATTAAAGCCTTTGCCCTAAATAATGGTGGCAGCTTTAAATATTCGGCAAATGGTATTGCTGCCATTAACCTGCCCATTTCAAAAGCCGTTGTTTTAGCTGAGAGAAATGATGTTTTGAGAATTGAAGACAACGACATGAAATTGGTGCCACATAACGACAGTATGCGCATAAAGAACAACATTGATGCTGTGCAAATGGGTATGGCACCTCTGTCTCAAGGGTACGATGGCAGTGGAGTTGTTATGGGATTTATTGACTCAGGCATTGATTTTACACATCCCGATTTTAAAGATTCATTGGGCAATACAAGGGTCATTGCCATCTGGGATCATAATTTATCTTCAGGTACAGCTCCTGCACCATACACTTATGGTAGTGAATTTGATTCAGCAACTATTAATGCCGGAGGCGCCACTGCTCATGTTGACAATTATTTTGGGCATGGCACACACGTTACAGGTGTTGGAGCAGGCAACGGAAGAGCTATTGCCGATAAACGATACAGAGGGGTTGCACCTAAAGCTGATATTATTTCTGTTTGTGTAAACTGGAATTTGCCTGATGACGACTGGTTAAGTTCCATTGCCGATGGAGTAGAATACATTTATACCAAAGCCAACACCTTAAACAAGCCCTGCGTAATTAATATTAGTGCGGGAACTTACTTTGGTTCGCATGATGGAAAAGATCTTCAGGCGCAAATAATAGATGGGCTTATTACAGCTCAAAATAAAAGAGCATTGGTTTGTTCAGCCGGAAATCTGGGAGTTTATCCCTTGCACACCCAACATAACATAACTGCAGGTGACACTACATTTACCTGGGTAAAACAAATTAATTACTGGGGAGCAACCATTTATGCCGATGTGTGGGCAGATACCGCTGATTTCAGCCAGATGCAAATAGGATTAAGTGCTGATGTAACTACGCCTGCTTATGAGCAAAGAGGTAGTTTGCCTTTTAGAAGTATGAGTTATCATTTAAATACCCTAAGAAACGATACGATTTACAGCTTAACAGGGAACAGGTTAGCACGTATTCAAAGTTTTGGTGAACTGATTGGAGAAAGTTACAGAATACAGTATGTGATATATCCCGACTCAAATGCCTACAACTTCCGCATTTCTACTACCGGTAGTGGCTCCATGGATATGTGGAGCTACGACCATTTACCTAACACTATATTTTCTTTGCCGGTACCGTCTGTGTCTACTTATTCTCCAATGTCAAATTATACAATGCCTGATGTCAACCAAAATATTGTGAGCAGTTTCACCTGTTCAGAAAAGGTAATTACAGTGGGCGAAACCGGTAACAAACGAAGTTATAAAATGTGCAATGGCAATATTTACACACTTGCCTCTATTAATGTAAATGGTTTGGAGCAGGCTAGCAGCCATGGACCAACACGAGACGGAAGAATCAAACCGGATATAACCGCAAGTGGTGGCATTACGCTATCAACGGCAGTACTCAGCCAGGTAAATGCAAATAAGTACGATTCAACTTGTATGTATGTACGCGATGGTGGAACTTCTACTTCCTCCCCAGTTGTGGCAGGTGTTGCTGCATTACTTTTTCAACGCTATCCCAATGCCGACTGGCAAGATATAAAGAACTGTATTTTAGGAAATGCTTTGGTTGATAGTTTTGTTACAACACCTGTTCCCAACAACTTTTGGGGCTACGGAAAAGTAGACGGATTTGCAGTACTAACAGGGTGCAGCCCAAGTGCTGTTTCATCAAATAACTTAGGAGGTATTGAAACTACAATTAGCCCAAACCCTTTTAAGGATGAAGTAGTTATATCTTTTAATTCAAGTGATTTCTATATTAATAAGAAAATAAAAATATCTGTTACAAACTCAATGGGGCAGGTTGTTTACCAAACTTATGTAAACGGTTCTCAAAAAAAATTGAGGCTTAATCTAAATATTAAACCCGGTATTTATTTTGTAGCTGTTGGTTCAGCTAATGAAGTTATGTCCGCCAAAAAATTAGTTAAGTTGTAAGAACTAACTTTGTGCCCAATGAATACAAAAGCATCGGGCACTTTTTCTTCTTACTTATCCCTAATTAAATTTAGCCATACGGTTTTTGCACTGCCGTTTGCGCTTATTGGTTTTTTACTTGGCTTAAAAGATTCAGGCTTTCATTTTGAATGGCTGCTAGCTGTAAAAGTTTTGCTGTGTATGGTATTTGCCCGCAGTGCAGCAATGGCATTTAACCGGTGGGCCGACAGAGCCATTGATGCTAAAAACCCTCGCACAATAACACGAGAAATACCAGCTGGTGCCATTAGTGAAAATGCTGCCTTATCATTCACCATTTTAAATGCTTTACTTTTTGTGGTAACCACCTATTTCATAAATCACCTTTGTTTTTATTTATCACCCATTGCCTTATTGGTAGTTTTAGGTTACAGTTATACCAAGCGCTTTACATCACTATGCCATATTGTTTTAGGAGTTGGTTTATCACTTGCTCCAATAGGTGCTTACCTATCAGTTACAGGTATGTTTTCATCTGAACCTTTATTTTACTCGTTTGCCGTATTATGTTGGGTGAGTGGTTTTGATATTATATATGCTTTACAGGATGATGTTTTTGACCGAGAGAATCAGTTAAAATCTATCCCGTCTGTTTTAGGCAGAAAAAATGCGTTAATTGTATCCAGAATGTTACACATTTTTACCGTGGTTTTTCTAGCAATTGCAATTAGCTACAACAGCTTTGGCACAGCCGGATATGCAGGACTTGTATTATTTGCTCTATTATTGATCTATCAGCATTCGCTTGTAAAAGAAAATGATTTGAGTAAGGTAAATATTGCCTTCTTTACCACCAATGGCGTAGCCAGCGTGGCTTTTGCGACCTGCCTTTCTTTTGGTATGTTTATGAATTGAAGGACAATTCAATTACTTTTCGCCCATTAAAATTAATAGTTCATCAAATTAAAATTTATATCTTTACCCATGTCCTTAGTTTTATCAACTTAAAAAGAGAATAAAAGCATGGCGACTATGTTTACCGAAATTACCGCAGGAATAAAAGTTGTTGTTGAAACATTTTATCAACCCACGCATTCAAACCCAGCACAAAACCATTATGTATTTGCCTATCGCATTACAATCTATAATGAAAGTGATGAAACCATAAGACTGCGCAGAAGGCATTGGTTTATTGTTGACTCAGACAATAACAGACGTGAAGTTGAAGGCGAAGGGGTTGTTGGGGAGCAACCGGTAATTCCACCAGGTGAATATTACAAATACGTATCTGGCTGTAATTTAAACACTGAGTTAGGAAAAATGTATGGAACCTACTTAATGGAACGTGCGCTCGATAAAAAACTTTTTTATGTAAAAATACCAGTCTTTAAAATGGTAGTGCCAAGCAAATTAAATTAATTATTTATACCTAAAACCAAACGGAGCCGCCTCACATAAGAGGCGGTTTTTTTATTTGTAATGCTTCTTTAATCCATCCACTACCAAAGCCACAGCAGGGCATATAACAGCATTGTTGTAAGTAATTTTTAGTTTCTGCATGATATTGCGCTGCTGTGTGTGAGGGAAATTACGGCAGGCATTGGGTCTGGAGTTATACACACTGCAACAATTATCATTCTTTAAAAATGGGCATGGCATTGATTTAAAAACATAATCTTTATCCTCATCAACCCTTAAATATTTTTCTGTAAAAACCGCAGAGCGCAGTTTGTTTTCATTTGCCAGTCGCTCAATATCCTTATCCAGTAATAGCGGTCCGGTAGTACGGCAACAATTTGCACATTCAAGGCAATTAATCTCCTCAAAAGCCTCGTCATGTAACTGATGGGTTACAACATCCAAATCTTTAGGATTTTTAGATTTAATCCTTTCCAAAAACTTCTTAGTTTCCTTATGCTTTTTTTCCGACTGCAAAAGAATAGCTGTGTAATTGGGATTCATTGAGTGCAAAGGTATTTAATTTCACTTTTCATCAGACTAAAACCTTTATAAGCAACTGCCGTATAACCGAAATAAATTTTCAGAAATCATGTTTAAGTTACACAAGCAAATTTTTATAGCATTAAGCACTGTACTGTTGTCAAATGTTTTAATAGCCGGAGACGTTCCTTTTTCCAAAGGGAAGTTTAAAGGAAAAGAAAAAGAGTTTGACGAAGCCTTTAAAGATTACGAGAAAGGATTAAAAAAATTCAGAGAAAGCCCACCTGCTTATGATGAAGCTTTACCTTTACTTAACAAGGCCTTTATTTTTAACCCCGATAATGCCGACCTTAATTGTAAGATTGGTATTTGCCTGATGAACAGCGGAGAAAAGTATAAAGCGCTACCATATTTTGAAAAAGCTTATGAATTGAAAGAAACTGTTAATGCAAAAATCTGGTTTTATCTTGGCAGTGCGTATCAAGTAAACAATGAAATTAAGACCGCTACTGAATTTTACAACAAATACCTGGCATTGGTTCAAAAAAACAAGAACGACAGAGAAGTAAATATTACTAAAAGAAAGTTGACGGAATGTGCACTGGGAGATAGTATGATGAACAACCCTGCACGTGTTAAAGTGGTAAATCTTGGTGCTAACGTTAACAGTAAGTATCCAGAGTATTCCCCTCGTATTACAGCAGATCAATCTCAAATATTTTTTACCTCGCGCAGGCAGGATACTTACGGAGGGCAAAAAGATAAAGCCGGTTCGTACTACGAAGATATTTACACCAGCGAATTTAAAAATGGCGAATGGCAGCCGGCAAAAAATCTTGGGTCGGACTTAAACAGTAAAACGCATGATGCAACGGCAGGCCTATCCTCTGACGGACAAAAACTATTTGTTTTTAAAGGTGATGTGGGGCATGGTGATATTTTGATGGCTACTAAAGGCAAGAGAGGCTGGGGAAACCCTAAATCACCGGGCAAAACAATTAATACAGATTTTCACGAATCATCTGCCAGTTTAAGTGCCGATGGTCAAACATTATTTTTTGTGAGCAATAGAGATGGCGGTGCAGGCGGAAGAGATATTTATTTCTCTAAATGGGACCGTAAGAAAAAGGAATGGGGAGCTCCAGCTAATATTGGTGCCCCAATAAACACTGCTGCGGACGAAGAGGGTGTTTGGATACATCCTGATGGAAAAACTTTGTACTTCTCATCGCGCGGTGAAGGAACCATGGGTGGTTTTGATATTTTCAGTAGCCGTAAAGAAGATGGAAAATGGACTAAACCCGTTAATATTGGATATCCTATCAATTCTGCTGATGATGATGTGTTTATGGAAATGAGTGCCGATGGACAAACCATTTATTTTACCTCTATCAAAAAAGATGGTTTTGGCGATAAAGATATTTATGCAGCTACTTATTTACCTGACGAAAAGAAACCAAAAGTAAAAGTATCTCTCTTTAAGGGAAATGTATTTGACGCAGATACCAAACAACCTATAGAGGCTTCGTTAGAACTGGTTGACTTATCACAAAATGAACCTGCAGGTACTTTTGGTACTGATGCTAACACCGGCAAATTTTTGGTAACCTTACCGGGTGGAAGAAACTATGGCGCAGTATTTCAGGCAGACGGCTATATGTTTGAATCAGATAATTTTAATATTTCAGACACTGCTGACTATAACGAATACGTAAAAGATGTTTACCTTAAGCCTGTAAAAGTGGGCACCTCCATAGTATTGAATAATATCTTTTTTGAAACCGCAAAATGGGATTTGAAGAAAGAATCTACTGATGAACTGATGCGCTTAGTTGGCTTTATGACATCAAACCCTAAAATGAAAATTGAAATAAGCGGACATACCGACAATGTTGGTAAAGATGAATACAATCAAAAACTTTCAGAAAACAGATCCAAATCTGTAGCTGATTATATTACCAGTAAAGGTATTTTGGCAGACAGGGTGGTGTTTAAAGGATATGGAGAGGCAAAACCTGTAGCTACAAACGATACCCCTGNNGAATGCCTTTTTCAATACTCATGGAGGAATTTATAGACCAGTTAAACCGAAAAATAATTTTAAATACTCCACCACAGCGTATCGTTTCTTTAGTGCCATCTCAAACAGAATTACTTGCCGATTTGGGGTTAAATGACAAGGTAATAGGTTTAACCAAATATTGCATTTATCCGCCAGAGTGGCTTTTAAGTAAACCACATGTTGGTGGAACAAAAAATTTCAGCATAGAAAAAATTGGCGCTCTTAACCCCGATTTAATTATTGCTAATAAAGAAGAAAACACGCAGCCACGAATTGAAGAACTGGCAAAAAGTTATCCTGTGTGGATAAGTGATATTACCAGCCTTGAAGATTCACTTGAAATGATTCTTGAGGTAGGAAAAATGACTAATACAATTGAAAAGGCCCAAGAAATTGTTTCATCAATCAACCAACAGTTTTTTCAATTGGAAAAGGCACCAAAACAAAAAACAAAACAAAATGCTGCATATTTCATTTGGCGAAAACCCTATATGGTTGCCGGTACCGATACGTTTATTAATGATATGATGGTACGTTGTGGTTTCACTAACGTATTTGCCAATACACAACGCTATCCAGAAGTATCTGATTATGACTTACGAAAAGCTAAACCCGATGTTATTTTATTAAGTAGTGAACCTTATCCTTTTCGTAAAAAACATATTGACGAATTTAAGATGATTTGCCCATGGGCGAAAGTAATTCTTGTTAATGGCGAATTTTTTTCATGGTATGGCTCTCGTTTAAAAATGGCACCCTCCTATTTTGAACACGCACTTATAGACTTATTTTGAAATATTATTTCGGATTTTTAATCAAGAATAAATTTAAAAAGGGTAATCTATTGTTAAGCCTAATTATTTATTCCCTTCCAAATATCCGATAATCCTGTAAGCTAATTTGGCAAGTGTATATTCACTTAATATGCTGCCTTTGTGAGGTGCACATTCTACAATATCAAAGCCAACCACATTTTTTTTCTGGGTTAGCTTTCGTAAAAATTCAAGTGTTTCATTCCAAAATAACCCGTTTGGCTCTGCGGTTCCTACGGCAGGCATTATGCTTGGATCAAAACCATCGGCATCTATAGTCAGGTAAACATTTTCGGTACAATTGGCAATAGCTTTATCAGCCCATGTATGGTCTTTGCGAATTTGATGTGCGTAGTATGTATTTATTTTTTTGGAAGACTTAATCAGTTGTGCTTCTTCTGTACATTGTGCACGAATACCCACCTGTACCAGATTTAGTCCTAAATCGTGTACGCGCTTCATTACGCTTGCATGAGAGTATTTGTTGTTATGATAACTCTCGCGTAAATCGCTGTGAGCATCTATTTGAACTACTGTTAGGTTCTTATATTTTTTTGCAAAGGCTCTTGCAAAACCAAAAGTAACGGTGTGTTCAGCACCAAATGAAACAACGTATTTTTTATCGTTAAGCAGCTTGGTTGTTTCTCTTTCGATAAGTGCAACGGCACGCTCATCAACATCCTTTTTAGAAAATTTAATGGGAGGTAATGTGGCAATTCCGCAACTGCGATAAGTTTCTTTATCTAATTCTTCGTCATACAACTCAACAAACTGCGATGCTTCAATTATTGCTTTGGGTCCCCTGTCAGAGCCGGCAAGGTAAGAGGAAGTATGCTCGTATGGGACAGACTGAATTACATACTTTGAATTTTTGTAATCGTATAATCTCTTTTCGGCAATGCCAAGGAAATTACTTTTTGTAGGAAGCGATTTCATTTTTGAATAAGGGGGATTGGGGTATTGAGTGATTAAGGTAATTAAAGGATTAAGTCAAGGCTTAAATTGCAAAACCTCAATTACCCTAATTACCCTAATCCCTTAATTTATTATTTACAATTCTTTACTTAATAACTTTTGCTACCAAATCTGCAGCTTCTTTTAATAAAATTGCTGAGTAAACTTTTAGTCCTGATTGGTCAATAATTTTTTTTGCTTCTTCAGCATTTGTTCCCTGCAAGCGTACAATAATAGGAACAGGAATTTCTCCAATGCTTTTATATGCATCTACTATGCCTTGCGCAACCCTGTCGCATCTAACAATACCACCAAAAATATTTACGAGAATGGCTTTTACATTTGGGTCTTTTAATATAATGCGGAAAGCCTTTTCAACCCTTGCTGCATTGGCTGTACCGCCCACATCTAAAAAGTTAGCCGGCTCGCCACCCGCAAGTTTTATAATATCCATTGTAGCCATTGCAAGCCCTGCACCGTTTACCATACAACCCACGTTGCCATCAAGTTTTACATAATTAAGTTCATGCTCGCTTGCTTCTACTTCTGTAGGATCTTCCTCAGTTTTATCGCGCATGGCTGCATAATCTGGGTGTCTGAAAAGTGCATTGTCATCTAAATTAACCTTGGCATCAACTGCAATAATTTTATCATCGCTGGTTTTAAGTACAGGGTTTATTTCAAACATGGCCGAATCGCTATTGATATAGGCAGCATAAAGAGCAGTAACAAACTTTGTCATTTCTTTAAAAGCATTGCCACTTAATCCTAGATTAAAAGCAATTTTACGCGCCTGAAATCCTTGCAAGCCAACCTTTGGATCAACTTCTTCTTTAAATATTTTTTCTGGTGTATGCTCTGCAACTTCTTCTATATCCATACCACCTTCGGTAGAATACATAATAATGTTACGACCAGATTGTCTATTAAGCAAAACGCTCATGTAAAACTCGGCAGTTTTATTTGGTCCCGGGTAATAAACATCCTGTGCAATTAAAACTTTATTTACCTTTTTACCTTGTGCACCGGTTTGCGGTGTTATCAGTTGCATACCAATTATTGCACTTGCTTTTTCTTTTACCTCATCTAAAGTTTTGGCAAGCTTTACACCCCCACCCTTGCCGCGTCCGCCTGCGTGAATCTGGGCTTTAACAACCCACCAACCTGTGCCGGTTTGTTTCTGTAATTCTTTTGCTGCTGCAACCGCATCTTCAGCAGTATCTGCAACTATGCCTTCTTGAATAGCAACTCCAAAATTTTTTAAAATTGATTTGCCCTGATACTCGTGTATGTTCATCTCAAAATGTTGTTAAGTGATAAATTATGTTCTGATTTTTGGTAATGCAATTGTTGCCAACTTAAACAAAAACCCGCGCGAAAATAAAATATTGAAGTCGGCAATAAAATTTACTGTTAAAAATTTGCTAACATTAATTTATATCGCATCTCATATGATTAAGCATCAAATGTTGTTAAATGGTTACTTCAAAAAAGGGGAAACTTTACAAGCTTACGCCCCAAAATGTTTCCACATAAAATAAACACTAAACAAGGTTATCATAAAAGAATAAGCCATTGCCTGATATGATGATAAATCTGAATTAATAAATTCCATTATGTTCTTCCTCATAAACATAATATTTTTTGATGGTTGGATACTGTATTACCTGTGGTTGGTATTGCTGCGTGTAAATATAATATGTTAATGTAAATCTGCAAATAGCAAATATTAGGTATATTAATTGTCACTAAACCCAAAAAAAACTTCTGATCCTCTATGCATTTTTGTTCTCAAAAAAAACTTCCATTTTTTGACGCCTGAATCTGAAAATATCTTCAATCCTTTTTCGCACAAAAAATTTATCAATTATGGGCTCCAAAAAAAATCCGGGAGGTAAATATTTAACTTCATCAGTCATATAGGTAACACCGTCTTTTTCTTCAAATGAATGAATGTGCTCCCATACTTTATAGGGACCTTTTAATTGCACGTCTTTAAACATGTAAGGCGGATTCCACTCTGTAATTTCCGAATGCCATTTGAATGATACCAAGCCTAGTTTGATTTTGTAGTTTATCTGAGTGTGTTGCTTCATAACCAATGGCAATGGTGATAATATTTTAAAATGCAAAGCCGGAGGGGTTATTACATTAAGGTTTTCGGCATTACAGAAAAAATTAAAAACCTCGTTTAGTGGCTTGTTAACTATTGTAACTTGTTTAAATGTTCTAAAGCTCATTGTTACATAACAAGTCTTCTATAAAAAAGTTACGGGCAAGATGTTAGTTGCTAATAATAGAAAACCATTGGTTTTTTAAATGCAGGTACAAATACAAAAGGCAGCAAATACCTGTAATTATAATAAAGACTGAGACAATACCAACCGCAGCCATTTCCAAAAAATAAAATTGCTTTTTATCGGGTATGGCTTTATTGAGAATAATAAGATTGCTTTGAAGATTATTTTCTATAGCAACCTGCGACCATGCGTAATATTGTTTTATCCGTACCAAATCGCCTGTCAGTTTTCCAAACTCATTCGTAATCATATCCACTTTAAAATTTAGTCGCTCCATACTTCTTTCGCCTAAATTGCTCTGCGCTTTAAAGTCAGAAATTACGGCTTGCATTTTATTCAACTCACCTGTTATATCTGAATTTATTCCACTAATCATACTCTTATAAAGTTCCTCTCGCTGTTTGATGGAGCTCAAAACAAAATCGCGGTTAAGTGCTATCAGCTTTATTACAATTTCATTTGCAATATCGGCAGCGTAAACAGCATCGGGATCTGTAAAAAGCACTAGCGCCTTTTCATCACTTTCCCGAGAAAATCCGGCATTATTCTGAAATTTCTTTTTAAGTCTGTTCCAGCTATAATTATCGTACTTATTTATGTTGTAATGATCGTACAAATTAAACTTGTTATTAATATGTTCAATCATATTATCTGAATAAATAAGTTCGAGCAAGCGCATAGAGTTAACATTCATCTGTTGGCTGAATGCAAACCTTTCGGCATCTGATGCGCCATAATCATTGGAGCCTACATTAGGGGTAGGAATTAAAATAGCAACACTGGCATTACTTTTATTATTAGTTAAGTAATAAATGTAAATGCTAAGAAAAAAAGAGAAAGCGGTAATTGCTAAAATCCATTTTTGTTTTTTTACAAGTAAGCTTAATAAATCTTTTGTTTTCATTTCTTAAGATTTTTAATTACTGGTAAAAGTATAATACCGAAATATTACTTTTATAAAAAAATTTATTTATTTTTCATCATGCAACTTTTCTCTATTCAAACACACATACGTAATGAGTAAAAAATATACAATGAGCGTAAGCATTTTTATGCACTTTTTTTTCCTGTCGTTAACCCTATCGTTTTTACCTTTTTTGCCCGATATGGATTATATGCCTCGTTTGTTTAGCGCTTCTCTTCTTTTAGTTCCTTCGGGCATTTTAGCTTATATAATTACCAAAGCCAAGACTTTTATTTTACCAAAAAGATTATTGCTAAATGTATGTACTGTTTCCTTTTTAGCGCTTGTTTTCATTTTTTTCTTTTCATTTAAAAACAGTTTAATTTTTGCTGATGCAATGTTTGACTTACTAAAACTTACAGTTGCTTTTCTGCTACTGGTTTTGATGTCTTTAATTTTTTGGGAGCTGCCAAACAAATTAAAAATTCTGTCTGAAAGCATAACAGTACCTTTATTTATAGTACTTATTGTAGGGCTTGTGCAATTAAATGTATTAAGGTTAGAAGCAATTAAAAACAATACTGAAATGCAAATCAGCTATCAGCTTTCCTCTTTGCTTTCAAATAAGAACTCTTTGGCCGAGTTCATTTTGCTGTCAATGCCTCTATCTGCTTATTGCTGCTATGCTGGCAGTAATTTTTTCAAAGTAGTTTCGTTTGTTAACATTTTGCTATCAGTTATGATGCTTTTTTTTATCAGGTCTTTTTCAGTTAGTATAGCTTTATCAATATGTATTATTTGCATATCATTTTTAGTTTTTAAAGTTAAGAGAAAACAAATTGCAGCTTTCTTTAAATTAAGCATAAGGCGATATACTATCTTCTCGGCACTTTTATTAATCATTATTTCTGTTTCAGTTATATACAGTATTAATGTAGCTGACGGGTTTACAAAAATCTCACTCATAAGTAAATACCTCTCTGGAGAAGAAGTGCTCGAATCGTTTAACGAAAACAGTGTATTTGAAAGGATGCTTTTGTGGAAGAACTCCCTGCTAATGATTAAAGAAAATTTTTGGACGGGCATTGGTTTGGGTAATTGGAAAATTTTGTTTCCGGCTTACGGCTATACCGGTGCAAACTACCTGGTTACTGATTCGGTAAAGTTTACGCGTGCTCATAACGATTTCCTTCAGGTATTTGCCGAAACAGGATTTATTGGATTTGCAGCTTTTGTGTTAGTGCTGATTAGTGCAATTGTACAATCAGTTAAAAAATACTTAAGCGGTGGAGAATCTTTTTGGCTTGTAATGGTCTCAGGTATTTTAGGCTACAGTATAGTTGCAATGTTTGGTTTCCCTACCGAAAAAGTTTTTTTGGTGATTATGCTTATTACTTATTTAGCATTAATTACAAGCAACATTCCGGCAGGTGCTGCATCAAAAAAAATAAATGTATCGCGATATGCTCTTGTTTTAATTGTTATTCCCTTAGCATTAAGTTTTTATTCTATGAAGGTGTGCGCGGCACGCATAAAGGAAGAAGCAAATTTTAGCCAGATACTTGCTTTAAAAGAAAAGGGAAACTGGCAGCGTATGTATAAACAGTGCAAATCAGTTTCAATAAAATATTTCCCTATTGATTATACTGCAACACCGGTTGCATGGTATTATGCCACGGCAGCATACATGAATGGAAAAAATGATGAAGCACTGGCTTCATACAAAGATGCACTTTTGCAAACTCCATATCACGTACAAATTAACAACGACATTGGTGCGGTTTACCTCAATAACGGAAACTACACTGAAGCGGAAAAATACTTTAATAAGGCGCTTGAAATAAATGAAAAATTCCCTGATGCATTGTTTAATAAAGCGGTGGCAGTTTTTAATAAAGGAAATAAATACGGAGCTTATAAACTTTTCAGGCAAGTAGGCTACATTCACCAACCTCCTAAATATAATGATTATATGCTGGTGGTTGTTAATGCCGTTGCCGATAGTATTNNCTGTCATTAAAGAAGATATCAGAAGTAAGAGCTACATTTTTCAGATAGAAACAGCCGCATTTAAAGTAAAAGCAGATTTTATTACCGAGCTCGATAAAGAAATTAATCTATACGAAAAGCAGTGAAGTATGAACGATGAATGGTAAATAAAAAAGTACTTTAGTAAGTTCAAAACTCTGAACTCTTAACAAATAAACATGATTAAATTTTACATTTAAAAACAACTGCAAATGAAAAAACTATTGCTCTGGGTAAGTATGCTGGTAGTGCACCATACATACTCGCAAACGCTCAACACCTTTACTCCCAACACTGCACTTTTGGGTACTACGCTTACCGCTCAAATAAGCGGAACAGGCACACTGTTTCAATCTTCTTCTCCTCAGGGTTTCTTTCTTGAGCAAGGACTCATCAGTATTTATGCTTCTTTGTCAACCGCCAATTACTTTAATGACCAAAGCATGGAAATTGATTTTGTAATACCGGCTGGCACCCCTACCGGTTCTTACAACTTGGTGTATTCTTACCTGGATACAACTCCAGCGGCACCATCAATAACTGTTACGCTATCAAATGCTGTAAATATTGTAACACCATCTTTAAACTTATCCGGAAATGTTTTTATTGATTTAAACAACAACGGAATTAAGGATGCAGGCGAAACAGGAATTGCCGGGCAGAAAGTATTCTTAACACCCGATAATCAAACTTTCTACACCAATCCCAATGGCGACTACCATATATTCAGCTATACCGGAAACAAAACTATTACCTGGCAAAATAACAAC
>CXWJ01002375.1_pt1 | contig 18245 bp, 15 predicted proteins | sample 590841 | NCBI WGS metagenome assembly CXWJ01 (sample SAMEA3498367, study PRJEB10139) | wastewater metagenome | biome: wastewater treatment plant; material: activated sludge | place: Austria | collected 2015-01-21 | reverse complement strand
CTTGTGCCTTGCGCAGGAATCGCTCGGAGCGTCTCAAGGTCTGCGCCGACGCCGAGTGCGGCAGCGTCATCGCCCAACCATTGGATAAGCTCGTCGAGCCAATCGGTGAGAGGCACAGCGGCCCGCCGCGATGCATCAATGATAGTGCACTTGGTCGATTCTCGGCACGCTCTCCACATGTTCTCGGCTACGATCGGGCTTCCCGCGCGGCTCATAGGGATGCCAGCTGTCTTATCGACGAAGAGGCGGCGTACGAGGCACCGAAACAGCGAGGCGAGAGCGAGTGAATCCGCCGCCCAAGTGCAAGCATCGCTCGCCCGAAGCTCCAACGTCGGAAATCGCGATGCCGGGCGGATAGCCCACCAAATATAGGATGCGTCCGGAATGGCGCCGCTCGACGTCAGCAACTCAATCAAGTCATCGTATTCTTGTGCGCTCTGAAAGACTGGTGGAAGACCCGTCCGCGGCAATTCCGAATACGCAACCGGTCGATAGGATAAGAGACCGGTTGAATGTCCGCGCCAGAAGGGTGAGGAGCTGCTGAGTGCGACAAAGAGGGGAAGGTATGGTTGGAGACGCGTCATCAGCTCCACCCGGCGGGACGGATCCGGCACCTCCACATGCACATGCAGCCCGCACAAAAGGTTGCGCCGCGTCAGCATCTTGAGTTCGTCGGAAACAACCTGATACCGCGGTGATGCCGTCGTAACTTGGTTCGCCCAATTCGATGCCGGGTGCGTGCCCGACGCGATCAGGGCAAAACCGTGCGACGCTGCCATGCGCATTGCGGTCGAGCGTTGCTCCAAAATGCAATCACGGGCGGAACTTGCCGACGACAATATCGGACTTACGAGTTCTAACTGACTCTGAAGCAGTTCCGTTGACACTCGCTCGCCGAGCTTGTTCTTGCATGACTTGACGAACGTCGCCGGCAGGTGTTGCACGGTCTCCAATGTTGTGCTGTTGACGACGAAGAACTCTTCTTCGATTCCAAACCGATATTCCGTCACGCAAATACCTCCATACAAGAAAGGCAGGCAAACGATGAGGCAGCTTGCTTTTGATCCTTATCGCTGAACCTGTTGCGAAGAACGTGCGTCGCGACTGAATCTCGACGCGCGCTCTCCGTCGTCTTCAGGGATACAACTTGAGTGTCATCTGCTGTTGGAAAGCACCGCAGGTGACTGTTCAGAAAAGGCGTCACCGCTATTGTTGCCGCCGCTCAGCCAAGAGATGTCTCTCGCGCAGGCGTCACCTCCTCGGCGGCCTTCGTCGCGCTCGAACTTGCGTGGACCGATACGAGTTTTGCACGCGCCAGATTCTCATTCGCAAAATCCCAATTCAACAGCGACGACAGATAGGCGTCGACATAGGCTAGGCGTCTTGGGCCATAGTCGGGGTAATACGCGTGCTCCCAGAGATCCAGGGTGATAATTGGAAGCAGCCCCCGTGTACCAGGCGTCTGCGCCTCCTTCGTCGTCACGATCTTGAGCTTGTTGACGTCCATGACGAGCCAGATCCAGCCGCTGCCAAACAGCGATCCCGCCGCTTTCTTGAACTTTGCAACGAAGTCGTCGTAGCCCCTGAAGTCAGCGTCGATCTGCGTTCGAATTGCACCTGTCGGGGCGCTGCCGCCACCAGGCCTCATCGAGCGCCAAAAGAAGTCGTGGTTCCAGGCTTGCGCGGCATTGTTGAAGAGGTCCGACGCCGTCTTCCGTCGCGCCGTTGCCTGGATAATCTCCTCAAGCCTGGCGCTCGCGAGATGGGTGTTTGCGGTTAACTGGTTGACGCGCGTGACATACCGCTTGTGATGGTTCTCGAAGTGGTTCTCCACCGACGCTTGGGACAGAGATGGTTCCAACGCGTCGTTGGCGTAGGGCAATGTTGGAGTTCTGATCATGCGAATGCTCCGCGTTGTAGGCGACCGCCTTCGTTCGTCGAACGGGCGGCTCGACGACAAGCGATCTTCGGCTGTATGAGGGGCTAACCCTGCGCACGAGGTGCAAGGGGCCTGCGCTGTCGCGCGAAGACCTAACCCTGGGTCGTGAAGTGCGCGCTGCGCGCGAGCACGGCGCCCTGAAGAAAATCTAGCTGCGACCGCATAACGCAGCAAACGAAATATCTTGCGCATTCAGTGCAACTAAAGTCGTCTGAAGGCGCGGGTCTCATAAGCTGAACAGCCCGAGCCTCGCGAGTTCAGGGATGTGAACGGGTCCGAATTGGGCGCCTACGCTCTCAAGCGATTTGGCATGTAGCAAATTTGCTCACGGTCGGCGCACGACCATTGAAGCCCAAACACTCGGAAGGGCGTTAAGATCGCAGTGCGCGCGAGCCCCGTTTGGTTGCCATGCGCTCAGTGATGGATAAAGAGATGCGTCGGGCTCGTCCTGAGAAGGCGTTCCGTCGTCGTGCCGAGAAGCCATTCGCGCCAGCCTCGGTGCCCGTATGCGCCCGCCACCACCATGCCGGCGCCGCTGGCCGCCGCAGCGACCGCAGCTGCAACATCGGTGTCGGCTGAGACTGGGGACGGTTCGGCTTGGTAGCTTCGCTCGCGCAGGAACCGCACGGCCATATCTGCGTCGGCAGCAGCTTTGGCGGCGTCGCGATCGACACTGACCACGACGACCTCGCGATCTGCGCGCAATCCCATCGCGCAAAACAACTGCAATGAGCGCATGGCGGGGATCGAGCCGTCATAAGCAACGACGGTCCTGCCATCGCTCGACGCGCTCGCGGGCGATACGATCAGCGGGCGCGGATTGTTGCGCAGCAGTTCCACGATAAGGCGGCTAGGCGGCGCGGGGGTGCCGGAAAAGTCGCTGTCAACGCCCAGCAGGACGGCATCGTGCGGTGCGCTTGCGCCGACGATTGCAGACGACGCCGCACCGACAATGACCGCAGCACCGTCTCTCACGCCGGCAATACGGCATTCCTCGCTGAATGCCTGCGCGAACGCCGTCGCTTCCGTTCTCGCGCGCTCAACCAGCACTGCGTCCCTATGTTCCTTGTAGGGGCCAGCCCCAATTGGCGTCGGCTCAGGCGGTGCGACGACGTCCGGCTCGACAACGGCGAAGCCCTGAAGCGTGGCGCCGTGCGTGCGCGCAAGCACCAGGGCAAGTTCCCGAGCCTCGATCGCCGCGGGTGTGCGGTCGAGGGCGAGAAGAAGGCTCTTAATCATCATCGGTCTCCGTCTCAGTTCACTTAGCCGCAATGGCGCGCTTAGGGATTGACCGCGATCAAGCCTTCGCCGCTGCCGAGGCTTTAGGCAGACTGTATCTCAGCACCAGGAGCCCAACCGCGGCGGACAGAAGCGACCCGCCCAGAACGCCCAACCGCACAGGCGCGTCGTAGGCGGGATCGGCAAACGCCAAGCCGGCGATAAAGAGGCTCATCGTGAAGCCGATACCGCAAAGCAACGCCACACCGTAGATCTGGGCTAACGTTACGCCTGGGGCCAGAGGCACGAGGCCGGTCCGCACCGCCAGATACGCCGGACCGAAAACGCCAATCTGCTTGCCAAAGAAAAGGGCGGCGGCAATGCCGAGCGAAATGGGCGTAAAGAGTCCTTCGAAACCAACACCCGCAAATGAGACGCCGGCATTGCAGAATCCAAACAAGGGTATGATGAAAAAAGCGACGACCGGATAGAGATCCTCCTCCAACTGCTGAAGAGGCGACTTTTCGCGTCCGTTGCCCGCACGCGAGGGTATGAACAAAGCCGCGACGACGCCCGCCAACGTAGCGTGGACGCCTGACTTCAGCAGCGCTGCCCACGCAATGACGGCCACGACGACATAAGGCGCGATCAACGTCACTTTGAAACGGTTGAGCATCAGGAGTGCAAGGACGGCAACCGCCCAGGCGCCCAGCGCGCTGACTGAGAGGTCGGCCGTGTAGAACACAGCAATAACGATGATGGCGCCGAGATCGTCGATTACCGCGATCGCCGTCAACAAAACTTTGAGTGCGATGGGAACGCGCGAGCCGGCAAGCGCGAGCACGCCCAACGCGAAGGCAATGTCGGTCGCCGCTGGGATCGCCCACCCCCGCATAGCGATGCTGTCGTCAAAGTTGATCCAGGTGTAGATGAGCGCCGGTACAGCCATGCCACCGACAGCGCACGCGATCGGCAACACGGCCTTGGAGCCGCTCGACAGCTCCCCGTTCAACACCTCGCGCTTCAGCTCAAGCCCTACGAGGAAAAAGAAGACGGCCATCAAACCGTCGTTGATCCATAGCAACAACGGCTTGTCAATTTCGAAGGCGCCTATGCTTACCGCCATCGGCAGGTCGCGAAGCGCATCGTACCAAGTCGATAGAGGCGTATTTGCAGCAAACAGTCCAAGCGCGGCAGCGGAAATCAGAACGAGTCCCGCTTTGAGGTCACGATTTTCGGTACTCGGTATGGCCATGTCGCTCTATCGCCTAACTCTGATCACCTGGGGCGCTGGAAATGGGAATCAGCCCATCGCGCATGGAAAATTCACTCGATCGATTGTGACGCGCGCCAAAGAGCCTCCTCCCATCCCCGCGATAGTCTCGACGCGGAGTGAATGAGCCCGACGTGCGAGTAAGCTTGCGGGAAGTTGCCCCACGACGTCCGGCTGCGCGTATCAAAATCCTCGCTTAGCAATCCCACATGATTGCGGCAGGCGATCGCGTTTTGAAAGAGCTCCCGCGCTTCAGCCTTTCGGCCGGCGAGCCCGAGCGCGTCGCAGTACCAAAACGTGCAGATCAGGAAAGCCGTCTGCGGCTCGCCGAAGTCGTCGGCCTCGTGATAACGGTAGACGAACCCGTCGCGCATAAGCCGCGCTGCCACCATGTCGAGCGTTTTGGCGACCCGCGGATCGCTTGGGCTTAGGATTCCGATTTCGGTGAGCAACAGTGTCGACGCATCGACGACCGCGCGATCGAGCACGCCCGATATCCAACCGTCGGGCGTCGTCGCCCGCGCCAACACCTGGGATTTGATCCCTGCAGCCTTGGTGCGCCATTCTTGAGCATCCTCGTTGATGCCGAGTTGCGCGGCGATCATTGAAAGCCGATGCGCAGCGGCCCAACACATGGCGGCCGAATAGGTGTGCGGCAAAACCCGCCCGCGATATTCCCATGGGCCGGCATCGGGTTGCAGCGCGCGGTCAAGCGCAGTACGTCCGACGCCAAGCAACTGATCGTACAAGGTTTGGTCGCCGGCGCTCGGCAGGCGACGATCCCAGAACATCTGCGTCGCCGTCAGAATGATCGAGCCATAAACGTCGTCTTGCACCTGAGACGCAGCGCCGTTGCCGAAGCGGACGGGCCCCATTCCCTGATAGCCGCGAAGCGCAGGCGCCACGCGCTCGCTGAGGTCCTGCCGCCCGCAGACGCGGAAGAGCGGCGCGATCGCCTTGGCTTCGTTCCCCGCCAAAACGGCATCCAGGATGAAGCGAATGAAGCCTTCCATCGTTCGTGTCGCGCCCAGCCGGTTGAGGGCCCCCACCGTAAAAAAGGCGTCGCGCAGCCAACAATAGCGGTAGTCCCAATTGCGCGTCGACTTTGGGGCTTCGGGGATCGAAGTGGTGAGCGCGGCAACGATCGCGCCCGTATCTTCGAAGCTGCACAATTTCAGCGTGATTGCCGAGCGGATCACGTCGTCCTGCCACTCGAACGGAATGGATAGGCCGCGCACCCAACGCCGCCAATAGGACTCTGTCTCCGTAAGGAAGTTTGCCGCCAGCGTATCCAGGCTGTCCGGCACCGGTTCGTCGGCGCCGATGAAGAGATGGATCGGCCGATCGAGTGCAAACTCACCTTCTTCGACAAGATAGGCAAGCGGCATGTCTGTCGTCACCCGCAGCGTCAATGACGAACTCGAATACCGGACATGGTTGCTTCCCTGGCTCACCTTTGGCGCGCAGGCCCCGTAATCGAACGTTGGTCGCATCCGCACGCGTATCCGGGGCCTGCCTGCAACGGGAATAATCGTGCGAACAAGCAGTTGCGGATGAAATGAGCGGCCGAATCTTTCATGCCGCGGTGCGAAATCGACGATTTTCAGACAAGCGCCGTTGGCATCGGTTGCTGTCGTCTCGACGATTGCGGTGTTGGGAAGATACCGTTGGCTCCAGCTTGCTTCGTTGGCAACGACGACATCGTGAAACCCACGTTCTGGCGTCGCGCCATCGACCAGTGCCGCGAACACGGGATCGCCGTCGAGCCGGGGAAAACAGAACCAAACGTGCCGTCCCGTCTTTGTGATGAGGCTCGCGATCGCGCAATTCCCGACGGCGGCCAGATCGAGTGTTGCCATGCGCCTAGAGCCTGGCAACCGACTTGAGCCAGCGACGCACCTCCCGCGGTAAACCGGCAAACTGAACAAAGACATCGAGCCCTAGGCCGCCGAGAGCTTTGGCGGCGCGAAAGCCATCCTCGTCTGTGATGTCGTCGCCCACGAAGACGGGTTTGCGGCCGCGAAAAGGCTCGACCTGCATCAGAAGTTCGACTGCCCGTGCCTTGGTTACCGTCCTTGGACGAATCTCTACCGCCATCTTCCCTTGCAAGACCTCGAATTTTGCTGCCGCATTTTGTACGAGTTCCATACAAAGCTCTTTGAAGAATCCCTCAAATTGCGGTGCCCGGCGATAGTGAGCAACCACACTATGGACCTTTCGCTCGACCGACACGCCGGTCTTGTTGGCTGCTGCATTGGTCAACGCCTCAACCCAATCGCGTGGTACTTTGTCATTTAGTTCGTCGCGACTTCCGGAAGGCAAACGTACCACCGCCCCGTGTTCGCCGGCCCCAGGCAGTCGAAGGGGCGCGAGCAATGAATCGACTTCGGCCAATGGCCGGCCGCTCACGATCGCGAGCGCCCCCCCAAGAGCGACGGATCCTGCCGCCAAGTCATGTATCAAGTCGTTTGGCACCGCGACGCTGTCCGGCGTCGGCGCAATGTCGAGGAGTGTACCATCAAGGTCCATGAACAAGGCCCAGTTGCTCGCGGGCGCCGGCGGTGTCGAGATTGGATAAAAAAGCGGCATTGCAAACTGATCAATCATTGCTGGCGACGTCCAGGGGAGCTTGTGCCCGTCGATCCGCACGGGTCGCGATGGCGCCTCCCGTAATTGGCTGTCCGCCTGCCCGAAGCGGGGGCATGTAAAGGAGCAGGCAGGAAGCGACAAAGATCGAAGAGTATGTCCCGATCACGATGCCCCAGAGAATCGCTGCGGCAAAACCGAACAGTGCGCTGCCGCCAAACATGAGCAAGGGAAGAACGGACAAAGCCGTCGCAAAGCTTGTCAGGAAGGTTCGCCCGAGTGTCTGGTTTGTGGACAGGTTGATGAGTTTTCCCAGATCCATCTTTTTGTGCTTTCGCCGGTTCTCTCGGATACGATCGAAAACCACGACCGTGTCGTTGATCGAGTACCCGGCGAGAAGCAACAAGGCGGCGACCGACGTAAGGTTGAAGTCGAGCTGAAACAGCGAGAACAAACCGACGGCCATCAGGACGTCGTGACCGGTGGCCAGAAGCGCGGCAACGCCGAATTGCCATTCGAACCGAAATGCGACGTAGGTGGCGATCATGACAACCGCCAAGAGGGTTGCGATGACGCCGCTTTGGAACAACTCGCCGGAAACTTTCGGACCGACAGCCTCCACGCGGTCGAAAGTGAAACCTGCCCCCAACCCACCTTTGATCGTGTCTACCACGGCCTGCTCGTTGCCTTCGGTTTCGGCCGACGGTTGCACGCGGATGAGCACCGCGTTGTCGGCGCCGAAGTGTTGGATGGCCACCTCGCCGAATCCGAGCGTATTGACCGACTCGCGCAGCCGGCCGATATCGATGGGCCGTTCATGCCGCGCTTCGACAATCACCCCTCCGGTGAAGTCGATGCCGAGATTGAGGCCTTGCAGCCAAAGGGATGCGACCGCCGCAACAAGAAGCGCGGCATCGATTCCGAACGCGATGAAGCGATGGGCAACGAAGTCGAAATTCGCGTCGTCGGGTATCAGTTTCATGATAACAGCCGCTCATGCGTTCGGGTGGATGACCTCGTCATCCACGAGACGATGAGCGGCTAACTGAATGCGTCACCTCTTGCTGTCAACGACGAGCGTTTCGGTCTGCGGGCGACTGTTAACATCCACGAACCGTGTGTTGAACGCTCGTTCAGCTTTCTGAACTTGGCGCGCTACGCGGCGTCTGTTGCGTTTGAAGACTGATGCGCGATGCGGTACCGGGGGCTGTCTAGAGGGAGACAGCCAATGACGCGATGCCGCCTGTATTTGAGGGCTAGCGCTCTCGTACTCGCCGCGGTTCTCGTTGCTTCTTGCGAGGAAGAGCCGATCAGTTCCTACTTCGGAACTGCGCCACCTGAGAGTGTCTCCGTAGAGGTCAAAGACCCTCGGCAGGACCATTCGTGCCCGGCATACTATTATTATCAGTTCAGTGCCGACCGTAAGGGCGACAGCAATTACTGCGCACGCATCCTTGCAAGATGCATAGGACCGAACGGGCGGCCGCGAGAAGGGTGCTCGTGAGAGCTACGTTCGTCGTGCCAACTCACACGCTATCCCTGGGGGTCGTGCGAAAGCGGCGTTGCGACGCTCTCGAGCGGCATGCGGGCGGCGGACACGCCCCAAATGGCTTGAACGATCGCGGCCAGCATCATTAAGCCGCCGCCCAAAACGTAGCCCCACATGATCATACTCCGATCGCCGGACTCGATGAGCGCACCAAAAAGAATTGGGCCGACGATTCCCCCAAGTGCGGTGCCGAGAGCGTAGAAGATCGCGATGCTCATTGCGCGCATTTCCAGCGGGAACGTCTCGCCGACAGTTAGATAGGCCGCACTGGCTGCGGCTGAGGCGAAGAAGAAGACGATCATCCACGCGATCGTTTGACTCTCAGCAGTTAGAAGGCCGAGATGGAAGAGGTATCCCGTAACGGCAAGAAGAATGCCTGCAAGCCCGTAGGTGCCGGCGATCATGCGGCGCCGTCCAATCGTATCGAACCATCGCCCGAGGAGAAGGGGACCGAGAAAATTGCCCGCCGCGAAGGGGAAAATGAACAGGCCCACGTCCTCCGCGGGAATCGCGTAGAACTTTGTGAGGATGAGGGCATACGTAAAGAAGATCGCGTTGTAACAGAACGCCTGACTGGCCATGAGCGTGAGTCCGACGAACGTTCGCCGGGGATACACGCGAAACAGCGTTCGCGTGACTTCGATAACGGACGTGCCGGAGCGGCTTTTCANNGGGCTCTCCGGGATGAACCGGCGCAGGTAGATGATCACGATGCCGATCAATCCGCCCAGAATGAAGGCAACCCGCCACCCAATGCTTGCCGCGAAGATCCTCGGATCAAGCACGATCAGCGATCCAAGCGCACCCATAGCGCCGCCAACCCAGAAACTGCCGTTGATGATAAGATCTGTCGCGCCCCTATGCCGCGCCGGGATGAGTTCCTGAATTGCAGAGTTGATCGCCGCATACTCGCCGCCAATGCCTGCACCGGTGACGAAGCGCAGTAAGGCAAACGACCAGAAATCCCATGAAAAGCCTGAAAGCACGGTCGCGACCAAATAGACCGCGACCGTAACCGTGAACAGGCGCTTGCGGCCGAGCCGATCCGTCAGAAAGCCGAACAGGATCGCGCCGCAAATAGCGCCCAGGATATAGGCGCTTGCCGTAAGACCGATTTCGGTCTCGCTCAAGTTCAGTCCTTCGGGACGTGCAATCGCGGCGGCGAGGGAGCCGACCAGGGTGACCTCAAGGCCGTCAAGAATCCAGGTAACGCCCAATGCAACGACAACGAGCCAATGAAACCTGCTCCACGGCAACCGGTCGAGTCTTGCGGGAATGTTCGTGGAGAAGCTCACGTTGATCATCGCGTCCTCGGCTCATTGCAATTCCCCGCTGTACCGTGATGCAGCCGAGAAGTGGAGGAGCCCATCCAAAGCAAGCGTCTCTTTCGCAATTGCGCGTGAGCGCTGTTGCGCGCCATGAACCGTGCCGCGCCTCAATGTTTCGGAAGGTGAACAAAGGCGCGCAAGGCGATAAGAGGCGGATTGCAGAGACATCACGCGGCCGATAGGTGAACTCAACTCGCCGGGTGCGTCAGACATGGTCATGAATTCGCTCTTATCAGCAATGCGGACGATGCTCGCGCGGTCCAAGAACTCGCACGTTGTTAAGCGGATCGCGCTCTATGGCGTTCTTGTCGTGGCCGCGTTCTCGCTGCTTGTGATGCTCGTGTCGCCGCTGGTTGCGGGATTGGTAGAGGAGTGGGAGCGAAGTGACGCTACGATCCGTGCGCGGACAATCAACGAGTCCGTGCGCGATCAAGTGGCCGCGCTGTTGCGCGACCCCGCTTCTCAGGACGACCTCCAACTCAACGCGCTGTTTCAGAGGCTGACCGGTGACAAGCGGTTGGCCGCGATCGCAGTGTGCGGGCGCAGCGGTACGTTTCGGGTCGCAACTGAGGAGTTTCCAGCGGGGCTGACGTGCGAAGGGGTTGAGCAAACCGACGAAGAGACGACTGCCTTTCTGGAACTTGGCGGCCGATCGCTACTCGTGTCGGCGTTTGCGCTAATGCCTCCGGAAGTCGGTCATTTGGTGATTGTGCATGATCTAACCTATGCGCAATCTCGCGCTGGGCAGGCGAGCTTCTACGCGCTTCTCGCCCTCGGCGGGGTGATCGTCATCGCCACGGGCGCTGCAGCTCTGATCTCTGTGATGTTGCTTCGCCGCTGGCAAGACAGCATGCGCAGTACGCTGGAAGATCTGCGCGCGGGCCGCACAGGCGCAGACGTTCCGATTGAATCAATGGGGCGCGAACTCCGCGAGGCGCTGGAGCAGTACGATCTTTCACGTCGATCCACCGACGGCATTCATATCGACTGGACACCGGAGACGTTACGCAGCGTGCTGTCCAGCGAGTTGCCCGACACTCAAGTCATCGCTGTGTCGAACCGCGAGCCTTACATTCATAACCGCGAAGGCGACCGCGTGGCTCTGCAAATTCCCGCAAGCGGTCTGGTCGCCGCGCTCGAGCCTGTGGTGCGGGCCTGTAACGGCACATGGGTCGCGCACGGGAGCGGCACGGCGGATGGTGATGTTGTCGATGCGGACAATCGAATTCGAGTTCCCCCGGATGCACCGTCGTATACGCTGCGTCGCGTATGGCTCTCCGAGGAAGAGCAAGATGGATACTACTACGGGCTCGCGAATGAGGGCCTTTGGCCCCTTTGCCACATCGCCTTTGTTAGACCGACGTTTCGTGAGGAAGATTGGCAAGTCTATAAGCAGGTCAACGCCAAGTTCGCCGATGCGATCGCCGCGGAAGCGCGTCAACCGGACCCGATCATCTTGGTCCAAGATTATCATTTTGCGGTTCTACCGCGCCTGCTCCGTCAGCGGTTGCCTGCCGCAACGATCATCACGTTCTGGCATATCCCCTGGCCGAACGCCGAAACATTCAGCATCTGTCCGTGGAAAGAAGAAATCGTCGAAGGACTGCTTGGCTCGTCCATCCTTGGCTTCCACACGCACTTTCATTGCAACAACTTCATCGAGACGGTCGATCGCTTCGTCGAAAGCCGCATCGATCGCGAGTGGCGTTCTGTGGTGCATCGGGGACACGAAACCCTGATACGCCCTTACCCGATTTCGATCGAATGGCCGGTTAGCGCGGTGGAGAGACATGCCGCGGATCCTCAGTCGGTCAGGCGGCGCTTGGGTCTGGCCGACGGCGTGAAGCTTGGCGTGGGCATCGAACGATTTGACTATACCAAAGGGATACTTGATAGGATCAAGGCCATTGAGAGCCTGTTTGAGCGCTTCCCGCAATGGCGCGGCAAGTTGACATTCGTACAAGCGGCCGCGCCCACGCGCTCAAAGCTTGGCACCTATCAAAACTTGCAGAGCGAAGCACTCGCCTTGGTGGAGGCCATTAACGCTAAGTACGGGATCGAAGGCTGGACGCCAATCATACTTGCCGTAAGACACCACGGACCTGACGAGGTTGCAGAACTGTACCGCGCAGCGGATTTCTGTGTGGTCTCCAGCCTGCATGATGGGATGAACCTCGTGGCCAAAGAATTCGTCGCGGCACGCGACGACGAAGCCGGTGTGTTGATCCTGTCGACATTCGCCGGGGCGTCGCGCGAACTCGGCGAAGCGCTCATCGTGAACCCGTATCATACGCACGAGATGATGGAGGCGATCCATCATGCGTTAACGATGCCGCTGTCTGAGCAGCGCACCCGGATGCGGCAGATGCGGGCCCACGTTCGCTCAAGAAACGTCTTCCGCTGGGCGGGCCAAATGCTGATCGACGCAGCTCAGCTTAGGCGCCGGCGTGAGATTAGTATGATCGCGTCCAAGAATCTCGCGCGGCGCGCGGAGGGGGCGGTCGTGCCCGTCACACCGGAGATGTTGCGGCGCCATGCGCGGAGCTGACATTCACCCGTTCGAGAATTTCTGGCACGTCTGTACAGTGTTTCTGCCTGTCTTTAGACTTCAATCGAGCTGCAAATGAGCAACAAGACCGTCGCCATTCGAACGCATCCCATGCGACGCTTGGGGCAGCTTGGAGAGCACCTTGTGGGCATGCGCGAACGATTGGCGACTTTGCTCGGGCCGAAACCGCTGAGCCGCATGGAAGTGCGGCTGCCGTTGATTGCGGCCGCGCTGATATTTCTCTCGGCGATCGGCACGGCTCAGTTCGCAGTTCTTTGGCAGTCTCGCGATAACGCCCAACAGACAGCGCTCCTAGGCGCGGTCTACCTAGACAACTTATCCGCAAACATCGCGCCGAAAGTGGCAAGGCGCGATGTCGACGGTGCGTCCCTCGCGTTGCGTCGGACATTGAACTACCACGAAGGACTGCGTGACGAAGCTCTATTCGTGCTCGACCGAAACGGCACGTTGCTTGCTCAGGCGCAGCGCGATGGTGCACCGGGCGCATCCGACATCCCGTCGGCGGCCCGGTCTAAGCCTGCTGGGACGCTTGAAGTCGCCTCAGATGGAGTCGCCTGGGTCTGGCGGCCGCTCATCTACGAAGGCGAGGCGATCGGAGTCTTGATTGCCGCGCTTGACGTTGCGCCGTTGAACGCAGGAAGGCGCAATCTATCCGCGTATGTGCTGCTCGCAGGTTTGGTGGTGAGCATCGTTGTGGCGCTCGCGGGCATTTGGGTCATTCGCCGCTATCTTCGGCCGGTCACAGCCGTGACCTCGCACCTTGAGGCGGTTGCCGCGGGGCAGCTGAACGACATCGCGGAGGTGAAGGGAGAGAGCGAGACGCTTGCAACCCTACGCAAGGCATTCAATCAGATGGTCGCGGCTACGCGTGAACGAGAAACCATGGCAAGACGCCTCGCGGAGCAAAGCCGCGCCGCTGTTCTTGGAAGACTTGCCGCAACCATCGTGCACGAAGTGAAGAACCCGCTTGGAGGCATGCAGACGGCAGTAGAGACACTCAAAAAATACGGCGACGACCGTGCCGTGCGCGAAGAGTCGGTTGGCCTCATCGAGCGCGGCCTTGAAACCGTAGAGCACGTGATTGATGCAACACTGGACTCCTACAAAGTGCCAGGCAAGCGGCGGCCGCTGACGATGCGCGACATCGACGACGTCAAGACATTGATCGACGCCGAAGCGCGGCAACGCGGAATCCGCTTCAAGAGCGAAATTGACATTCCCAAGGATACTGCGCTACCGGCCGTCGAAACACGTCAGGTTCTGCTGAATTTGCTGTTGAATGCCTGCCGCGCGACCCGGCAACAAGGCACGGTGTTGTTCCGCGCCGCGTTGGGCGAGGACAACGCTCGCTTCGAGATTTCTGACAGCGGGCCAGGCCTTGATGCGGATACGGCCCGAGCGTTTGAAACAGGAGGAGAGGCCGAGAATGACGGCCTGGGCCTGCCCATCGTTCGCAAGCTCGTCGATCGGCTGAACGGAAGTATCATCGCCGAGGACTTGAAACCGCATGGCACACGTTTGGTCGTAACGCTGCCGCTTGCTCCGGAGGACGTTGCGACATGATTGAGTCGAAGGGACATCTGCTGCTGATTGAAGACGATCCGGTGATGGGCGGATCGCTTGTGCAGCGGTTGAAGCTTGAAGGCTTCGAAGTTCGTTGGGAGCGGACGGCGTCGGACGGTCTCGTGGCGATGCGCAGCCTGAAGCCGGATGCCGTTGTGTCGGACATCCGCTTGCCGGATCGCTCCGGTGAAGATCTTTATGTGGACGCACTCAGTCTGTTGGGGCGCACGCCGATCGTGTTCATTACGGCGTTTGCCGATCTCCAGCAGGCCGTACGCCTGGTGCAATCGGGCGCCGATGATTATCTGCAGAAGCCGTTTTCGACGGACAAGCTCGTCACCCGTTTGCGGCATTTGATTGCCCGCGCACGTAAGCGGACCGTCGGCGAATCTTCGGGTGACCCGTTTGTGCTTTCGCAGGCGATGGCGGACTTGTCTCAGACGTTGCGGCGCGTCGCCGACATCGACGCGCCGGTCCTGATTGTCGGCGAAACCGGCGTCGGCAAGGAGATCGCCGCGCGTTACATCTACGAGCAGTCGAAGCGCAGGGGCGCGCCATTTGTCGCCGTGAACTGCGCGGCGATAACGCGCGATGCGCTTGAGAGCGCGATGTTCGGACACGAGAAAGGGGCTGTTTCGGGCGCGGTGGCGCAGCACATCGGATATTTGGAAGAGACAGCGGATGGTGTCCTGTTTCTCGACGAGGTGGCCGATCTCCACCCGCAACTTCAGGGAGCGTTGCTGCGTGCGCTCCAGGAAAGACGGTTTCGTCGCGTCGGTGGAACGGCGGATCTCGAGTTCCGTGGGCGCATAATAGCCACGACGAACGCAAACTTAAGAGATCGCGTCGCGACCGGGCGATTCCGCGACGATCTTTATTACCGCCTCGCGGTCGTAGAGATAGCAGTCCCGCCGCTCCGTGCGCGGGTGGCGGAAATCAAACCTCTTGCGGACCACTTTCTCAACGATGCGTGCGCGCGGTTCGGACGGGGAGACGTGAAGTTCTCTACCGATGCTGTTGAGGCCATGCTGCGCCACGAATGGCCGGGCAACGTCCGCGAATTGCGAAACCGAATAGAACGAGCGGTTGCGCTGGGCGAGACTGGGGTCATCACGGAGCTCAACCTTTTTCCAGACCACATTTTGCTGGAAGCTCGTCGCGACAATCCACTTGCCGAAGCGCGCGCGGTTGCGGAACGCAAAGAGATAGAAATTGCCATTGCGCAGTGCGGTGGCCGGATCGGTGACGCAGCGAAAGTGCTTGGAATTTCTCGAACAACCCTTTGGAAGCGCATGAAGGCGCTGGGTTTGTCCGGCGATGATAGCGACAGCGAGTAACGGGTGTCGCACATGAGGTCCGTCGAACAGCTCGCTCAATTTAGGCGATCGTCTCCGGAGCAGCGGGCTCGTGGCCGCGCGGGGTGAAAGACAGCGCCTAAGGGGTGGCGTCGCTAGACCAACGCCCAAATGATCAAACCACCCAGCGCGAGGGACATCAGACCGTAAAGTGATAGGATGCGCTTCACGAACGCGATCGCCCACGCAGCGTATCGCTTGTGCGGTCCGTACAGAAACATCATCGGCACCGCAGTCATCGTGAGCACGGCTCCGAACCAAAAGAACAAGGGCGACAGGTTCATGTCCGGTGATGCCCCCATAAAGCCAAAGCCCGCAAAGAATCGTAAGGTCGACTCGAGAAAGTTGATACGCGGTGAGCGCACGTAGCCATCGAGGAAGCGATTGGCGGTCGCGGGGCTAACAAAGACCGCGGCACCATTCACGATTAGAAACGCTGCGCTCAACCACACGATCATGTACCAGGTCGAGCTTAGCGTTTCGTGTTGCCTTAGAGCGTCGACAACCGTGTCCACGGAGGGTCCTCTTTCTTGATGTTGCGAACACTGGGCGCCGCAAACTGCGGTCGACTCTCGTCCGCGCTGGTCGGTCTAACCTTCGTACGCGGAAGCTCCATTCAACTCCACCTCTTCGATCAATCGAGCGTTGCGGTAGATCGAGATGTTGCTGCAGCCGTCGTTTCGAAACCTCCGAACAGCCTCAATCGCCTCGTGCGAAGTGCAGGGCGCCTTGCTGACCAAAACGCCATCGCTCCGGGTGGCGAAGACCGCATAATCTTTCATGCAGAATTCCTCGAACCGACTGCCGCCGTTGATTCGATCAGTGCCACCCGGCTGGCGGCGAGCGGGGGTTTGTGGTCGACCCGATCCACCCAACCGCCAGCCGCGGTGACGGTAAGCGCGACGAGAACCCACGCCCGCGCCCACATCCGAGCCAACTTTGCCAGCAACCGCAGTCACAAGGACGTCGTAGGTTCTCGTTTGTTACAGATCAAGCTTGCTCAGTCCGCCCTGACGGCCAATTCGTTCACAATCGCAAACAAAAAAGCTGAACACGTTTCGTAACGTGAACACGATTATCGAAGTGTAATACCTGTGGCCTCCACAACGCAGGTCGACAGCCAGTCAGGCATGTATTTTGTCGTTGCGGTCCCGTTGTGAGGCACGCAACTCGAGGGAGAGGCATGATGTTCCGGCGACTTGCCCTGGTTTGCGCATTGGGCACCGCGTTAGCCTCGTGCGGCGAGCCGCCTATGCAGACCGCAGAGCTCCCGGCTGAAGCGCCGCGCGCACTTGATGGAGAAGTCGTTAGGTACGACCTCCGCTTTCCGTGCGGAGCCACAAACTGTGCCGGCTGGCTTTACCTCCCGAACGGCGTGCAGGCGCCGCCAGTGGTCGTGATGGGCCATGGGTTCGCCGGCACCCGCGATGTGGGGCTGCCCTTTTTTGCGGAGTTTTTCTCCCGCGCAGGCGTGGCGGCGTTCGTATTCGACTATCGGAATTTCGGATCGAGCGGCGGCGCGCCTCGTCAACTCGTCGATCCTTGGCAACAGCTGGACGATTGGGGGGCCGCCATCGCGTTTGTCCGGTCCCACTACAAAGTCGATGGAAGCCGCATTGCGCTTTGGGGTTCGTCTTTGGGCGGTGGCCACGCGCTCATTGCAGCGGCGCGGGATGGCGATGTCCAAGCGGTCGTGGCTCAGGTGCCGCTGATCGACTCTGAGATTGAGGGTGAAGCTACATTCCCAGGCGTTCTGTGGCTCATACGCCTTCTTCTGACTGCCTGGGGCGACATTGCCTGCAATGCTTTTTCGGCCGACCCCTGGCTCATTCCCGCCATTGCGCCAAACGGCGGCTTTGGAATGATTGTCGATGACGCAGCGTTTGAACGCGCCACGGGTCTCGTGCCTTCCAACTCGCACTACCGCAACGAAGTTGCCGCTCGATCAGTTTTCACTTTTGACGATTACAATCCACGCCGGCAAGCGGCGGCGCTCACGGCGCCTGTGCTCCTGATCGCGTCCAAAGCGGATCGCTTTGCTCCCTACACGGCAGTCGAGGCATACGCGAAGGCATACGCAGACGTGACTGTCAGCACGATTGAGGGCGATCACTTCGATGTGTACACGCGCCCCGTGGCGCGCCACGCCGCAGAAGAGGCTTTGTCGTTCCTCAAGAGCCACTTGGAGCCACGTTCGGACGAATAGCCGTGCTCTGATCGGTTTTGCCGAGACGCGCACGACTCAACAACGTGCGTCAACACCTTCCGCGCGAGCGCGAGCCTGGCATCGTAGAGACATCAAGCCACCGAAGGCGCTAACGCATGAAATATCGGTGGACCCCCTAAGAGAGTTCGTCCCGGTGAACGCGCCGCGGGGTTCGGTAGCAACACGGTGTCCTGACGACTTCGCGACTTGGTCTCAATCTACCCGCCGGAACGCTCGCACAAGCTCGCGCCCGCACCTACGTCGCGTTCGACGGATCTGNNCGATCACGGCGCCGAGTGCGGCGTTAGGTGTCCTCGCCCGCCCGGTCGCGCGCTCGGTCTTGACCTTTGGTCTTGGCACTCGGTCTTCAACGTCGGTCTTGGAATTTGGTCTTCGTTTTTGGTCTTGGCTGGCGGTCTTGAGAGAGATAAGTCTAAATGATGCGACAGAATGTCCAATTTATTCTTTCGGCGATTTCGGCGATAGTCGGCGCCATTCATCCCTAGATTGGAGACGTGCGTTCGCGAAAGGCTCGCCGAAGGCCTGCGCGCTGCCGTCCGCTCGCGAAAGATCCCATGCCCCGTCACGCCAAACGCTCGGCCGCGGCCGATACCGTGTTCTTGACCGCCATCGAAAACGGCCACCCCGTGCGCTTTGCC
>CXWJ01000629.1_pt1 | contig 18280 bp, 18 predicted proteins | sample 590841 | NCBI WGS metagenome assembly CXWJ01 (sample SAMEA3498367, study PRJEB10139) | wastewater metagenome | biome: wastewater treatment plant; material: activated sludge | place: Austria | collected 2015-01-21 | reverse complement strand
CACCTTGTTGGGGTCGATGTCTGCGACGATGACGCCGGGCGCGTCGCCCGCTTCGGCAATGATGTTGCCCCACGGGTCGACGATCAGGCTGTGGCCGAATGTGTGGCGGCCGTTCTCGTGCTTGCCCCCTTGCGCGGGGGCGATGACGAAGCAGCCGGTTTCGATGGCGCGGGCGCGTTGCAGCACGTGCCAGTGCGCTTGGCCGGTCATGTAGGTGAAAGCCGCGGGAATGGTGAGGAACGAGGCACCGGACTTCGCAAGCGTACGATAAAGGTGCGGGAAGCGCAGGTCGTAGCACACGCTCATTCCAACCTTGCCCCAGGGCAGGCTCGCAACGACAGCGCGCTCACCGGGGCGATAGTTGCGCGACTCCCGATAAACTTCGCCGCCGGGTAGGTCCACGTCGAACATGTGGATCTTGTCGTAGGTGGCGCGAATGGCACCCTTCGGGTCGATCAGGAACGAGCGGTTGGCGCACTGGCGCTGCGCCACCTGGATTGGGAGCGAACCGATCAGCAGCCAGAGCGAGAGTTCTTCGGCCAGCGCGCGAAAGGCCGTGAGCGCGGTGTCGTTGTCTTGCGTGCGCACCTTCGAGAACAGCGCATCCGATTCCGCCTCGAACAGCGAAGTCATTTCGGGCGTTGCAGCAAACTGTGCGCCCTTCGCCTTTGCTTCGCGGATCAGAGCGGTCGCCGCGGCAATGTTCGCGGCAACATCAAGGCCGGTGCGCATTTGTACACAGGCGGCACGGAAGACTTGGCTCATACGGGAGAGGTTAACCGCCGCTCAGCAGCGAGTCGAGCTTGCCTTCGCTATCGAGCGCGTAGAGGTCGTCGCAGCCGCCCAGATGCGTGTCGCCGACGAAGACCTGCGGAACGGTATGGCGGCCGGCGCGCTTCGTCATTTCGGCGCGCTTTTCGGCATCCATGCCGACATCGATCTCGGTGAAGGCGATGCCCTTCTTGCGAAGCAGCGCTTTGGCGCGGTGGCAGTAGGGGCAAAGCAGTGTCGAGTACACGACGACTGGCGGTGTTGTGTCGGGACGCGCGACAGCTGACATGGGAATCGCTCTGCTTCGATATCTTCATATAGGACGCTTGCGCGTCCTAGGCCACTGTCGATCATTAGAGGGACAGGCTTAACGGGCGTAGAACGCGCGCCAATGTGACTACAGATACAGACGCCGCACCGGCTTTCAGCAAGGCCTTCGTGCAGGCGCCGATCGTCGCTCCGGTCGTTAGCACGTCGTCAACCAACACGAGTTTTTTGCCCAGGATTTTCGCCCTGCGGTTTTCGGCAAGCGCGAAGGCGCGGACCACGTTTTTGGCGCGCGCACGGGCGGAAGGCATTTCGCCTTGGCTCGGCGTCGCTTTGATGCGGTGCAGCGCGGCGGTGTCGACCGGCAGGCGGGTCAGCCCGCCGAGAGCATTCGCTAGAAGGGCTGCCTGGTTGTAGCGGCGCGCGACGCGGCGGCGCCAGTGAAGCGGAACCGGAATGAGCAGATCTGCAGCTTCGAACGCATCACGCCCGGCCGACGCCATCCATCTGGCGAACAGTGGAACGGTCTCCAAGCGATCGGCATGCTTGAAGCCGAGGATCAGGTCGCGGCTGGCATCGTCGTAGGCAAGTGCCGCGCGCGAAACCGTGAACGGCGGCGGCTTAGCGATGCAGGCCGCGCACTTCACGCCATGACCCAGGTCGTGTGGAAACGGCAGGCCACATTGTACGCACTGGGGTGCGCTCAAGAAGCGGAGTTCGGTCCAGCAGGGCGCACACACAGATTGCGGTTCACCAACGGGCGCGCGGCACTTCAGACACAGCGGCGGCAGAATCAGGTCGAGCGCTACGCGCGCAGTGGCGCGCGCCATTTTGTTGACGCTGAAAGAAGCTAGACCCATCGCGGGGCGATCTTGGCGCGTACCGATGCGCCGTGCCAGTGTCCGCGTGAGGCATGAGCAACGTTCCACAGATATTCGACACGCGGTTGCGGCGACGACGGCGGACACGCGCGGCGCAACAGTTTGATGCCTATGCGTTCCTCGCCACCAGGGCTCGTGACGAAATTGAAGAACGGCTCGCGGCGATCAATCCGCCGATCCGCGCGGCGGTGTGGCGCGGTGCGACCGCTCCGCCACAAGGCGGCACACACTGGATCGGCGCGGACAGCGTGCTCGCGATCCTACCGGCCGGCGGAGTTGTATTCGACGATGAGGCGATCCCGTTCGGTGACGGGACGCTCGATGCCTATGTCAGCGTGCTGATGCTCCACGGCGTGAACGACCTGCCAGGCTCGCTTGCGCAGATCCGGCGGTGCTTGAAGCCCAAGGGGTTGTTCATGGCGGCCCTGTTCGGCGGGCAAACGCTGCAGGAACTAAAGCTTGCGCTCGGCGAGGCAGAGATCGAGATCACGGGCGGGCTGTCGCCCAGGGTCGCGCCGACCGTGGATGTGCGCGACGCCGGCGCTCTGCTGCAGCGGGCTGGGTTTGCGCTGCCCGTGTCGGACGTGGAGACGATAACGGTGCGCTACGAGCACCCGCTGAAGCTGTTGGCCGACTTGCGCGGCATGGGTGAGACGAATGTCTTGGCAGAGCGGCGGCCAACGTTTCTTCGCCGGACGGTTCTTCAACGCGCGTGCGACATCTACGTGGAGAAATTCGCGGGCCCGGACGCGCGCGTGCCCGCGACGTTTGAGATGCTCTATCTAACCGGCTGGGCGCCGGGTTAGCTCATCGCCGACGCCAACATCGTGAACAGGGCTGTCGTGCCTCCGGCCACCGCGTTGACGGAACCCAGGATCGCCAAGAAGATCAGCGAAATGATCAGTCCATATTCGATGGCCGTCGCCCCGCTTTCGTCGGCGGCAAACAATCGCAGCATTCGAGTGAGGGCGCTCATCGTCCACCTCGCAGGGTTTTACACATCGCGAGAATGTGGTGGGCGGTCTTAACAGGTCGTAACATCTTCAATTTTACTGATCGCGGATTCGCGTGCTGCCGCTCAGAGCAGGTCGCGCAACTGTGCGACGAGCGGCACATCCGCGGGCGGCATCGAGTATGTGCCCATGTCTTTCGGGCGCGCCCAGGCCAGCTTTTGGCCTTCCAGCGGCGTCACGATGCCCTCCCAGCGCCGGCACAAATACAACGGCATCAGCAGGTGAAAGCTTTCGTAACCATGGGAGGCGAAAGCGAAGGGCGCGAGGCAATCCTCCTTCACGGTGATGCCCAGTTCCTCGTTCAATTCGCGGATCAGTGTCAATTCGGGACGCTCGCCCGCTTCGACCTTGCCGCCGGGGAACTCCCAGAGACCCGCCATCGACTTGCCTTCGGGACGTTGTGCGAGAAGTACGCGGCCGTCGGCGTCGATCAGCGCACAGGCGGCGACAAGGACGAGTTTGGTCAACTGCGGTAGTCGCCGTTGATCGAGATGTAGCCGTGGGTGAGGTCGCAAGTCCACACGCCCGAGGCCCCCTTACCAACGCCCACATCGACGTCGATCTCGATCTCCTGGCGCTGCATGTAGCGGGACATCAACGCTTCCGAGTAGTTCGGGTCGCGCTGGCCCTGGGTTGCCACCTTGTGGCCACCGAACTTGATCGAGAGCTTGTCGCGGTTCGCGGCTTCGCCAGACTTGCCGACGGCCATGACGACACGGCCCCAGTTGGCGTCTCCGCCCGCAATTGCCGTCTTCACCAGCGGCGAGTTCGCAACGCTGAGCGCGATCTTGCGTGCCGCTTGGTTCGTTTCGGCGCCCGTAACATTGACACGCACGAGCTTGGTCGCACCTTCCCCGTCGCGCACGACTTGGGTCGCCAAATCCTGCAGCACGCCATTCAACTTGACGCGGAAATCGTCGAGGCGCTTGTCGTTCGCACGGATGACCGGATTGTGACGCGCGCCTTTGCCGGTTGCGAACAAGAGAAGCGTGTCGCTGGTGGACGTGTCGCTGTCGACGGTGATGGCGTTGAAGCTGTTCTCGACGCCCTGGGTCAGCAGCAGCTGAAGAACGTCGCCGGGTATTGCCGCATCCGTGAAGACGAACGACAGCATTGTCGCCATATCGGGCGCGATCATGCCGGAGCCCTTGGCGATGCCGTTGATCTTGACGATCTGACCGTCGATCTGCGCCGTCGCGGTCGCCATCTTCGGGAACGTGTCGGTCGTCATGATGGCGCGCGCGGCTTGTTCCCAGGCCGTCGCGCCGGTGTTCTCGTAGATCTCGGGTAGTGCCGAGGCGAGGCGCTTGACCGGAAGCGGTTCGCCGATCACGCCTGTCGAGGCGATGAACACCTCTTGCGGCTTACAGCCGGCAATGGCCGCGGCCGTGTCGGCGGTCGCGCGGACCGCGTCAACGCCGGCGCGGCCGGTGAATGCGTTGGCGTTCCCGGAGTTCACGATCAAAACCCGCGCGGAGCGCTGAACCAACGCGGCGCGGCACCAGTCGATCGGCGCTGCGGCCGTCTTCGACGTCGTGAAGGCACCCGCGACGGTCGTCCCAGGCGCCATAACTGCCATCAGAACGTCGGTGCGGCCTTCGTAGCGTATACCCGCGGAACCTGCGCCCAGGCGTACGCCGGAGATCGGCTGGAGCTTCGCCAACGACTTGGGAGCCAGCGGCGATGTTGGGGGCGCAGTCTTGACCGCTTTGGGGGTCGTTTCCGGTGCCGACTTGGCGGTCACCGCAACTTTCGCAGACTTGCCCGCAGGCGGGGCCATTGGATTCAATCCCTCTTGCGGCTCGTGTCCGCGCTTTGTTCAGTAGCGGGGCGCGCAAAACCGGTCAAGAACGGCAGAATTCTGCCGCTCAAACATTCCCCAGCTGTGATTGCGGCCAAGCGACTTTAACGCCGTCGTGACGGTTAAGGGGCGCACGCTCGGACGACTCTGTCGCATGGTTGCAATGCCCCGCAACAGTTGCCGGAGCCTGTCCCAGCGTCGCGTTGACAGGGGGGTGGTCCCCCCTTATCTGTCCGGGCGGCTTCGCGCGAAACCCCTGTTTCCGTACGTCTTGGAGGCGAGTCCCGCCGTCTTCGGCGGTCCCATCGCCTCGACCCGCATTTCTATTCTTCCCAAGGACGGTTTCGAATGCTCGGCTTGTCAACGCTGGCCAAGAAGATTTTCGGCTCCAGCAACGATCGCAGACTTAAGCCCCTCTACGCTCGCGTACCCAAAATCAACGCTCTCGAAGCTGACATTGCGAAGCTCAGCGACGACGCGCTGCGCGGTCGCACGGTTACGTTCCGCGAGCAAGTCGCGAACGGCCGTTCGCTCGACGATCTTATGGCCGAGGCGTTCGCAACCGTGCGCGAGGCTGCCAAGCGCACGCTCGGCCAGCGGCACTTCGACGTGCAGCTAATCGGCGGCATGGTGCTGCATGAAGGCGACATCGCCGAGATGAAGACCGGCGAAGGGAAGACGCTGGTCGCCACGCTGCCCGTCTATCTGAACGCGCTCTCCGGCAAGGGCGTGCATGTGGTCACCGTGAACGACTACCTCGCCCGCCGCGACGCAGAGTGGATGGGCCAGGTCTACAAGTTCTTGGGACTCAGCGTCGGTTGCATCGTGCACGGTCTCAATGACCAGCAGCGGCGCGAACAGTACGCCGCGGACGTCACCTACGGCACGAACAACGAGTACGGCTTCGATTATCTACGCGACAACATGAAGTACACGAAGGCGCAGATGGTGCAGCGCGGGCACAATTTCGCGATCGTGGACGAGGTCGACTCGATTTTGGTCGACGAGGCGCGGACGCCGCTCATCATTTCGGGCCCGACAGAGGATCAGTCGCATCTCTACAAGGTCATCGACGCGTTCATGCCGGAGATTCAGCCCGAGCATTTCGAACTCGACGAGAAACAACGCAGCGTCTCGCTCACCGAAGAGGGCAATGAGGCCGTCGAGAAGTGGCTTGCCAAGAACGGCGTGCTGACGGAGGGCAATCTCTACGACATCGCCAACGTTTCTCTGGTTCACCACGTGAACCAGGCGTTACGTGCGCACAAGCTGTTCCAGAAGGACAAGGACTACATCGTCAAGGACAGCAAAGTCATTATCATCGACGAGTTCACGGGCCGCATGATGGAGGGGCGCCGGTACTCAGACGGCCTGCACCAAGCGTTGGAGGCGAAAGAGAACGCGGCGATCCAGCCGGAAAACGTAACGCTCGCCTCGATCACGTTCCAAAACTACTTCCGCCTCTATTCGAAACTTGCCGGCATGACGGGCACGGCCTCGACCGAAGCGGACGAGTTCATGGAGATTTACGAACTCGACGTCGTTGAAATTCCGACGAACGTTCCCGTCGCGCGCGTCGACGACGACGATGAGATCTACCGTACGGTCGAAGAGAAGTACGACGCTATCGTCGAGACAATCAAAGACTGCGCGAAGCGCGGGCAGCCGGTTCTCGTCGGCACGGTATCGATCGAGAAGTCGGAAACTCTGGCGGCCCACCTTAAAAAGCTGAAGATCAAGCACAACGTCTTGAACGCGCGCTATCACGAGATGGAAGCGCAGATCATCAGCCAAGCCGGTATCCCGGGGGCAGTGACGATCGCAACGAACATGGCCGGCCGCGGTACCGACATTCAACTCGGCGGCAATGCCGACATGCGTATCGCACTTGAGACGGTCGGCATCGAAGACGAGGACGAGAAGAAGCGGATCGCGGCGGAGATTCGTACGGAGGTCGCCGAGGCGAAGAAGGTGGCGATCGCGGCCGGCGGCCTTTACGTACTCGGCACCGAGCGTCACGAAAGCCGGCGCATCGACAATCAGCTGCGCGGCCGGTCGGGGCGCCAAGGCGATCCGGGCCATTCGAAGTTCTACCTCAGCCTGCACGACGACCTGATGCGCATCTTCGGGCAGGACAAGCTCGACGGCATGTTGCAGCGGTTGGGCCTTAAGCAGGGCGAAGCGATCAGCCACGGCATGGTCAATGCGGCCGTCGCGAAATCGCAGCAGCGAGTCGAGGCGCGCAACTTCGACATCCGCAAGAACTTGCTGAAGTTCGACAACGTGATGAACGATCAGCGCAAGACGATCTTCGAGCAGCGCCTTGAGTTCATCAGCGCCGAAACGGTGAGCGATACGATTCTGGCCATGCGGCATCAGCTGATTGAAGATCTGGTCAAGCGCTGTATCCCGGAAGGGTCGTATTCCGAGCAGTGGAAGCTCGGCGAGCTCGACAAGGACATTCAGGACTTCTTCGGGCTCGATCTTTCGATCGAAAAGTGGGGCAAGGAAGACGGAATAGCGGAAGAAGAGATCACCGAGCGTATCACAAAGGCGGCGGACGGCCGGGCCGAGGAGCGTTTGCGCGGCGCGCCGCCGGAAGCGGTCAACCAGATCGAGCGCGCGGTGCTCTTGCAGACGCTCGACCACGAGTGGCGCGAGCATCTAGTGACGCTCGAGCACCTGCGCCACACGATCGGCTTGCGCGGCTATGGTCAGCGCGACCCGCTGAACGAGTACAAATCGGAAGCGTTCATCCTGTTTGAGGGCTTGCTGGCCCGCGTTCGCCAGCAGGTCACGCGACAGTTGATGCATGTGCAGGTGCAGCTTGAGGCGCCGCCGCTCGATGAGCGCGCGCTGCCGCAAATGCAGGCGATGCACATCAATCCGGATACGGGCGAGAACGAGTTCGACGAGCCGCAACTGGGACCGCGCACGAACGCGCCGCGCCTTGCCGGGCGCCCCGTGCCGGTCAACCCGAGCGATCCTCAAACGTGGGGCAAGGTTTCGCGCAACGCGCCCTGCCCGTGCGGCTCGGGCAAGAAGTTCAAGCAGTGCCACGGGGCGTTCTAGCCCCATAGGTCACGCTCAGCGCGGGCGATCGCCTTCGACGGTTACGCGATGCATTTCGCGCCGATACCCGTGGTAGTCGTTCAGCGCGTAGTGCTGGGTGCAGCGGTTGTCCCAGAAGGCGACCGAGTTCTTGCGCCACGAGAAGCGGCAGGTGAACTCGGGCTTGGCGCAATGCTCGTAGAGCCAGCGTAGCAGCGGGCGGCTTTCTTCTTTCGTCCAACCCTCGAAACGCTGCGTGAATCCGACATTCACGTAGAGCGCCTTGCGGCCGGTTTCGGGATGCGTGCGCACGACCGGGTGGATCATTTCTGCTTTCGCGTTCTCCGAGGTCTTCGGCTTCATCGAGCGCTGGTCGTTGTGGCGGTTCGCTTCGCTCATGCCGTCGACGCCATACTGGGCGTTTGCGGAGTGGACCGCGTTCAGGCCGTCGAGCGTGCGCTTCATGCCGGGCGAGAGCGCGTCGTAGGCGGCGTACTGGTTTGCGAACATCGTGTCGCCGCCTGCCAGCGGGACTTCCCTTGCGTAGAGGACTGAGCCTAAGGGCGGCCTCTCGAGAAACGTCATGTCAGAGTGCCAACCACCGCCGAAGTTCACCTTATCGTCCTTTTCCTTGAAGACGCGCATGACCTCCGGATGGCCTTCGATCGACGCGGCATAAGGGTGGATCGAGATCGGGCCGAAGCGGCGGGCGAAAGCCACTTGCTGGTCGGGCGTCATCATCTGTTCACGAAAGAAGATGACGCAATGGTCCAGCAGCGCCTCGTGCACGGCGGCAAATGTGTCGTTGCCGAGCGGCTCGGCGAGGTTGACGCCCGAGACCTCCGCGCCGAGAGCGCCCGCTATGCGGGTGACCGTGATGCCGCTGGTCATGTGCCGTAACGTTGCCTTTGCCGGGGCCGGAGCCTAAGACAAACGAGGGGCCGGTGAAAAGGTAGCTTGCGCATACCGCTGTCCGGGGTTCCTATCACGGGTCAGCTATCGGAGTGCCGCGATGTCCTCACCCGTTCCGTTCAAGATCGAAATCCCGCAGGCGACGATCAACAAGATCATGGAGCGTGTGCGCGCGTTCGAATGGCCGGATGCCCCTGAGGGCGGCGGGTGGGCGTACGGGACCGAGCTTCAGACGATGAAGGACATCGTCGAATACTGGCTGCATGGTTACGATTGGTACAGCGAGCAGGCGCGGTTGAACGAACTGCCGCATTTCAAGGCGCGCGTGCGCGATCTCGACATTCACTTCATCCATCTCAAGTCGAATGCACCGAAGCGGCGCCCGCTGATCATCAGCCACGGATGGCCGGGGTCGATTGTCGAGTTCCTCAACGTGATCGAACCGCTGGCGCAGCCGCAGAAGCATGCGGGGAAGCTCACCGATGCGTTCGATGTGATCGTGCCGTCGTTGCCGGGTTACGGGTTTTCGGGCAAGCCGGCAAAGCCGATGAGTCCGCGCACGGTCGCGGGATATTTCGACACGCTGATGACGGACGTGCTCGGCTACAAGGACTACATCGCGCAGGGCGGCGATTGGGGATCGGCGGTTTCAGGCTGGCTTGGGTATGAGGGGCGCGGCTGCAAGGCTGTGCATCTGAACATGCTCGGCTGGCGGTCGCCCGGCGTCGTCGCGGAGACCGAGGAAGAGAAGCAAGCCGAAAGGCAGTTCCAGATGCTGTTCGATATGGAAGGCGCCTATTTCCGGTTGCAGTCCACGAAGCCGCTGACACTTTCCTACGGGATGATGGATTCGCCTGTGGGCGCGGCGGCTTGGATTATCGAGAAGTTCAAGGGGTGGTCCGATCTCGACGACGGGAAGCTCGAGAGCGTCTACACGAAAGATCAGTTGCTCACGAACGTCATGCTCTATTTGGTCACGCGCACGTTCGGCACGGCGACGTGGATGTATCGCGGGCTGTTCGAGGATCCGGGCAAGCCGATTGCGCCGAAATCGCGGGTCGAAAAGCCAGTCGCAATCGCACGGTTTCCGGTCGACCTTATCCCGTTCCCGCCGCGATCGATGGTGGAGAAGCACCTGAACGTCGTGCGTTGGAGCGAGTTCAAACGCGGCGGCCACTTCGCGGCAATGGAACGGCCGCAGGACTTCATCGAAGACGTGCGTGCGTTTGGGCGGGAGATGGACGGCGCCTAGCCGCCCTTATCGTAAGTGAGGATATCGCCGGGCTGGCAGTCCAAGACTTCGCAGATTTTTTCCAGCGTTTCGAAGCGGACACCGCGTACTCTGCCCGACTTCAGGGCGGAGACGTTTTGTTCGGTGATGCCGATGCGTTCGGCGAGTTCCTTCGAGCGCATCTTGCGGTGCGCGAGCATGACATCGAGTTTGACGACGATAGGCATTAGACGATCTGCCGGTTGTCGTCGGCAATCAGCGCCGCTTCGGCCATGACGTGGCCGAGCACGATGAGCAACGCCGCGATGAGGGCGACGATGACGTCCTGGCTGCTGATGCCGATTGCGAGAACGCGTTGGCCGGACTCGTTTCCGAGCGTGACGATTACGCCGATAAGTGCACGGAAGAGCGGCGACAGCGCTGCGTATAGCAGCAATAACACACCAACGCGGCGCAGCCGCGCGCCGGTCTCTGACACAAAGATCGCACCTTGTGCGAAGGCCGCAAACAGTCCCGCAACCGTCCAGAGCGCGGCCGCCATCAGTCCGACGTACGCGAACGACACGGCCAGCGAAGCGGCGCGCACGCCGAACGTCAGCGTGATCGGCTTGGTGCCGATCGACGCTTGCGAGCGTGCGGTTTCAGCCGCGAACTCCGGCACGAGCCATAGCACCGCGTTCGCCGCGAGCAACAGCAACGCCACGATCTTGGCCGCGTGCGAGAGCCAGGCGCACAGGCGTTGCAGCCGTGCGAGCTTTTCAGTTTGCTCTGGCATCACAAATCCTTCAATTGACGCGATCAAAAATGATCGTTATTCGATCATTATATCACGCAAAGTGAGGGTGTCGAGATGCGCGTTTTGGCTATTTTTCTGGTTTTTCTGATCGCGGGATGCGCGTCGATCCCGCTTTCGACCATGTACAATCTTTGGAACTTCGATCCGTGGTCGTCGGATTTTCGGGAGTGGAGGGCGGCCGCACGGTTACCCAATTCAGGCACGCAGGAACTGAAGCCGCAAATTCGGATGAAGATCGAGTCATGGCGCGATGGCGATCAAAAGCGCGCGGAAGACTTGTTCGTTCTTCTGCCGACGACCGATCCGGCCGATGTCGGGCCGCTCGCTGCGGAGAAGCGTTCCGGCTATTCGGTGAAGGCCTATCGGATTGATCCGAAGGACTATGAGCGACTGGCCGCATTGCGGGCGCGCGTGCTCGCGTCAAAGAAGGCGAGCGACAAGATGCACGGGTCGCTTACGATCACGGCGGCGGCATGCGGCAGCGGCGGAGAGAATTTGGCCAAGGGCGCGTTTCTGATTTCGACCTATCTGCTCGTCGATCGCAAGGACGGATACAATCCGCTTCTCGTCGATTACGACTTGTCGGAGGCGCTGCGAAAGGCGGCGGCCGCGCCCAAAAAGGACAATGTCTGCGGCTGAACTTCGTGTTACCGGTGCGGTTCCAAAGCGGAGCCGCACCCGACGTGACACCGTTCAGCATTTCCGTATCAAAGAGCGATATCGACGACCTCAAGGCAAGGCTGCAACGTGTGCGCTGGCCGAATGAGCCGGCCGGCAACGCGGCGTGGGATTGGGGGACGAATCTCTCCTACATGAGGCGGCTGGTTGCCCATTGGCGCGACGAATTCGACTGGCGGCAGGCAGAGCGCGACCTAAATCGGTTTCCGCAGTTTACGGTTGAACTTCCGGCCGGGGGTGAGACGCACACGGTTCACTTTCTCCACGTGAAGGGGTCGGGCGGCAAACCGTTGCCCTTGATCCTGACGCACGGGTGGCCATCGACCTATCGCGAGTTCTTGGACGTGGTCGAGCCGCTCGCGCACCCTGAGCGCTTCGGCGGCAATGCGGAGGATGGGTTTGACGTCGTCGTGCCGTCGTTGATCGGGTATGGCTGGTCGTCGAAACCCTCGACCCCGATAGGGCCCGCGGCAATGGCCGAGCTTTGGCACCGGCTGATGCACGATGTGCTGGGGTACAAGCGCTATGCGGCCCAAGCGGGCGACTGGGGGAGCTTCGTCACCTCGCGGCTGGCGTTGCAGCATCCGGAGAGCGTGATCGCCATTCATCTGACGATGCTGCCGCTTCGGCCGTATTTGAAACATCCGTCGCAACCGCCGGTGACCGCTGAAGAAGCCGCGTGGATCGAGAAGATGCGCGCGTGGTGGGCACAGGAGGAAGGTTACCGCTCGATCCAATCGACGAAGCCGATGGCGTTGGCGTTCGGGCTAATGGATTCGCCCGTGGGGCTGGCCGGATGGCTTGCCGATAAGTATTGGCGGCTGGGCGATACGCGCAAGGATCATCCGTATGAGGGGATGGAGGCGCGCTTTCCGTTGCACACGATGTGCACGCAGCTTTCGCTTTACTGGTTTTCGGGCACGATCAATTCGGCGAACATGCTCTACAAGGCGGGGCCAGCGGAGCGCAGCGGGTTGCTGAAGCCCGGCGAGCGCGTGACGGTACCAACCGCCTACTCCGACTATCCGATGGACGTGCTGCCGCCGACGCCGGAGTCGTGGGGCCGGCGCGGCTACAACATCGTGCGCTGGCGCGAGATGAAAGCGGGCGGACACTTCGCGGCGATGGAGGAGCCGAAGGTTTTTGCGGATGATGTGCGCGAGTTCTTTCGGGGCGTACGATAAGCCCGGGGCAGGCTCGAACTTACGCCAGCCCGACGCGGCCCATGCTCAAGTATTTGTCCCAACGCTGTTTGCGGAGAGCTTCCGGCGTCAGGCTTTCGAGTTCGGTGAGGGCGAGGTCGATCGCGTCGCCGGTGTCTTCGATGGCGCGGTCGCGGCCGCGGTGGGCGCCGCCGATGGGCTCGGCGACGATCGAGTCGATGATGCGCAGCTGCTGCAGGTCTTGCGCGGTGATTTTCATGGCGGCGGCAGCGTCTTGGGCCTTAGCATTCGACTTCCAGAGGATCGACGAGCAACCTTCGGGCGAGATGACCGAGTAGATCGCGTGCTCGAGCATGATGACGCGGTCGGCGGTTGCGAGCGCCACCGCGCCGCCCGATCCGCCTTCGCCGATGATGACGGAGACGAGCGGCACCTGCAGCGTGAGGCAGCGTTCGGTCGAACGCGCAATTGCTTCGCCTTGGCCCCGCTCCTCTGCGCTGACGCCCGGATAGGCGCCCGACGTGTCGACGAGCGTGATGACGGGCATGTTGAAGCGCTCTGCCATCGACATCAGGCGGATTGCCTTGCGGTAGCCGTCCGGCATCGCCATGCCGAAGTTGTGGCGGAGACGCGTCTTCGTATCGTTGCCCTTCTCGTGACCGATCACCATGACGGTGCGGCCACGGAAGTTGCCCATGCCGCCCAGGATCGCCTTGTCGTCGGCGTAGGCACGGTCGCCCGCGAGCGGCGTGAAGTCCTGGATCAGCGCGTGGACGTAGTCGAGGAAGTGCGGGCGCTCGGGGTGGCGGGCGACCATTGTCTTCTGCCACGGCGTCAGCTTCGCGTACGTCTCGGCGAGGAGTTGGCGTGCCTTTTCTTCAAGGCGCGAGACCTCTTCCTCGATTGAGACGGGATGCTCGCCTTGCGCAGCGACGCGTTTCAGCTCTTCCACTTTGCCGGCGAGGTCGGCGATCGGCTTTTCGAAATCGAGGTACGTAGCGGTCATGCTGCACTGCCCACGTCGCTCGCCTACAAATTCGTGAAGGCGAGCCAATGGGTTAGCCCTTGTTGCGTCGTTCTGTCGCGAGTGGTGCCCGATCCCGGGCCGGGTTGTCAATGTTTGGCGCCTGTCACACTGGCGGGGCTCGGCGCGTCAAAACAGGCAAGGAGGCCTCGTTCTCATGAAAATACTCGCGTTCACCTTGGCGGCGATGATGGCCGCGAATGGGGTGTACATGTTCGCCGACCCGCCCGGCTGGTACGCGGCGGTGCCAGGCGTGCCCGATACGGGCCCGCTTAACCATCACTTCGTGCGCGACATCGGCATCGCCTATTTCACGGCAGGTATCGCGCTCGCGTGGAGCGCGCTCGGCGCCGGTTGGCGGGCGAGTGCGCTGGCTGCCCTCTTCGTCGGCGGGCACGCGCTGTTGCATGCGGGCGAGACGTTCATGGGACACCATCACGACGTGCTCGCGAATGAGCTTCTGGCCGTGCATCTGCCGGCGGTTCTCGCGGTTGTCGTTAGCTTCTTTCAATGGCGGAGCGCATCATGAACCGATGGCTGCTTACAAAACTGCTCGCATGGGGACGCACGCAGATCGGCGACGTCAACATGGACTACGCATACCATCTGCGCGATGTAGCGCCGTCGCGGCTGTGGCGCTTTTCCATGATCAAGGTCGTCGAGGGTGATCGCAAGCACACGCCTGCGGACGCCTATCACGCGGCAGGCATGGCGGCGGCGATGGTCGAGGACTGCGGGCCGTGTGTGCAGATTCACGTCAATCTGGCGCTCAAGGACCGGGTCGATGCCGATGTGTTGCGTTCGCTGGCCGCGCGCAAGCTCGACGGCGTTCCGCCACATGTTGCTTTGGCGTTCAAGTACGGTGAGGCTGTGGGGCAAGGCGTCATGGCGGACGAAATGCGCGACCAAATTCGAGGACTGTGGGGTGAGCAAGGCTTGATCGAGCTTGCGTTCACAATCGCCGCGGCGCGGTTCTATCCCGGTTTGAAGCGCGGGCTCGGGTACGCGCACACGTGCGAGCGCGTCGTCGTGAACGACAAAGTGACATTAACAGCGAAGGCAGCATGAACCAGGTCGCCGCCTTCGAAGCCGAGCGCAAGCGACTCACGCAGGTCGCCTACCGCATGCTTGGGCGATGGAGCGAGGCCGAGGACACTGTGCAGGACGCCTATCTGCGATGGCAGGCGGCCGATCATGCCTCGATCGAGACGCCGGCGGCGTGGCTGACGACCGTGACGGTGCGCTTGTGCTTGGACCGAATACGACGCGCGAAGGCTTCGCGTGAAGTCTATGTGGGGCCCTGGCTCCCCGAACCTGTTCTGACGATGGAAGGCGGGGAACGGCGGGACGCGGACATGGGTTCGTTCGCGGACGATCTTTCGCTGGGCCTCATGACCGTGCTCGAACGGCTTGGGCCCGAAGAACGTGCAGCGTTCATCTTGCGCGAGGCGTTCGACAGTTCCTATGCCGAGATCGCCGCCGCGTTGGGAAAGAACGAGCCTGCCGTGCGCCAGCTCATATCGCGGGCGCGCGAACGGGTACGTGCGGAGCGGCCGCGATTTCGCGCGGAGCCCGAGAAGCATCAGCGGCTGATGAACGAGTTCCTATCCGCGGTCGCGGCGAACGATACGTCGCGGCTCGTCGCGATGATGACGAGCGACGTGCGCTTCGTAAGCGATGGCGGCGGCAAGGCGCCTGCTGCGTTGCGCGTCGTCAGTACGCCCGCAGAGGTCGCTCAGCTCATCCTGCATCTCGCCGGCGCGAAGGGCGGCCCGCGCGAGATGCGTTTCCTCTCGGCGAACGGCGTACCGTCCGTCTGGTTCCGCGACGGGCAAGGCTTCGAGACGCTCGCGCAGTTCGACGTCGATGGCGACAAGGTCCGCGCGATCTACATCGTGCGCAATCCGGAGAAGCTCGCGCACTTGAAGCTGCACTGAGTCCTATTCGGCGCGCAGTACACGGCCGGGCAGCGTGCCCGTCGGCTTGTCATGTTCAAGAATTGTTTGGCCGGCGACGATTGTGGCGAGGTAACCCCTCGCCTCCTGCACCAGGCGCTTGCCGCCAGCGGGAAGGTCGTAGGCCATGCGCGGCGCGCGCAGGTGCAGGCTTTTCCAGTCGATGATGTTGAGGTCGGCGACCGTGCCGACGGCGATGCGACCGCGGTCTTTCAGTCCCATGAAAGTGGCGTGGTCCGACGTGATTTTCTTGATGGCTTCTTCAACGCCGAGGCGGCCGCGGGCGCGGTCGCGGGCCCAATGGTGCAGGAAGAACGTCGTCCAGGCAGCGTCGGCGATCGTGCCGACGTGTGCGCCGCCGTCGCCCAAGCCCAGATGTGCAGCTTCGTGGCGCATCATCTCACCCGTCGAGTCGAGATTGCCGGCGTTATAGTTGAAGATCGGGAAGTAGATGACGCCTTCACCATCGTGCTTCAGGAATGTGTCGTACATTTCCTCTTGGGTCGACACGCCGCGGGCCTTGGCACGTGCGCCGATCGATGTTGATTCTTCAGGTTCGTAGTTCGGCGGATCGCCGAGTTCGAACATCTTGAACGCTATCATCTCGAACATGCCGATGGCCTGGTCGAGTTGCGGCGGCGAAGACGGATCGACCTCGCGCATGTTCAGGAACGGTTCGGCGATGATCGCCGCTTTGACTTCCGGCTTGCGCAATTCCGCCACGAGCTCGGCGTGGGGCAAGCGCATGATCTTGCGGTAAGTCGGCTTCGCGACGAAAAGGTTCATCGTCGTGCGCAGCGAACTCAAGATGCCGACTCCGCGCGGAGCGATTTGCATGCGCATGTCGAGGCCGCTCGCGCGCGCCTTCTCGACGCGGCGCTTCACGTGGTGCCATTGGTCCGGATTGCCGAGACGTTCGAGCGTCGTCAGCGTCATCGGGCGGCCTGCCGCGCGTGCCATCGCTTCGAGCACATCGAATTCCGGCTCGAAACGGTCAAGACCCTTGAACATGTCGAAGTCGGAGACGGCAGAGAGGATGCGGTAGGGCATGTCCTTCAGGACGGAGGCGATGCCCGCGAGTTCCTGCATTTCGGCGATGCAGGCGGGCGTGTCCTTGCCGTCGGAGGTGCGGTGCGTGTCCGAGCGGCCGGTGGAGAAGCCGAACGCGCCTGCTTTGAGCGCGTCCCTGACGATCGCTTTCATGGCGGCGACGTCGTCTCCGGTTGCGGGTTGCTGTGCGGCGGCGCGGTCGCCCATCACGTAGAGGCGGACGGGGTCGTGTGGGATTTGCGAGGCGACGTTGATCGCGTGCGGCTTCGCGTCGAGGCGGTTCAGGTAGTCGCCGAACGTTTCCCAGCGCCAGTCGAGACCTTCGTACAGCACCGTGCCGGGGATTTCCTCGACGCCCTCCATGAGCTTCACGAGACGGTCGGCGTCCCCGGGGCGGAGCGGCGCGAAGCCGACGCCGCAATTGCCCATCATGATCGAGGTCACGCCGTGCCAGGACGAGGGCGCGAGGGCCGAGTCCCATACGGCCTGGCCGTCGTAGTGCGTGTGGATGTCCACGAAGCCCGGGGTCACGGTCGCGCCCGTTGCATCGATCGTCCGGCGTGCGGGGTCAGCGACTTTGCCGACGGCGGCGATGCGGCCGTCCTTCACGCCAACGTCGCCGGAGAAGGCTGGCGCCCCGGTGCCGTCGACAATCGTTCCGCCTGTGATCTTGAGATCGAGCATAACCAATCCCCATGTGCTTGCGCGGACTAAACCACAGGCGCAACTGGAGCGCTAGATTTCGACCTGCGTGCCCATTTCCACCACGCGGTTCGCCGGGATGCGGAAAAAGCGGGTTGCGGAGAGGGCCGTCGCCTGCATCGCGATGAAGAGGGCGGCCTGCCAGTGGCGGAGCTCGGACCGGCGGGCGGGGATGAGCGTTTCGCGCCCTAGGAAGAACGTCGTCTGCATCAGGTCGAAGGAGAGACCGAACTGGCGGCAGAGTTCGAGCGCGCGGGGGACGTCGGGACGCTCCATAAAGCCGTAGTGGACGATGACTTGGTGGAAGCCTTTGCCGAGCTTCTCGACCTCGATGCGCTGGGCGTCGGGAACGCGCGGAAAGTCCTCGACGTTCACCTTCATCAACACGACGCGCTCATGAACGACGTGGTTGTGCTTCAAATTGTGCAGGAAGGCGGTTGGGATTACGGCCGGATTCGATGTCATGAAAACGGCCGTGCCGCTGACGCGTTCCGTCGTGCGATCCCAGTGTTCCAGGAACTCGCGGATCGGCATGGCGTCCCGGTAAAGCTTCGTCACCAGAATCTCGCGGCCGCGGTTCCATACCATGAAAGCCGCCAACGAAAAGAACGCGATCAGAATCGGTAGCCAACCGCCGGAAGGGATCTTCAAAGTGTTCGACGCGAAGAACATGATGTCGACGAATAGAAAGGCGCCGAACACGCTGTAAGCGAGCCACCGATTCCAGCCCCAGAGCCAGCGCGCGACGACGGCGGCAAGCAGCCCGTCGATCATCATCGCGCCGGTGACGGCGAGGCCGTAGGCGTGCGTCAGCGCGGACGAATTTTGGAACGACAGCACAATGATCGCGATGCCCACCATCAGAGCGTAGTTGATTTGAGGAATGTAGATCTGACCCATCTCGGTCGCCGAGGTATGGCGGATGTCCATGCGCGGTAAGTAGCCCAACTGAATGGCTTGGCGGGTCAAGGAGAAAACGCCGGAG
>CXWJ01030061.1_pt1 | contig 18337 bp, 16 predicted proteins | sample 590841 | NCBI WGS metagenome assembly CXWJ01 (sample SAMEA3498367, study PRJEB10139) | wastewater metagenome | biome: wastewater treatment plant; material: activated sludge | place: Austria | collected 2015-01-21 | reverse complement strand
TCGCGTAGCAGGATACGGGATGATACTTGAAGTTCGGCCGCGTTTTTGTGGTACGTATCACAGATGATTATCTTCCGGAACATCCAGATTCGGCTGCTCAAAGATGAACGGCATCCCCAACAGCCCTTCCCAGAAATCAATCGACGTCTGCCGGTCGGCGCCGATCAGGGTGATGTGGTGGACGCCCTGCGTTTGCAATTTTTTCATCGGTAACTCCTCGAATGAGATGCGCTTTATTATAGTGGAAAGGTCTGTATTTTCTGAGTTGGAGGATGACACAGAGGACGCAGAGAAACACAGAGTTACACAGAGATTAAGCATATACCTCCGTACGGCTCTGTGATCCTCTGTGACCTCTGTGAAACTCTGTGATCCTCTGTGACCTCTGTGTAATTCCCTATCCTCTGCTTAGTAGGCGACACCATACCCCCGGTAGTTCGGCCGCCACGCCTCTCTGGAGACAGGACATTTGGCCGTTGGTTCGCCCCGCCCGCGTCGTTTACAATAGCGGCTAATCAGACCCGCTGCTCCATCTGATTCTCTATGCAAACCGGCGTACTGACTCCCGACACATTATTCTTCCGCGTCTTCCACGACAGCCCCGTGGGCATGGTCATCACGACCGTGGCCGAAGGGCGCTACGTGGAGGTCAACGCCGCCTACGCCCGCCTCCTCGGCTACACCGTGGCCGAGCTAAACGATCAGTCGCTGGCGCTCATGGGGCTGGAACACGAGGAAGAGCGCAACATGGTGCTGGAGGTCTTGCGCCGCGTGGGCAAGCTGGGCAACGTGCCCCTGACGTTGCGCACCCGCGCCGACGAGCCGCGCACCTGCATCTCCTCGGTCCAGGTGGAAGAGATCGACGGCCAACATTATCTGCTCTTCATCGTCCAGGACATCACCGAGCAGGAACAGGCGCAAGCCGCCTTGCGCACGTCAGAGCAGCGGTTTCGTCTCTTTTTCCAGAGCGTCCCCCTGCCCCTGCTGGTCATCGACGACGCCGGCGGGGCCATCCTCGACGTCAACGCCGCCGCCTGTCAGACCTATGGCTACGGGCGCGACGAGTTTTTGGCCTTGAAATGGGCCGATTTGCCGGCGACGAGCGCCCAGCCCGCCCCGCCGCGCCCCGGCGGCAACGGCCAGGCCCCCACCCGGCCGGCCGCCGGTCAACCGGCTACCACCCGCCACCGTCTGAAAGACGGTGGCATCATCGACGTCGATTTGCTGGCCTACTCCTTCCTGCTCGACGACCGGCCGGCCACGCTGACCATCGTCGAGGACGTGACCGAGCAGCGGGCCAACGAGACGAACCTGCGCCACAGCGAGGAGCGGCTGCGCATCATCGCCGAGGTCGCCACCGATGCCATCTGGGAGCGGGACATGGCGACCGATGAGGTCATCTGGAGTTCCGGTCTGGCGTCGATGTTCGGCTACACCAACAGCGCCGACGAGAACCACAACGACTGGTGGATCAACCACGTCCATCCCGACGACCGGCCGGCCATCAACGCGGCGGTCGAGGCCGCCCTCGCTTCCGACGCGGCCCATTGGGCGGGCGAGTATCGCTTTCGGCGGGCCGACGGCCGCTATGCCAACGTCCTCGACCGCGCCTTCATCATCCGCGACAGCGACGGCCGGCCGGTGCGCTTCATCGGGGCCATGGTCGACATCACCGAGCAGTTCCATCTGGCCGAAGCCGCGGCCCAGGCGGCGCTGGAGGAGCGGCAACGGCTGGCCCGCGACCTCCACGACTCCGTGTCCCAATCCCTCTACAGCATCAGTCTCATGGCCGAGGCCGCCCGCCGCCGGGCCGACTCCGACGACCAGGCGCTGGTGCCGGAGTTCATCCACCGCCTCGGCGAGCTATCGCAACAGGCGCTGCGCCAATTGCGGCTGCTGGTCTATGAATTACGGCCGGGGGTGCTGGCCCAGGAAGGGCTGGCCGGCGCGCTGCGCCACCGGTTGGAGGCCGTGGAGCGCCGCGCCGGACTACAGGCGCGTCTCATCGACGAGAGCACCGCCCGCGTGCCGCTGCCGCTGAAGGGCAAGGTCTTCCACGTGGCCCAGGAAGTGTTGAACCACTCGCTGAAATTCGCCGCGGCCCACGCCGTCCTGGTCAATCTGCGGACGACCGAGGCCGAGATCCACATGCAATTCCGCGACGACGGCACGAGCGACGACCGCCACACACCCGAGGCTCAGGACAGTCTGGAGGTGATCCGCCGCCACGTGGCCGAACTCGGCGGCGAGCTGACGCTGGCGGCCACGGCCGATGGGGCCGTGCTGAGCATCCGCATCCCCATGAGCGAGGAATCGGCCGCCGACCAGACCTGACAGGTCAATAACCCCTAAATAGTTACTTTTGAAAATGAATTTCTAGGCGTTATAATCCTGCCCCACAGGATATAACGTTGACGAACCCACCCGACCCGTTCGCCTCCGGCACCTTTTTCGCCCACATCTTCCACGCCTCCCCGGTGGCGATGATTGTCACCACGCCGGATGATGATCGTTATGTCGATGTAAATGACGCCTATGCCGCGCTGGTCGGCATCCCCCGCCTGGCGTTGCGCGGGCAGCGCAACGTCCACCTGCTCCAGCCGGAAGGGGCCACGGCGACCGGCGCCCGGCAACTGGTCGAGGAACCGCTGAGCCTGCGCGCCGCCGATGGCCGGCTCCACGACGTGGTCGCCTCCACCCAATTCGAGGAATGGGACGGCCGCCCCTATCGCATCACCCTGGTGCAGGACCTGACCGACTACAACCGCACCGGGGCCGCCCTGCGCTCTTCCGAGGCCCGCTTTCGCCTCTTCTTCGACAGCATCCCCTTGCCGATTTTCGTCTTCGACCTGGAGACGTGGCGCATCCTCGACGTCAACCCCATCGCCGTCGAACTCTACGGCTACAGCCGCGATGAACTGTTGACGATGACCATGCTCGACATTCGCCCGCCGGAGACGGTGGCGAGCTACATCGCCACGATTCGCGCCCTGCCGGCCGATAGCCGCTTTGTAGACGTGTGGCGCCACCGCAAAAAGGACGGCGGGTTGATGGACATGGAACTCATCAGCTACGCCTTCGATCTGGACGGCCGCGCCGTGCGCCTCCACATCCTGCGCGACGTGAGCGAGAAACTGGCCTTGCAGGAAGCGCTGCGCCGGAACCAGGAGCGGCTCAAGATCGTCGCCGACGTGACCACCGACGTGATCTGGGAGTACGACATGGCCCAGGGCGCGGTGGACACGGTGGGGCTGTTCGAGCTATTCGGCTATGCCGGCGATTCGTCGCGCCCCTGGGAGTGGTGGTTCGAGCAGGTTCATCCCGACGAGCGCGACGCGGTGGAGAAAGCCACCCGGGATGCGCTGGCCGGCGACCGCACCGTTTTCAGCACCCAATACCGGTTCCTCCACGCCGACGGCCACTACATCTACGTCTACAATCGCATCCACATCGTGCGCGACGCGGACGGCGTGGCCCAGCGCATGATCGGCGTCACCATCGACGTGAGCCGTCAGGTGGCCATGCAGGAAGCGGCCACCCTGGCTAAGCTGGAAGAGCGCCGCCGCCTGGCCCGCGACCTCCACGACGCCGTGACCCAATCCCTCTATAGCCTGTCGCTGATGGCCGAGGTCGCCCGCCGCCACGCCACGGCCGGCGACAATCGGGCGGCCCATGAGTACGTCGGCCGTCTGGGCGAGTTGGCGCTGCAATCGCTGAAGGAGATGCGGCTGCTGGTCTACGAGTTGCGCCCCTCGGCCCTGGAGCAGGAGGGGCTGACCGGGGCGCTGCAAATCCGCCTGGACGCGGTGGAGCGACGCTCCGGCATTCAGGCCCGCCTGGTGGACGAATTGCACGATCCCCTGCCGCCCGACCTACAGGTGCAGTTTTTCCTCATCGCCGAGGAAGCGCTCAATAACTCGCTCAAACATGCCGGGGCGACGGCGGTCTGGGTTCGCCTCGGTTCCGATGAGCATTCGGCCCGGCTGGAGATCAGCGACGACGGCCAGGGCTTCGACCCGGACGCGGCCCGCTCGTCCGGTGGGCTGGGGCTGATCAGTATGCGCGAACGAATCGAGAAATTGGACGGGCAGTTCAGCCTGACCACGGCCCCCGGCCAGGGCACAACCATCTGCGTCGGGCTGGAATATGGACGAGGAGACAATGAGTAAACCCATTCGCATTTTGATCTGTGACGACCACGCCGTGGTGCGCGAAGGGCTGCGCGCCCTGATCAGCACCGAAACCGATATGGCGGTCGTGGCCGAGGCGGGCGACGGCGAGCAGGCCATTGCCGCCTATCGCGCCGTCGTGCCCGACGTGGCCCTGGTTGATATGGTGATGCCGCGCGTCGATGGTCTGGAGACGATTCGCACCATCAAGGGCGAATTTGCCCAGGCGCGCATTCTGGTGCTGACCTCCTTCGCCGAGGACGACATGGTTTTTCCGGCCATCAAGGCCGGGGCGCTGGGCTATTTGCTGAAGGATTCCTCGCCGGAGGAGCTGCTGCGGGCCATCCGCGACGTCAATCGCGGCGAGGCCTCGCTCCACCCCAGCATCGCCCGGCGGCTGATTCAGGAATTGAGCCAGCCGACGACCCTGCCGCCCACGCCCGAACCATTGACCGAGCGCGAGGTGGAGGTGCTCAAGCTGGTGGCCCGCGGCTACTCCAACGAGGACATCGCCGACGCGCTGGTGGTCAGCGAGCGCACCGCCCGCGGCCACGTCAGCAGCATCCTCAGCAAGCTGCATCTGGCCAATCGCACCCAGGCCGCGCTCTACGCCCTGCGCGAGGGGCTGGCGACGCTCAACGACAACGGCGACGACGTCTAACCGGCGGCCCGTTTAGCCCGCTCTCGCCGCCGCGCCGCCCAATCAACCGAGAACAGGTCATTACGCCGGAGAGAGGGGGGCAAAATATCCATACCTGTTTCACTGGTCACGGTTACACTCCACTTTGGGATGTGCGCATGACAAGTGGAAAGGACAGCAAGGTCGCATTGTTAGCCACCCGCTCGGATACCCTGGCCGCCGGGATGTCGGCGCTACTCCTCTCAATCCCGCCCATTGGCCGGGTGGACGTGCGCGAGGACGTCGGGACGTTGGTGGCTCATCTGGATGGGCAGAACCCGGCCCTGATCATGATCGATTCCGTGCTCATCGACGTGGGTTCCAGCGAGCAGATCGACGCCCTCCGCCAACACGCCCCCCATTCGCTGCTGGTCTACCTGACCGAAGACATGAGCGAGTTTCGCCGCCTGGAGTCCGCTACGGCCGATACGGTGGTGATGAAGGGCACCGATCCGGCGCAACTGGCCCAGCGGTTGGAGCAGCTACTGCGCGAGCACGTCGCCCCCTGACGGCGCGGCCCCGCCGCCGAGCGCCCCGGCCAGCAATTGGGCCGCCGCCTCGATCTCATCCTCGTTGATCGTGTGCCCCAGCCGCGGATAGATGCGCTGATCGACCCGCGCCCCCAAACCGCCCAGCACAGCCGCCGTCTCCTCGACCCGCGCCAGGGGGATGTGGGGATCCACGTCGCTGCACCCCAGGAAGACCGGCATCCCGTCGAATGCGCCGCCGTAGTCGCGCGGCGTGCCCGGCGGGCCGATCAGTCCGCCGCTGAACAGCAGGAGACCGCCATAACGCCGGGCGTGGCGGGCCACGTACTCGGCCGCCAGACAGGCCCCCTGCGAAAAGCCGCCGAAGAACAGCCGCCGTTCGGGGATGCCCGCCGCCGTGGCCCGCGCCGCCGCCGCCCCCACCGCCCGCAGCGCCGCCGACAGGTATGGCTCGTTGTCGCCGAGCGGGGCCAGGAAGCTGTAGGGATACCAGGTGTTGCCCGCCGCCTGCGGGGCCAAAAAGGCCAACCCCGGTTGGGCCAGATAGCCGGCCAGGTCCAGTATGCCGGTCGCCGTGGCCCCGCGGCCGTGGAGGAGGATAAGCCCGCCCTTGGCCTCGGCCAGTGGCGCGCCGGCTAATTCTATGGATGTGCCGTGGGGGATGTTCATTGAATTATGAAGTATGAAGGATGAATTATGAATGACGGATTGCACTTAACGGCGGGTTGATGTTCTTTGACGAATTAAAACGGAAACCAGCGGCGTAGGGGCGGGACAATGCGGCCGACGCTATTTGTCTTGCCTATCATGTCGCTGCCGCATTGTCTCGCCCCCAGGCCCATGAATTGCACCGCGCTGGGTGGGGCGAGACAACCGGCGACCAACGTGTTGGTGATTTGACAGGTTGCGCCGCGCCGGTTGTCCCGCCCCTACGTATGTCCAAATGGTTCAATTCGCCGCGTCCCACGAGCCTGTGTCCGTATTAATATGTCAAAGAGCATAAACCCGCCGCCAGGCGGGAAGTGCGTTCAAACGCACTCTCGTCGCTAGCGGTGGATTTCAATCCACCGCGCTCATTGACCCACCGAATACTCTACCCCGGCAACCGCAGCCTGTCCACCACGCCGCTGCGTGAACCGATACCCACGAAACCCCGTCTGGGCCAGGACAAAGCTGCCCAGCGCCAGCCCGGCGGCAATCAGCAGATAGCCCACCAGGATACGCACCAGGAACGCCTCGGGCGCGACCAGCGGCGTGTGCGTCCCCACCCAGCCCAGGGCCAACCCGCCAACTTTGGGCGTGGTGGCGTAGAGCGGAGCCATCACCAGATTGTTAGCCACGGCCATGCCGCCGAAGAAGGGCGCGCGCGGCAGACGGCCGCCCAACCGGCGCATGACGAAAGCGGCCAGGGCCATATCGAGCAGCGGCACGGGGATGGTGCTGATGAGCGTGCCGAAGGCGAAGGCCAGGGCCAGCGTGCCGGCCGGCAGGTCGGATTCGGTCAGTTCGCGCCGCATCGTGCGGGCCTGCTCTTTGGCCTGGGCCACGCGCCGGGTCGCCATTTGCTTCAGTTGTTTGCCGTTCATCGCGTTCATCGTCTATTCCCCTGGGGCCGCTGATTTGCCTGTGTGCGCCCTTACAATGGGTAAACGCCGCGCCGCGACGGGTTGTTCCCCGGTTTTAGCGGCCGTGGGGTGGGCATGGTGCGGGCGTAGGGTGCGCGTAGGCGAGGTGACAATTTTCACTGTTGGACGTGATGATCGTCACTTGCGCCGCGGCCTCCGCCCAGCTATCCTATACTTGGGCTGGTTGTACAGTCGCGCCCCTGGCCTTCATGGTCGTCGTAAGGATTGTGCCGTGACATCATTTTTAATTCGGAATGCGTAGACCCCAGGAGGGATTGCCATGTTAGCCTCGATCTGTCTTGCCCTTCTACTCATCCTCGGCGTTGGCCTTTTGCTCTACACCAGTTCGGGCCGGGCCACGGCCCAGGCCAACCGCCCCAACATCGTCATCATCACCTCCGATGACCAGGATATCGACTCCTTGCCGGTGATGCGCCATATGCTGAGCTACCCGCGCGGGTCGTGGGTCAATTTCAGCAACGCCTTCTCCGGCAATAGCGTCTGCACGCCATCGCGGGCCACGCTGCTGACCGGCCAGTATTCCTCCACCAACGGCGTCTGGGGCAACAACTGGGGGTCGGAGTTCGATGACTACAACGCCCTGCCCGTCTGGCTCCACAATGCCGGCTACCGCACGGCGGTCATCGGCAAATATTTGCACGAGCACATGGAAGACCCACCCGGCTGGGACCAGTTCCTCATGACCGAGAACACAGTGGACGACGATACCGCCCTGGGCGTGGACTTCATCAATCAGGACGACGGGCCGTTCTTCCTGTGGCTGGCCTATCGCCAGCCTCACTTTCCGGCCATGCCGCCCGACCGCTATTTGAACACCGACGTCTACGTGGCCCCCGACCGGCCCAACTTCAACGAGGCCGACGTCTCCGACAAATCGGCCCACATTCGCGAACGGCCGCTCCTCAGCGCCGCTAAAATCGCCGATATGCGCGCCGAACGCATCCGCTCCCAGCGCTCCCTGCTGGCGATCGATGACGGCATCAAAACCATTGTCGACACCCTGCATGCCGCCGGTGAACTGGACAACACGCTGATCATCTTCCACGCCGACAACGGCTTCCAATGGGGGGCGCACCGCGACCTCAACAAGCTCTGCCCCTACGAGGAGTGCAGCCGCGTGGCCCTGTTCATCCGCTACCCCGGCAACAGCGGCAACCGCACCGAAACCCATTATGTGGCCGACGTCGATCTGGCCTCGACCATCCTCGACTATGTGGACGTGGCCCCCGGCCTGCCCCAGGATGGCGACAGCCTCATCCCGCTCATCGCCAACCCGTCCGCGCCGTGGAGCGACGCCGTGCTCCTCGAACGGCCGCCGGGCCGCGTGGGCTACTACGCCATCCGCGTGCCGAACTGGACCTACATCGAATACCACACCGGCGAGAAAGAACTCTATGACATGATCGCCGACCCGTACCAACTGGAAAACAAGGCCGGCCGCCCCGCCTATGCCACCATCCAGAACCAGTTGAAGGACCAGTTGGCGGCGCTGAAGGAAGGCGATGATCCGCCGCCAGGGACGGCCACGCCGACGCCCACCCCAACGGCCACCCCGACGCCCACCGCCACCCCGCCGGTCAGCGCGGGCTTCCAGACGATCTACATCAGTTCGTCAACCGACGTCACCATCGATGGCGCGAATTACGCCAACGAGGACGTGCTGGCCTACGACGCGGACACGGCCGACTGGTCGCTGCTGTTCGACGGCTCGGACGTCGGTCTTGGCCCGGTCGATGTGGATGCCTTCCAATGGCGCGCCGACGGCAAGCTGCTGCTGAGCCTCGACGTGCCGCTGACGCTGGCCGGGGCGGGCGCGGTCGATGATTCCGACGTGCTGCTCTTCACGCCAACCAGCCTCGGCCCCACGACGGCCGGCAGCTTCGCCATCTACATCGACGGCTCCGACGTGGGGCTGATGACAGCGGCCGAGGACGTGGACGCCATCGGCCTGCCGGGCAACGGCGACCTGCTGCTCAGCGTCGGCGGCAACGCATCCGTCAACGGCCTGACGGCGCGGGATGAGGATTTGCTGCGCCTATCCCCCTCGCAGACCGGGGAGACGACACTGGGGTCATGGACGCTCTATTTCGAAGGCTCCGACGTGGGGCTGAGCCGGCCGATTGAGGACGTGACCGGCGTCTACGTCGATCAGGCGACGGGCCGGCTCTATCTGAGCACGCTGGGCAATTTCGACGTGCCCGGCCTGAGCGGCCGGCGCGGGGACGTGTTCACCTGCGACCCGACGGCGCTGGGGGCCACGACGCAATGCACCTTTGGCCCGGCCCCCGTCTGGCGCAGCAGCGAGGCCGCGGGCAGCTATATCCCGATCGATGGCCTTGATGTGGATGTGGACTAGGTTCTAGGTGCTAGGTGCTAGGTGCTAGGTGCTAGGTGCTAGGGAAGAGCGTTCCGCCCTAGCCCCTAGAACCTAGTCCCTAGAACCTAGTCCCTAGAACCTAGAACCTAGCCCCTAGAACCTACTACCGCGCCGCCGACGATGAGCAGCGCCGCGACGACCAGCACCCACGACGGCTCGGCCAGCCCCACGGCCACCAGCAGCGCCGTGGACAGCAGCGGCGCGGCATAGGCGATGGTTCCGAGCGTCTGGATGTTGCCGCGCTTGACGCCGTAGTCCCAGGTATAGAACGCCGCCCCCACCGGCCCCAGCCCCAACCCGATCACCGCCGCCCAGGCCCAACCCACCGGCCACACCGTCTGCTCGAACAACAGATGGCAAACCACGGCCAACGCGGCCACGGCGGCGCAAAACGCCCCCACGGCGCTGGTGGGCACGGCTCCCGCCCGCCGCGACAGCACCGAATAGCTGGCCCAGATGACGCCGCAGGCCACGGCAAAGGCGTAACCGGCGGCATATTCCGGGTTAATGCTCAGCCCCTGGCCGCGGGTCACGATCAGCCCCGCCCCGGCAAAGCCCAACAGCGCCCCCACGATTTGCCGGGCGTGCAGCCGCTCGCCGGGCAGGAAGGCGGCAAAGAGCACGATGAGCAGCGGCCAGAGGTAGTTGATCAGCCCGGCCTCCACCGGCGGGGCCAGCCGCAAGGCCATGAAGTAGGCAAAGTGGTAGCCGAACAGGCCATAGATGCCCAGCGCCCAGACCGCCGGCCGCAGCCGAAAGCGGTCGCGCAAGCGCACGGCCGCGCCCCGCCGCCCCTGCCACACCCACAGCCCGACCCCCACCAGAAAGGCCAGCGTGAACGACATCGCCAGCAACTGGAACGGCGGCACGTCGCCGCTCAGCGTGGTCAACGTCGCCAGCGTCGCCCACAGCAACACCGCCGTCGATCCCACCAGCGTCCCCCGCCGTCTCTCTTCCATAATAAAGCCCGGAGAATCCACAGATTACACAGATTTCACAGATTAGGAATTAGTGGACAGTGGGCAGTGGACAGTTTGCTGTCCACTGGCCACTACCCACTGTCTTCCATCTGTGAAATCTGTGAAATCTGTGGATTCTCTTCATCTCCCCGACGTAGACCACGACCCACCGGGGCCGATATAGCTGAGTCCCTCACCCCAGATGACGTGATTCACCCCGTCGCCATCGACCGCCAGTTCCAGATAGTCGCCATAGGGGAAGCGATAGCCGTCGGCCGAATGGTAGGGCGCGGGCGTGGTGGCCGTGTCCGACAGGCGCAGCGGCTCGCTCCACGTCCGGCCACCGTCGGTCGTGCGCCGGTACCAGGTGTTCCAGGCGTCGGTCTGGCCGTCGTTGTTGGCCTGCCACACCACGCGGAAATCGTCCACGCCCGGCCCGGCGGCCACGGCCGGGAAGGCGTTGTGCTCCAGCGCCTCGGCCGAGAGCGGTTGACGCGGCTCCCAGGCCAGCCCGTCGGCCGAGCGGCGGCTAACCATCCGTTGCGGGTCGCGCGGCGCGTCGTTGGTGTGATAGGCCACCACCACCGCCCCGGCGTCATCGACGGCCAGCCCGATGGAGCCGCCCAGGAAGCCGTGGGTGCAGCCCGCCGCCCAACCGCAATCGGCCATGACCGCCGACTTGTCGAGCCGCGTGTATTGCCACGTCAGGCCACCGTCGGTCGAGCGCAACACGCCCACGTGGGCCGGCCCGGCGTAGCTCTGGCTGAAATCGACGGTGGCAAAATAGGCCGTGCCGTCGGGGGCTACGGCCCCGGCCGAATGGAACCAGTAGCGCCGGTCGTGGCTGGTCTTCACCGCCTCGGCCCACGTCGCGCCGTAATCATGCGAGGCGGCGACGTAGCTGTGGCTGGCGTTGAAGGCCAGATAGACGTGGCGGCCATCGTCGGAAATCGCCAGCACCGGCCGGTCGTTCCAGCGCGGCATCCGGGTTCGATGGGTGAAGGTGACCGGCTCGCTCCAGGTGTCGCCGTGGTCGGTCGATTTGCTGAACATGACCCCCGGCCGGTAGGCTTCCAGCCAGGCGACGTAGATCGCGCCGTCCGTGGCTACCTCGATCATCGGGTCGTTCTGGGTGCGGCGGCTGGGCTTGATAAAACGGTCCGGCTCCCAGGTGGCCCCGCCGTCGGCCGAGCGGCGGAAGATGATGGCCGGCTGGGCGCAACGGGCGCAGGCCGCCGGGCCGGTGTAGCGCGTGGTCAGTTGGTAGACGTAGGCGGATGACGGGTCGGCGGCGGTGGCCGGCTCCCAATCGTCCTCGCCGCTCCACAGCCGGGCGGCGGCGAACCCGGCGGCCGACGCCGACGGGGCGGGCGCGGCGGCGATGGCCACCTGCCCGGCCAATGAACGGCCGCTGCCCTCCTTCTCGGCCTCGCCCACCGACGAAGCGGCCGGGGCGGCGCGACTGAACAACAAAGCCGCGCCGGCGGCCAGCCAAACCAACGCCAACAGCGCCCGCCCCAGGAACGGCCGCGCCGTGGTTATCATTGTCTTTCGCCACGAATGCATAGCTGCCTCCATGAATATGGGCAACATTGTAGCATAAGATCGGTTTCGGCTCGTAGGTGGAGCTTCCAGCTCCACCGGAGCTTCCAGCTCCACCCACCTTCCCCCAGCGCGGAACTGGAAGTTCCGCCTACACCCCTTGCCACATTTCGCGCCCGCTCTATAGTTATCGGGGGCATGACCGGGGGCCGCTGCGCACGATACGCCACCCATTACCCACAAAACATTATGTTAAATCACATTCGCCATCTACTCATCGGCTCGCCGCTTTCTTCGGCCCATGCCGGCGAAACCCGGCTGGACAAGGTACGCGCCCTGGCCTCGCTGTCGCCCGACGCGCTGGCCTCGGTGGCCTATGCCAATCAGGAGATCTACCTGGGGCTGCTGGTGGCCGGGGCGGCCGGGCTGTTGCGCGCCACCGAGCTGGCGCTGGTCATCACCGCCCTGCTGGCCGTGCTGGCCCTGTCCTACATGCAGACCATCGCCGCCTACCCCTCCGGCGGCGGCTCCTACACCGTGGCCCGCGACAACCTGGGCGAATTGCCCGGCCTGGTGGCCGCCGCCGCCCTGCTGCTGGATTACGTCCTCAACGCCGCGGTCAGCCTGACGGCGGGTGTGGCGGCCATCGCCTCGGCCTTCCCCGCCCTGTGGCCCTACCGCATTGGGCTGTCGCTGCTGTTGCTGCTGTTCATCACCCTCATCAACCTGCGCGGCATTCGCGAGGCGGGCACGGCCATGATCGTCCCCGTCTACCTATTTCTGACCATCTACCTGGGCATGATCGCCTACGGCATCGGCGTGGCCCTCGTCCAGGGGCCGGGCGTCTTTCCGGCGGTCATCCCCCAACCGGCCGAATTGGCGACGGGCGCCGGCCTGGCCCCCGTCACCCTTTTCCTGCTGCTGCGCACCTTCGCCTCCGGGGCCACGGCCCTCACCGGCGTCGAGGCCATCAGCAACGCCGTGCCCATCTTCAAGCCGGTGGAGAGCGACAACGCGCGCAAGACGATGGCGGCCATGGCCGTGTTGATGGGCATCCTCTTTCTGGGAACCATCGGCCTGACCCAATATCTGGCCGTGGTGGCGGGGGCCGAGGAGACGATTCTGTCCGCCCTGGCCCGGCGGCTGTTCGGCTCCGGGCCGGTCTACTATCTGGTGCAGGCCGCCACGCTGTTGGTGCTCATCGTCGCCGCCAACACCAGCTTCACCGACTTCCCGCGCGTCGTCTCGCTGCTGGCCCGCGACGCCTTCCTGCCGCGCCAATTGCGGGCGGTGGGCGACCGGCTGGTGTTCTCCAACGGCATCGTCCTGCTGGCGGCGCTGGCCGGCCTGCTCATCGTCATTTTCCAGGGCGACACCCATCTGCTCATTCCCCTGTTCGCCGTGGGCGCGTTCCTGGCCTTCACCCTGTCCCAATCGGGCATGGTTATCCACTGGTGGCGCGAGCGCGGGCGGCGCTGGCGGGCCAAGGCGGCGATGAACGGCCTGGGCGCGCTGGCGACGGGCGTGGCCCTACTGGTCATCGGGACGGGCAAGTTCACCGCCGGGGCGTGGATCGTCATCCTGCTCATCCCGCTCATCGTCTGGCTCTTTCGCAGCATCCGCGGCCACTACGCCGAGGTCGGCCGGCAATTGCGGCTGAATGAGGCCGCGCCGCCGGTCGGTTGCCACGTACCGGCGCGGATTGTCATGCCCGTGGCCGGCGTCCATCGCGGGGTCATCGCCGCCCTCGACTACGCCTGCTCCATCGCCGACGACGTGACGGCCATCTTTGTGGAACTGGAGCCGGGCACGGCCGAACCGCTGCGCGCGCGCTGGACGGCGGCCGGCCTCGACCGCGTGGCGCGGCTGGTCACCGTGCCCTCCCCCTACCGCTCGCTCCTCGGCCCGTTCCTCGATGAACTCGACCGCATGGACGACGAAGGCGACGGCCCGCCGGTCAGTGTGCTCATCCCCGAGTTCGTCCCGGCCAAGTGGTGGCACTTCCTGCTGCACAACCAGACCGCCTTGCCGCTGAAGTGGGCGCTCATCTACCGCCGCCACCGGCAAGGAAAGAGCCGGGTGGTGATCGATGTACCGTTTTACCTTGACCGCTGACGGCCGCCGGCGGGTTCCGCCTTCCCGTCCCTCGCCCCCTGGGAGAGGTTAGGAGAGGGTTCCGCCTCCTGTCCCTCTCCCCTCGGGAGAGGTTAGGAGAGGGTTCCGCCTCCTGTCCCTCTCCCCTCGGGAGAGGTTAGGAGAGGGTTCCGCCTTCTTGTCCCTCGCCCCCTGGGAGAGGTTAGGAGAGGGTTCCGCCTTCCTGTCCCTCTCCCCCTGGGAGAGGTTAGGAGAGGGTTCCGCCTTCCTGTCCCTCGCCCCCTGGGAGAGGTTAGGAGAGGGTTCCGCCTTCCTGTCCCTCTCCCCCTGGGAGAGGTTAGGAGAGGGTTTCGATTTAATCTCCGGTCACTATCGCCCGGACATGCAGCACTTCTTCCGCCGTCAAAGGCGCAATCAACGATTCGGTAACCACCACGACGATGATCGTATCCCCCACCGCATTGAATACTTCCAGCGAATAACCATCTTCGCCCATCGGCGTGGGATGGTAATCGACGATCGTCGCCACGTCGCCCTGCAAGAGTCCATATTCTGGCAAATCTTCGGTTAGCGCAATTTGAGAATAGAGCTTGTAACGCATAGGAGATCACCTTGCCTTGCGCGGGTATAGCGTAATGAACTTCGTCGCGCCTGTTGCGTATTCGGTCATCCAGATGGTCGTCATGTCGAGGGCTACACCGTTTGGGCCGGTTAGTCTCGTGTCATTCCGGTAAACGATGCCGTAAGCATTGTCCTCAAGCCACTCCGCCTCACTGGTCAATACTTGTACGCGCAAATCCCGTTCGAGTTCTTGCCAGTTGCCGGCCAAATAGCCCGCTGTCGCCAACCAGGCTGATTTGTCATTGCGCGACTTCGGTATCAGCAAGTAATCGGTCAACTTGCTTACCGCGATGCTCGCGTCGGCCGGCAATTTCATATGGGCATTATAGCCGGAATTATGAATCTTTGTCGATGGGTGGCGCTTTTAGAAACCGAGTTTTTCGGAAAAAACTCGGTTTCTAGGCTGTGGCTGTTATAATCGCGCTATTCGGCTGTGCGCGTTGAGGGCAATACCTATGGACAAATTCGACCGAATCACCTTCGACCCCCAGATCATGGGCGGCCGGGCGGCCATTCGTGGGATGCGCGTCACTGTCTCCCTCATCCTCAACCTCGTCGCCAACGGCATGACGGTTGAAGACATCCTGGCCGCCTATCCCTATCTCGAGGCGGATGATATTCGGCAGGCGCTGCAATATGGCGCGTGGCTGGCCGAAGAACAGGTTGACTTATTGCCGGTAGCCTTACCCCAGGCGATGAGGACTATACCTATAGTATAATGAGAACAGTATATGGAACGAACGCCTATGATCGCCGTCAAAAGAATTGTAAAGGTCCAGAATCCGCACGAGTTGGTCTTGCACAATTTGCCCTTTCCCGTGGGGCAGCTTGTCGAAGTCGTGATGCTGGCAGAGGAAGGCCCGGTTTTCGCTTCGGTTGATGCGTTGAAAGCGCTGTTCGTTGATGTTCAGGCACTGCCGCAGGCGCACGCCATTTCCGATGAGGAGATAGCGGCCGAAATCGAAGCCTATCGGGTGGGGCTGCGTGAAAGTACTGATTGACACCAATGTACTGATCTCGGCCGCCTTACGCGATCGAACGCCGGAGGAAGTCATCCTCTACGTTGCCGGTCGAGAGGACTTCAATTGGATCGTATCCCCCGACATTTTACAAGAATACCGCTCAGTCATCCGGCGTCCCCGATTCGCCATTTCTGATGCTATCCTCGCCCGTTGGGATGCGATTTTGGAAACCGCGACGATCTCTATCGACGCTCCGACGCCGTTCGACTTTCCTCGCGATCAAGCTGACGCTAAGTTTATCAGTTGCGCTCTGGTGTCCGGGGCCGATTTTCTCATCACGGGCGATCGTGATTTTGAAGAGGCGCGTAAGCTGATGACGACGACTATTCTGTCGGTAAGTACCTTCAAGCGATTGGTGATGATCGCCCCGTCGGAGCCTGAATAACTCGTTCGTCGGCTCGGTATTACCCCACGGCGCTTTTATAAACCAAGTTTTTCGGAAAAAACTCGGTTTCTAGGGGTAAGTAATCGCCGCTGTTGGCGTGGGCCGCGGCGCATCCAGCCGCGTTACCAGCACCACCCAATCCCCGTCGGGCAGCGCTGGTGGGTTACCCAGGGGCAGCCCGTCGTCTTCCGTGGCCGCCGTCAGCGGCTCCCCGGCGAATTCCCCCGTGCGCGGATCATACCAACGCCATTGGTAAGTTCCGGCGGGCACGGCCAGCACGCCGGCCGGGGTGGCGGCGGGCAGATAGATGGCATAGAGATGGCCGGGTAGGGCAAACACCTCGCCGCCGCCGAACGCTTCCGACTCGTTGCTGAGCAAATCATCAGCCGGCGACATGAGATGGAAAGGCAGATTTTCTTCCATGAAGCGCCGGGCATACCACATATAATGCCACATGCGCTCGCGGGTGCGGAAATCTTCCAGATTCACGTCCCCGCCCAGGGGCAGATCATGGTAGCCGAGATACCACTCCAGCCCGGCCCCACCACTGAAATAGNNATAGACTGCCTCCACCGCGCCGACGGAATTATGGACCGTAATCGGATGATCGGCCCAATCCTGCGCGTCCAGATAGCCGGCGAAGGCGCGCATCTCCTCGAACGAGAAAGCCACCTCTTCGCTTAGATTCCACTTGATGGCCGGCAGATGGCCGAAGCGAGCCACCATTTCGCGGTAGAACAGCTTGCGCTCGCGGCCCAACGCGCCGCCGTCCAATAGGTGGCGATTACTTTCCTCGACCTCATTGAGGACAATGTGTAGGGCAATCCCCCGGCGCTGCGCATGTTCGAGGACAATGCCCCATTGATCAAGCTTGCCGACGTCGAAGTGGGTAAGATCGGCCGGCGTTAGATAGGGATAGGTGTCCTGACCATCGCCGCCCAGATTCAACGGCAAAAAGTAGATCGAATTGACGTGCTGTTCGCCGAGGTAATTGAGCGCCCCGATGATACCGGCCGACGCGGCGGGCATCGTCGGGTCGCCGGGCGCGGCCGAATCGTTCGTAAATGAGGGGTCATCGGGCCGGCCGTCGGTAACGTGGGTTGAATAGGTATGGAGAAACCCCTCGATAATCCCGCCCTGGTCAATGGTATTCTGGAAACCGGCGTAACCGAGAAAATTCTCCGGGCTATTCGTGCCCCCCTTTAGCCAGTAGGGGCCGTCGCGAAATTTAAGATAATGGCCGCCCACGTATTCCAAACGTCCCCAGCGGAAAAAAACGGGCGCGTCGGGGTCGGTTCCGGCCACCTGAAACGCGGCGCTCGCCCCATCGAACGCCGCCGGTTGGCCGGCGGTCGGGTCGAGATCGACGGCAACGTCCGGCCCGGCGCGAAACGAGGCGCAATAACGCCACAGACCCGGCTCGTCGGCGGCGAAATGAGCGCGCCAGACGGCCCGCCCCCCATTTCGGCCGTTGCCGGCGAAGTAACCGGGCACAACCGTCACGCGGCCCGATGGACTAAGGAACGCTACCTGCAAGCGGTAATCCAGAAACGGGTTCGTCGAAGCGATGCCCTCAGTCGAGGGGCCGTCGAACGCGAGCGTCAGGGGTTGCCATTGCACCGGCGGCGCGTCGAGCAGGCCGCCGGGCATGTCGCGTAAACAAGGCAGAGGGGTGTAGTCGCCGGCCACCAGCGGCACGTAGACCGGCGCGGGGATCGGCGTATTGACTACAACGACGGGCGCGGGCACAGGCGTGTCGCCGCCCTCGGCCGCCGGACTGGTAATCGCGCCGATAGTCGCCGGCAGGGCGGTGGGCGATGGCAACGCCGCCGGCCCGCGCCGCTGCACCATGACCAACCCTAAGGCTACGCCGACAGCCACCAACAGCAGGCACGCGGCCACCGGTAGAAGCAAACCCCGTCGCCGCCCCGTCGCCGCGCCGCCCGGTCCACTCATCGCGTCACCGAGAATTGCACGGTGAACGGCGCGCCACAGGTGCCCAATCCGTTATCCTGATCGCAGCCGACGGCCGAGATGGTGTGATTACCCAGCATATTGGCCCAATCCCAGTTGTCGTAATGATCGCCCTGGNNATCGCCGGCCATGGCGTAGGGATAGCCGTTTTCCAGGCAGCGATGATTGGCGCAAAACAACTGACCATCGAGGTAAAAGAGCACGCTCTGTGTGGCGGTGCCGGGGGCGATGGCCTCCACGTCCAGCCTTCCGGTCGGCAAATCGCTCAGGCGAATCACGACGCCGTTCTCCAGCGTCAAGAGGGTGGTATCGCGCACAGCATCGATCAGGAGCAGGCCGCTAATCGCCGTGACCTGACTGGTGATGTGCAAAACGATGGCG
>CXWJ01003387.1_pt1 | contig 18361 bp, 15 predicted proteins | sample 590841 | NCBI WGS metagenome assembly CXWJ01 (sample SAMEA3498367, study PRJEB10139) | wastewater metagenome | biome: wastewater treatment plant; material: activated sludge | place: Austria | collected 2015-01-21 | reverse complement strand
CGACCAGGACGCCGGCATCAAGATCGTGCTGCGCGCCGTCGAGCAGCCGCTGCGCGAGATCGTCGCCAACGCCGGCGACGAGCCGAGCGTGGTCGTCAACGCGGTGCTGGCCGGCAAGGGCAACTACGGCTACAACGCCCAGAACGGCGAGTACGGCGACATGATCGAGATGGGCATCCTGGACCCGACCAAGGTCACGCGCACGGCGCTGCAGAACGCCGCCTCGGTCGCCGGCCTGATGCTGACGACCGAAGCGATGGTCGCCGAAGCGCCGAAGGACGATGCGCCGGGCGCCGGCATGCCCGGCGGCGGCATGGGCGGCATGGGCGGCATGGGCATGGACATGTAAGTGCCGGTCCACGACGCTTCGCGTCGGCGATCGCCAAGGGCCACCACGCGGTGGCCCTTTTTGTCTGCGACGAAGGCCACCACGCGGTGGCCCTTTTTCATGGGCGGATTACATAATCGCCTCGACACCCGGATCCAGAACTCCCCATGCCGAACGCCACGCCGATGCTTCGCTTCGTCGACGACGAGCTGGCGCGAACGCCCGAGCTGGTGGCACGCATGCTCGCCGGCACGCAGCAGTTGCTGCGCGACCCGACGGGACTGGCGAGCGGCGAACGCGCAACGCAACTCGAACTCGCCGAGGCGCTGCGGCGCCACGCGGCCGGCTTCGAGGGCGTCTTCGGCGCCGCGCTGCGCCAGGGCGTGGCCGACGAGATCGCGCGCGTCGATCGCGCCGCCGGCAGTGGCGAGGCGCTCGAGCTGATGGACGAAGCGCGGGTCGAGGCCGACATCGCGATCTCGCGCGCCACCCAGCTCATCGACACGACCGCCGAGTGGGAGCTGCGCGAACTCCAGACCTTCACCTCGACGCTCGCCGGCCAGGCGCACGTGAGCGCCGAATCGAACCCGCTGCGGCCGCTGGCCTACGCGAGCGCTCTGTGGCAGGCCACCGGCAGCGTCAGCCCCGACGCCGCGCGCCGCGCGCTGCTGCTGCGCACCGCCGCCGGCGTGCTGGCCGGACTGCTGAAGAACGCCTGGGCGGCGGCCTGCACGCGGCTCGAAGCGCAAGGCATCGAACCCGGCGTCTACCGCACCGTGCTGCTCACGCCGGCGTTGCCCTCGGGCCGGGCAGCCTCGTTCGACATCACCCAGCCGGGCGGTCTCGACGGCCTGCTGGCCGGCCTGCCGCAGGCCGGCGGCCAGGACATCGACGCCGATGCACAGACCGCGCTGGCGCTGGCCGGCGGCGGGCGCCGCGACCGCCAGGTGGTCGAGCTGATGTCGCGCTTGTTCGCACGCATCCAGGCCGACCGCGAGGTGCCCGCGGCGCTGCGCGCGATCCTGTCGCGCTTGCAGTTGCCGGCGCTGCGCATCGCCTTGCGCGACCCCGGGCTGCTCGGCGCGCACGACCACCCGGTGTGGGTGCTGATGGACCGCATCGCTGCGCTCGGCGCCGCCTGGCCGCAGCCCGGCGACCCGCGTGCCGGCGCGCTGCTGGCGCTGTGCGACCGCGAGGCCGAAGCCTTCGCGCAGGCCGATGCACCCGATGCGGCGATGTTCCGGCGCGCGCTCGGCCGGCTCGGCGAATGGGCCGCCGCGCAGCTCGATTCGCAGCGCCGTGCCGCACAGCCCGCGATCGAGGCGCTCGAGCGCAGCGAGCGCCGTGACCTGCTCGAACACGGCCTGTCGCAGCGCCTGACCGAGCAGATGGCGGCGGTGCGCACCAGCCCGGCGGTGCGGCGCTTCGTCACCGGCACCTGGGCCCGCGTGCTCGCCCAGGCGATGCAAGACGACGGCGAACACGCCGAGTCGACGCAGCGCCTGCTGAAGACCGTCGACGATCTGCTGTGGAGCGTGCAGATCCCCGACCATGCGCAAAGCCGCCAGCGCCTGCTGGCGCTGCTGCCCGGGCTCTTGCAGCGGCTGCGCGAGGGCATGGCGCTGATCGCCTGGCCCGAGGCCGACCAGCGCGCCGTGCTCGACGAGCTGATGGCGATCCACACCGAGGCCTTGCGGCCCGGCGCACGCGCGCCGGGCGTGGCGCTGACGCCCGAGCAGATCGTGCAGCGCCTGCGCGACGAGGTGATCGCCGAAGCGCCGGCGCCGCGTCCGTTCGCCGATTCGCTGCTCGACCTGTCGTCGATCGATACCGTGCCGGCCGACGTGCTGCCGCCGCAGGAGCACGGGGTCGACACGGCGCCGCGCCTGGACGCGTGGCGGCCGGGAGACTGGCGCCGCCTGTACCTGCGCGGCCGCTGGTCGCGGGTGCAACTGCTGTGGCGCAGCGAACGCGGCGCCTACCTGCTGTTCGCCGGCGAGGCGCCGGGGCGCACGCAGTCGGTCACGCAGCGCGCGCTCGAACGTCTGAACGCCGCCGGCCTGTTGCAGCCGCTCGCGCAAAGCTCGTTGGTGCAGCGCGCGGTCGACGCGATGCAGCACGAGCTGTCGTTGCCCGGCTGAGCGCCGCATGCGCTGGCCGACCCTGCTGGTGCTGGCCTGCCTGCTGCTCGGCGCAGCGCCGGCGCGCGCCGCCGACGAAACGCCGGCGGCGAAGACCCGGCCGCGCATCGGCCTGGTGCTGTCGGGCGGCGGCGCGCGCGGGTTGGCGCATGTGGGTGTGCTCAAGGTGCTCGAACGCGAGCGCATCCCGGTCGACGTGATCGCCGGCACCTCGATGGGCGCGATCATCGGCGGGCTGTACGCCAGCGGCATGAGCGCCGCCGAGATCGAAGCCGAACTGCTGAAGGTCGGCTGGGACACGGTGTTCGCACCGCGCGTCGAGCGCCAGGCGCTGTCGCAGCGCCGCAAGGAGGAGGACTTCGAGATCTCGCCGGTGCTCGAGATCGGCATGCGCGACGGCGAGTTGCGCGCGCCGCTGGGCGCGCTGTCGGGCCGCGGGCTGGAGACCCTGCTGCGGCGCTACACGCTGCCGGTGCGCGAGCTGCGCGATTTCGACCGGCTGCCGATCCGCTTCCGCGCCGTGGCGACCGACCTGGAAAGCGGCCGCACCGTCGTGCTCGACCGCGGCGACCTGGCGCTCGCGCTGCGTTCGAGCATGAGCGTTCCTGGCGTGTTCGCGCCGACCGAAGCCGACGGCCGCATCCTCGGCGACGGCGGCCTGGTGAACAACGTGCCGATCGACGTCGCGCGCGGCATGGGTGCCGACATCGTCATCGGCGTGAACATCGGCACGCCGCTGGCGGCGCGCGAGACGCTGTCCTCGGTCGGCGGGCTGACGGCGCAGATGATCAACATCCTCACCGAGCAGAACGTGCAGCGCAGCCTGGCGACGTTGAAAGCCGACGACGTGCTGATCGCGCCCGAGCTCGGCGCGCTCAGCTCGGGCGACTTCGGCAAGACGCGCGAGCTGATCGCGCTCGGCGAACGCGGCGCACAAGCGCAGCTCGCGCGGCTCGCGGCGCTGGCGCTCGCGCCCGAGGCCTATGCGCAGTGGCGCGCCGCGCACCCGCGCGCGCCGCGGCCGCAGGCGCAGCTCGCCTTCGTGCGCTTCGAAGGTGCCGAGATCAGCAACCCGCAGCGTTTCGCCGCGCAGCTCGAATCGCGCCCCGGCCAGGCTTTCGACGCCGCGAAGGCCGAGCGCGATGCGCGGCGCCTGGCCGCCGGCGGCGACTACATGCGCGCCGACTACCTGCTCGTGCACGACGACGACGGCACCGACGGCCTGGTCTTCGACCTCGAAGAAAAACCCTGGGGCCCGCACTACTTGCGCATCGGGCTGGACCTGTCGACCGACTTCGCCGGCCGCAGCGCGTTCAACCTCAAGCTGAGCCACAACCGCCACTGGCTCGACGCCAACGGCAGCGAGTGGCGCAACCGCGTGCAGATCGGCGAGGTGCCGCGCTGGTTCAGCGAGCTGTACCACCCGCTGAACTGGACGCTCGGCATTTCGAACGACTGGTTCGTCGCCGCCAGCGCCGACATCGAACGCCGCGAGCTCACGGCCTACGACAGCGACAGCGGCGACGAACTGGGTCGTTACCGCCGCAGCTCGGCGCGGCTCGGGCTCGATCTCGGCCAGCCCTGGGGCGAGTTCGGCGAGCTGCGCATCGGCGCTGTGCACCAGGTGCAGCGCACGACGCCGCAGATCCTCGCCGCCGGCACACCCGCGAGCGCAGAAGGCCAGACGGTGCGCGAAACCGGCCTGCGCCTGGGCGCCGTGGTCGACCAGCTCGACTTCGCCAACTTCCCGCAACGCGGCTACCGCGTCGCCGCCGAAACCGTGTTCGGCCGGCGCCACGAGCGTTCGGTGCGCGGGCACTTCAGCCGCATCGAGGTGCAGGCAGGCGGTGCGAGCACCTGGCGCGGCCACACGCTGAACGCCCATCTGCGGGCGCTGCACACGGGCGGCGACTCGCCGGCCGCGAGCCTGGGCCGCTACTCGCTCGGCGGCTGGCACCAGCTGTCGGGCTACAAGCCGGGCCAGATCAGCGGCAACTACCTGCTGTTCGGGCGTCTCACCTACTACCGCCGGCTCGACGAAGTGCCGCTGTTCACGCGCGGCCTGTTCTTCGGCGGCACGCTCGAAGCCGGCAACGCCTGGGACGAGCGTTCGAAGGTGCGCCTGCGCGACCTGCGCCACGGCGGCAGCCTGTTCTTCGGCGCCGACACCGGCCTCGGCCCGGTCTACTTCGGCCTGACCTACGCAGCCGAAGGTTCGGCCGGGCTGTACCTGTTCATCGGGCGGCCGTAGCGCCCGGCGCTGCCCATTCGTGCAGCAGCCGCGCCGCGTCGCCGACGCCGGTCTTCTTCAACGCGGAGAACAAGGCGACGTTCACGTCCGCCTCGTCGGTCGAGAGTTCGCCGAGCAGCGCCTGTGCCTGGGCGAGCGCGCGCATCGATTCGCTGCGGTTGAGCTTGTCGGCCTTGGTCAACAGCACCAGCAGGCGCACCGAGCCGTTGCCTACGCGCGGCGCGACGAACTCGAGCAACTGCCGGTCGAGATCGGTGAAGCCTAGGCGCGCATCGACCATCAGCACCACGCCCGTCAGGCTGCGGCGCAGTTCGAGGTAGTCGGCCATGACCTGCTGCCAACGCAGCTTGGCGTCGCGCGCCACGGCCGCGTAGCCGTAGCCCGGCAGGTCGGCGAACATGGTGTCGGCGGCGTCTTTCGGGCCGAGTTCGAACAGGTTGATGTGCTGCGTGCGCCCGGGCGTCTTGGAGGCGAACGCGAGGCGCTTTTGCTGCGTCAGCGTGTTGATCGCGGTGGACTTGCCGGCGTTCGAGCGGCCGACGAAGGCGAACTCGGGCAACTCGGTCACCGGCAACTGGTCGAGGCGGCTGGCGGTGGTCAGGAAGCGCGCCGTGTGCGCCCAGGCCAGGGCCCGCTTCTCGGCGGCGGCGGGCAGAACGCTGGCGGCGGAATCGGCCATTCGAGGCACCCAAAGCCGCCATTGTAAAATCGCCGGGTTTTGCACCGGAAACACCGCCCATGAAGCCTGTCGCCCTCCTGTCGCCCCTGCTGATCAGCGCCGCGCTGGTTCTTCCGGCCCTGGCCAGCGACGCCACGGCGCCGGCCAAGCCCGACCTCGCCAAGGGGCAGGCCAGCGCCACCGCCGTGTGCGCGGCCTGCCACAGCTTCGACGGTTCGCGCGGCACGCCGGCGAACCCGATCCTGCAGGGCCAACATGCCGAGTACCTGGTCAAGCAGCTGAGCGAGTTCAAGTCCGGCAAACGCGACAACGCGATCATGAAGGGAATGGCCGCGACGCTGAGCGACGAGGACATCAAGAACGTCGCCGCGTTCTACGCCGGCAAGCAGGCCAAGCCGGGTTTCGCGAAGCAAAAGGACCTGGTGCTGCTGGGCGAGAAGATCTACCGCGGCGGCATCGCCGAACGCAACGTGCCGGCCTGCGCCGGCTGCCACAGCCCCACCGGTGCGGGCATTCCGTCGCAGTACCCGCGCCTGTCGGGCCAGCATGCCGACTACACCGAGGCCCAGCTCGTCGCCTTCCGCGGCGGCGTGCGCAACAACAACCTGCAGATGACCGGCGTGGCCGCGAAGATGAACGACCGCGAGATCAAGGCGGTGGCCGACTACATCGCCGGCCTGCGCTGACGCCCCGGCCCGCCGCCCTACCCGCAACGAAAGGCCGGTCTTGCACCGGCCTTTTTGCTGCCCGGCGCCGGGCCGACCCGGATAATGCGACGCTGATGAGCGCCTCCACCTCCGGCATCGACATCCGCTCCCGCTCGCGCTGGCTGCGCGACGGCGTCGAGCTGGTCTCGTCGATGCGCTTCTCGATCTCGCTGCTGACGCTGATCTGCATCGCCTCGGTGATCGGCACGGTGGTCAAGCAGCACGAGCCGTTCACCAACTACGTCAACCAGTTCGGTCCGTTCTGGGCCGAGGTGTTCGCCGCGGCCGGCCTGTACACCGTCTACAGCGCCTGGTGGTTCCTGCTGATCCTGGCGTTCCTGGTCGTCTCGACCAGCCTGTGCATCGCGCGCAACACGCCGAAGATCCTCGCCGACCTGCGCCACTACAAGGAGCATCTGCGCGAGCAGAGCCTGACCTCGTTCCACCACAAGGGCCAGGCCGCGCTGGCCGAGACGCACGACGCGGCCTACGAGCGCATCTCCGGGCTGCTGCTGGGCTCGGGCTGGAAGGCCAAGGTCGAGCAGCGCCGCGACGGTGAGGCGCTGCGCGGCACGATGATCGCCGCGCGCCGCGGGCGCGCCAACAAGCTCGGCTACATCGCGGCGCATTCGGCGATCGTGCTGGTGTGCATCGGCGGCCTGTTCGACGGCGACCTGGTCGTGCGCGCGCAGATGGCGCTGCAAGGCAAGCAGACCTTCGAAGGCGGCGGCCTCATCAAGGACGTGGCCGCACAGCACCGCCTCGACCCGGCCACGCCGACGTTTCGCGGCAACCTGCTCGTTCCCGAAGGCGCACGCGCCTCGACCGCGGTGATCAGCATGCCCGACGGCGTGGTGCTGCAAGACCTGCCCTTCGACGTCGAGCTGAAGAAGTTCATCGTCGACTACTACGCGACCGGCATGCCCAAGCTGTTCGCCAGCGAGATCGTGATCCACGACCACGCCACCGGCCAGGCGATCCCGGCGACGGTCAAGGTCAACGAACCCGCGTTCCACCGCGGCGTGGCGATCTACCAGAGCAGCTTCGACGACGGCGGCTCCGCGCTCAAGCTGCGCGCGCTGCCGATGAACTCGACCGGCAAGCCCTTCGACCTCGACGGCATGGTCGGCGCGAGCACGACGCTCAGCGACGGCACGAAGAAGCTGACGCTCGAGTTCACCTCGCTGCGCGTGATCAACGTCGAGAACTTCTTCGGCCGGGCGGATGCGGCGACCGACGTGCGCAAGGTCGATCTGGTCGGCACGCTCGACCAGCACCTGGGCAGCGGCGTCAAGGTGAAGGACAAGAAGGAACTGCGCAACATCGGCCCGTCGATCGGCTACAAGCTGCGCGACGCCGCCGGCCAGGCGACCGAGTACCACAACTACATGCTGCCGGTCGAACTCGACGGCCAGCGCGTCTTCCTTGCCGGCACGCGCACGAATCCGAACGAGGCTTTTCGCTACCTGCGCATCCCGGCCGACGAGGCCGGCAGCATCGACGGCTGGTCGCGCTTGCGCGCCGGCTTGCTCGACGCCGCGTTGCGCGCCAGGGCGGCCTCGCGGTATGTCGCGATCGCCTCGCCGACCGACAAGCCCGAGATGGCCGCGCAGCTCACGACGACCGCGGCGCGCGCGCTGTCGCTGTTCGCCGGCGCCGAGCCGGCCAAACCCGGCGGCACGCCCGACGGTGGCTTGCAGGCGATCTCGGACTTCATGGAAACCAGTGTCCCCGAAGGCGAACGTTCGCGCATCTCGGAGGTGCTGCTGCGCATCCTCAACGGCAGCCTGTTCGAACTGCTCAACCTGACGCGCGAGGGCGCAGGGCTGAAGCCGCTCGCGCCCGACGACAAGACCCAGGCCTTCATGACCCAGGCCGTGCTGTCCTTGTCCGACAGCTTCTTCTACCCGGCACCGGTGCTGCTCGAACTCGCCGAGTTCAAGCAGGTGCAGGCGAGCGTCTTCCAGGTCGCACGCGCACCCGGCAAGAACCTCGTCTACCTCGGCGCGGTGCTGCTGATCGTCGGCGTGTTCGCGATGCTCTACATCCGCGAGCGCCGCCTCTGGGTCTGGATCGCACCGGCAGGCCAGGGAACGAATGTCACGCTCGCGATGTCCACCACACGCCGCACGCTCGACATGGACGCCGAGTTCGAGCAGTTGAAGAAGGCCGTTTTGCAGGAGGCCACCGCATGAACACCACCACGCTCTCGCTCGGCCGCCCGGGCCTGTTCGCCGCGCGCAAGCCGCTCGACTGGCTGTTCGCGCTGCTCGTGCTCGGCGGCGGCGCCTACGCCTGGTCGCGCTACGAGGCCTCGATGGACGGCTACGAGAAGGCCATCCTGATCGGCGCATTGCCGACGATGGTCGCGCTCGGCTGGTTCTGGCGCTCGTTGCGCACGCTCACGCTGCTCGTCGGCGCGGCGACGCTCGGCGCGATCGCCTTGTACCAGCGCACGACCGACGGTTTCGGCGCCGACCTCGCAATGGCCGACCAGGTGTTCCTGCTCAAGTACTTCCTGTCGAGCCAGAGCGCGGTCCTGTGGATGAGCGTGCTCGTCTTCATGAGCACGGTGTTCTACTGGATCGGCTTCGCCGCGCGTTCGCCCGACAACGCGGCGGCGCGCATCGGCTCGCGCGTGGCGTGGGCATCGGTGTTCATGGCGCTCGTCGGCACCATGGTGCGCTGGTTCGAGAGCCACCAGATCGCGCCCGACATCGGCCACATCCCGGTCAGCAACCTCTACGAGGTGTTCGTGCTGTTCTGCTGGATGACGACGCTGTTCTACCTCTACTACGAGCAGCACTACGGCGTGCTGGTGCGCGGCCTCGGCGCCTTCGTGATGCTCGTGGTCAGTGCGGCGGTCGGCTTCCTGCTCTGGTACACGGTGGTGCGCGGCGCGCACGAGATCCAGCCGCTGGTGCCGGCCTTGCAGAGCTGGTGGATGAAGCTGCACGTGCCGGCCAACTTCATCGGCTACGGCAGTTTTGCGCTGTCGGCGATGGTCGCCTTCGCCTACCTCGTGCGCCAGCACGCCGGCGAGCGCCGCTGGTGGAAGCTCGCTCCGCTGTTCGCGCTCGGCGTCGTGTTGTGCATCGAGCCGCTGGTGTTCCGCCAGAACCCGATCGAGGCGATCAGCAGCTACTGGGCAGTGTATTTCGGCATCGCCGCGCTGGTCGTCGGCGCGATCCTCGCGGCGCGCCGGCGCATCGCCGAACGCCTGCCGTCGGCCGAAGTGCTCGACGACGTGATGTACAAATCGATCGCGCTCGGCTTCGCGTTCTTCACGATCGCCACGATCCTCGGCGCGTTCTGGGCCGCCGAAGCCTGGGGCGGCTACTGGAGCTGGGACCCGAAGGAAACCTGGGCGCTGATCGTCTGGCTGAACTACGCCGCCTGGCTGCACATGCGCCTGATGAAGGGCCTGCGCGGCACGGTCTCGGCCTGGTGGGCACTGACCGGGCTGGTCGTCACGACCTTCGCCTTCCTCGGCGTGAACATGTTCCTGTCGGGGCTGCATTCCTATGGCGAGTTGTGAGCCCGCGCGGCGTATATTGCGCGGCCATGCCCTACGTCCGCCGCAACCCCGAAGGCACGATCGACAGCCTGCATCGGCTCGATCCGGGCGGGCTCGAACACCTGCCCGACGAGCACCCCGAGGTGCGCGCCTTCGTCGGTGAGCGCGGCGATTCGGACTTCGGCCGGCTCGACGCCGACTTCGTGCGCGTGATCGAAGACCTGATCGACACGCTGATCACGAAGAACCTGCTGAACATCACCGACCTGCCCGAGCAGGCCCAGGCCAAGCTGTTCGCGCGCAAGAGCTTCCGCGAACGCAGCTCGAAACGCTCGCTGCGGCTGTTCGACGCGTCCGACTTCGGCGACGTCGTCTAGGCCCGTAAGAAGCGTCGCAGGGTCGCGACGAACGGGCTCGAACAGGACCACCGCCATGCACTTCCACCGCGATCGGGGCTTTGAGCACCCGCTGCCCTCCGAGATCACCCCACGCGCCGCCTACGAAGGCCGGCGCGAGTGGCTCAAGCGCGCAGCCGCTGGCGCCGCCGGCGCCACGCTCGCCGCCTGGGCCGGGCGCGAGGCACTCGCGCAGGCGACCGCTCGCCCCAACAAGCTGGCCGCACTCGCCGGCGCGCGCAGCAGCGTCGCCGGCGCGTTGACGATGGAAAAGCTCACGCCCTATGCCGACGTGACGAGCTACAACAACTACTACGAGTTCGGCACCGACAAGGCCGATCCGGGCCGCCGCGCCGGCACGCTGAAACCCCTGCCGTGGACCGTCGCCGTCGAAGGCGAGGTCAAGAAGCCGCGCAGCTTCGACCTCGACGCGCTGCTGAAGCTCGCGCCGATGGAGGAGCGCATCTACCGCCTGCGCTGCGTCGAAGGCTGGTCGATGGTGATTCCGTGGGTCGGCTGGTCGCTCGCCGAGCTGATCCGCCAGGTCGAGCCGACCGGCAACGCCAAGTTCGTCGAATTCGTCACGCTCGCCGACAAGGCGCAGATGCCGGGCCTGCGCTCGTCGGTGCTCGACTGGCCGTACGTCGAAGCGCTGCGCCTGGATGAAGCCATGCACCCGCTGACGCTGTTCGCGTTCGGCCTGTACGGCGAGGTGCTGCCGAACCAGAACGGCGCGCCGCTGCGCCTGGTCGTGCCGTGGAAGTACGGCTTCAAGAGCGGCAAGTCGATCGTCAAGATCCGCTTCACCGAGAAGCAGCCCGCGACCAGCTGGGTCAAGGCCGCGGCGCAGGAGTACGGCTTCTATTCGAACGTCAACCCGGGCGTGGACCACCCGCGCTGGAGCCAGGCGACCGAACGCCGCATCGGCGAAGACGGCCTGTTCCAGAAGAAGCGCCCGACGCTGATGTTCAACGGCTACGAAGCCCAGGTCGGCCAGCTCTACGCCGGGCTGGACCTGCGCAAGAACTACTGACCCGCCATGTCTGCGACGATGACGACGACGCCCGGCAGCGCAGCACGAGCCCCCGCGGCGCGCCGACGGCCGCTGCTGCTGCACCCGGCTGCCAAGCCGCTGCTGTTCGTCACCTGCCTGCTGCCTTTCGCGTGGCTGCTGTACGGCGCGATCGCGAACACGCTGGGCGCCAACCCGGCCGAGGCGCTGATCCGCGCCACCGGCGACTGGACGCTGCGCTTCCTGTGCGTGACGCTCGCGATCACGCCGCTGCGCGTGTGGACGAATCAGCCGGCACTGGCGCGCTTTCGCCGCATGCTCGGGCTGTTCGCGTTCTTCTACGTCGTCTGGCACTTCCTCGCCTATGCCTGGCTCGACATGGGCTTCGATCCGCAGGCGATCGCCCTCGACATTCCGAAGCGGCCGTTCGCGCTCGTCGGCTTTGTCGGGCTGCTGCTGATGCTGCCGCTGGCCGCGACCTCGTTCAACCGTGCGATCAAGTCGCTCGGCGCGGCGCGCTGGCAGGCGCTGCACCGCGCGGTGTACGCGATCGTGCTGCTCGGCCTGCTGCACTTCTTCTGGATGCGCGCGGCGAAGAACAACTTCGGCGAGGTCGCGATCTACGCCGCGGTGATCGGGGTCCTGCTCGGCTGGCGCCTGTGGCGCCGCCTGATCGTCAGCCGGTCTGCACGATCGCCTCGATGATCACCGGCCCGGCGGCCGGCGCCGCGTCGTCCAGGCGCACCGCGGCGCGGTAACTCGCAACCGCCGCGTCGGCATCGGCCTCGCTGGCCGCGTGCACGAGCGCCATCGGCTCGCCGGCGCGCAAGCTCGCACCGATGCCGCGCACCTGCGAGAAGCCGACCCGCTGATCGACCGAATCGCTCGCGCGCCGCCGCCCGCCGCCGAGCGCGACGACGGCCACGCCGATCGCGCGCGTGTCGACCGCGGCGATCACGCCGTCGCGCGGCGCGCCCACCTCGCGTTTCACCGGTGCGGCGTGGGCCGCAAGCACACCGCGGCGCAACACGTCGGCCGGCCCGCCGAGCCCGGCGACCATGCGCTCGAAACGTTCCGCAGCGGCGCCGCTTTCGAGCGCGCGCCGCACGGCACCGAGCGCTGTGCCGTCGTCGCCCGCCAGGCCGCCGAGGCGCAACAAACGCATTGCGAGCGCCAGCGTCACCTCGAACAAGCGGCCTTCGACGCGCGCACCGGTCAGGAAATCGATCGCCTCCTGCATCTCGAGCGCATTGCCGGCGGTATCGCCGAGCACCTGGTTCATGTCGGTCAGCAGCGCGACTGTCGGCAGCCCGGCGCCGTGCGCCACCTCGACCAGGCTGGTCGCGAGCTCGCGCGCCATCGGCAGCGTGTCGCAGAACGCGCCATTGCCGACCTTCACGTCCATCACCAGGCCTTGCAGCCCGGCGGCGAGCTTCTTCGACAGGATGCTCGCGGTGATCAGCGGTACCGATTCGACCGTCGCCGTGACGTCGCGGATCGCGTACAGCCGCCGGTCCGCGGGCGCCACGCGCGCGCTCGCGCCGATGATCGCGCAGCCGGCGTCGCGCAGCACCTTGACCAGGCGCGCGCGTATCGGCCACAGCGCGTAGCCGGGCAGGCACGCCAGCTTGTCGAGCGTGCCGCCGGTGTGGCCCAGGCCGCGGCCCGAGACCATCGGCACGACCGCGCCGCAGGCCGCGGCGATCGGCGCGAGCATCAGGCTGACCTTGTCGCCGACGCCGCCGGTCGAGTGTTTGTCGAGCACCGGCCCGCGCAGCTTCGTGTCGCGCCAGTCGATCACGTCGCCTGAAAACGTCATCGCGCGTGTCAGCGCGACGCATTCGCCGCGCGACATGCCGCGCAGCAGCACCGCCATCGCGAGCGCCGCGACCTGGCCCTCGCTCCAGCGACCGTCGACGAGGCCGTCGACGAAGCCCTGGACCTGCGCGGCCGACAAGGCACCGCCGTCGCGCTTGATGCGGATGATCTCCTGCGCCAGCATCGCGGCCCCTTTCAATACCCGGCCGCGGCCGGAGGCGCCGCCGCGCCGCCGAGCACGGCCTCGATGTCGGCGAGCAGGCCGCTCGCGCCGAAACGCAGGCGCGCCGGGACCAGGGCGTCAGCGCCGAGATGTTCGCGCGCCAGGACGATGTAGGCCGCCGCGTCGGCCACCCTGCGGATGCCGCCCGAGGCCTTGAAGCCGACGCGCGCACCGCGGGCATGCGAGGCGATCGCTGCGAGCATGACGCGCGCCGCGTCGGGCGTCGCCGAGACCGGCGTCTTGCCGGTGCTGGTCTTGAGGAAGTCCACACCCTCGTCGAGCCCGAGCTTGGCGGCGGCGTCGATCAGCGCCGGCTGGCGCAGTTCGCCCGATTCGAGGATCAGCTTCAGCGTGCGGCGCTCGGTCGCGCGCCGCACGGCGGCGACCAGCGCGGCGCTCTCGCGTACCTGGCCCGCGGCGAGCGCGCGCCAGGGCAGCACCAGGTCGATCTCGTCGCCGCCGGCGTCCACGATCCCGGCCGCATCGCGCAGCGCGCGCTCGGTGGCGAGCGCGCCGTCGGGGAAGTTCGCGTCCGCCGCGACGCGCATGGCCGGCGGCAGCGCCGCGCGCGCCTGGGCGACGAAACGCGGCCAGACGCACACCGCGGCGACGTCGCCGAACTCGCTTCGCGCCTTGCGGCACAAGGTGTCGACGTCAGCCGCGGTGTCGCCATCGTTCAGACTGGTCAGGTCGAGGCAGGCCAGGGCCACGCGGGCCGCGTCGTGCGGTGACAGGTCGTCGCTCATTCAAGCCTCCAGGGTGGGCAGCAGNNAGCCCGCAGCCCATGTTCGTGACCAGCGACACCGCGAGCACGCGCAGCCCGGCGTGGCGCGCGAGGATGACCTCGGGCACCGTGCTCATGCCCACGGCCTGCGCGCCCAGGCGTTGCAGCATGCGGATCTCGGCCGGCGTTTCGAACTGCGGCCCGAGCATCCACGCGTAGACGCCCTGGTGCAGCAGTTCGCCGCGCTGCGCCGCGTGGCGCAGGGCCGCCTGGCGGTGCAACGGGTCGTAGGCCTCGGCCATGTCGACGAAACGCTCCGACCCCTTCTCGCCGACCAGCGGCGAGCGTTGCACGAGGTTCAGGTGATCGGTGATCAGCATCAGCTCACCGGGCCGGATCGCGAGGTCCAGGCTGCCCGCAGCGTTCGTCAGCACCAGCGTGCGAACGCCTGCGGCGGCGAGCGTGCGAACCACCGGCGTCATGGCATCGGCGCGGCCGTGTTCGTAGGTGTGTTCGCGGCCGCAGACGAGCACCAGCTCGCGCCCGCCGAGCCTGCCGAACAGCAGGCTGCCGTCGTGGCCGGCGACGCCGACCTGAGGGAAGCCGGGCAGGTCCGAATACGCGATGCGATGCGGCTGCTCGAGCCGTTCGGCGAGTGGGTTCCAGCCCGAGCCGAGCACGACGGCGAGCGGCGGCTGGCGGCCGGCGACACGCGCCAGGCAGCGTTCGAGGTCGCGCGCAGGGTCGTCACGTGCCATCACGGCCTCGCGAGGTGATCGGGCCCGAAGCTCGCCGGCAGCAGCTCGCCGAGCGTGTGGCGCGCGCGCACCATGTGCAGATCGGCGACGATCACCGGCACGGGGTCGGCCGCGAACTCGCGCAGCTTCTGCCGGCAGCCGCCGCAGGGCGTGACCGGCTGGGGCGCATCGCCGACGACCGCCACCGCCCGCACCTGGCGCCCGCCGGCCATCACCATCTGCGCGAGCGCCACGGCTTCGGCGCACAAGCCTTGCGGATACGCCGCGTTCTCGATGTTCGCGCCGGCGTGTATGCGACCCTGGTCGTCGAGCACCGCGGCGCCGACCGCGAAGTGCGAATACGGCGCGTAGGACCGGGCACGCGCCGCGCGCGCTGCGTCGACGAGCGCATCGAGCACCGTCGCATCGGGTGCCGTCTCGGCCATCACCGCTCCTTCACGTAAGGCACGCCGAGCGAAGCCGGCGCCGACGCGCGGCCGATGAAGCCGGCGAGCAGCACCACCGTCAGCACGTAGGGCAGCGCCTGGATCGCCTGCACCGGCACCGCGCCGAGCCCGGGGATCACGACGCCCTGCAAGCGGATCGACGCCGCATCCAGAAAACCGAACAGCAGGCAGGCCCACAAGGCGCCGACCGGATGCCACTTGCCGAAGATCATCGCCGCCAGCGCCATGTAGCCGCGCCCGGCGGTCATGTGCGGAACGAACGACGGGTTCTGCGCCAGCACGAGGTACGAACCCGCCAGGCCGCACAACAGGCCGTTCAGGCCGAGTGCCTGGTAGCGCAGCCGCGTGACGCGCACGCCTGCGGCATCGACCATCGCCGGGTTCTCGCCGCAGGCGCGCAGCCGCAGCCCGAAACGCGTGCGGAACAGCAGCCACCACACGCCGGCCACGAGCAGCAGCGCGCCGTAGACGACGAGGTTGTGGCCGAGCAGGCCGATGGCGATCGGCCGGCCGATCAGCGGAACGCCCTGGAGCGCCTCGGCCAGGCCGGTGAACCAGGGCGCGAGCCGCACCGCGTCGGGCAGCGGCGGCGTCTGCCCGCCCTGCCTGAACCAGGCGATGCCGAGCACGACGGTCAGGCCGGCGGCGGTCATCGTGATCGCCATGCCGAGCACGACCTGGTCGCCGCGGTGGCTGACGCAGGCGTAGCCGTGCACCATCGACAGCGCCACGCCGACCGCCAGCGCGCAGCCGATCGCGAGCACGATCGAACCGCTCAGCGCGCCGGTGGCGCCGGCGGCGAAAGCGGCGAGCAGCATCTTGCCTTCGAGCCCCAGGTCGATGACGCCGCTGCGCTCGGCGAGCGTGCCGGCGAGTGCGCACAGGATCAGCGGCGTCGACACGCGCAGCGTCGAAGCGAGCAGCGTGCCGACGAGCACTTCATCCATGCGCCGCCCCTTGCGCCGCCGCCGCGGCGGCCCCACGCCGCCCGAGCGCCGCGATCACGCGCGCCAGCGGCTGCGCGAGCACCTGCGCCATCGCGCCCGAGAACAGCACGATCAGGCCCTGCAGCGTGAACACCATGTCGCGGCTGAAGCCGGCGATCTCGAACGCGATCTCGGCGCCGCCCTGGTAGAGCGCGCCGAACAGCAGCGACGCGAGCAGGATGCCCACCGGGTGGTTGCGCCCGATCAGCGACACCGCGATGCCGGTGAAGCCGGCACCGGCGACGAACTCGAGCAGCAGCCGGCCGTGCACGCCGGCGACCTCGTTGATGCCGACCAGCCCGGCGAGCGCGCCCGAGAACATCATCGCCGTGAGCACCTGCCAGCGCGGGCGGATGCCGGCGTAATGCGCCGCCTCGGGCGCGTGGCCGACGGCGCGCAGCGCATAACCCCCACGCATGCGCCACAGGAACATCTGCACGCCCACGAGCGCAGCGGCGGCGAGCAGCACGCTCAGGTTCAGCGGCGAGCGCGGCCATTCGATGCCGAACGCCGCGAGCGCCTGGTGCACGCCGGGCATCAGCGCCGACGGCGCGAACGAGCGGCTTTCGACGGTCATGTCACCGGGCGACTTGAGCACGTTGACGAGCAGGTAGGCCATCAGCGCCGAGGCGATGAAGTTGAACATGATCGTCGTGATGACGATGTGGCTGCCGCGCCAGGCCTGCAGCGCGCCGGGCACCGCGGCCCAGGCAGTGCCGAACAGCGCCGCGGCGAGCACCATCAGCGGCAGCATGCCCCAGGCCGGCAGGTGATCGCCGAGTGCGAGGGCGGCGAGCGCTGCGCCCAGCCCGCCCATCATCGCCTGGCCCTCGCCGCCGATGTTGAACAGCCCGCCGTGGAACGCGACCGCGACCGCCAGGCCGGTGAACACGAAGGTCGTCGCGTAGTACAGCGTGTAGCTCACGCCGACGCGGCTGCCGAACGCGCCCTTGATGAGCAGCGCGAGCACCTGCGCCGGATCCTGGCCGACGAGCAGCACGACGAGCCCGGCCACGGCCAGCGCGACCGCGAGGTTGATCGCCGGCAGCACGACCAGGTCGGCCCAGCGCGGCAGATCGTTCATGACAGCCCCTCGCCCGCGGAGTACCTCGGGCGATCTCCCGAGGGGATCGCGGGCCGGCTTGGGGCTGAGGCCGGACACAGCCAGTCCCTGCGGACTGGCTGTCGCCTGCCGAAGGCCATCGGCCTCTGGCCGATGGCGGCCCGGCGCTCGGCCCGCGCCGCCCGAGTGCGCGCAGCCCGTCTCATGTCGCCTCGGCCGTGCCGCACATCATCATGCCGATGCGGCCGATGTCGAACTGCTCGATCGGCATCTCGCCGGCGATGCGCCCGCCGGCCATCACGACGATGCGGTCGGAGATCGCGACGATCTCGTCGAGTTCGGACGAGACGACGAGCAGCGCCGCGCCGGCGTCGCGCATCGCGCGCAGCCGGCCGTGGATGAACTCGATCGCGCCGATGTCGACGCCGCGTGTCGGCTGGCCGATCAGCATCACCTGCGGCTGCACCCTCGCCTCGCGCGCGAGCACGAGCTTCTGCTGGTTGCCGCCGGAGAACTTCGACGAGCGCAGCAGCGCATTGCGCGGGCGCACGTCGAAGCGTTCCATCATCGCGTCGGTGTCTTCGCGCATCACCGCGCGGCGCAGCCAGCCGCGCCTGCCGTAACGCGCCAGCCGGTGGTAGCCGAGCACGGCCGATTCCCAGGCCATGAACGGCAGCACGAGGCCGCGGCGGTGCCGGTCTTCGGGCACATGCGCCACGCCGAGGCTGCGCGCAGCCGCCGGGTCGAGCCAGTGCTTCGCGTCGAAGCGCTTGCCGCGAACCACCAGGCCGCCGGCATCGGGCGCGACCATGCCCGACAGCACGTCGAGCAGTTCGCTCTGGCCGTTGCCCGAGACGCCGGCGATGCCGACGATCTCGCCGGCGCGCAGCGTGATCGACACGCCGTCGAGCCGCTGGACGCCGAGGCGGTCGGCGAGGCGCAGGTCACGAGCCTCGAACAACACGTCGCCGGCGACCGCGANNGTGAGCACCGCGGTCGGCTCGTCGAGGATCAGGATGCGCGCGCCGCGGTACAGCGCCTTCAGGATCTCGAGCCGCTGGCGCTCGCCGACCGGCAGGTCGCGCACCAGCGCATCGAGGTCCACGGCGAGGCCGGTGTCGCGCATCAGCGTCTCGAGCTTCGCGCGCACCCTCGCGCGCGCGGCGTCCAGCCGCCACGAGGGCTCGGCACCGAGCATCACGTTGTCGAGCGCCGACAGCGTTTCGACGAGCATGAAGTGCTGGTGCACCATGCCGATGCCGCGCGCGATCGCGTCGTTCGCGTTGACGATCTTCGCCGGCTGGCCGTCGATC
>CXWJ01016714.1_pt1 | contig 18383 bp, 16 predicted proteins | sample 590841 | NCBI WGS metagenome assembly CXWJ01 (sample SAMEA3498367, study PRJEB10139) | wastewater metagenome | biome: wastewater treatment plant; material: activated sludge | place: Austria | collected 2015-01-21 | reverse complement strand
GGCCGCCGGGTAACCCACCCGAAGTTGCACACGAGCAGCCATCGTTATCGCGACATTCAGGAGAATCCCATTTACTATAAAGCATGCAATAGTAAGGAGGCGCGGGCGGTGGAGTCTCTCCGCCATTTTCTTCGCACGGAGGACGCCCATCGTCACTGGGATCGGGTGGGTCACTGATCGTTGCAAAACTCGATCCTACATGTCCGCCGAATAGCATTGAGCTGATCAGCGCAGATACGATGAACTTGCGGAAATAGCATCCTAAGGCAACCCGCCCTAGGTTGGACGAATAAATGAGAGATAGCTGGGTCATTGCTGAATCCTTCCAAACAACACTCAGTGAATTATTCATCGGTCGTTGATATGCCTTGTTGCACTTGGTTGATCAGTTCTGCGAAGCGAGCGGCAGCTGCGGAGTCGCCTTTCTCAGTTGCTAACTGCTCTCGCTTCTGGAGCTCAGCCAAATAGTCTTGTTGAGATTTAACGGCTCGTTGCCGACCCTTGGCAGAGACTTGATTTTTGATTTGGATTATGCGGGTTTGCCATTCCTCCGGCGCATGTTGGGCCTCTATCTCCGCTTCTTCCCAACGGTGCATGGCGGTTAGACGAGCTAAACGTTCCGCTTGAATACGCAGTTTGGTTTCGGGATCAGTGGCGACCAGGCCTGCTTCATCCAGATACTCGAGCCCTGCTGTCAGCCGTTCAGTTCCTAAAAACCGCCGATTAGAGGGGCACTGACGAATTTCCTCGGCCATGGNNAATATGCGTAAGCCAGCGTGTAGGCGGCCGATAAACTACAACTTCCGTCAGAGAGTGCAAGGTATTCATCTTCTAGCCAGTCAGTCCCGCGAGGTTCTTGCCAGACAAGCGGGACAGTCAGCCCTCGGAAGGCGTTTCGGTTGACATTGTAAAGTTCCGCAACATCGGCGGCTAATTTCGGCTCGCAGTTAGGGTGTGCCTGCATCCATTTGCCTAGAAACGCACTGGCCTCCATTTCGGCACCGTGTCGCAGCTGGATATACAGATTGGTGGCCTCGTCGACCGAAATCCTCTGTAGCAACACGGGCCTAGCAGCGATAACTTCCAGCAGCGTTCTTCTCTGCGCACTCGTTAGATAGCTGGAGAGGTTAGCACACAAAGTTACGGGCTCGAGATCACCGCCGGCTGGTTGCTCCTCGGGAAGTGCTTCCACGCCAGCAAAGTAGCCTGGGCCTGTCACCCGTCGCCACAGTTCGTCGATGACCCGTTGCTGAATGTTGGCGTGGGGTGATATGAAATTGTTTCGACCTCTCCAAAAGTGTTCTACGCGTGGCTCGAAGACGGTCGCAATGACCATACCGATTTTATCCCCGTCCATCCGATGGTAGGTGGCCAGAAGTCCGCTTGCGGATCCGTCTGGTGCGCGTAATACGTCGGCTGGGACGATCGACCGCTCAATACCAGGTCCCTCCCAAAACAGTAAGGCGGCGGGCGACTTGGCGGCAATGGGTGTCTTCTTGGTTAATTTGTAACGATAGGTGACTTGAATCGGCAGTTGTGCCCCGGCCGTGAGCGCCAGAGCTTGGCCGCGAAACATCCAACTCTTCGGGTCCGCATCGACGACTTTGTGGTTCCCGACCGTAACCGTCATCCATTGCCAATAGGAAATGTCCGCGGTTTCATGCGAGAAGTTGATGGGGGAAACTGAGAAGACATAGGATCCACTTGCTGGTGGAGTGATAGTTCCGGTCCAGGTGACTGAGAAACCACCGTCAGTCTCAATTGGAGACCAAGCATGAGCTTCGCACAGCCAAGCCAATTGGTCGTCGTGGAGCGATGTCAGCGTATTTCGCTCGACCCACGCAGCGACCATCGCAGTTGCCTGCTGCACATTGGCGTCATTCCCCGAATCGAACAAGTCTTCTACCGTTGCTAGCGCCTGCTTCGTTTCGGCATCCAAGTTGTCATTGTCATGATCCTCTTGCGCGGTTGTCACCAAGTTCAACAGGCATAGGCAAAACATAGATAGTGCGGCGAGGAAGTTTAATTTCGCCAACGGCTTGCAATTCATGATTGATGTTCCTGTTTTGATGACCCATAGGGCTGTGCATTTTGGATTGCTTCATTCCGCTGTGGGAATGGGATGACTCTCGAGAGGCTGACGATTGGCGAGGAGTGATGCGCGATCTGAGATGATCGAGCGAGACAGGGGCGCCATCAGTAAAGATGCTCGGGGCCAGAAGCTACGACGCTTCGCGTTCATTCCCCCTCCGCTTCTGAACGGTCACGGCGCAGACGGGTCATGCAGATGAGAACCCGAAGACTCGCTCAATAGTAATCGATGGCTCGATTGCTATCCAACACGTCACCTGGGTCGAAGTAGAAGCGTCGCGGTAAGAACAGGCAGATCGCCCGCTCCGGCCTTCGTGGCCGATCGATGCTTCCCTTACACTACGCCAACGCCTACCGAACTTTGTTGTGAAATGAGATTACCAACCCCAGTTGCGATGCGAAATCAGAGAGAAAGTCGTCAAGAAGTAGATCGCAACCAACTCTGTCGGGGGCCAGTCTAATACTTCCAATGTGTTTGTCAACAACTTTTTCAAGCCACATGAAAAGTTTTCCGAAAATGGGGAAGGGACCGAATCGCTTATCCTTATTCCCATACCGAAATGCATTGGCGGCATCGATTGATGGTCCAGAGCGAACGGATCCATACGAACTCTAACTGAAGAGTTCTGCAATCCGCTGCGCGAGACTCTGGGTAATATGAAGTTGCTCTTCTATTAAAATGCGACGAAGTGCTTTGGTCGAGCGGGTGAACGTCGAGCGACTGGCCTAATAACGATTCGACAAAAGCCGTAAAGCAACATCGGTTGGCAGATTGCGGATCGCGTGAGAGATGAGTTCATCCGATCCGAAACGACAGGGGTGATCGACACCTTAAAGAAAAAATGCTCTCGGTGTACACAGTTTCCAAAGGGTTTGCGAAAGTGTGAGACCGGCTGAGGCAAGAAGCCGCGTAAACTCTAAGGCAGGCGTTACGCGAGCCACATGCATGTTTGCGACAGCCCAGGACTTTCGGACAGCGGGGGTACGTTAGTTTACGCCGCAACGACCGGGGCGTATTCGGCTTCGAACTTGTTGGGGGATTTGTAGCCGAGCGTTTGATGTAAGCGCTCGGTATTGTAAAATGTTTCGATGTACTTGAACACGCTCAGGCGTGCCGCTTCAAGGTTTTCATAGCGTTCGTGGTTGGTCCACTCGTGTTTGAGTGACCAGAAGAATCGTTCGGCGACGGCATTGTCGTAGCATTCGCCGGTGCGACTCATGGAGCATTCGATTCCCATGGTTCGCAAAGTCCGCTGGTAAGCGTCGCTCGTGTACTGCGATCCGCGGTCACTGTGGTGCAGCAGCTGTTTGCCGGCCGGCCGGCGGGATTCGATGGCCGCCCGCAACGCCGTGGTCACGAGCTCCGTCCCCAGCGAATCACCGATCGCCCAGCCCACGACTTTGCGACTGAACAAGTCGAGCACCACCGCCAGGTAGACCCAGCCTTGGGCCGTCGCCAGGTAGGTGATGTCAGTCACCCACTTGCGATTGGGCGCCGTGGCCGTAAAGTCCCGGTCCAAGGTGTTCGGAGCCGGGGACTTCGCCGGATCGACTTGCGTGGTGGTGGGAGTGAACGCTTTACGAACGCAGCTTTTAAGGCCTAATTCTCGCATTGCGGCCGCCACCGTATTGCGGCAGGCCAGCTCCAACTCGTCCTGTTGCTGGAGAGCTTGGGTCACCTTCTGGCTGCCGTAAATCCCGTGCGACTCGGCATGCACTTGAACGACAGCCGCCTTGATCCGCTCGTGACGCTCGGCCCGCGGGCTCGGCGGCCGATCGATCGCAGCATAATAGCCACTCGTCGAGACGCCCAGGACTTCACACATCCGGGCCACCGGGAGCGAGTCGCGATGTTTACGGATCNNCTCCACCACCAAACGCACCGCGTCCCGCTTGAACTCTTCATTAAAATGGCGGGCTCGCCGCTTCACTTCCTGCTCGAGACCACTCATCTTTCGGACCTCCTAGGGAACCATTATCCGGTATCACCCGCTGTCCGAAAGTCCTGGGCTGTCGCACTTCACGGCGGGCCAAGTTCCGAAACTGTCCGACTATTTTATATCGAGTAGGCAAGTTGAATGGGGCGAGTGGAAATTTACATGTTGCGAAATTCAGCTGCCGATAGTTGACGCGCGGCATTTTTGTGGGACAATCCGTGCGCAGTTACTTTTCTCGGTAGAGGTTGCCATGTCCGTCAAGAACAGAAAGCGGCGTCTGCAATCGATTGAGCCGATTCCTTCTGGGAATCCGGCGCGCCGTTATTGGTGGCTCTATCCTTTCGCTCTCGGCTCGGTATTCACCGGCGTCATTGTGTTCGCTGTCACGTACAAGTCGGTGAAAATGGCGCTGGCTCAACCAAGTCCGTCGATGAAGATACAGGAGGCCTCGGCTCATCTTCGCACGGTCGCGCAACTCTTGACGCTTACAGATACCGAATTGGAAAAAGTCGATGTTGTCGAGCTGAACCTGGCGGTCGCGCGGGAGACTCCGGGATGGGAGAAGCTTGATATCGAGAAATACCAACGGATCGTCAGCGAGTGGGCCGCACAAATCGCCCGCGACCTTCCTCGCAACGAGCAAGTGTTTCATCAAACGCCTGAAAAATGGGATTCTGACATTCATCTCTTTCGTCTGGGGCAAGTTGCCGGTTATCTCGACCGGCAATGTGGAATCGCCTATATCGAGGAGCAAAAGCACGCCGAAGAGATTCGCTACACGAATCTGGGCGACTTGTTTCTGCACGGCCTGATCGACACCAAGCAGGGCACTTGCGGCAACATGTCGGCATTGCATGTGGCGATTGGACGACGGTTGGGTTGGCCTGTTTCATTGGCGTCGGTCGCATCACATACAGTATGCCGATTCGACGACGGCAAAGTTGTTCACAATCTCGAAGCCACCGACACAGGCCGTGGCGGCTTCGCCGTATCAAGTGACAAAGAGTACGCGGAAAAATTCGGCACCTCTCAGATAGCCATCGACCGCGGCTCGGAACTTACATCCCTGACCGCCCGAGAAATGCTGGGCTATTTCATCGCTTTACGGGCAAGGCACTACGCAGACATTGGAGAAATGGGCCGCGCCGACGTGGATTACGCCCTGGCGCGCTCTATCATCCCGAACCACCGCCGCACTTACATGGGTGCCGTCGAAGCGGCCATCAGCAAGGGAAATTGGTTATTCGCTCGTGGCGAAATGGGGCATCCTATTTCATTGGCACATGCGATCAATGGCGAGTTCGGCGATTTCAGAGCGGGGCCTACGGCAATCTCGTCTGCCGCCCATAACCATACCGCTTTGGATGATCCGATCTATTACGCTCGGAAACATCGCCGTGAGCAAGAGCGTGCTTTGCGGCAGAGTCAATCTGCGGTGCCCAGCCCGACCATGCAGCAAAGAATTGATGCTTTCGGAGCAATTCGTCACGCGGTTGGTTACCCACCGTCCATACCTTACGGGCCAGTCGGACCAATGCAGCCGCCCCATTAGCGAAAGGAATCTACAATGAGAATGGTAGTCGCTAGCCTAGCAGTCATGTCCGCGTTTTTTCTTGCAACTGAATTTGCCGAGGCCCGTTATTTCGTACAAATGGGTGACGACAACTTCCACCCGTATGTCACGGGCGCTTCGAACTCAGACCAATTCGCAGGCAATCCGATCGCAAGATCTAGAGTGAGTGACGGTGGTTACGTGGACGGATACAACCTTTACCAATACGTGGGGTCGTCGCCCTTGTTTTATACGGACCCAACTGGCGAAAGTGGGTATTGCAGCGATGATTGTAAACAGCGACCAGTCCCAGGGTTTCCGGGCATAGTATATTACGGCTGCTATTGTGGAAAGGACAACCAACCTGGACCCGGCGGCGGTCTTCCAAAACCCATCGATCCAGTAGACGGCGCATGCAGCGACCACGACTCATGCTACGGAACAAATGGATGCACCTATGGTGATCAGAATCCGTCACCAGCGTGCGCCAAATGCGACAGCGACTTTTGTCGCAAACTAAAAATGGCCACATGCAATCGTTACGGAGCAGGTACACCTGAGTTTCGAGATTGCGAATCCTATAAGCGTGCGGCTATGGTACTTTTCAAGTGCAAGGACAGATTTGGCATACGGCCGCCCGGATTTTCGTATTGAGTAATTGCTTATAAAAGCCGCCAAGGCGTTCTACGAGTCCATTCCGTTGTCGATCGTGGTATCTTAAGTGCTTTGTGACTGGTTTGATTAGAAAGGTTGTGCGATGTGGGCTGGCGGTTGCTGCAAGGTTCGTTGCATGTGCTTGTCTGTGCTCTCCGCGTTTTTGATACTGAGTCATTGCGTTGACGCGGCGACGCCGGCCGAAACTGATAGCGCTGTTTTTTCGTTAGATGCCAACAGCATTCTGACGTTTTTTTGTGACTACGCGCTTTTAATCGATCGAGGCGTTACTCATTCGCCGCTCGGAGGCACACCGGAAGACTTAATCACGGAAAACATAAAACGCAATGTTCAACTACAAAAATTCCTCAACCTAACGGAGGGTCAATTGAAGGAATTGTCCACCCCTGCTTTTACATCGCGCATCGTGGATCCAAAGGCGGCAGGGTCGACAACGCCCGATAACACTATTGAAGTCGATAAGCCACACAAAACCACCAACGGTTTCGAGGCAATCCTAAACGATGAACAGATGACCAAGTTGCCGCTGTTATATCTGAATCTCGAAGGTCTTAAAGCAATCTCCAGACCGGAGTTTCGTGCGCTGATTAATATCACCCGCGATGAACAAAAGGCGGTACGCGAACTGGCCACTGCTGCCAGCGATCGCTCATACGCTATTCATCGGGGCATATTCTCGATGCGAAATAACCAAATGAGCGATTTGCCGAAGCTGAATCTGGAATTGCGTCAAATGTCGGCCGAGTTGGATCGGAAGATTCTCGATTTGCTCAGCGACGCGGAGCGCATGCGTTTGGCCGGAGTTGTCGTCCAAGCCGCTGCCATCGCATCATTCATTCAAGGCCCTGGCGCAGGCTCCTCAATGGAATTGCTCAATGATTGCACCATGAAAGTCGACGGATTGGAAATTGAGAATCCACATTAGCGAAAGGAATCCGCAATGAAAACTTCCTTTGCATACTTGTTAGTCGTATCGGCACTTCTTTTCTCGACTCAAAGTGCCGAGGCCCGTTACTTGGTGGAAATGGGCGGCTACAACTTGCACCCGTATGTCGGCGGTGGAGATGGATGGGAATCAAGGCAATCTCAAAACCACAACCCATTCGCGACGGTAGGGCAAGTCGACCATTGCGAATACTTTGATGGCTACAATCTCTACGAGTACGTGCATGCCCAACCGGTATGCTTGACAGATCCGAGCGGAACGTTTGGCGTTCCTCCTGGTAGCTATGGAGATTGCAGCTACTATCGAGGGATGTGTAGCGTAACAAGCGGCTTTGCTAACCCTTGCCAAAAAGCTTATTATTGCGCGGCAGCCAATGCTGTTTGCAACATGGCTGGGAACGGACCTTGGCGAGATTGCGTACGAACTTGTTTGCAATGTCGGGATAAAGGTAACAAAATACCCGACAATCAAAATCCAGTTTTTGGACTTATTATGGGATGCGTGGTCAAATTAGGAGTTCAAGCTGTTGATCACTTAGCGTGTTTTACTCAATGTCGATGGGACACGTCGAGTTACAAGAATGGTGATTGTCCATGTAATTGACTGTGGCAAAATCATTATGAGCGAAGTGCTGTGGATGTACTCCAAACGGTGATTCTAATTTGTTCTGGACTAGTCGCAATTATCCTTGGCTTTAAAGCTTCTCTTCACCATCGGGAAGACGAACAAGGCTATGACACTGGCGTCTATCTTGGCGGGATTGTGTCCTTACTCGCGGGCCTTATGCTAGGACAGCTTTTCGGAGGGTGGGGAGAAGAAATACTCGGTGACACAATTGGGTTGCCGATAGGGATGTTTGTCGGTTGCTTCGCAGGCGTTTTTTCCGCTAGTACACTTTGGGGTGTCCTGGGGAGAATCATCAGCAGAAGTCTAAGGAATTGAGTGGAAGACCTTACGCTACATATGGCCAACATCACTTTCAGACAGCGGCGGGCTTATGGCCATTGCAAGCAAAAAATAGGTCTAGCCGCCAGATAAGTGCGGTAGACACGCTACGGCCGAATATCCGCAGGAAAGACCCCGTCCATCGACAATTGAAGCCGGCCAAGCTGAAATGCGAATTCTGAAAAGGGCATCGACCACTCCACAGATGAGGCGTTATGCAGTACGAGATGGATCTGCAAATGGCAACTATATGAATCTCAAATATTTCAAGAATTATCACGGTCAAGCTTGAGATCATAAATCCTCTCGACCAAGTTCCGCTTGATTCTCCGACCCCGCCTGTCGTAGAGCCTGGTAGTGCGCGGATCGGCATGTCCAGCGAACTGTTGCACGTCGGCCAGTTCGGTCCCGGATTCAAGAAGATCAGTGAGGGTACAGACTCGGAAACTATGGGGTGAAAGGAAATGGGGGAGACTTGCTTTGACGAGGCGCCGTTTCACCATGCGGCACATGTCGACAGCTGTCATGCGTCGTTGTGTTAATTGACCGGTTCTGCGATACGCAGTTCGGAAGAGGGGAGAATCCTTCGGAGTATGGCTTAACCCAGCAGCCACAACGTAGGCCAGAATCGCTTCTTCCAGGTCACTGCGGATCGGTATCTCGCGAGACTTCCCTCCTTTTTCTGCAAACCGAAAGCTCCAGTCTTTGCCGTTCTGCTTGAGGTGCTTCATGTTGAGCTTGGATACTGCGCCAACACGGGCGGCGGTGTAAACCAAAGTAGCAATGATCGCACGGTCGCGACGACCAATCACAGTCCTCGCGTCGATTGAGGCAATGAGTCTTCTAGCCTGACTCTTCGTGATCTCAGGAGTCTTGCCGTCTATAACGTGGTATTTTTCACCGCGAACTGAAAGGGCTGGATTGAGCACAATCGCGTGACGCAGAACACAGAGATCGAGAAACTTCCGAATGCCGGCCAGCTGCTGCTTCTTTGAGGCGATCTCGCCAGGAAGATTCTGCATGTAGCGACCAACGTGTCCCGGAGTTATGGTGTGAAGTTCGAGGTGCTGGTCCGCACACCATTCCAGGAATCTGACGATTGCTCGCTTGTAGGCTCGGCGTGTATTTTCATTGGCGATCTGCGCGTCGAAGAATTCTTCCCAAGCAAACCGCGCCGACGCACTAGCGCGAATAATGATATCCGGCGGCAATCCTTGATAGTCGCTTAAGGCTTTCGAGCCGACAACTACGGTGGGGACGGCTCCTTTTTCTTTGATCGTTTCCTTCCTCCTGCGATTCCAAACCGCGTTCGGGAAAGCCCCTCTTCCACGCGGTTAACGATAAATAACATCCTTTATTTATCATTAACGGGAAAGGTGCGCAAGCGGGTATGATGGATGTATTAGTCAAAGGACCGCAATGTCAACGCTCGCACTTTAGCTTGGCTATTTCTGACCAAAACGGAGATTGCACGCTTCGAATGAACACGCCGTCAAGCAATTGCATTGTCCGTCTTGACGGCACGTCGTTGTCTTCACGCGAACTGCTATTCAGGTCGCGCTAAATTCGAAGTCTCAAATTAGTCATGCTATAAAAAATCGACTCTCCCGGCTCCTTGCTCCCGTAAGTAGTTTAACTAGACGGCGGATCTCCGAACTTGATCCTCAGCCATTGGCAGGCGTGTGATTATCGACACGGAGGCAGTATAATGCCACACGGAGCCAACTCGTGCATTTCAGCGTGACATCGACTTTTACGACACCGCTCTGAACGCCATGTCTAATGTGACAACTACAATTGTGCAATTATTAGGCGAACTCAGTAAGGGACGGCCTTCAAAGGTGTTCGTTCGCAAGCTGGCAAAAGCATGTTGGCAAGATGCAAACGCCGAACTTGGCGAGCTTCGACTAACAGAAGTATCCGAAGTGGTACTTAAGGGATCTCTGTCTGACGAGCCAGCCGCGATATTTTGTGGGCACGATCAGACGCGATCAATCGATCTTCTTCACCAAGTCGGGCTCATTGCGTATCACTTTTCAATCGAGTGGGGAATCATTACCAACAAGCTCGATACTCTTATTTTCAATAGTCATTGGTTGCGTGACGGAAACTTTTTCCGCATTCCAATTGATCCCTCTCAAGGCAATTCGGCCGATGCTAATCTCTTGGAGTTTTTTACTCCACAGGGACTGTTGGATGGAAAACTTGAATCAGCCGCCAAAGCGCACGCAAGTCCGGACCAGTTGCTGCTTCCTGTAGATGATGCACTTGTCAATCAATTGGATTTCTGGCGAAGCGAAGCCATGCGCCATGCTAACTGGAGCGCCGGTATTGACGAAGCTGTGCAGATGCTCTTTTCTCAGCTTTTCATATTGCGAGCGGTAGAGGATCGAAAACTTATCCCCAATATGCCAACCCTGGATTCGACTTTGAGTGCGCATGGGGAACTGAATTTATCATTGCTGGAAAAGCGATTCGAGATGGCTCGGGCGGAAATTCAGAGCGAGCTATTCGACCTTCAACCCGCACGAGAATTGCCGTCGTTCGTAGTCGCGGGAATAATCCGAGAACTCTATCGCCCGCGCCATCTGTCAGCCTTAAACGCACGATACAACTTTCAATGGATACCCGCCGACGTGCTCGGCAGAGCTTATGAGAAGTACCTTTCTAATGTTCTCGTGCCGACAAGGCTCCCGCCCCGACAGGCACGCCTATTCGATGAGCCGTTACGCGACGTTGAAAAGGTCAGCATCCGAAAGGCTGGAGGTGTTTTCTACACCCCCGAATACATCACTAGGTATCTCGCAAGTCGTGCCATTTCAATGGAGCAAAAAACGACGCGCCTATCGAATGCCACGGTTCCGCGTGTCGGTGATATTTCGTGCGGGTCTGGGTCGTTTTTGACCTCGGCGCTCGATCTCCTCTTAAAACGACTCCGTAAGCAAGACCCGGAAATAAATTGGGGCAAACGAATTATCGATCAGAAAAGAATTGTGGGAATAGACATCGATGGACGGGCGGTAACCTTAGCCAGACTGTCGGTATGGCTCCGGCTTACCGAGGAGCCGAACGCCCTCCCATTGCCTCGGCTGAGCGAATGCATCGTTCAGGGAGATTCCCTTGGCGAAAAAGTTTGGGCTAAGCTTCCTGATTCGTTTGACATATTATTGGGAAATCCGCCATTCTTAGCCTCGGCGTCCTTGCAAAAAAAGGAGAGTCTTGCACAGCGTTTCGAGACTGCCGAGGGCAGATTCGACTATGCTTTTCTATTCTACGAACAAGCTCTAAAACGACTTCGGAACGGTGGGGCATTGGGAATGGTTACGCCAAATCGTTTATTCACTAACAGAGATGCCGCTTCCGCTCGAAACTATATTACTTCGCACACGAATCTCATTACAATTGTTGACTTCGGCAGCCTCGAAGTTTTTGCAGGAATTAGCGCCTACATCGGACTTCTCGTTGGCGTAAAGGCAGAAAATGGTAGGGCACCAAAGACCGAGTTGCGATTGATCTCGGTACGGCAGCTTCCAGCCCGGTTTGCTGGCGTATTGCTTGCCGTGGCTGATAGCGGAACGGATGAGATATCAAGCGGCCAATTACGGGCGTTCAATGTCAAGCAACCGGAAGGTCGGATGCCGTGGACGTTCCTTGCACCCGCAGAGATTGGGATACGGGATAAAGTTGCACGAGATGCTATCTCATTGGCGGAAATTGCACAGTGCTTGCAAGGAATAAAAACAGGTTGCAATGAGGTTTTTGTCGTGGTTCCAGAGCAGCCCGCCAATGGCGAATTGACTAGAGTTACAAATCGGTTCGGGGAGCAATTTGAGATAGAAACGGAGTTGTTGCGCCCCGTGGTCTTTGGAAGTGACATCCAGCGCTATGTTCCGCCTGATCCCAGTCGCCTACTAATCTATACTTACCGCGGTGGACAAGTTTTATCTGAACTCGAATTGAAGCATGCATATCCTAAGACATTCGCGTACCTCGATGCTTACAAGCCTTTACTGTCCCAACGTCGCAGCATTACTGAGAGCCCGGGAAACAAGGCGTGGTACGAGCTTATCCGCGAGCGCTCAACGACGTGGCTCGAAGCACCAAAATTGATAATGCGAGACTTGGCGACTGAGACCTCTTTCGCACTCGACTTCGATGGAGGAGTATTTCTAATAGGCGGGACGGCTGTTTTGCCAGTTGACCACCATAATTTGCTTCCCTTAATGGCATTTCTCAACAGCAAATTAGCAAACTGGTATCTTAAATCCGTTACACCCTCGTTTCGAGCGTCTTTTCAGAAGTTTGAGCCACAGCACTTAGAACAGCTTTCCGTCCCTGGAATTGTCTTGCGTGACGAACTGGTTCGTGACGAACTTTCAAAGGCTGCACGTTCGGTCATAAAAGCCGCGGCAATCGATGATTTTAAATCGCGAGATGAACACTCTGCAGCAATCGACAATATCCTTGCCACAGCAGTTGGTATATCGCTTGAGACGCTCCATTCGAAATGAAGCCTTACGAACTCGACTCTTTCGAACTAGTGCCGCTGCCCAATATGGCGATGTTGGACACCAATGTCCTAGTCGCGGCATTCATTCAATCCGACGGACAGCATGAAACGGCAAAGGCTTTTCTCGAATTATGGGCCGAGAATGGAATCGCATTGATTCCGATTCCAGTTCTAATTGAGGCTTGGGGAATGATCGTTGGTTCGCGCAAGAATCGGGGTGCCGGTCTTGCCATGATAAAATGGGCCTTGGATCCATTGGTGGCGCAGTTAATTCCTGGTCACCATAGTCATGCTTACGAGGTTAACGCAATCGCAAATCAATTCCAAGTCGATGTGGTCGACGCTTGGATTTTGTGGCTTGTTGATGACATTCACAATCGTTGCGAGCTGGGGCACCGCGTGCGCATTGCGACATTTGACGCTAGCGATTTTCTTCGATGCGCCGCCCAATTCCGTCTTCGGCTCTATGATATCGATGCGGCAGAAGATATCGATTATTTCTAAACCTTAAGTCTTCTCTGGAATTAGAAAGGTGCTGGCATACTCGGAACAATTTCTCGATGACCGCCGATGAGGCGAGTTAAGCTAGCTCGCGTAAAGCATCCGATAGTTGCTTAAGCTGTCGTGGCTCAAACTGCGATGTGGGCATAGAAAGTCGCAAGAGGCCACCCTCATAAGCACTCAAGACCACGCCATGTTGCTGAAAACCGCGGCGCAATTCATCGGGCGATGAATTTCGTGACTTAGAGGCCATTCCTTCCAACATGACGATTCCGCTACGAAGTGATTCATCAGGCACGAGCGGAGTCCAGTTCGAGGAAGCGGCGACGCCAGCCACGGACTCGGCATTGCTTAACCTCCCTTTCAAACAGTTCTTAGCGTCGTCACGCTTGGTATCCTGGACGGCCCCGGCACTGGAAAAGAGTGAGCTAAGATTAATCGTCTCTCCGAAGTCATCCTGCCTTCCGTGTTGGAGAACATCAATAAAACGAAATAATGGATCGTCTATTTCTCGGTGGATCACCAATTCATTGAGGACGGTGTCGATGATCGATCGAGAACGGCGTCGGCCGTAGCATGCCACCCCAAGAGGATGATAACCCCCAAGCCACTTGTGACATCCAGCGAGGTAGAGATCGCAGCATTCATGGGTTCCGTTCCATCCAACATGGCAAAAATCCTGCGCACCATCCACAACTGCGAAGCGACAAGAATTACCGACTGCCTGCGTTATCGATCGAACATGTAACCTTGCTCCCGTGTTACTGACCGCCGTCAGGAAGAGGCCATCACACTCTTGCCTTAAATACTCACCGCGCACTCGCTCGGTGACTTCCTCCGCATTAATTCGTTCTCGCAGTACGTCATCCGCTAAGTGCACCGTTGTAATGCGCCGATGCGTCCGGTGGCACTCCGCTTCAAGAATTCGTTGATAATTGGGCCAGCCGAGATCGGTGACTAAAATATTGCGACACAATTGTGATAACACGATCGCAGCCAGCTTCATCAATTCGGACGAACGAGAGGCCAAGAGGAGCGGAAGGTCGTCCTGGAAGCCGGCGAGTTGTCGCAATGCCTGCTTGAAGCAATTGATACCTTGCCAAGTTGCTAGGCCCGGTAATTGATCGCGGAGCGAAGGGTCGAGGGCTTCAAAGCCATCCCTAAGAAGATCCTCTATATGGATCGCGCCCGGCGCTTCACTCGCGAGTCGAGAAAAGTCTTGTTGAGCGCGTTGGGCGGCTGGTGACATCTGTCCCAGCCGTGCCGTGTCGAGGTACAGCCAGGAACCCACTCTACGTCTCTTCTGGGGTATGCGCTGATCCTACCGATCTTCGGAAAGTCGATCTAGTAGCTGGCGATAAGAAACGGCAAAAAGCATTAATCGTTTCCAGCGTTCGCGAGCCAGCCGGACGATGTGGGGGTCGAATTGAAGGACGAACCGAACCGTGCGGGAATGCTCGTCCAGGTCTTGAGTGCCGACTGCCCGTTCACCATAAATCCCCAAGTCTGCCAACAGTTCAGTTTCTCCTACCAGTTGTGATTCACGGACGAGGCAGACCCAAAGACAGTGATTATGCTGTTCTTCAATCCATGCACCAATTGCTCCTGTAGGGATCGCCTCCCCTACCGGCCAAAGGTCATCGCGAAGAATGACAATCCGTTCGATGAGGACTCCTCGCCGAACGGCCGCGAAATTTGCTCGCATGCTCTGATGGCCGGGCGAATCCTGCCAATACTCGTGTGTGCGAACCCACGCAACCGATTGGTATTCGCGGACATCGGGACTGGAGAGAAGCTTGTCGTAGACGGTCCGCCAGGTCTCGGTCCCCGAGAAGATGATGGTCCCATCCGCTAAGGACACTATCTCCTGGTGCATGGAAGCAGCCTTCAGGGCAGCGATCTCGCGAAGAATAGGATCGGGTTGCATAGCGAGAAGATTGAGCGCGTCTCGAAAGCCAAGATATTGATCGAACAGTTCAGGGTCCGAGGCAAGAGCGATTGGTAATGCCAGCTGTTGAAGTAACTTCGTTCGCTCTCCCTCTCGGGCTTCTTCTTGCTCCAAGTAACTCACAATCAAGCCGGCCAATACGCTAACGGATGCTCCCAACATGCCGACTTGTGCTTCCATCGGTCCGAACGCAGAAACAAGCGCCATCGCTAGTGAACCGACTGCAGCTACCGTCAGAAAGCGAAAACTCAATAGGACCGAACGCCTGGGCAACGACACATTCACTCACACCTTCCCTGAACGGTACGACATGGCGGCCAACATTACAAGCGTTTGATATCCTCGTTGTAAGCAGTGCGCTCGTACGCGCAACATCCTTACGAGTTTCGCTGTGCTCGAAGTTGGGCAGGAGATCTGGCAAAGTCCAGAATGCGACTAGCATTTGATTCGGAAGGCTGACACGGCAAGAAAGCCAGTAGTGGGACTGGCGTAGAGGCATAATTCAACGCCTACCCTCTTTCATATCGTAGACTTTTCGGTATCAAGTACGTAACAGGCCAGTTTGTAGCAAAAGCTCTTCGGTGTATTTCGCAATATCCCACTCCCTTTGGTATCCGTGAGTCACCTCTCGGAATTGCTCGGCATCGTTCAACAATGAAAACCCGGAGAGGATAGCGCGTTGATCGCCGGCAAATTCAATCCCGAGGTGTCGTAGCGCATCTGAGGCTTTGATACACGTAGCCAATCGCGCGTCATTCCAAATCCTACCAAGTTGGCCAGAATCATCCTGGCATTCGATTGCATTGGCGAAATAAGTTAATGTAATCCAACAACGCCAAAATGGATGACCGTACTCAGCGCCCTGCCCAGATTGTCTCCCATCAAGAATCTCATTCGCGTGAATCATACATGTCCTGAGAAACACTGCATAAACGAATTTCATGAACTGAAGACTGAATTCATCGGCGCTCTTCGGATTCAAGGGACTACACATGCTTGCTGCCATCACGCTGGCCGCAAAGTGGTCTGCCCAATACTCGATTCCGCGTCGAAACAAATTCGGAGACCAACCCGGAGGTTCGACCTGTTTATTATTAAGTAATTCGACGATCGAAGCTGCCGAATCGAAGTCATGTTGTTTCTCGGAAAGAGTCAAATACTTATCGGGTATTGGCTGTGGGCCGAGTTTCTCCGATGGGTCTACGCTGGCGGCTTGGGCATAGAGCTGGGCATCTTCTTGAATCCTCTGCCGTCGCATTTGTTGGGCGGCCTGCTTAACCGACTCTGGGATCGAGCTAAAACGAGCCAGTGCAAAATGGTGTTGATAGAGGATATGCGTAACCTCGTGGAGATAGGTCCAGCGCAGAATCAGCAAGGTGATCGAAAATGCGTCCACGTCTGCTCGGTCATTCGCGGAAATCGTACTATTCAGATCCGTAAGTTGAATGCAGAATTCATCCGCAGCCAAATGGGACGCGAACAATACTTGAAGTGCCGGCGGTATCTTCTCCTGATTAGGCATATCATGGAACAGCGGTAATGGTTCACGAGTCCAATATCGCAGTGTTAGACGTAGCAACACGTAGGTACGCAGGGCAATGCCAACGGGAAAGCGAATCAGGAACTGCTTGTCCTGGATTTGTTCACACTCTGCGCCCAAACCGAATGAATGATGAATCTGCAAGTCGATTCTCAGCCTGCCGGAGAGTTGGCTACGGCTGGAGACACTCCAGGCAGGAATCAGGTTTATCGCATTGCTGTGCAACTCCTGCATATACTCGTGAAGGTTCGATGACTGTTGCGGTGAAAAAATCGGAGGGATACGCTCTTGTTCTGCGACCGGCAAGAAATCCCCCTTCACGGAAGTGACTGCGCTCGGCCTACCGATTCTTCTAGTGGACATAGGTAATCCCTCGCCGGGAGTAGACTGGAATCCATAGGTAGAATAGGCTTTCGCCCAGTGCGGGTCAGACCTCAGAAACTCAAGCGTCTGACTTGGTTTCTGATTAATATAGTGGATAGCAACGTATTCGCCATCCGATGTGTCCTCCACGTATGCATTCTAAACGGCACAAAACTCAGATTCCCCAATGGGTGTTCGAGGTCTCCGAACAGACCCTTCTTGAACTTTGCGCCGCTGGCATGGAGGCGAATGTACTCGGCGACGTTAAGGTAGACATTCCCCAACGCATTGACGAATGGTGCCGCGGAACATTCGAGCGCCTAGCGGACAGCAAGTTTGATACGACGGAAGCGCTGGCGGAGTCTATCGCCAAGTCACGATTTCCAGAGGTGGCCATTAAGCGCATGTCACCAGGACAGCACGCCTTCCTCGGGCTCTGTGCGCGTTTTCGTATGCCAATTGACTCACGTACAAATCACCCCCGATGGCTGAGCCGGAATTTGCCAAAAGGGAAAGGCTCGAGGTATCCTCGTCCTCAGTCAGGTATGGTGGAGTCGGTCAGACAAAAAGCAGCATTGTCGCCTTTGGCGGAGCTGACCGAGTTGCGAATGCCAACCGGCGCTCCGCGCGAGACCACCAAAGCTAGTAAGGAACGGCGCCGTCTGTGTCAATTATTTGCCGAGGGTGGACTATCAGTAGAGCAGTATGCTCAAAAACACTGCGATTCTCAAATGCATATCGTCTATAAGCTTCCAATTATTGGCGTCAAAACGGCGGCCGCCTTTCTGGGGCGTTCACGCCAAAGGCTCTACGAGTTTCATCATGGGGCTCATCAGTTGGGAACGAAAACTGACGGCCAGCTTATGTTCACCATCGACGAATTGGTGCACTTTAAGCTTCTGGAGCGTCCGACCGGCGTTCATTTAGAAGACGATTAGTATTGAATCTATAAAATTTTTGACCAAGGTATTGACGATTGTAACCCCCATGCTTTATAACGACTGTGGTACGGACAGCTGTCAATAACATGCTAGTGGCCCTACTTGCGGTCGGTAGGTCAGAAACTAGTCCTGCCTACAATTGGGACCACTTCCACGCGGCTACCTCCAGATGAATAAGGATCTTGCCTGCTATCACTCGAATTTCACATTGGTTGCAAATTGGACTATCTACGTCAGCACGATGAGCCGCACTTCCAATTTTGGAGTCACTCATGGCACTTACTTCGATCTACATTACCGGAGACCACAACGGCCGTGGTTTTGAGATACGGGTGAACGGTACGGTTCGATGGATTCCTCGTACTCTCTTTGAGTATTTGCTCGAACTCGCGACCCAGACGTGGGCCACCAAGTCCGGCTATCTGTTTACTCAG
>CXWJ01003752.1_pt1 | contig 18417 bp, 10 predicted proteins | sample 590841 | NCBI WGS metagenome assembly CXWJ01 (sample SAMEA3498367, study PRJEB10139) | wastewater metagenome | biome: wastewater treatment plant; material: activated sludge | place: Austria | collected 2015-01-21 | reverse complement strand
CACGGCTACCTGGCGGCCGAGCGACGGGTCATGGGCCAGATAGACGTCGGCCATGCCCCCGGAGCCGAGCGCGCGGATGACGGTATAGTGGCCGAAGGCCGTGGGGGTCATGCGTCTGCCTCCTGATCACGAACTGCGCCACGAGAGACAAACCGGGTTCGGGCGGCCGCCCCGGGATAACTCACGCTCGCCCGGAACCCAGCGCTAACGGGCCGGCCATCGCCAACCGGCCGGCCGCAGGCAAGGACACCCGGTCATTGTAGGATAGTAATCCCTGCCTCGGTCACTTGTCATGTGATGATTGTAATCGGTTACAGGTGCAATTACTCACCTTTTTGGGCGGCAAACTCTCTTGTTTCTATCATGGCAACAGCGCGGCCGTTATCATCTTCGCAATGAATTTATGGTAAAATATATTAGGGTGTGTTCCAGAGTGAGCAGCGACAGGTGACGGGGATGGCCGACATCAAATCCATCGGGCGCTACGAGGTACGGGGCATCATCGGCCGTGGCGGCATGGCTACGGTCTACCGCGCCGCCGACCCGGCCGGCGGGCCTGACGTCGCCATCAAGCTCATGGCGGGCGAGCTGGCCCTGCAAGAGCAGTCCCACGAGCGCTTCCGGCGCGAGGCCGAGGTCTTGCGCCAGTTGCAACACCCCGGCATCGTCGGCGTCCTGGGCAACGGCGAGCACGACGGCCGCCCCTATCTGATCATGCCCTATCTGAGCGGCGGCACGCTGGCCGACCGGCTGGAGCGCGGCCCCCTGCCCCCGGCCGACATCGCCGCCCTGCTGCCGCCGCTGGCCGCCGCGCTCGACCACGCCCACAGCCGCGGCGTCATCCACCGCGACGTGAAGCCGTCCAACGTCCTCTTCGACGCCGCCGGCCGCCCCCTGCTGACCGATTTCGGCATCGTCAAGCTGCTGGGCGGATTCCAGACCATCACCCAGTCGAGGATGATGCCGGGCACGCCCGCCTACATCAGTCCCGAACAGGTGCGCGGCGAGCGGCTCGACGGCCGCGCCGACGTCTACTCCCTGGGCGTCATGCTGTTCGAGATGTTGACCGGCCGGCTGCCCTTCACCGGCGACGACCCCGTGGCCCTGGCCTACCAGCACGTCCATGTGACCCCGCCCCCCTTGCGCCGGATCGACCCGGCCCTGGCCGCCGGCTGGCAGCCGGTCATCGACAAGGCCCTGGCCAAGAAACGGGAAGACCGCTACCCCACGGCCGCCCATCTGGCCGCGGCCGTCGTGGCCGTGGCCGCCCCGACCGCCTCACCCCGCCGCCCGGCCGCCGCGCTGCCGCTACTGGCCCTGCTGGTCGTGTTGCTCATCGGCGGCGCTTTCCTGCTCTGGTCGACCAATCGCCCGGCGGCCGGCGAGTCGCTGCCCACGCCGGCGGCCGAATTGGCGACGACTGCCCCGGTGGCCCAGCCGACCTCGACCCTGGCCGCGCCGGCCGCCGCGCCCACCGGCAACGGTACGCTGGTGGCCGTGGTCGCCCCGGTCACGGCATCGACCGCCGCGACCGACGCCCCGGCCGGGCCGCCCCGTGCGCGCCTGACGTTGGCCACCACTTTGCGCGCCGGGCCGGGCACGGTCTATGCCCCGGTGGCCCAACTGGCCGCCGGCGATGAGGCCACGGTGATCGGGCGGGACACGGTGTGGGCCTGGTATGCCCTGCGGCTGAATGACGGCCGCGAAGGGTGGGCGCCGCGCATCACGCTGGAGCTACTCGACGACGCCACGGCCGAAATCGCCGTCGCCGCCACCATCCCCGCCCCGCCGGCCTCGGCCACCGCCCCGGTGCCCACCGCCCCGGTGCCCACCGCCCTCACCTTGCCGACGACCTCCTTCGCCACGGCCGTCGTCCCGCCGACCGCTCGCCCGACCACCCTGCCGCCGACGGCCGCGCCCCAACCGACCTCGCCGCCGCCGCCGACCAGCGTACCGCCGACCGAGCCGCCGCCAACCGAGCCGCCGCCAACCGAGCCTCCGCCGACGGTGGCCGTGCCGCCGACGGTCGCCGTACCACCGACCGTGGCCGTCCCCTGAGTAGGTTCTAGGTTCTAGGGGCTAGGTTCTAGGGAAGAGCGTTCCGCCAACTAGGTTCTAGGGGCTAGGTTTTAGGTTCCAGGGAAGAGCGTTCCGCCCCTAGCACCTAGCACCTAGCACCTAAAACCTAGCACCTAGCACCTAGCCCCTAGAACCTACTCCCATTCCGCCCGCAGCGTATACGGCGTGGCCGGCCCCGGCGTCGCGGCATAGATGACGACGTAATAGCGGCCCGGCGCGGCGTTGGCGGCGCTGACGCGGAAGCCGTCGGCGGCAATGTAATCCAGATCGATTGGGTTAGGGGTGACGGTCTGGTAATGCAGAGCCAACTGGACGCCGTTGCCGGCGTGGTTGTCCAGGGTGGCGGCCACGTCGGCCGTTAGGCCCACGTCGAAGTAGAAGATGTCGAAGGCGTCGGTGGGCAGGCCGGAATAGGTCTGGCGGTTGCAGAGCGGGCCGTTGGCTTGGGTCTGGGTGTTGTTTGGCTCCAGCTCGTTTGGCCCGGCGAGACAGGGGACCGGTTGGTGGACGATCATCGGCGCATAAACCCAATCGGTCGGCGGCGGGATTTCGGCGTAGGTCACCGACACCGCATGGGCGGCGGCGGGCATGATCAAGCTGTTGGTTGTGGCCGTGGCGGCGTCGTTGGCTGTGCCGCTCCAGCCGCTCACCCGCCAGCCGGCGGACGGCGCGGCGCTCAGGCTGATCGCTTGCCCAGCGGTGTAGCTGCCCGGGGCGCAGTCGGTCGAGTTGACCGGGTCGGCGGCCGGGTCGGCCCCCTGGCCGGTGTGGCTGCGGGACAGGGCATAGCAGACCGCTAGAAGCGGCTGGCTGCGGCGCAAGTAGATTTCCGCGTCACCGTCGTCCTTGTCCTCCCAGGACACGTAGACCCGGCCATCCGGCCCAAACGCCAACGCCGGATAGGCCGATTCGCCGGCCGTCTCGCTGACCCCGCCGCCCGTGGCCGAACCCGCGCCCACTTCGACCCAGGCCGCGCCATCCCAGCGCCGGACGAAGATGTCACCTGGGCGGCTGAGACTGTCGTACCAGGCCACGATCGGCTGGCCGTTGGGGGCGATGGCCAGCGCCGGCCGGTTGGCGTGGATACCGCCGATGCTGACCCCCTCGTTGGCGGCCGAGTCGCCCAATTCAGCCCACGTCGCGCCGTTCCAACGGCGCAGGTAGATTTCGGCATAGCCGTCGCTATCCTGCCAGGCGACGACCGGCGCGCCGTCGGGGCCGACGGCCAGCGCCGTATACCTTGACCAATGCGCGTTGTCGCTGATGCCGCCGCTGCTGGCCGAATTGGCCCCCAACTCGACCCAGGCCGAGCCATCCCAGCGTCGGACGAAGATCTCATAGTCGCCGTCGGTGTTATCGCTCCAGGCGACGACCGGCGCGCCGTCGGGCATGATCGCCAGCGCGGGATCAACCGAATAACCGGCGTTGTTGCTGATCCCGCCACCGGTGGCCGAGCCGCCCAACTCGATCCAATTCGTCCCGTCCCAGCGGCGGACGTAAATTTCCTGGTGAACGTCGCCGGAATCGGTGTCATGCCAGGCGACGATCGGCGCGCCGTCGGGCAAAATCGCCAGGGATGGGGACTCCGATCGGCCGCTGTTGGCGCTGACACCGCCGCCGGAAGCCGATCCGCCCAACTCGACCCAGGCCGCGCCATCCCAGCGCCGGACGTAGATCTGCTGGCCATCGACGTTGCTGATGTCCCAGGCCACGGCCACCTCGCCGTAGCCGGCGGCCAGGGATGGGTTCTCGGAATAGTTGGCATCGCTGATGCCGTCGCCGGAGTCCGAACCGGCGCCCATCTCGACCCAGGCCGAGCCGTTGTGGCGCAGGACGTAGACGGCGTCGGGGCCGCTGTTGTCGTCGACCCAGGCGATGACCGGCGCGCCGCCGGGGGTGAAGGCCAGCGACGGGGTGACCGATTCGCCCTCGTTGTCGCTGATCCCGCCGCCGGCGGCCGACCCCGCGCCCACCTCCTCCCAGCCGGCATCTGGCCGACCCAGACGTCGGGGCCGACGCAGACGTCGGGGCCGCCGGGCCGTCCGGAGCAGCCTGTCCGCCGGCCGCTCCCCCCACCCCCACCACCAGCCCACTCAGGAGAAAGATAAACAACGACAAGCGGATTATTTGTGTCATCGTCATCTCACACCTCAGCCTAGCGCGTGGCAAACGTCGCCCGCAGCGTATAGGGCCCGGCCGCGACGTCGGGCGTCGGGGCATGGACGACAACATAATACCGCCCGGTCGGCTCGTTGGCGCGGCTGATGCGAAAGCCGTCGGCCGGGTTCAGGTCGTAGGCGATGGGCGTAAAGCTGGCCGACAGCAGCCCTAACTGCCCCTTAGAGACGGTGAAGTCATTTAGCTCAATGGCGATCGGCCCGGCGGCGGGCATGTCAAAGTAATAGACGTCGTAATCGTCGCCCGGCCGGCCGTGGTAGGTTTGGCCGTTACAGAGCGGGCCGTTGGCTTCGGTCTGTATATTGTTTGGCTCCCGTTCGTCCGGCCAGGGGAAGCAGGTCGCCGGCACATGGATCGCCAGGGGGACAAAAGCGCGGGAGTCAGCTTCGGGCAGCGGCGTGACGGTTCTTGTTGGTGTGGGCGTGGGGGTGGCGGTCAACGTTGCCGTCGCGGTCGGCGTAGATGTGAAGGTTGGGGTATCGGGCAGGACTTGGGGCTGGAATTCGTAAGCGCCGATGTCGCATTCGTTGGCCGACGAAGCGCCGTCGCCGTTACGGTTGCGCGGCTGGCCGCGCTGGTCGACGCCCCCCACCGGGGCCGCGCTACATGCGCTGCTGGGGGCGCGGTCGATGGCCGGGCTGCCCGCCGGCAGGGCGTGGCTCCAGGTCGGCCCGCCGTGCGCGCCCAGCACGCCGAGAATTGACCCCAGGCTGCCGGACGGCACGATGTCGGAGAAGCCCGGCGACACGCCCCGGGTAGCCGCGTCGCCGAAATAGCCGAGCAGGTTGTGGCTATCGAGGGTCACGATCGGCTGGCAACCAGCATAGTTGATGAGAGGGTCTTGCTTGTCGATATTGTGGCCGGCGTTGCCCGATACGATCGAGCGGCGCACCATTGTCTTCTGCTCATCGTCGGCACTCGTGCACCCGGCGTCGATGCCGTCATTGGAATTGTCGGTTATCGTGCTATTGGTGATCGTGGCTTGATATAGATTGTTAATGCCTCCGCCGGCGCCTCTGCCCATGACGTTACCGCTGACCGTCGTGTTCGTCATCTCTAACACATAGCCGTTGTTGATCCCGCCGCCATAGGCGTACCCATCCGAATACGAACCGCTCCCGGCGGAATTGGCGGCGATGAGGCTGTTGGTGATGATCGCGTAATACGAGTTATCGATACCCCCGCCCCAGGCGGTATAACCCGTGGCCGCGTTATAGATCAGCTGCGTCCCATCGATTTCGAGATAACCCAGGTTGCGGATACCCCCGCCGGACGTATACTCGCCCGTGGCCCGGTTGCCCGATACGGTGCTGTTCAGAATAGTCAGGCTATTGACGGTCCAGATGCCACCACCCACACCGCCATAGGCGCCGGTGGCGGTGTTGTTCAGGAAATTGCTGGCGGTGATCACCAGCGTGTCCAGATTGGCAATTCCCCCGCCCATGCCCGAGTTGTCATAAGAGTAGGCTACGTTATCCCGGACTGTGGCGCCGGTCAGGGTAAGTGCGCCCATGTTGAGAATGCCGCCTCCCATCCCGGCGTAGTAATAGTAACTCCCACCAGAGTAATAGAGGCTATACAGGTGGGCATAGCCGCCCGAGAGAGTCACGTTTTTCAGGTCCAAATTCCCGGTGGGGCTGACGGCCATCAGGCGAAAATCGTCGGCCGAAAATGGCCGCTGGATGGTCGCCCCGTTGCCCTCGATTGTGACCGTGCTCTCGATCCAGGGCAGGCCAGTGGCGCCATATTTTTGGCTGGGATGTTCAACCCCCGTGACGGTGAATATGCCGCCGGCCGGCAGGATGATGCTATCGGCGCCGCCAGGGTTGCCGGCGGCGCAATCGGAAATGGGCCGGCCGTCATCGGTATCGTTGGCGGTAATGATGGCCTCGCCAAGCGAGCACTTGCCGTTGTTGGCGATGACGACCTCGCCATTGGCTACAGTGATCACATTGTCCGGGGCCGCCCACGCGCCGAAGCCGGCCAACGCCAGCAACAGCCCCGCGCCGGTCAGGGTAGTAACCAGCCGTCGCTGCCACGGCCGCCGCCAACCGCGCGTCCGTCGCGCCAGTCGCTCGATGAGGCGAGCATATCGGGGCCACACCTTGCTATCGCGTCGCATTAACAGGCTCGCTAGCCAGCTGTACCGCTTTTCGGATTCATTAGTATATTGGTTGGATTCGTCCATAATCACTTCTCACGCCGACAGTGGTTGACCCATCGTACTATCGCCAACGGTGCTCACTCCCTGTATGGGTTCTAAGATAGCCGGTTCCAGGTAAGGACTCTCCTCCCCGGCCCTTCAAATCTGGTCCCAGGAACTATTCCCACATCACCCGCAACCCATACGTCCCCGCCCCAACGTCCGGCGCGGGGGTGTGGATGGAGACGTAATAGCGCCCGGCATCCTCGTTGGCCCGATTGATGCGGAAGCCGTCGGCCGGGTTTTGGTCGGAGGCGATGACCGCGAAGTCCGTCGATAGCAATACCAACTGCCCCCCGGCGGCGGTGAAGTCGTTCAGCACAACGGCGATCGGCCCGGCGGCGGCCATGTCGAAGTAGAACACGTCGTAGTTGTCGTTCGGCAGGCCGTGATAGGTCTGCCCGTTGCACAGCGGGCCGTCGGCTTCTTGCTTGTTGTCGTTCGGCTCCTGCTCGTTTGGCCCGGGGAAGCAGGTCGCCGGCCGGTAGAGGACGGCCGGGGCGAAGAGATAATGGGTCATCACCGGGAGCTGTTCGTAGGTCACGCCGGCGGTGTGATCGGCGGCGGGCATAATCAGGCTGTTGGTCGCCGCCATGCTGCCGTCGTTGGCCGTGCCGCTCCAGTTTTTGACGCGCCAGCCGTTGGCCGGGCTGGCCGTCAGCGTGATCGCCTGCCCGGCGGTGTAGTGGCCCGTGGCGCAGCCGGTGGAGTTGGCCGGGTTGGCCGTGGGGTCGCTGCCCTGGCCGCTGTGGGCGCGGGTCAGGCTGTAGCAGGTCGTTGCCTGCACGGTCGTGCATTGCTCCGGCGACCATTCGCTATAGAGGGCGCGCCATTTGTCGGCCACCCGGTAGCACCAGGTTCCCGGCGCGCGGCCCGCTATGGCTTTGCTGGTTGTGGCCCCCGGCATGGGATCCATAGACCAGATCGATTGCCACTGGCCGGTGGCCGGGCGCTCTTGCAGCTCGAAGCGCGTGTGGCCGGGGGCGTTATTCCAGGTCACGAAAAACGCGCCGTCCCCATCCGGATTGTCGATGGGGTGGACGTCGGTCTCGGCCGGATCGAGCGTGAAGATGTACAGGCCATCGCCGCCGGCGGTGACGTAGATAGCCGCATCGGTGGTCGCGATCTCGCGGGAAACATGGCCATTTCCCGGCAGCGAAAAGCTATCGACCGCCTGGGGCGCGGCCGGATCCACTTTGGTGAACAGCGACACGCGGCCGTATTTTTCGGTGATGAGCAGCAAATTGTCGGCGGCGTGGAGACCGACGATAAAGCCGAAGCCCTCATCCACATCGACCTCCAGCGGAGTGGCCGGAGCCGACACGTCAACCGTGCGCAGCGCGTCCAGGTCGCCGACGTATAAATGGGGATAGACCAGTTCGATGCCGTAGGAAAGCGCCGCCGTCGGTAGGCCGCCGAGGCGGGTGATGGCCGGCTCCGGGCTATTGGGGAACGTGTCAAGGGCCACGATCTCCAGCCCGCCCTGGAAAACGGCTGACACCAGATAGCCAATATTATTGCGCGCCATTCCATCCCAGGCGTAATAGGAACCAAGATAGCCCCAATCCCACTGTAGATCGTGGGGATTCGATACGTCGATACGGTATAAATTGTTGTCGGTGCGTGACAGGTAGATGTACGGCCCGTCGGCAAACATCCCGGTGGCGACATCACTGGAACCAAATTCAAGGCGATCGGCCATGACCGGCGCATCGGGATCGCTCACGTCGACGGCAATGAAATAACTCCACGTGTGGACGTAGGCATAATCGCCCTGGACGATGACGTCCCACGCGCCGTCGCCGGCGTCGAACGTGCCCTGGGCCGACGGTACGGCCGGCACGGAGATGTCGTAAATCGCCAGCGTGTTGCTGCGCCCGGTGGTCACGTAGGCCATATCGCCCTGGATGGCGATGCCCGTCGCCTCGATGGGCACGTGACCCAGATAGACCAGTTCGGTCGTGGCGTTGATGCCCGGTTTGGCGACCGCGTCGCCCATTCCTACCAGCCCCACGAGCAAGGCCACCAGGGTTATTGACAAGAAGGCCACGGCTAACCCATTGCGTGGATCTTTCATAGGCTAATCTCCTACCAACCCGTCCGACAACCTACGGCGCACTGAACGTCACCCGCAACCCATACGTCCCCGCCCCAACGTCCGGCGCGGGGGTATGGACGACGATGTAATACCGCCCGGCCGGCTCGCTGGCCCGGCTGATGCGGAAGCCGTCGGCCGGTGTCAAGTCGTAGGCGATGGGCACGAAGTCGGCCGACAACAGCCCCAACTGCCCGCCGCCGGCGGCGAAGTCGTTGAGTTCAATGGCGATCGGCCCGGCACCCGGCGTGTCGAAGGTGAACACGTCGTAGTTATCGTCCGGCCGGCCGCGATAGGACTGGCCGTTGCACAGCGGGCCGTTGGCTTGCTCCTGGTCGTCGTTGTCTTCCTGCTCCTCGGGGCCGGCGAAGCAGATGTAGGGTTGATTCAGAACGGTCGGGGCAAATAACGTATGGGTTGCGCCGGGAATTTCGTAGGTCACGCGCACGGTGTGATAGTGGGCGGGCATGGTCAGGCTGTTGGTGGACGCCGTACTGCTGTCGTCATTCGTGCCGCTCCAGCGGATAATGCCTCCCCAGCCGCCGCCGGGGGCGGCCGCCAGAGAGATCGCCTGCCCGGCGGAATAGTAGCCGGTTCCGCAGCCGGGTGAATTGGCGGGGACGGCGCTGGGATCCTCCCCCTGACCGTCGTGTTCAAGGTTTAGATAATAGCAAATGGCCGCGATAGGCGCGCTGCGGCGGACGTAGATTTCGACTTCGCCGCTACTACTATCATCCCAGGCAACGTAAGCCCAACTGCCCGCCATCGCCAGGGATGGGGTGTTTGAATTCCCGGTGTTGTCGCTGATGCCGCCGCCGCCGGCCGAGCCGGCGGAATGTTCTAGCCATGCCGAACCGTTCCAGCGGCGGGCGTAAATCTCCCAATCGCCACTGCTATTATTGGCCCAGGCCNNCTCGCCGGACGCCGACCCCGCCAACTCCACCCACTCCGACCCGTTCCAGCGCCGCAGGTAAATCCGCGGCGTGCCGGCGTCTTGATACTGCCAGGCGACAACAGGATTGCCATCCGGCCCGACAGCCAGGGAACTCATCCAGGAACTGCCGACAACGCTGATACCGCCGGCCGAGGCCGAGCCGCCCATCTCCACCCAGGCCGCGCCGTTCCAGCGCAAGGCGTAGACCTGCCCATCACCGTCCCAGGCTACGATCGGGCTGCCGCCGGGCGTCATCACGAGCGAAGGGTTGTTGGCCCAACTGCTATTGCTATCGCTGATGCCGCCGCCGGCGGCCGAACCTGTCCCCATCTCCACCCAGCTCGAGCCGTCCCAGCGCCGCACGTAGATCTCCATCACGTCCTCGCTGATCGTTTCCGACCAGGCCACGATGGGCTTACCGTCGGCGGCAACCGCGATGGCCGGGTTCCCTGAAAGGCCACTGGTGTTGCTAATACCGCCGCCGGATGCCGAACCGCCCAGTTCCATCCAGACCGCGCCGTTCCATTGCCGGACAAAAATCTCGGAATTATCCAGGCCATTGGTCTCATCTTGCCAGGCGACGATCGGCGAACCATCGGGGGCGAAGGCGATAGCGGGCAGATTTGAGGGAGTGCTGTTGTTACTGATGCCACCACCGGAGGCCGACCCGGCCCCCACCTCGACCCAGGCCGCGCCGTCCCAGCGCCGGACGAAGATTTCCATCGCCCCGTTGCTCCAGTGATACCAGGCCACGTAAGGCGTTGCGTCGGGCGCGATAGCCAACGCGTTCCAACTGGACCAGCCGGTGGCGCTGGTGTTGCTGATTCCCCCACCCGACGCCGACCCCACCCCCATCTCTTCCCAGCCGGCATTAGCCTGGGGAGCCGCCGGCTCGTCCGGCAGCGCTGCCGCGCCCGCCAACCCGCTCGCCCCCCACAACAACCCGACCAGCACCCCCAGCAGGGCCGCCGGCCGGGTCTTCTTTCCCATTCCCATCGCGCCCACCTCCACAAGTTTCTATGGGCCAATGACCATTGACCACTGAAGAACGATAGCGATCACGATAGCAACCACGATAGCGACCCACTGCGCACTGCCCACTGCCCACTGCCCACTAATCCTACTCCACCATCGCCCGCATCGTATACTGCTCCGCCTCGTTCACGTTGGGTTCCGGGACGAAGAGCGACACATAATAACGGCCGCGCGTCACGGCGTGGCTCACCTGAAAACCGTCGGCCGAATTGTTATCGTGGGCCAGCATATCCGTGGCGCTATTGTGCAGCCGCAACAGCCCGTTCTGCCCCCGATGGTTGGTGACGTGCACGGTCAGGTTGCCGGTTCCTTCGACGTTGAAGACGAACACGTCCCACTGGTCGGTCGGCCGGCCCAGGAAGTCAATACCGAGGCAGAAAGGCCCATTGGCGTCCGCCTCGCCAAAGCGGTTGTTGGGTTCCTTCTCGTTTGGCCCGCTATAGCACGTCGGCCCCGTATCGATCCTGGTCCATATCGACGCCATATAGACGTGTTCGTCCAGAATGGGCACAAATCGATAGCTCACCTTCACCTCGTGGGCCGCGGCGGGCATGATCGCCACGTTGCTGGTGGCCGTGCTGCCGTTGTCGATGGTTCCCGACCAGCCGCTGACTTCCCAGCCCGCGGCCGGGTCGGCCGACAGAGCCACGACAGCCCCCTCGTGATAGGTGTTGGGGTCGCAGCCATCCGACTGGGCCGGCGTGGCCGTCGGGTTGCTGCCCTGCCCCTCGTGCGCCAGGCTCAGCGCGTAGCAGGGCGCGGGGGCATAGGTGACGCTGACCGTGTAGTTGCCGGCGGGCATGATGGCCGTGTTGGTGGTGGCCGTGCTACTGTTGTTGATCGTATTGTTCCAGCCGACCACCCGCCATTCCAGGGCCGGGTCGGCCGTCAGGGTGATGACCTCACCCTCCTTATATTGTCCGATGGTAAGACACCCCCCCGAACTAGGCGGCGAGGCGATGGGGTCGCCCCCCTGGCCGGTGTGGCTGCGCGTCAGCGTGTAGCAGGGCGCGTCAATGACGTAACTGACGATGACCGTGTGGTGGCCGGCGGGCATGGTGACCGTGTTCACCAGCGAGGTCCCGCCGTTGTTCGCGCCGCTCCAGCCACTGACGATCCAGCCGTCGTCCGGGTCGGCCGTCAGCGTGATGGCCGTGCCGGCGGTGTATTGGCCGGCCGGGCAGCCGGTCGAATTGCCCGGCGCGGCCGTGGGGTCGCTGCCCTGGCCGGTATGCTGGCGCAGCAATGTGTAGCAGGTCAACCCATAGTGGACGATGACCGTGTGGTTACCGGCCGGCATGACGACCGAGTTGGTCGTGCTGGTGCTACTGTTGTTGGCCGTGTTGCTCCAGCCGATGACCACCCAGCCGTCGGCGGGGTCGGCCAACAGCGTGATGGCCGTGCCGGCGCTGTATCGGCCGGCCGAGCAGCCGGTGGAGTTGGGCGGATTGGCCGTAGGGTTACTGCCCTGGCCGGTGTGCTGGGCATCCAGCGTGTAGCAGATCAACCCATAATGGACGATGACCGTCTGGTTGTTGGCCTGCATGACGACCGTATTGGTCGTGCTCGTGCTGTTGTTGTTGGTCGTGCCGCTCCAGCCGGTCACCGCCCAGCCGGCCGCGGGCACGGCCGACACGCTGATCGTGGCGTTGGCCGTGTACTGGCCGTTGGGGCAGCCGGTTGAGTTGGGCGGGTTGGCCGTCGGGTTGCTGCCCTGGCCGGTGTGTTGCAGGCTCAGCGTGTAGCAGGTCGAGCCAGTGAAGATGTAATTGACCGTCACCGTGTGGTCGTTGGCCGGCATGTTGACCGTGTTGACCGTGGACGTGCTACTATTGTTGGTCGTGCCGCTCCAACTGCCCACGCTCCAGTCCGGGTCCGAGTCGGCCTCGACGGAGATCGACGCCCCGGCCACGTACTGGTTGGCCGGGCAGCCGGTCGAGTTCTGCGGCGTGGCCTGCGGGTTGCTGCCGTTGCCGGTGTGCTGGCGGCTCAGCGTGTAGCAGGTCGGGCCGCCGCCGCCGCCGAAATCGAGGGCCACGGCGCGCGGGTCGCTCATGGTGACCCCGCCCGACTTGAGGGTGATGACGTTGCCGCCGCCGATCTTATCGAAGCGTTTGAGCGTCTTGGCCCCGGCGTCGATGACGTAGATATGGTTCGCGTCGAGGTCGACGGCCAGGCCGCGCGGGTTGTCGAATTCCGGGCCGACATGGGTCACGTTGGTCCCCGATAGCGAGGCGCGCAACACCTTGCCGCCATAACCCGGCGTGCCGTTGGGGCTGTCGATGAAGTACATCTGCCCCGCGGCCTGATCGAGGGCGATCTCCAGCGGCCCGCCCAGCCCGGACGAGATGAGCGTTACCACGCCCGTGCCGTCCAGATTGGCCCGTTTCACGACCTGCCCCTGGAACTCCGTCCAGTAGATCCGGTTGTTAGGCAGGTCGAGGGCGATGCCCACCGGATCGCCTACCCCGTCGGCGGCGTCGAGCACCGTTTGCGGGTTGCAGCCGCTCAGCGGCGAGCGGCGGATGCGATGCTGGATCGGCTCCGACCAGTAGACCCAGCGCGAATCCAGATCGAGCTTCATATCGTCGGGGCCGATCAGGCCGCTGCAGAAAGTGATCACGTTGCTGCCGTCGAGACTGGCCCGTTGCAGCTTGTCGGCGGCGCGGTCGACCCAGTACATCTGGTCGTTGGCCTCATCCAGCGCGATACCGCGCGGGTTTTCCAGGCCGCTCACCACCGGCGCGGTCGTGCCCGAGCCGTCGGGGTTCGAGCGCCAGATCTCGCCGTTGCCGGAGCCGGTCGATTGGTCGGTCCAATAGATAAAGCTCACCGCCGCCGGCTCCTGAGGCGCATCGAGCGCAACCGCGCCGGGCCGGGCGGCCATAACCGCGGCCAGCAACAGCACAACCGGCCCAAGCAAACGAACAAGTGGCGACATACGGGTATTCATCTTCAACTTTCTCCCTGGCGGCCGGCCCAGGCTGACGACCGGCGCCACGCCCAGGCATAAGCCTGTCCGTTTCTCTGTTTGCTCCATACGGTCATCCCCCGCGCGGGCCTATCCGCCCATCACTTCGGCACGGTCGGAAAAGGTGTCTCCGTCGGCGGGACGGTCGGGTTCGGATCAGGCGGTTGCGGCGTGTTGGTCGCCCCGCCGCTGGATCCGCCGCCCCCGCCGCCGCCCCCGCCGGCTGGCGGCGACGTCGGCGCGCTCGTCGGCGGCGGCAGCGGGGTGGGCGTGGCCGTGGGCGACGGCGGGATGGTGGCCGCCGGGGGCACGCCGGTCAGCGCCCCGGACAGGAAGTCCACGTACCCAACCGACACCCACACCGCCCCGCCCCGTTCCGGCTGCACCACCAGCCAGTCGCCGCCGTCATCCTGGCCCAACACGGTCACGACCTGGTCGCGGCTGAGGGAGCCTTGCTGGGCGTAGTTCAGGCCCGGCCCGCCGCGGGTGAAGACGTTGCTGGTGACGCGGGCGGTGATGGCCCCGGGCGCGGCCGGTTCCGGGGTGGACGACGCAGCGGTGGTCGGGGCCGTCGTGGGCGATTCAGCCGTGGTTGGCGACGCAGCCGTGGCCGGGTCGCCATCAGGCGCGGCCGTCGCCGGCGCAACCGTGGCCGCCGGGGTCGAAGTAGGAATGTCCACGGTCGACGCATCCGCCGGCGCGGTTTCCGTCAACCCAATTTCGGCGGCGGCGATGGATTGGGCCGTCCCGGTCGGCGTGGCGGGGGGCGGCGGGGTCGGCCGCAGCAGCCACCAGGCCATCAGCACGACGACGCCCAGCACCAGTAACCCCAGCGGCAGCCCCCAGGCGGGACGGCGTTTACCGGGCACGGTGGCCGGCCGCACCCGCCCGGCGCGCTCCACAAATAGCTCGCCCGATTGGCGCGGCCGCCACTGCCACTCGCCCGAGGCGGTCAGCGTGCCCGCCTGCCCCTCTTCGCCCAGCGTCCGGTCGAGGGCCGCGGCCAGTTCGGCCGCCGTCTGGTAGCGGCGGGCCGGGTCTTTCTCCAGACAGCGGGCCACGACCTGATTGATGGCCCGCGGCAGGCCGGGCCGCACGTCGCCCAGCGCCGGGGCGGGCACACTGGTATGGGCGTGGATGAGCGCCCAATGCGAATCGCCGGGAAACGGCCGCCGCCCGGCCAGCATCTCGAACAGCACCACCCCCAGCGAATAGACGTCGCTGCGGGCGTCCAGAGCCAGCCCCTTGGCCTGCTCCGGCGACATGTAGTGCGGCGTGCCGATGAAGGTGTCGGTGCGCGTCAGCCGTTGCGTGTCCTGCACAAAGGCGATGCCCAGATCGGTCAGCAGCGGCCGGCGCTGCTCGTCGAGCAGGATGTTGCTGGGCTTCAGGTCGCGGTGGATGATGCCGGCGGCGTGGGCGGCGCTGAGCGCGGCGGCCACCTGGCGGGCCAGGGCCAGGGCGAAGGCTGGGGTCATCACCTGCCCTTTCTGCTCCAGCTCATCCAGCAGCATTTCCAGCGTGCCGCCGCGCACGTATTGCATGGCGATGAACGGCCGGCCGTCGGGCGTGTCGCCGGTGTCGTAGACCTGGACGATGTTGTTGTGTTGCAGCCGGGCCATCGACAGCGCCTCGCGCCGGAAGCGCTCCACCAAAGCCCCATTATCGACCAGCGCCGGCAACAGCACCTTCAGCACGACCTCGCGCTGTAGGCGGACGTTCTCGGCCACGTAGACGTCGGCCATGCCGCCGCGCGCCAGATAGCGGCGAATGACGAAGTTGTTGATCTGTAGCCCGATCAGGTTATCTGGTTGGGCCATGTTGCCCTTGCCTCCTGTTGCGCTCGTCGTGGAAGATAAAGCGGTTGCGGCCCATATGGATCGTGTTGCCGTCGCCCAGATTCTGGCTGCGAATGATCTTGTGATTCACCCGTGTCGGATAGCGGGCGTTGGTCGACTGGTTGACGATTTTATGGCGTCCGTCCTGCCAATAGATGACGGTCTGCCGGCTGTCGGCCGTCCGGTCGGCCAGCCGCACCTGACACTCGGGGCTTGTGCCGAAGAGCACCTGGCGCTGGGGCAGCGGGAAATACCAGTCCGTGCCCCGCACCGCCAGATAACAGGCGGCCCGCGGTTGTCCGGGCGGTTGCCGGCTGCTACTCACCCAGCCTTTGGCGTTATCGAAGTCGATACGCAACTCCGCGCGGCCGAATCTGAGCACGCCGCTGCCTTTGTCCTTGGTCAGCAGCAACAGCGCCAGGATGACCCCGCTCACGAGGATGAAGAATAAGAAGATGGCGGTTGTATCGTTCATGCGAATTACGAATTAGGAATTACGAATGCTGACCACTGACCACTGACCACTGACCACTGACCACTGACCACTCATCCCGCCATATAGATCGCCAGCAAAATAAAGGCCACCAGGGCCATGATCACCAGCCAGAACGCCGGCCGGTCGGTGGCGCGGGGGGCGACGGCGTGGCCGGGGCGCGGCCCGACGGGTTGGCCCGCTTTTACAAATACCCGCCGCGGCAGCGCGTTCTGATAGGCGGCGGCCAACTGACCGGCCGAGGCATAGCGCCGGGCGGGGTCTTTGCTCAGGGCGCGCAGGATGACCGCCTCCACCGCCGGCGAGATGTTGCCGTTGATCCGCCGCGGCCGGGGCGGATCGGCGTGGACGATGGCATGGAGCACGCTCGCCTGCGACTGCCCGGCGAACGGCACGCGCCCGGTCAGCATCTCGAACAACACCACCCCCAGCGAGTAGACGTCGGACAGTTCATTGGTATAGAGCAAGCCGCGCACCTGCTCNNGCCGAACTGGGTCACCGTCTCCAGCCCGCGCACCTTGGCCAGCCCGAAATCGCCCAGGCAGACAAGGCGCTCGCCATCATAGAAGATGTTCGACGGCTTCACGTCGCGATGGACGACACCCAGCCGCCGGGCATAATCGAGGGCGCGGGCCGTGTGGCGCATCACCTGGGCCGCGGCGGCGTCATCGAGGATCGGTTGTTGCGCCAGCTTCTGGGCCAGCGTGCCGCCGCGCATCAGGCGCATCGCCAGATAGGCCCGCCCCCCGGCGATGCCCGCGGCATAGACCGGCACGATGTGGCGATAGGTCAGCCGGCGGGCGGCCTCCACCTCGCGCAAAAAGCGCTGCCGCCCCTCCTCGGTCTGGATCAACACCGGGGCGAGCAGCTTCAGGGCCACCAGTGGCCCCTGCTGGTACTGGGCGGCGTAAACCTGGCTGAAGCCGCCGCTGCCCAGCGGTTGGATGATGGTGTAAGGGCCGATTGTCACAGCCGCCATGATTCCCCCTCGTGTTCCTATTCGTCCAGTGTGGTCGCCACCAGATCGTCCAGATAGATCGTCCCCTGGCCCACGTAATCGTTGGCCGCGTCGTCGAGCACAAACGAGCTGAATTGGATTGGGTAATCGATCTGGCCGTTGTCGGGGCCATAGACGTGACCGCCCGGCCAGCCCTGCTCCGGGTCGATGCGCGCCGTCATCTGCTGCCAGCCGGTATGCTGGATGCGGCCGAATGGCGCCGACCACGCCTCCCCCTCGGCATCGATGATCCAGGCGTTGAGATAGTTGCCTGAATTGTCGCCGTAGACCCACAACGTCAGCGCATTCGGCTGTCCGGCCACGTCGCGCAGTTGGCTGAAGACGACGAAATCATTGTCCGGGCCGGCAAAGTTGTAGGCGTACTTGGCCGCGAAGCCGCTGCGCGATTGCTCGCTCGACTGGGTGAACTCGCCGTTTGCCTGATCGCCCCGCCGCCAATTGCCGAACGCCTCGAAGCCCAGCAGCGTCGTGGGGCCGGTCGGCGCGGCTGGGGCCGAGGTCGGCGGCGCGACAGGTGCCGCCGGTGTGGCCGACGCAACTCCGGCGGGCGCGGCCGTCGCCCCGGCGGTGGCCGTGGTCGCGCGGGCCGGCGGCAACGTAGCCGTCGGGGTAATTGTCGCCGTCGCATCGACCACGGCGGCGACGAAATTAACCGTGATCGTCTGCGGCTCGCCGCTCACGCCATCGACGTTGACGGCCGTGACGCTGAAGACCACCTCGCCCGCCTCTTGCGGCGCGTCCCAGTTGAGCGTGCGGGCGTAGAGCTTCTCGCCGTCGATGGGATAGACGGCGAAATTCCGGCCATCAATCGCCAGCTTCAGGCTCGCCAGCCCGATCGCGTCGCCGGCGGCCAGCACGATCTCCACCGGCCGCCCCGTGGGCAGCACCGCGCCGTCGAACGGGCTGACAAAATTGGCCGTGGGCAGATTGACCGGCGTGGCGGTCTTCGGCGCGGCCGTGGCCGCGGTCGTCGATGTCGGCCCCGCCATCCCCACCCCGGTCATACCGTCCGTCGCCGTGGCCGGTGATTGGGTGGCGACCGCGGCAATGGCGGTCGGCGTTGGCCCGACCGCCGTTCCGCCGCTCAATCGCGGCCACAGAAAAACCGCCCCAACAGCCAAAAACCCCATCAGCAGCAGCGCCGCAATCCAGCCCACCGGCGAGCGCCGCTTCTGGGCCGCGCCAACTGGCGTTACCCGCCCGGTGGAACTGAGCGCCCCGCCCGGCGTCAACGGCCCCAGCGGCGTGGCCGCGTCCCCCTCTTTCTTGCGCCGGGCGGCCACGGGCGCGGGCGGGCGGGCGTCGGCCGGCAAAAAGGCGTCGAGGGCCGTCGCCAGCGCCCCGGCGGTGGGGTAGCGGGCCGCCGGGGCGCGTTGCAGGCAGGTATCAACCACCGCCGCCAATCGCGGGTCCAGGTCGCGCCGCTGGCTCAGCACCGGCGGCGCGTCGGCCTGCTGTTTTTGCAGCAGCAAGGCCCAGCCGTTATCCCCCTCGAACGGCAGCCGGCCGCTGAGCAGTTCGTAGAGCATCACGCCGATGGCGTAGACGTCGGCCCGGCCGTCGGCCGCGCCGT
>CXWJ01023021.1_pt1 | contig 18435 bp, 15 predicted proteins | sample 590841 | NCBI WGS metagenome assembly CXWJ01 (sample SAMEA3498367, study PRJEB10139) | wastewater metagenome | biome: wastewater treatment plant; material: activated sludge | place: Austria | collected 2015-01-21 | reverse complement strand
ACTGGCGTGCCTTGCCGGCGACGAGGTCGCGGCTCCAGATCTCCACCAGCAGTTCTTCGCAGCCGTCCGAGCAACCGACACTGGCGTACACGAGCCAGCGGCCCTGGTGCACGAAGGGGTCGTGCTGCGCGCCGGGCTGCCGGGCTACGCGCACCGGTTCCTGCCCGCTGACGAAGCGCAGGATCTCGGTCTCCAGGCTCTTGCCGTCGGCCATTTCCACGACATAGATCTCACGGCCGTCAGCCGACATACAGGGCTGCGTGTAGCTGCGTTGCGGGTTGGCCCGAGTGAGTACAGCCTCCTGCCCGGTCGGCACATTCAGCAGCCGTACCGTGCCGTCCGCTGCCGCATAAACCAACTTGCTGCCATCGGGCGCCACGCAGGCCTGCCGTGGCTCTTGCTGGGTTGGCAGCCGCGCCGCCATGCCGCGCGCATCCACACGGTACAGGCCCCAGGCGTCGCTGGCATCCTGCGCCACGAAGCTCATGCCCTGCGGCAAGCCCGTCGCCGGCTGCGCCAGGGCTGGCGCCAGAATCGCGCTGATCATGCCCAGGCACAACAGCCCCGAACACCAGCGCTTGAACATCTGCCGCAGATCGATCATGACTTTCCTTCTCTGCAATAGCGTTCCACCTCGATCAGCGCGGCGTCCAGGCCACCGCGCATGGGCTGCCACGGGATGGCCTTGAGGACCCTCGCTTCGAAGGCTTCCACGGCTGGAAACTCCGGCTTGCGCCAAGCCGCCAGTTCCACCACGCGCACGGCGTCGCGCAGCCGCGGCACGCAGGGGTGGCTGACCTTGTTCTGACGCACCGCTTCTTCGAACGCGGTGCGCTGCCCCGTGCGGCGATAGGGTGAATCCGGCGTGTCGATGGCCTGCTCGGGTGGGATCGGGGCGCCGCGCGCGATCGATTCGAAGGCCGGTGGCGGTGATTTCGCCTGGGTCAGCGCCCAGGCAACCAGCACCGAATCCAACTGCCAAGGGTGCCAGGTCTGCATCGCAGCATCGGCCGCTGCGGTCAGTGCCGGCGTTGCGGCCAGGCTCAATGCGGCAAACCGACGAAGCGTGCGATCCATGGCGTGGCGGGAGAGGCTTTCAGGTCGGCCCAGCTTCCGGCCTGTGTCAGGGTGCCGTCTTCCAGCGCCCAGAACTGCTCGTCGTCGTCGGGGGCTCGAACCTGATGACTGACCTGGATCAGGCCCATGCCTCGGCGCTGCGCCAGGTTCAGGAAGGCTTGCGCCAGATCGCCGGCCATGACCGGATCCAGGTGCGAGAACGGCTCGTCCAGCACCGCCCAAGCGGGCCGCAGGGCGATCACGCGGGCGAAGGCCAGCCGCTGTCTTTCACCACCCGAGAGTTGCCCCGGCAAGGCCTGCTTGCGGTGCACCAAGCCCACCTGGGACAACAACTGCTCGTCGTCGTCGTTGGGCTGCACGCTGCCACCGCGGCTGCGCGCAAAGGCCAGATGACCCAGCGCGGTGAGGTGCGGCCACAAGCCCAGTTCCTGCGGCAACCAACCGAAGGGGCGCCGGTGCGGTGGGGCGGACGAGATGTCCTGCGCCTGCCAGCGCAGGCCGCGCACCTGCGCCAGCGGTTCAAGCCCCACCATTGCGCGCAGCAGCGTCGACTTGCCGCAGCCCGAGGGGCCGATGATCGTCAAGCGCCCACCCGCCGGCAGTGAAACGCCGCTCACCCGGACGCCGAAACCGGGCCGCTGGACACGAATCTCGTCAATCTCCAGCACGGCGCCTCCCCAGCATCCACAACGCCGCGGCCACGCCCAGCGCCACCGCCAGCCCTTGCACCAAGGCCAACATCATCACGCCGCGCTGATCGCCGTAGTGCAGCAGGTTGTACAGCCGCAGTATCACGGTTTCCATGCCCGGCGGCACCGTCAGCACGGTGGCCGTGAGCTCGGCCAGGGACAGGCCGATGCACAGCATGAACGCGGCCACCAGCCCCGGCCGCGCTGCCGGCAGGTGCACATGTCGAACGGCCGCCCAGCGGCGCGCAGCGAGCATCTGCAACTGTTCACCCGGCCCGCGCGGCTGTGCGTCGCGCATGGCCAACAGTACCCAGGCAGCGAACGGCAACACGCGCAACGCATGCGCCAGCACCAGCGGCGCGGCTGCGCCGGCCCAGTCGGGAGCACCCCAGCCGGCGAGCGCGATGCCGGTGAGTGCGGAGGGCCACAACATCATCATCCAAAGCAAGGCATTGAGTGCCGGCACGGCCCAGCCTCCGGCACGGACGGCCCAACTGGCCAGCGCCCAGCCCCACAGACATGCCAGCCCGGCCGAAACGCTGGCCACCCACAGGCTGCTGAACAGCGCGGCACCGGCATGCGCCGGCCAGCGCCCTGTGGCCTGCACGCTGCCCCATGCCAGCAGCAGCAGCGGCCATGCTGCCAGCGCAAGCGCCAGGCGGGGCAGCAGCGCCCGCAGCAGCACGGGCGCGTGCGTCCAATGACCGATCCACCCCAACGACACCNNCACCCCAACGACACCGCGCCCGCCGCCGTGGCCCGCAGGCGCGGCAGGCGAGCGAGCAGGGCCGCGCACGCCAGGGCGGTTGCCATCAAGGGCCAGCCCTGCGCCGCAGCCACGCCGGCCGAGGGTTCCAGCGCGACCTGGCTCAGGAACTCTTCGGCATAGACGTGCACGCCCAGCAATGGCGGTAGCTCCGCTTCGCAGAACACCAGCGCGCCCACGGCCGCCACCGACATGCCCGCCAGGCGCAGCAGGCGCCGCCGCGCCACCGCCCACAGCGCAGCGCCGCCGCCGGTGCACAACGCAGTTTCCAGTTCGGCAGGTTCCAGCGCCGCCAGGCCGGTGGCCAGCAATGCGACCGAGAGCGGGGCGTAACGCAGCGCCAGCGTCAGCACCGCCAAAGCCCAGCCGGCGGCGCCGCCGCTGACCACCGGGAACACCGCCCGCCAGGCCAGCAGGTGCACGACCGTGCCAAAGCAGAACGATGCCGCCAGCAAGGCGGCAAGGGACAGGCGCCAGGCCCGCGACTGCGGCAGCAGCAGCGCCCAGCCGCACAGCGCGCCGATGGCGGTGGACAACAGCGCGGACGCCGCGGACAGCAGCAGGCCCTGCCCGAGCAGACCCTGGACACGGCCGCTCGGCCACAACGTTCCACCGCCGGCCAACACCTGCCCATGCAGCAGGGTCTGGACGGCACCGCCGACACCGTGCAGCGCCGGCAGAAGCAAAGGGGCCGCCAGCAGCGCGAAGGTGGACAGTGCCCAGCAAAGACCTCGCGCCCTGGACGCCTCCATCGGGCGCCTAGAGCAGATGCTTGCGGATCAGTTCGACCGACGGTTCGAGGCTGGCGTCGATCCTGGCCGGGTCCATGAACCACAGCTTCGGGCGCTGGGTGCCGATCTCCTTGGCTACTGGCCCGTTCGGGCGCACCGAGAGTTGCACAGCGCCGAGTTCGATCAGGCGCGCTTCAGTCTTCTCGCTGACCAGGTATTCGAGGAGCTTCTGCGCGCCTTCCGGGTTCGGGCCACCCTTGATGCGAGCCACCGTCATGTAGATGCCGAAGGCGCCATCGCCATCCTGGTCCGGGAACACCATCGCCAGCGGTTGCCCCCGCTTGATGGCGCCGATGGCGTCGTCGGTGTCGGTCAGGCCCACGGCCGCGCGACCCGCGGCGACGGCGTCGCGCACGTCGCCGTTGCCGGGCAGGATGGACACCTCGTTCTTTTTCAGCGCCTGCAGGAATTCGGTGAACTTGGCGGTGCCCCACTTGGCATGCAAGGCGGCGAAATGGGTGGATGTTGTGCCGAAGAGCGGGCGGGCGATCGCGCCCTTGCCCTTGAAGCGTGGGTCGGCGAGGTCTTCCAGGCGCGTTGGGCGATCGGATTCCTTGAGGGATGCCGTGTGCACGGCAATGACACGGCCGCGGATACCAACGCCGACGCTGCGTGGGGTGATGACGCTCCCGGGGACGCCGAAGGACTTGTCGACGGCGCTGAGAGCCAACACGCCTTGGTTATCGAGCCGATGGGTGCGCAGGAACTCTGAGTTCCAGAAGAGGTCGGCTTTTGGTTTGGACTTCTCCGCGATGAGGCGGCGTTCGAGGCCAACGGTCTTGGAAGCCTCGGCGTCGAATACTGCGACGGGCTTCAGGCCAGTAGCGGACTCTGCTTCGCGGAGAACGACTTCCGCGTATTCCTGATCGGCTGATGTGTAAACGATGCTCTGCCCGAGCGCAGGAAGACTGAACGATGCAGTCATGAGAGCAAACACGCAAGTAAATTGACAACGATTGCGAGTAGCTGGTTTCATGACGAAATATAAAGTATGCCTGTGAAGCGAGATCGGCAATCTGCCGAATCAATCCCATAGATCCGTAGCGCATTCTCTCATCGTTTGCCCGATACCCTGTTTAGTGCGCGCAAATAGTCAAAAGCCATCGTGCGCACCTCGATCGGCAGGTCATCAATATCTTGCTCTAGAGGCGTCCTGGACTTTCTCCAAACTACCGCAAGTGACTCTGCGCAGGTTTGCAGCAGCGAGCGATCCAACCTGCCAGATCTTATGGCTGTCAGAAGAGCCTTTTCCGATAACTCAGGGTTGTCGCTCTGCGCTATCGACATAGCCGCATCATCTCTCCAGGCATCATTCCTAGAGTAAAGTAGAGTCGATAACAGCGCTTCAACGGATTCCATATCGATATATGACAAGTGCTTTCACACTGTCTATTTGCATCCACATACCGCTGAGCCGACAGCACCTCCAGCAGCACCCCCACCTACGGCGCCACCGAGAGATGGATTTCCTATAGGTACATGGCTCAGCGCTGCCGAAGTCCCAACCTCACCTGTAAACGGATTCTGGTACGTTCCGGCATCAATTCTATATTCGACCCTCGGACCTTTACTGAGGGAGCCTGTTGCATTCTGAGATCCTGAGAGCTTAATCTTCAAGCGCTCAAGCGGATTGCTTGGATTGATGTAGTCCTCAATATGAGGAGTGATTTTATTTGGTATAAGGCCACGCTCGTGCGCCAAGTTCCTCAGCTTGCTCAGTTCGCGAATCTTTTCTAGCTTCGATAGCAAGCCAGCGCCAGCTGCGCCAAGACCCGCATCAATCAATGCATCAGTGGCGCTATAACAACTTCCGGTTAGCCAAGCAATTGCATAGCCTGTCGCGACTCCCGTTCCAGCCCCAATGATAAGATTAAGAAATTCGCCTCGAGGATCATTCGCTGATAACGGATCACTCTGTACATAGTTGTACAGGTTTTCTCCACCGCTCAAACCGATTGGATCAGAGGAGATAAATCGCTGCTGCGCAGTGCTGTAATAGCGAGCGCGATAGTAGTACAAGCTTTCAGTATCCTTCTCGCGCCCCGTGTACCTGAAGGGTATTGAGTCCGCGCTACTTGGCGGCACGGTCTCGCCATAGGGGCCGTACCGATAGCTATTAATGAGCGCTGCGCCTTCGGTCACGCCCATGACGCTGCCCAAGTGATTGCTGTACAGCGTCTTGGTGCTGGCGCCCGTGATTGATGCCAGTGGCTCATCAATGGCGCCGCCGAATACGTTCGCGGCAACGACACCGCCGCCGGCGTCGAGCATGCCCACGGCGTCATCGCCGTCGTAGACGAATTTCTGAACCACGCCGTTATCCGTCTTGCTAGCTCGACGTCCGAGCGGGTCATACGTGTACTGCAGGGTTCGTATCGGCACTACTGCAACTGCATCGGCGAAGAAGTCGATTCGGAGCAGCTGGTTCTTTGCATTCCAGCTATACGCGGTTCTGGCTCCAGTCGTGCGGTCCAGCTCCAGCGTGAGGTTGCCCCGCTGGTCGTAGCTGTAGTTCTTGTTGCTGTCGACGGTAAGCCGGTGGTTCAGGTCGTGAGCGCGACCGCCGTCCAGGATGTTGCCAACAGCATCGAGCGTGTAGGTGTAGGTGCTGGCCGCCTGCGAGGCCCGCGTCAGCCTGCCCAGCGCGTCGTAGCTGTAGTTCCAGTCCGGCCCGTCGCCGGTAATCTTGGTGATGCGCCCGGCCGCGTCAAAGGTGTGCGCATAAGGCGCATTGAAGACCCCGGCATGCGTCAGGTTGGTCAGCTGCCCGGCCGCGTCGAACGCGTAGCTGGCCGTCGACCCATTCGGGTAGTTCAGCTGGGTGCGGCGCCCCAGCGCATCGAAGGCGAAGTCGAAGTTGCCCGCCGGCGCGGCGATGCGCGTGACCAACCCGCGCACGTCGCGCGAGTAGGTCTGGCTCTGCCCCATGTAGTCCAGCCGGATGCGCTCGCCCTCGGCATTGCGCACGATGGTGTTGGTCCTGCCGCCGCTGGTTTCGGTGACGATCCGGCCGGCGTTGTCGTAGGTGTAGCTCACCGTGCCGCCGGGGCCGGTGGCGCTGGTCAGCTGGTCGACGGTGTTGTAGCTGTAGAGGGTCACCTCGCTGCCCGCGGTCTCGTTGATGACCCGCTTGTTGTTGTCGTACTGGTAGGTGATGGTCGTGCTGTCCGGCCAGGTGATCTGGCTGAGCAGGTTGTCGGCACGGTAAGCGTAGAAGGTGCGCCGGCCGTCGGGCGACACCTCGGCGCTGCGACGACCGAAGGTGTCGTATTGGNNCTATTGGTACTGCGTGACCGAGCCCTTGGCATCGGTCACGCTGAGCAATCGCCCGGCGGGGTCGTAGCCGAAGGCCGTGGTCTGGTTCAGTGGATCCACGACGGCCACGACGCGGTCGAGCACGTCGTAGGTGTAGCGGGTGGTCTCGCCGGCGGCGTTGGTGGCGCTGGCGACACGGCCCAGCGCGTCGTAGGTCATGGAGCTGGTGCGCCCCAGCGGGTCGGTCACCTGCGTGGGCAAGCCGGTGGCGGTGTAGGCAATCGAGGTCTGCTGCGCCTGCGCGTTGGCGATGGCGGTGACGTCGCCACGTGGGCCGTAGCTCATGCGCGTGATGGCACCCGCCGGGTCGGTGGTGGCGAGCAGGTTGCCGCGTGCGTCGTAGCTCATCGTCACCACGCGGCCGGTCGGCGAGGCCAAGCGCACCGGGCGTGGGTCGTTGCCGCTGTACTGAATCGTGCTGGTCTGGCCGAGCGGATTGGTGCCGGCCGTCATGCGGCCCAGGGTGTCGTAGCTGCTGGTCCAGGACCGGCTCAATGCATCCACGGTCTGGGTCAGCCGGCCATTGGCGTCATAGCTGTAGCTGGTGCGCCCGCCGATGCCATCCACCTTGCTGGTGACCAGGCCTAGGGCGCCGTAGGCGAAGCTGGTGCTGACGTTGAGCGCGTCACGTTGGGTGACCGTGCCCGCGAGCTTGGTGTTCGAGGTGGATCGGGTATAGGTGTAGCGGTTGGCGCCCTCGGTGTAGGAGGCGACCCGGTTCCCGCTGTAGGTGAAGCTCACCTGCACCACGCCGCTGGCATCGGTGGCCGACAACAGCTGCCAGTAGGTGTTGGCATCCCCCGACGGGCGGAAGGGCTGCCATGTGTAGCGCATTACGCCACCCGCGGGGTCGGTCACCGAGCTCAGGTTGGCACTGTCGTCGTAGGCGTAGCGCCAGATTCGCCCGGCGTGGTCCGTGACCGTGCTCACCAGGCTGGCGCCGTTGTAGGTGATGCTCAGCGAGCGGCCGTTGCCGTCGTCGATGCGGATCGGGCGCAGCGAGCCGTCGTAACTGAAGCTGATGCGGTTGTTGTTGATGTCCCATCGCTCGAGCAGCCGCCCGTCCAGCGCAAAAACGTTGCGCTTCCCGTCCAACATGGTCATCGTGACCGTGGTGGCACCTTCGCTGATGGTCTCGAAGCGCGAGGGCGGCGCCAGGAAGGTACCGTTTGCCTGCTTGACGTAGACGAAGCGCTTGCCGTTGGCGTCCTTGAAGACACGCTGCTGCACGCCGCTGCTGTTGGCGGGGTACAGGGCGATGTCGAAATCCACGGTCCAGCCGTTGCCGAACAGGCCCACCACCGGATCGTTGGAGTTATACGCCCGGTACACGCCCATGTAGGGACGGCCGCGCAGGGCCACGTCGGTAGCCTGCCAGATCGCGTGACCGAGCGACGCATAGACCGGCGAGTTCAGCGCTCCGGGATTGCAGGGCTCGCAGGGCTCTCGGTCGTCCGGCCCGGGCGGCGGCGGATCATTGGATAGGGTGGTGTCGTGCCCCTGGTCCCAGGGGAAGTGGAAGGCAGCGGCCGGCACAGCCACGGCCAGCAGCGCCGTGGCGAGCAGGGCTCGCAGCATCTGGCCGGCCAGCTTCAGATCGAGGTTGAACATGTGCCGATCTCCTATGGACTGATGGCGCCGCTTCAGCGCTTGGCCGAAGGCGAGACGGCCGGCATCTGCGCCGCCAGTGCCGCCACGCGGCGCGCCTGCTCGTCCAGCCGCGCCTTGACCTGCGGGTTGGCGTTGAGCCAGGCCTGCAGCTCATCGGCGTTGCGGTGCGCGTAGGCACCCAGAGTGCCGGCGTTGTGCTTGCCGCAGGCGTACAACGCAAGCGTCACACGGTGGCGCGACATTTCACCGGCATTGCGTTTGTCTGCCTCCGTCGCGCCGGGTTTGCTGACTTGCGTGGCGCGCTCCTGCATCCCCTGGATGGTGGCCTCTCGAGCCGCGATCTGGCATTGGAAGTATTGGGCGGGCGTGATCACCTCTTCGATGGCAGGCCCGGCGCAGGTCAATGCTGGAACCAAGCTGGGCATCAGTGCCAGCAACCAGCGACTGGGGACGATCCTGTTCATGGGGCTTGTCCTCCCGCAGCGTCAGTAGAAGACCCGCTGGAGCACATAGCTCGACAGCGAGCGGAAGCCGTTGGCCTGAATGGCCGTGACCCCGAGGCGGTAGGTGCCGGGTGCGGCGTAGCGGCCGTCGCTGGTCTTGCCGTCCCACGACATGCTGTTGATGCCGGCCGGCAAGCTGGGGTACTGGATGCGGTTGACCACCGCGCCGGTGATGGCATCCTGGATGACAAGTTCGGTCGTGGCCGGCAGACTCAAGCTGAACTGCACGGCGCACACGTTGGGCGTGGCCGCCGGGGTCAGCCCGGTGGGGTCGAAGATCGGCGGCGACGACGTCATCGCGCTCAGCTGCACGCCGTTGCGGACGAAGACACCGTTGTTGGGCAGGGTGTAGCCGAAGATTCCGAAGAGGAAAGAGTCTCCGGGCGCGGGCTTGATGATCTGGCCCTCGGCGTTCTCGCCGTTCCAGGTGATGCGGTAGGTGCCACGCCCGAAGGCCTGCCGGGTATAGAAGGTGACGTAGCGTGTGTTGACGTTGAAGCTGCCCATGAAGGCCGTGACTTCCGACGCCCGGCTGAGCGTGAAGTCGATGGTCAGCGGGCGGTTGTTGTAGGGCTCGAAGGTGGACGGAATGCTGGTGCGCGGCGGGTTGTACTCCGCGCCGCCGGTGGTCGTGGAAAGGTCGTAGCGCTGCGTTACACCGTTGAGTTCGTAGAACAGTACGACCTTGTAGATCCCCTCGTCGACATACTGGCCGCTATCGTTCTTGCCGTCCCACGTGTCGGTGAAGGTGCCGGCAGCGCGGCTGGTCAGCGGCAACAAGCTGCGCACCCGGCTGCCGCTGCGCGTCTCTACCACCAGAGACACACTGGTTGGAGCCGACAGTGTGGTATTGATGGTGACGGTGTGCGCGAGTTGGGCATCCAGCGTGTCGGTGTTCAGCGCCAACGAGACGGTCGAAGTGACGATCAGCTGTTTGACGTCGTCGGCTTGGCGGCCGTCGGACATGGTGATGCGCACGCGCGGGTAGAAGGTGCCGGCGTTCGGATAGGTGAATGCAAAACTGCCGGTGGTGGTGCTTCCGTCGAAAGTGCCGTTGCCATCCGGGTCCCACTGATAGCTCTGCACCGCCATGCCCTGCGGGTCGGAAACCGTGGCGCTCAGGGACACAGCCAATGGCGCCGGCCCGCTGTTGCGCGACAGAGTTAGCGTGGCCTGCGGGCTGCCCACCGGGGCTGCGCGCACTTCCATCGCGGGAACCGAGACGACCACGCTGGCGCCCAGCCGGTCGGTGACGCGCACCTTGGGCAAGAAGGTCCCGACATTGGTGTAGGCGAAGGCGGTGTTGCCCGAGGTGCTGTTGATGGTGCGGTCGAAGGTGCCGTCGCCGTCGAAGTCCCATTCGAAGCTGGCCACGCCGTCGCTGTCGGTGGCCGAGGCCAGAAAGCTCACGGTCAGCGGCACCTGGCCGTTGGTCGGTGAGGCCGATGCGGTGACCGCTGGCAACGCGTTGCCGATCACGACGTTCTTCACTCGTGTGTCGGTGCGGCCTTGCGAGTCGGTGATCTTCAGCGACACGGCGTAGGTGCCAGGGGTGCTGTAGGTGCGGACCTGGTCGCGACCAACGGTGTCGCTCAGGTCGATGGTGCCGTTGCCGTCGAAGTCCCACTGGAAGAGGTTGATGGCGGCGTTGGTGATGGGCGTGGGCGTGAAACGGATGCTGATTGGCGCATTGCCGCCGGCCGGGCTGAAGCTGAAGTCGGACTGGATGGGCGAGGCGGGCGTGCCGCTGACGGTCCAAACGAGCTTGCTCAGATCGAAGGGCTGCGAGCGGTTGTGGCGGAAGGTGGCGGTGTCCACGCTGGTGGAAGTGCCGCCGGCGGCCACGTCACCGAAGCTGAGCGCGCCCTCGACAATGACCGTTGCTGGGTTGGTGCTGACTACCGTACCCACGACGTTTCGCAGCGCCGGCCCGGTGTTGGTAACCTGGGCCTTGTAGACGTATTCGAACTCGGTGACCGACACGCGCCTGCTGGAAACCAGCGTGTAGTTGCCCACGGTCAGATCTGCGGCCAGGGCCAGGGTGCTGGTCAGAGCCAGGACCCACGCCACGCAAAGCGCGCGAATGCTCATGTGCCTCTCCCCCTTGCACGCTCTGACGCAGCCGCCGTAGCTGCTGCGCTTAAACGCTGTTCAGGCCGCGTCAAACAGTACGCACTACACCCATCAATGAACCTGCATCACGCATGACGCCTTGACCGACGTCTTCGAGCCGTAACACCGCATAGCGCCAGCAGCACCAGGGCTGCACTGGAAGGCTCGGGTGCTCCGTTGGGTGGCGGTTCACCCTCCCCAGTGGTCACACCAGTCACAAGCACGTCCAGCGTGGCCGGGTCGTAGATCGTGAAGGCCTGACTACCCGGAGTGCCCGTGCCTAGCCAGTTGAATTCAACGGTGAAGCCGGTCTCTGTGTCACCAATGCCCAGACCAGCACCCACCGTCTTGTAGGCGTCGTACTGCGCGGGCACGCCAAGCGCGGGAATGGATGCCAACAGCTGTTCTGACCAATCGCCCAGACTTGTCGTGGTGATGACCAGCGAACTCTCGTCGTACAGCGCGGTATCGAAGTCCACCGAGAACCAACTCAATGGCGGTGCCAACGATACGTTGGTGAGCGTGTAGCGGTATTCATAGCGCCCCGGCGCGGCCAGGGCGGTCAGCTCATAGCCGATAGTGACGGGGCTTGCCGCGCTGAGCGTTGACGCCATCAAGGCGAGCAGCCCGACTAGGAAGCTGGCATAAGAACGCAGCCTTGAACGCAGCATCGCACCCTTCTTTCTTGCTCTTGATGGTCAATCCCATCATGTCAGAGGTGTTTACCAATTGCAACACCCCGATCCTTGAAGGAGCGATGTCGTCACAACCATGCTTCATCAAAGTTGATCAAACGACGAAGCTTCTGGCAGGACTGTCCGCAGGGCAACAGCCAGTCGAAAAAGCGCCTCGCGCGGCGAGGTGAAGACACCTGGACGCGACAAAGGACGGCGCGGCACTGCGCTGGGGATCTCACCCCCCTCGAATCAGGGGGTGCAGGTAGGCGGCCCTGGAAAGCCCCGTGCGGAGCGCCCCGCCAGCGACACCCTCTGCAATGGCAGAGGGGCAATGCCAATCGTCGCGCCAAACCGGACTCACCGCCCGTCACCGACGAGCCGGCGCCACGGCCGCTTCCGCCGGCTTGGCATTGGAATCGCCTGCTTCGGCAGGTGCTTGGCCGAAGTACTTGCCGTAGATCGCGTCGTAGCTGCCGTCGGCCTTGATATCGATCAGGCCCCTATTGAGCTTGCTCAATAGTTCGGAGTTGCCTTTCTTCAGCGCGATACCGTAATGCTGGGGCACCAACACCGGGTCGGACACGGTTCTGAACTTGGAGCCCGGGTTCTTGACGATATAGTGGCTGACCAAACCGTTTTCGGCCAACACAGCATCGACGCCTCCGGATTCGAGATCCTCCAGCGCCAACTGCGTCGACTCGAAGCGCTTGATCCCGGCGTTTGAACTGCCCTTCAGTTTCGTCGCCGCGTCGTCGCCGATCGTGCCGATCTGCACACCGACCTTGAGCCTACCGAGGTCCACAAAGCTGGCCACCCTGCTGGTTTCCCTAAGTACGATTAGCTGTTGCGCGCGGAAGTACGGACTGCTGAAATCCATGGTTTCCTTACGTTCGGCGGTAATCGTTATCGCCGACGCGAGCATGTCTCGGTCGCCTTGGTCGAGGGCAGTGAAGATGCTTCCCCATGGGGTATTGGCGAACCTGACTTCGATACCGGCTTTCTTGGCTACGGCTCGCACCACGTCGATGTCGAAACCAACAATATCGCCGTTATCGTTCAGACTCTCGAAAGGGGCGTAAGAGGCGTCGGTGCCTACTGTGTACACAATGGCCCCGTATGGCGCCGGGGCGGATTCCGTCACTCCCTGCGGCGGTAGCGGCTGGCCCTTCTTGTCACAGGCGCCAAACAAGAGGCCCGCGACGGCGATGCAGACGATCTGGACGAGCGGGCGCACCACGATATTGCAAACGAACTCCGGACAGAACCTATTGTGCCGGCTCCCCACCCATGCAGGCAGCACCAGAACTGAAACACGGTGCCCATAGGGCACGTGAAGTCAACCGAAGGGCTGCTGTCCCGTCTTAAACCCGTCAGTGAGCGCAACGCGGCACAGGGCAACTCATGGCACGCGATCGGAACAGCGCCGGAAATGATCGGCGCGCACGTCGCGGCCGACGCGCCGCGCCGCCTCGCGCAACGTAAGCGGCCCGGCACCGGTCAGCGTCTGCACGAGCGCCATTCGGTTGGGCTCGAGTACCCTCCAAAGCAGGGCGAACGACTCGAACGAGATGCGCTGTTGCTGTCGCTTGCCCGCGAACGCAGCCTTCACACGCCGCTTGAAGGATTCGGTCGAATCGACCGTGATCGTCACAGCACCCATGTCAATCCTCCTTCCATGCGGCACCGTCGGGCAAGAAGTCGTCGAGCAGTTGATCGCTGGCGCACTGCGTCATGCTGCCGGTGTGCCAGTGTTCGAGCGGCGCCTGGTGATCAGCACCATCGCGTATTCGGCATCGGGCCGCTCGTCGGCAGGGATGATGTCGGCCGGCACGAAGCGCGCCTTTCCACCTTCGCGCGGGAAGTCGTCGACGAAGACCACCGGCTCGCCGAGGTCGCCTGCCTGCAAGCAGGGTTAGGTGACGGCGTGCTGCCGTTTGATCCGTACCCAGGTGGTGCCGCCGATGCCCCGCATCGTCTTGCGCATCTCGTCTACTGCTGCCGCACCAAACAGCGTCACCCGCGCTTCGCCGCCGGATAGCTGTGCGGCGGCAGCGCGAGCTTCAGCCCGAAAGCACTGTCTGCGCGCTCGCCGTTGGCATCGAAGCAGCGGATGCGACCACTCAGTTCGACGAGGATCACCTCGCGCGCGCCGGCGGCGAGGTACGCGGCGAGCTTCTCGTCGAGCTCCTTGCGCGTGTTGCTCTCGGACTGCACCTCGATGCAGATGGCCGGAGCGGGAACGACGGGATCCTCGGTGTGCGGCTCGGGGTTCCAGCAGACATCGGGGACGCGAACACCGATGCGCGTGACGACGCCCGCGCCCGGCAGAGCATCACCGCCAAGTTGCTCGAGCAACTGCATGAGCAGCGCGGTCACGACGCGCTGATGCGGCCCGGCCGGCGGGTTCATTTCGACGACCTCCCCGTACTCGTCCAGTTCCCACCGTTCCGGCAGGCCCGGCCGAGCCGCCAGGTCGCGCCAACGTTGCACGAGCGCTGCGGGGGCGAGCGGTTGGTAAGCTAGACCTGCACCCATGACGACCCTCGATGCCGGGCGTCCGGCCACCGTTGCGCGCGAGGATAGCAGTTTGGCGGCTGGCAGCGGCGGCTGGCGGCGTGAGCCCGCCGGGCCGCCCCAAGGGCGAATACCGGAGGGCGCAGCCCGAAGGTATTCCAGTGAGCCGCGCGTCGATGCCCTGGCGCATGGCCGGCCGTGCATCGGCTCGTACCCGGTGCACGTCAACCGTGACCGCCTGTCACCTCAGCCCACCGCCGCCAACAACTGCCCACCCCCATAGCTGCTCTGCCGCGGCGCCTCGCCGCCGAGCCTGACGCGCACCGCGCAGTACTTGAACTCGGGGATCTTCGCGAAGGGGTCGAGCGCGGCGTTGGTCAGTTTGTTGATCGCCGCCTCGTAGTAGGCGAAGGCGACGAAGACCGCGCCGCGCGGCGTGCCTTCGTCGGCGCGCGCCCACAGCGTGACCGCGCCGCGGCGCGACTCGATGGTCAGCACGTCGCCCGGCTTGGCGCCGATCGCCGCCAGGTCCAGCGGGTGCAGCAGCGCCGTCGGGTCGGGCTCGATGGCGTCGAGCACGCTGGCGCGGCGTGTCATGCTGCCGGTGTGCCAGTGTTCGAGCTGGCGCCCGGTGATCAGCACCATCGTGTACTCGGCATCGGGCCGCTCGTCGGCGGGGATGATGTCGGCCGGCACGAAGCGCGCCTTGCCGCCTTCGCGCGGGAAGTCGTCGATGAAGACCACCGGGTCGCCGGGGTCGCCTTCCTTCTCGCAGGGGTAGGTGACGGCATGCTCGCGCTCCAGCCTTTCCCAGGTGATGCCGCCGATGCTCGGCATCGTCTTGCGCATCTCGTCGAAGACTTCGCTGACTTCNNGTCGGTGTTGGTGAAGCTGCCGGTCTTCTCGGGGAAGGCGCCGGCCGGCAGGATGACGTCGGCAAGATACGCGGTCTCGGTCAGGAAGATGTCCTGCACCACCAGATGGTCCAGCGCCGCCAGCGCCTCGCGCGCATGGTTGGCGTCTGGGTCGGACATCGCCGGGTTCTCGCCCTGCACGTACATGCCCTTGATGTCGCCATGCTTGATGGCATGCATGACCTCGACCACGGTCAGCCCGACCTGATCGTCCAGCGTGCCAGCGGGCAGCTTCCACGCCTGCTCGAAACGCGCGCGCACCTCGGGCTTGGACACATGCTGGTAGTCGGGCAGCATCATCGGGATCAGCCCCGCGTCGGACGCCCCCTGCACGTTGTTCTGGCCGCGCAGCGGGTGCAAACCCGTGCCGGGGCGGCCGATCTGCCCGGTCATCAGCGCCAGCGCGATCAGGCAACGTGCGTTGTCGGTGCCGTGCACGTGCTGGCTGATGCCCATGCCCCACAGGATGATCGAGCCCTTCGACGTCGCGTACAGCCGCGCCACCTCGCGCAGCGTCTGCGCATCGATGCCGCACACCGGCGCCATCGCCTCGGGCGTGTAGGCGGCGACGTTCTTGCGCAGTTCCTCGTAGCCGATGGTGCGGCTGGCGATGAAGCCCTCGTCGACCAGGCCCTCTTCGACGATGACGTGCATCAGCGCGTTGAGCATGGCCACGTCGGTGTCGGGCTTGAACTGCAGGAAGCGGTGTGCCAGCCGCGCCAGGTCCGAGCGGCGCGGGTCCATCACGATCAGCTTCGCTCCGGCCTTCACCGCGTTCTTGATCCAGGTCGCGGCCACCGGGTGGTTGACCGTCGGGTTGGCGCCGATGATGACGATCACCTCGGCCAACGTCACGTCCATCACCGGGTTGCTGACCGCGCCCGAGCCGATGCCTTCGAGCAGCGCCACCACCGACGAGGCATGGCACAGGCGCGTGCAGTGGTCGACGTTGTTGCTGCCGAACCCGGTGCGCACCAGCTTCTGGAACAGGTAGGCCTCTTCGTTGCTGCCCTTGGCCGAGCCGAAGCCGGCCAGCGACTTGCGGCCGTGCGTGTCGCGGATTTCGCGCAGGCGGCCACCGGCGAAGTCCAGCGCTTCGTCCCAGCTGGCTTCGCGGAAGATGTCCATCACCCGCTCCGGGTCCATGACGAAGTCGCCACGCTTCGGCGGCGCGTCCTTGCGGCGGATCAGCGGCCTGGTCAGCCGATGCGGATGGTGCGCGTAGTCGAAGCCGTAGCGGCCCTTGACGCACAAGCGCCCGTGGTTGGCCGGGCCGTCGCGGCCTTCGACGAACAGGATCGTGTTGTCCTTGACGTGGTAGGTGAGCTGGCAGCCGACGCCGCAGTACGGACACACCGAGGCCACCTGCTTGTCGGGCACGGACAGCGCCGCGTCGCGCGCCGGCATCAGCGCGCTGTCCCTGACAACGGACGCCAAGGCGCCCGTGGGGCAGGCCTGCACACATTCGCCGCAGGCGACGCAGGTGGACACGCCCATCGGGTCGTCCATGTCGAAGACGATCTTCGCGTGCTCGCCGCGGAAGGCCAGGCCGATGACGTCGTTGACCTGCTCGTCGCGGCAGGCGCGCAGGCAGCGTGTGCACTGGATGCAGGCGTCCAGGTTGACGGCAATGGCCGGGTGCGACACGTCCTGCGCCGGCTGCGTGCGCGCGGCAAAACGCGGCTTGCCCAGACCCAGCTTGGCCGACCATTGATCGAGCTCGTTGTGGCGCGTGTAGTCAGCCTCGGGCATGTCGGACTGCAGCAGCTCCAACACCAGCTTCTGCGACTTGCGCGCGCGCTCGCTGTCGGTGCTGACCTTCATGCCCGGCGTGGCGCTGCGGCAGCACGAGGGCGCCAATGTGCGTTCGCCGGCGATCTCCACCACGCAGGCGCGGCAGTTGCCCACCGCTTCCAGGCCGGGCTTGTAGCAAAGATGCGGGACTTCGATGCCCTCGCGCTTCGCGACCTCGAGGATCGCCTCGCCCTTCAGGCCCGTGACCTCACGGCCGTCGAGCTGGAAGCAGACCGTTTCGCGTGCCGTCATGTCAGCTCCTCGGGGAAGTACTTGACGACGCAATCCACCGGGTTCGGCGCCGCCTGGCCCAGCCCGCAGATCGACGCGTCGCGCATCACCTGCGACAGGTCGGCCAGAAGTTCCAGGTCCCACTTCGGCTTGGCGATCAGCGCCGAGGCCTTGGCCGTGCCATTGCGGCAGGGCGTGCACTGGCCGCAGGACTCGTCTTCGAAGAAGCGCATCAGGTTGCGCGCCGCGCCCACCGCCGAGTCCTTGTCCGACAGCACCATCACCGCGGCCGAGCCGATGAAGCAGCCGTAGGGCTGCAAGGTGTCGAAGTCCAGCGGGATGTCACCCAGGCTCGCCGGCAGGATGCCGCCCGACGCGCCCCCCGGCAGGTACGCATAAAAGCGGTGGCCCTCGGCCATGCCGCCGCAGTATTCATCGATCAGCTCGCGCATGGTGATGCCGGCAGGCGCGAGCTTGACGCCCGGCTCCCTGACGCGGCCCGACACCGAGAAGCTGCGCAGCCCCTTGCGCCCATGCCGGCCGTGCGACGCGAACCAGACGCCGCCTTTTTCCAGGATCTCGCGCACCCAGTACAACGTCTCGAAGTTGTGCTCCAGCGTCGGCCGGCCGAACAGACCCACCTGCGCGACATAGGGCGGGCGCAGCCGCGGCATGCCGCGCTTGCCTTCGATCGATTCGATCATCGCCGACTCTTCGCCGCAGATGTAGGCGCCGGCTCCGCGGCGCAGCACCACGTCCGGCATGCCCGGCCAGGGCGGGTGCGCACGCAGCCTGGCCAACTCGGCTTCGAGCATGACGCGGCAGTCGTGGTACTCGTCGCGCAGGTAGACGTAGATCCTGGCGATGCCCACCGCCCAGGCGGCGATGAGCATGCCTTCGAGGAAGCGGTGCGGGTCGCGTTCCAGATAGACGCGGTCCTTGAAGGTGCCGGGCTCGCCTTCGTCGATGTTCACCGCCATCAGCCGCGGCGCGGGTTCGTTGCGCACGATGCGCCACTTGCGCCCGGCCGGGAAGCCGGCGCCGCCCAAGCCGCGCAGGCCCGCATGTTCGAGCGCGGTGATTACGTCCTCGACATCCAGTTCGCCGGCGATGCAGGTCTTCAGCAGTGCGTAGCCGCCCTCGTCGCGGTAGGCATCGAAGTCGATGCAGGCTGGGGCCCGAGGCTGGCTGCGGCCGTTATTGACCGCCTCGCATACCGTCTCGGGCGTGGCCTGCGCGAGGGCGTGCTGGCCGACCGCCACGGCAGGCGCCTGTTCGCAGCGGCCGATGCAGGGCGCTGCGATGACACGCACCTCGCTGCCCAGCAAAGCGGGCAGGCGCTGCAGCAGTTGCCGTGCGCCGGCCATCTCGCAGGACAGGCTGTCGCAGACGCGCACCGTCAGCCGCGGCGGTGCGGCCTCGCCTTCCTTCACCACGTCGA
>CXWJ01015580.1_pt1 | contig 18511 bp, 16 predicted proteins | sample 590841 | NCBI WGS metagenome assembly CXWJ01 (sample SAMEA3498367, study PRJEB10139) | wastewater metagenome | biome: wastewater treatment plant; material: activated sludge | place: Austria | collected 2015-01-21 | reverse complement strand
CGTCCTTGATCGCCTGCTTGGCCTTGATCGTGCCATAGGTGACGATCTGGCAGACCCGGTCGTCGCCGTACTTCTCGGTGACGTAGCGGATCACCTCGCCCCGCCGGCGCTCGTCGAAGTCGATGTCGAAGTCGGGCATCGAGGGACGTTCCGGGTTCAGGAAGCGCTCGAAGATCAGGCCGTGCGGCACCGGGTCCAGGTCGGTGATCCGCATCGCGTAGGCGCACATCGAGCCGGCGCCTGAGCCGCGGCCGGGGCCGACCCGGATGCCCTGGTTCTTGGCCCAGTTGATGAAGTCGGCCACGACAAGGAAATATCCCGGGTACTCCTTATCGATGATGACCTGCTGCTCGAACTCGGCCTGCTTCGTGGCGTACTCGGGGACGCCGCCGGGGAAGCGGCGCTCCAGGCCCCGCCGCACCTCCTTCACGAACCAGCTCGCCTCGGTCTCGCCGGCCGGCACGTCGAACCGCGGCATGTAGGTTCCGGTGCCCTCGTCGAAGTGGGTCTCGCAGCGCTCGGCGATCGCCAGCGTGTTGTCGCAGGCTTCAGGGAGCTCCCGCCACAGTTGACGCATCTCCGCCGGGCTCTTCAAGTAATAGCCGTTGCCGTCGAACTTGAACCGGTTGGGGGTGTCCTTGTTCGAGCCAGAGGAGACGCACAACAGCACGTCGTGCGCCTCGGCGTCGGCGGCATGGACGTAGTGCAGGTCGTTGGTGGCGACCAGCGGCAGGTTCAGCTCCCTGGCCAGCCGCAGCAGGTCGTGCCGCACCCTGGTCTCGATGTCGAGACCGTGATCCATCAGCTCGACGTAGAAGTTGCCGGCGCCGAAGATGTCGCGGAACTCGGCCGCGCTGGCCAGCGCCTCGTCGTACTGGCCCAGCCGCAGGTAGGTCTGCACCTCGCCGGAGGGGCAGCCGGTGGTGGCGATCAGCCCCTTGGCGTAGCGATTCAGCAACTCCCGGTCGGCGCGCGGCTTGTAGAAGAAGCCCTCCAACGAGCTCAGCGAGCTCAGCCGGAACAGGTTGTGCATCCCCTCGTTGTTCGAGGCCCACATCGTCATGTGGGTGTAGGCGCCCTTCGAGGCGACGTCGTCGCCCGTGCCGTCCCCCCACTGCACCCGCTTGCGCTCGCTGCGGTGGGTCTTCGGGTTGAGGTAGGCCTCCAGCCCGATGATCGGCTTCACCGCCGACCCCTTGGCCGCCTTGTAGAACTCGAAGGCGCCGAACAGGTTGCCGTGGTCGGTCACCGCGATCGCGGGCATCTCCATCTGCTCGCAGCCCCGGACCAGATCCTTCAGGCGCGCCGCGCCGTCCAGCATCGAGTACTCCGAATGGCAGTGCAGATGAACGAAACTTTCAGCCACGCGAGATCCACTACTCCAGGCACATCGACCGACAGAACCGCTGGGGGAAGTCAGCGAGCACCCACCTTAACCCCGCCCCCCGACAATCTCCGACGGCGACTCACCCCCAATCCGAACCGGCGCCAACGTGTGGCGGATTCACCGTCCTCGGACCACCCGCCACCCCGTCGCCCTGGCACCCCCTCGCCGTTTCCTCATCACCACAAGGTGTGGCGGATTCGCCGACATCGCGCTTTCGGCCACACCTTTGCCGGTGGCGGGGCGGGTTGCCGGGGAGCGGCGGGCGTGGTTGCATCATCGGCAGCAGAGTGGACGAGGAGGGTCAGCATGCNNGGGTCAGCATGCCGAGAGTGTCGCTGATCGGGGCTCCGACCGACGTCGGGGCCTCCCGCAAAGGGTGCCGGCTGGGGCCGGCCGCGCTCCGGGTGGCGGGCGTCGGCACCGCCCTGCGCGGCTTCGACTGCGACGTGCGCGACACCGGCGACCTCACCGGGCCGCCCAACCCGGAGCTTCCGCCGACCGACGGCTACCGGCACCTGCCGGAGGTGATCGCCTGGAACCGGACGGTGCACGACGCCACCGCCGCCGAGTTGGCCGACGGCCGGCTGCCGATCCTGCTGGGCGGCGATCACAGCGTGGCGATCGGGTCGATCAGCGCGGTGGCCGCGCACTGCCGCGCCGCCGGCAAGAAGCTGCGGCTGCTCTGGCTGGACGCGCACGCCGACTTCAACACCGCCGAGCTCACGCCGTCCGGGAACCTGCACGGCATGCCGGTCGCCTGCCTGGCCGGGCTCGGGCCGGACGCCCTGACCACCCTGGCCGGCGAGATCCCCGCCGTCCGCACCGAGGACATCCGCCAGATCGGGGTGCGCAGCGTCGACGCGGGCGAGAAGGAACTGCTGCGGACCCTCGGCGTCGAGGTCTTCGACATGCGCTTCGTCGACGAGATCGGGATGCGCAAGACCATGACCCGCGCCCTGACCGGGGTGGACGCCGACACCCACCTGCACCTCAGCCTCGACCTGGACTTCATCGACCCCGCGGTCGCCCCCGGGGTCGGCACCCCGGTGCCCGGCGGCGCCACCTATCGCGAGGCGCAGCTGTGCATGGAGATGATCGCCGACACCGGCCGGCTCGGGTCGATGGACCTGGTCGAGCTCAACCCCGCCCTCGACCTGCGCAACGCCACCGCCGAGCTGGCCGTCGACCTGCTGGAGTCGCTGTTCGGCAAGAGCACCCTGAACCGACTGCACCCGGATCGCTAGGCGCGCCCTTCCTTCCCCATCCATCGAGGGCCTCCCTTGTCGTCGAGGGCCTGTGTCTTGGCGGAGGCCCTCGACGCTGAGGGAGGCCCTCGATGCGGAAAGGAGGGGGCTCTCGGCGAGAGTCGGCGTCGGGAGCGACGTGGAGGCGACCCGCTACAGCCCGCGCGCGGCGCGGCGGCTGGCAGCCCACTCGGCCTGCAGCTCCACGTCGTCACGCACCAGGAAGACCACCGGACAGTCCTGCGGACCGGTCACGTCCAGCTGGCACAGCGTGCACGGATCGCCCGGGCGCAGCGGGCACTTCGGCTGCGGGCGGGCGGTGCCGCGATGCGGGCTGGTGAGGGTCGGCATGTCAACTACAGTACGTCGTAGACAACCCCGACGCGCCTCAGTACGACGCAAAGTAGTAATAGTGACACCCGCCCCGGCGGCGGTCAGGCAGGACGCAGCACCGCCACGCACTCCACGTGGTGGGTGGTGCCGAACAGGTCGAAGGCGCGGACCCCGTCGACGCGGTAGCCCAGCCCGGCGGCCGTCGCGAGGTCGCGAGCGAGCGCGGCGGGGTCGCAGGCGACATAGGCGACCGCCCTGGGACGGCGGGACGCGACCGCGGCCATCACCGCCCGCCCGGCCCCGCTGCGCGGCGGGTCGAGCACCACCAGGTCGGCGCGGTCCGGCAGCCGGCGAAGCGAGGCAGCGACGTCCCCGGCGTGAAAGGTCGCCTGAGGAACGTTGCGCCGGGCCAGTCCGACCGCCCGGCGATCCCCCTCGACCCCCCAGACCCGGCAGCCGGCGTCGATCAGCGCGGCGGTGAACAGGCCCACCCCGCAGAACAGGTCGAAGGCACGCTCGCCCGGCCTCGGCTCAAGCGCCGCCAAGACCGCCTCGGTCAGCACGGACGGCGCCAGCCGGTGCGGCTGCCAGAACCCGTCCGCGGCCACCGCGAAGCGATGCTCCCCCACCCGCTCGGTCACCGTGGCGGGCAGGCTCCCCCGCTCGCCGACCACGGCCCCGGAGTGCGCGGCGGCTGCGATCACCTCTTGGTCGCCGGCCGGCGGGGCGGGGTCGGCGATCGGCCCGGCCGCGATCAGGCAGCCTCCGGGAGGCAGCGGGATCACCTGGTCGGACCGGGCGGCCCGCAACCCGAGCCGGCCGTCCGGCGTCCGGTGGTAGCGCATCCGGGTGCGCCAGCCGAAGCCGTCGTCGAAGCCCTCGACCTCGCCGGTGAACTCGTAGCCGGCCTGGTGGGCGAGTAGTTCCGCCACCACCTGCCGCTTCAGCTCCCGGGAGGCGGAGGCCGGCAGGTGCTGGAAGTCGCAGCCGCCACACTGGTCGGCTATCGCGCACGGCGCCACTCGGCGGGCAGGATCAGCCTCGAGAACCTCCGCCACCTCGCCGCGGGCGAATCGGGAGCGCACCTCGGTGACCCGGATCGTGACCAGTTCGCCGGGCGCCGCCTGCCGGACGAAGACCACCTGGCCGTCCACCCGCGCGACGCAGTGCCCACCGTGGGCGACCGACCCCACCCGCACCGGGCCGGTGACCGTGCCGGCCACCAGCGTCGCGTCGGCGGTCATCGTCACTCCTTCCGGGTCGACACGTCGAAGGCCCAGCCCCCGCGGCGCTGAGGATTCAGGTCAGGTTCGGACCGACGAACGCAGCGATTCTTCGGCTAAAAGCCACCGGAAGCCGAAAATTCGTTACATTCGCCGACCCTGGGGCCACGCTATCGCCTTCCGCGGCGGTCACTCTCGGCGGTGGCCGTCCATGGCCTCACCCATCCGCACCTCGCCGCTGCCGGTGCGGCGCCAGGCGGGCGGGTCGGCCCGTCCGGCTCGTTCGACGACGTGGCGGGAGGAGGCCAGCTGGTAGGGCACCGAGGTGGTCATCACGCCCTGCATGAAGTTGAGCCGGGCCTTCAGGATGAACCCGGTCTGGTTGTGCAGCAGCTGCTCCCACCAGTGGCCGACGATGTACTCCGGGATGTAGACGCAGACGACGTCACGCGGGTTGTCGGTGCGCAGCCCGCGCACGTAGCTGAGGAAGGGCTCTACGACGGCCCGGTACGGCGAGGCGATCACCTTGATCGGCACCCCGACATCCTGCTGCTCCCACTGCGCCACGATCCGGTGCGCCTCGGCGTCGTCGGCGGCGACGATGACCGCCTCGATGCTGCTCGCCCGGGTGGCGCGTGCGAAGTTGACCGCCCGCATGGTCGGCTTGTTGACGTCCTGGACGAAGATCACCGCGCGCACCCGGCTGGGCAGCGTCCGGGCGTCCGTCTCGTTCACCGCGACCTCGCGGGCGACCAGTTCGTAGTGCCGCTTGATCGCCCGCATCAGCAGGAACACCACCGCCATGGCCGCCACCGCCAGGTAGGCGCCGTAGATGAACTTCGACGCCAGCACGATGATCAGCACCACCCCGGTGGCGGTGAGGCCGATGGCGTTGATCACCCGGGAGCGCCGCATCCGGGCGCGGCGGGCGGGGTCCTTCTCGGTGAGCAGGTGCCTGGTCCAGTGCCGCATCATGCCCAGCTGGCTGACCGTGAACGACACGAACACGCCCACCACGTAGAGCTGGATCAGCGAGGTCACGCTGGCGTTGAAGGCCAGCACCAGCCCGATCGCCGCCACCGCCAGCGCGATGATTCCGTTGGAGTAGGCCAGCCGGTCACCACGGGTGTAGAGGGCACGCGGCAGGAAGCCGTCCCGGGCGAGGATCGAGCCCAGCACCGGAAAGCCGTTGAAGGCGGTGTTGGCGGCCAGGAAGAGGATGACCATGGTCGCCACGATCACCAGGTAGAAGCCGGGCGGGAAGGTGTCGAAGACGGTCCGGGCGAGCTGGCCCATGGCGGTCTCGTGGGCGACGTCGGCCGGGTTCCCGTCGCGCAGGAACGACGACCCGCCAGATTCGTCGATGAGCTTCAGCCCGGTGGCCTCCGCCAGCGCGACGATGCCGGCCAGCATCATGATCGAGACCCCGCCGAGCAGTCCCAGAGTGGTGGCGGCGTTGCGGCTCTTGGGCTCCTTGAAGGCCGGGACGCCGTTGGAGATCGCCTCCACCCCGGTCAGCGCCGCGCAGCCGGACGAGAACGCGCGCGCCAGCAGGACGACCACCAGGACGCCGGAGAAGTTCTCGTAACCGGGCGCGGCGACGACCTCCAGGTCGGCGGTCGGCGCCTGCAGCGGCTCGCCCAGGACGAAGATACGGAACATCCCCCAGCCGGTCATGCCCAGCACCGCGAGCATGAACCCGTAGGTCGGGATGGCGAACAGGGCGCCCGACTCCCGCACCCCGCGCAGGTTCATCGCCATCAGCACGCCGATCACCACCGCCGCCGCCAGCCCTTCGTGGCCGGTCAGGAAGGGGAACATCGCCTTGGCGTTCTGGATGCCCGAGGAGACCGAGACGGCCACCGTCAGCACGTAGTCGACCAGCAGCGCGCTGGCCACCGTGAGCCCGGCGTTCGGCCCCAGGTTGACCGTCGCCACCTCGTAGTCGCCGCCCCCGGAGGGGTAGGCGTGGACGGTCTGGCGATAGGACATCACCACGATGGCGAGCACCACTGCGACGGCGACCGCGATCTCCCACGAGAAGGCGAGGGCGGCCATTCCGGCCAGCGAGAGGGTGAGCAGGATCTCGTCCGGGGCGTAGGCCACCGAGCTCAGCGCGTCGGAGGCGAAGACCGGCAGTGCGATCCGCTTGGGCAGAAGCGTCTCTCCCAGCTGAGAGCTGGAGAGTTTCCGGCCGACCAGCAGCCGTTTCACCAAGTCGGTGACAACCACGATGACGCACTCTATGCCCGGATCCCCAAATCGCAAGATGCCCACATCCGAAAACGGCGGCTCACATCGGGGTGCGAACCGGTGTAGCGTCAGCCCCGTGCACATCGTGATCATGGGATGCGGGCGTGTCGGTGCGCTGCTTGCCCGCAGCTTGGAGCGCCGCGACCACTCCGTGGCGGTGATCGACATCATGCAGGAGGCGTTCCGCCGGCTCGGCCCGGAGTTCCAGGGCAAGACCGTCAAGGGCGTCGGATTCGACCGGGCGGTGCTGATCAAGGCCGGCATCGAGCGCGCGGACGGGTTCGCGGCCGTCTCCAGCGGCGACAACTCCAACATCCTGGCGGCCCGCGTGGTGCGCGAGACCTTCGACGTCCACAACGTCGTCGCCCGCATCTACGACCAGGGCCGCGCCGAGGTGTACGAGCGGCTCGGCATCCCGTCGGTGGCGACCGTCCGGTGGGCGGCCGACCAGGTGCTGCGGCGGCTGCTCCCTTCCGGCTCGGAGCCGCAGTGGCGCGATCCGTCCGGCAATGCACGACTGATCGAGGTGTACGTCCATTCCAGCTGGGTGGGGCGCACCATCGCGTCGCTGGAGGCGGCCGGGCGCTGCAAGATCCCCTTCCTGATGCGGTTCGGCACCGGCATGGTGCCCACCGCCGCGACGGTGCTGCAGGACGGCGACATGGTCTACGCGGCCGTGACCAGCGATCAGGTGCCCGACGTCGAGGACGTCTTCGGCCAGGCGCCCGTCGGGCACTGAGAGGAGCCACCATGCGTGTCGTGATCGCCGGCGCCGGCAATGTCGGACGCTCCATCGCCCGCGAGCTGATCCTGAGCGGGCACCACGTCCTGCTGATCGACAAGGATCCGCTCGCCATCAAGCCGGAGAGCGTGTCGGAGGCCGAGTGGCTGCTGGCGGACGCCTGCGAGCTGACCTCGCTGGAGGAGGCGAGCCTCGACACCTGTGACGTGTCCATCGCCGCCACCGGCGACGACAAGGCCAACCTGGTGCACTCGCTGCTGGCCAAGACCGAGTTCGGCGTGCCGCGAACGGTCGGCCGCATCAACCACCCGTCCAACGAGTGGCTCTTCGACGAGCAGTGGGGCGTCGACGTCGCAGTCTCGACACCCCGGCTGATCTGCGCTTTGGTCGAGGAGGCGGTCACGGTCGGCGACCTGGTGCGCCTGATGAGCTTCCGCGGCGGCCGGACGAACCTGGTGGAGATGACCCTGCCGGCGGATTCGCCGCGGGTCGGCGGCCGGGTGGCCGATCTCGACCTGCCCGGGGACGCCGTGCTGGTCGCGATCATCCGCGACGGCGACGCCCGCGCCCCCGAGAAGGACGCCGCGCTGGAGGCCAACGACGAACTGCTGTTCGTGGCCGGCGGCGGAGCCGAGGCCGACCTGGCCCACTACCTGGCCCCCAAGCCCCCGAAGCCGGTCAGCCCCTAGGCCGGTGCGATCAGGCTGTAGCGCGGGTTGTACATGCGGCGCTCGCCGTCCACCACCAGGACGCGGCCCTCGACGTTCATCTCCCGCCCGGCTGTGACGCCCGGGATCTCGCGCCGGCCCATCCAGATCACCGTGATCGCCTCGGAGCCGTCGCTGAAGGTGGCCTCGACCCAGGGGGTGCCGCCGCGGGGCTCCATGGTGAGCGCGGTCACGAACCCGCGTAGCAGGACCCGCTCGCGGTCCTTGGCGGCGCTGATCCGCGTGGCGCCGGATTCCTCGACCTTCTTCTGCCGTTCCTGCGCGACCTGTTCCTCGTTGGACGCGCCCCAGCGGCGCAGCGCTCGCAGCAGTGGATTCGCCACCGGTCCAGCCTTCCGGTTCAGCCCTAGCTCTGCTTGGGCAGGTCCATGGTAAGCAGGTCGCCCGGCACCATGGGCTTGGTTCCCCGACGAACGACCAGATTGCGGAAGAATTCCACGAACGGGCGGGCTTTCGCGTCGCCGTCCGGCAGCGCCGCCTCGCCCAGCAGGGTGCCCCGCAGCAGCCAGCGCGGGCCTTCGGCGAACCACACCCGGGAGACGTGGAACAGCTGCTCCCCGTTGGGGCCGGTCTGCGGCAAGATGCGCCGCAGCTCCGGGCCGAACGGGCCGGCGGCCACCTCGGCGCTGCCGCCGGCGGCCTGGGCCTGCTCGGNNCCTGGGCCTGCTCGGCAAGCTCCTCCTGCTGCTCGGCGGCGAGGCCGCCGCTGGCCGGGGCGGCGAAGAGCGTCACCTCGATGCCCGACTTCCGCCAGACGCCGGTGACCGCCTGCACCTGCTTGGTCGCCTCCTGCACCTGCAGCTGCAGGTTGAGGCCTGGCCACGGGGTGAGGATCAGGGTGCCCAAGTCGATGCGCTGCACCTCGTCGTCGCCGAGTTCGACCTCGTCGATGTCGAACGGGCCGTCCTCGCGGTCGTCGAAGGAGACCAGGTCCAAACCCTCGTCGGCGAGCGCCTCCTCGTCGAGTTCCTCGGCGTCGAACTCCACCGACTCCTCAGTCTCGTCGAGGACGGTCTCGTCCNNCCCGTGGCCGCCCGCCCCGCGGGTGCTGGGCGGCAGCTCGCCGGCCAGGACGAAGCTCGCCTGCCCGACCCGCTGGAAGACCAGTTGCGCGATCAGGTCTCCCCTGCTGAGCCGCACCTCGTGACGGGTGTCGGTGTTCAGCAGGCAGACCATGACCTCGCCCCGGTAGCCGGCGTCGACGGTGCCCGGCGCGTTGACGATGGTGAGCCCGTGCCGGGCGGCCAGGCCGGAGCGCGGGTGGACCAGGCCCACCCAGCCGTCGGGGATGGCGAGCGCGACGCCGGTGCGGACCAGCTGTCGCTCCCCCGGCGCGAGGGTGCAGTCCTCGGCAGTGGCCAGGTCGGCGCCGGCGTCCCCGTCGTGGGCGTAGCGCGGCAGCGGCACCGCCGGATCAAGCCGTTGCAGTGCCACCACGAGCTCGTCTGCGGTCACCGCGGCATCCTATCTCGCAGCTCGGTGAGTGCCGCCGCCAGTTCGTCCGGACGCCGGGTGGAGATCAGCCAGTACGGGTGCGGGTCGGCCGGGTCGGCGATCGCCACCTCGACGCTGGTCGGAATGTAGCCGCGCACCACCAGCAGCGCCCGACGGTCGGCGCCGCGCCCGAGCCGATCCCGGGTGTCACTCGCGGAGTGTGCGATCGCCTCGCCCAGGTAGACGGCTTCCAGCCGGTACCGCCCTGCCCGCAGCCCGTCGTCGTCCACCGTGATCGCCGCGCTGCCGTACCAGACCAGGCCCGCCGTCACCAGCGCCGCCGCCAGCCCGCCGCCCACCAGGCTGACCACCGGATCGAGCACGAACCCCACCGCCGTCGCAAAGCTGACCGCGAAGAACAACCCGATCACCCACCAGCTCACCGGAGCCCGGAGCCGTTCGGAATACCGCACCCCGCCAACCTAGCGGAAGAGGACAGCCGCGGCCTGTCGAGGCTCGACTTCGCCCCCTACGATGGGCCTCACCCAAGGAAAGGGGACGCGCCATGGATTCGCGCAAGCTGATGTGGAACGTCTACGCCGGGCTGGTCGGCGCCGCCGCCGCGCTGGTGGTCAACAAGGCCCTCAACGCAGCCTGGAAGGCCGCCACCGGCAACGAGCCTCCGAAGCTGGACGACCCCGACGCCTCAGCCACCCAGGCCGTGATCTGGGCCGCAGCAAGCGCCGCCGGCGTGGCCATCGCCACCATCGCCGTCAACCGCTTCGCCGCCACCTCCTGGGAACGCGCCCTCGGCACGCCCGCGCCCGGGCGCGGTTGAACCTCCTAGCAGCAATAGGACGATCGGAGTCTCCAGAAGCACTTCGTGTGGGCTCTCACGATCCAGCAAGTGATCTGCCTGTCCGCTGTTCCCAACAGCGCTTATCCGATCCGACGATCAAGCCTCACGGATCCCGGACGGACCAGAAGCGCGTCCACCGTATCCTCCAGAGAACCGCCCAGCCTGCCGAACTCAGCGTCGTAGCCACCCCACACCGAGCCGCCTTCATCGACCAGCAGGGTCATGTGGGAGTAGCCGCCGAACGGCACGAGGCCGACGCCGGCTTCCGCCTCGTATGCACGGCACCAGTCGAGGTCCGCCCATGCCGCCGCCCGCGTGCCATCGATCCAGAGTCCACGCGCAGCATCCGCCGAAGTCACATCTAGGCCTGTGTACTCCCGCAGAAGCTGGACAGTCGCGTCCGTGACCCAATAGCCGGCGATCATGAGCGCCTGAACGGACAAGTCGACCTCGATCGCTCGGCCGGGATACCAGCCGGCCACCCTGAGCAGCGCCCTAGCGTTCATCACTTTCCGCCGCCTGTATCTCTAGTGGAGTGCCTCATCGCCACTGACCGCCCCGCTGGCAACGAGCCGCTATGGCCCTTGACAGCCCGGTTCGGAGTCCGACCGCCGCCGTTAGGCCCCACGCTCCCCGGATCAACTGCCCCGGCTTTGATCCGCGTGAAGGCGACTGCTCGCCAAAGACGATCACGATGCCCGCGGTAGCCGCCCCTCGACCCTGCCAGTCATCCGGCGCACGGATCACGGATCACGGATCACGGATCACGGATCATCGCACCATCTTGAGCCACGCGGCTGCCTGGTCTTCTTCAGGAACCCTGCCCAGCGACAGCGCACGACCAAGGATGCTGGCGGTCAGTTCACCCACGTAGGCGGAGGTATCCACGGGGTCGAACCCAAACCTATCGATCGTGACAATCCCGTCTCCTGTCGCTAAGGCACCTTGCAGGCCCTCAATCACAGGTTCGACGTACTCGTCGGACAGACCGGCGAACAGGCGCCGCCCACTCAGCAGAGATCGACATGAACGCCGTGGCCCGAGCCCGAGTTGTACCTGTACCTCCACACACTGGAGCCCGGGCACGGGCGTGAAGGAGCCGCCGACCATCACGTGTGGGGCAAGCCCTCCCTGGAAGAGTTGCAGTTCGACCAACGCTCGAGACGCGGACACAACAACGCCGCCCGTCGGAAACCGGGCGATCGACGTCACAGCCACAGGGTATTCGGCAGTGGGCTCGTCCTCCACGACAGCAATAGAGCAGAATCCAAGGCGTGCGATCATTCAATACCCCAGTGCGTTCGCCAGTTCCGTTTGAACAGTTCAGGATACTTCGCAATTACCGACGTGTCAGACCGGCGGTTCGATGAGCCGGGCGGTATATTCTGTGGCGCGTCAACTGCTCGTTTGATCCGTAATGCCATCAGGAATCCGCGACGATCTCGTAGTCCGGCACGGAGGGGTCATCCGGCGACACTGGGGTCGCCCACGGCGGAAGGAGGGCCCGCGCCGGAGCCAAACCGTGGAGGCAGGTAGAGCACCACAGGGCGGGCATCACAGAAGCGGAGATCTCGCCCTGGTCGAAGGAGATGAAGCGGAGGATGAGGGTGGCAACTCCGCAATGAGGGCACAACAGTCCCTCTGTGGCACCTTGCCTCTCAAATGCCGCCTCGTAAGCGTCGAACCAGAGATCGTACTCACTTGGCCAGCCTCTCTGAGGACTCATCTCGATCCCCACCAAGTGTTCTCGGCCGCAACTGCGGCGTCCTCCCACGGCCCGGCCGCGGCCCGCGAAGTCGGGTAGCCCATCCCTGAGCGGATCTGATCAACATGGAATCGCTCATGATACAGGGTCCGCGCCAGTTGCTCTTCGTTGGCGAACGCAGATCGTGTCAGGGTGATCGTGCCGTTCGGCGCAGTGGAACCGGCGTAGCCGGCTCTGCCCTTGTTGATCTTTATCGTGACGTCCGAGATATCGATGTCGTACTTGCACGCTGTCTCACAAACGGTCTGCATGTTCATCGGCAGCCGTTTCCCCGCACGGCTCGCCCCATTGCTGAGGAGTGAGTCTGCGCCTTTCGTGGCACCTGGCCTGGCCGACTGCGCGAGCACACTCTTGGCGCCGCTAAGGGCGGTCCCTACGGCGGCTGGGTCAGCGAGGTGGTGCGGCCCTGGTAGTCGGAGACCACCGTGGTCGGCGTGCCACCGGCCGGCGGCGTGGTCTTCACCCGGTCGCCGCCGTAGCTGGTCAGCGTCTCCCACTTGAACGTCTCGGCGCTGTACAGCGCCTCTTTGACGCTCCGGCCGGCGAAGTCGAGGTGGCTGCGGTTCGAGGTGGGGATGTCCGCCCGGTTCGACGGCTGGATCAACGTCGTCGCGGGTGCCGAGGCGTTGTAGTAGCGGTCGACCAGTACGGCGTTGCCGCGGGAGTCGTACCGCGTGTCGGTGACGATCCGTCCCGCCGAGGCACCTGGGGTCTGCTCCTGACGGGGCCTCAGGTAGGAGTCGAGCAGGCTGATCGTCGTGCGGTAGCTGCTGCCGTTGGGCAGCAGGGTCTGAGTGGTGACGGCTGTCGGCACCGTCTTGCTAACGGCGTAGCTGTAGGTCTCGGAGGCGGTCTGGCTCGCCTTGCTGCGGCCTGGACGCCACACCGCGGTGGTCCGGCCCAGCGCGTCATAGGTGGCCTCGGTGATCTGGCCGCCCGGATCGACCCGCTTGGTCGCGACGCCGCGGCGAGTGTCGAAGGTCGTCGTGGTGACATGCTTTGCCGCAGGCCCTGTGCCGTCGGGGTCGGCGGTGGTGACCGTCATGGTGCTCAGCAACCGGCCCGTGGTCGCGGTGAATGTGCTCGTCGCGACGTTGCCGAGCGGATCGGTCGCCTGGGTGACCCGCCCGTAGGCGTCGTAGACGGTCTGAGCCATCGGCTTCCAGACCCGAGTGGTGCCGGAGCCGGTCAGCATCTCAAGCTTGGTCTCGAGGCCCGGAGCGCTGATCGGGCCTGTCGGGGTGGCTGTGCCGTAGTAGTGCTTGGCCGCAGAGACGAACTGGTTGACGTTCTCGGCCACGGTGCAGTCGTTCGGCATGGTTGTGGTCGTGGCCACCCGGTCGATCGGGCCGATGGCGGCGTCGGACGGGGTGGCGTAGGTCGTGCGGGTGCAGGTCTCGTCCCCGGTGATGGCTAGGTCGCCCAGTGACTCGGTCTTCGTGGGCTGGCCGTAGGCATCCCAGTCGAGTGTGCGTTCGCGGCCACGGCGATAGCCGCCCGCGGCGAGCTTCTGCCGGCTGTCGGTCTGCTTGACGTCGATCCGGCGGGAGGTGAGTCGTCCATCGGTGGGCCCCGCGACTGCCGTCTGATCCATGATCGAGCCGGAGTCCTCTGCTCCCCCGACCGCGATCAGGGTGCGGGTCTCGCGGACCATGCCAGCGAACCAATCCTCGTCCACCCGTGAGACGCCTTCGCTGTCCACGATCGAGACGCTCTTGGTGCCGGAAGCCAGCTTGTCACCGTGCATGCCACGGAAGTACAGGGTCTCGGTAACGCTCTTGGTAGTGCCGGTTCCGACGGCGGCGGTGACCTTGCCGTAGCCCCGCCACTCGCCCCAGGTGCGGTACTTCTCCTTCATCATCGGGGAGTCGTTGTATCGCCAGGCACCACCGCCGGTGTAGGTGTAGTTCGTGACGACGTCGGCTGAGATGTCGAGCCCCAATGCGGTGAGGTTGACGTCGCCGTAGGCGGTGAGGTCGCGGTCGGTCACCTTCGTCACGACGTACTTGTTGAACCACTGCAGGGTCGGCGCGGCCGTTCCCGAGGAGTACCACACCGGCATGCAGCGCTTGGTGTTGGTGGGGATCTGCGCGGTGGTGGGAACGGTGGCCGAGGTGCACTCGGGAGCGGAATAGTTGACGAGCGTCTGCGCCCCGGTCTCCGAGGTGATCACCGCAAGCCTGGGCTTCTCCAGCGCCACGCCGGCCGAGCCTTTGATGCGCGAGTCGAGCATGATCGGGCCCAGGTTCAGCGCGGGCAGCGTGATCGCGGTGCCCGCGCGCCCACTCTGGGTGATCGACGCTAGCCACAGCGACGGCACCGCCCCGCCGTCGGCGGGCTTGGGGAACGACGCTCCGAGCACCCATCGGTCGACTTCCTCGTAGGCGGTGCCACCGGAGTTGCGGGTGAACGTGTCGATCTGGCTCACCCGCTTGCGGGTGAAGAAGGTCGGCGTGGTCTTCTGGCTCGGGCAATAGGTGTCGCACACTGCGTCCATGGGCACATCCGGCCATGCTTTCGCTGTGGAACTGGTGGGCGTAGCCGTCTTGCAGGTGGACGAGATCGTTGTATCGCAGCGCTCCTCCACGGTGAACGCCACCTTGCCCGGGGACTGGTCGTAGACCTCGGCGCCCTTCCGATCGCCGTACTCGATCCGGGTGAGGTATCCGCCTCGGTCGTAGCTGGTGGAGGTCGACAGGTTCTTCTTGTACTTGTTCGCCTCCTTCGCGTAGTAGTAGGTGATGGTGCTGCCGGTCGGTGACACGACGTAGTCGAGGTTCCACCGCCACGGCCTGACCGTGAAGCTGCTCGCGAAAGCGGAGTTGTAGCCCGGCTCGCCGGAATGGTTGGCGGCGACCGGCACCTTCCAGGTGGAGTTGGTCGCCGTGGCGTTGCCGTCGGATCGGCCCTTGCCGAAGAAGTACTGGGTGCCGTCAGGGGTGGTGACTCGCCAGTACTCGTTGTTGGAGACGACCGTGCCGAGCTTGGCGATGCGCGTGCCGTCGTCCTTCTCCAGCCGCCAGTTGGCAGTGCCGGGCTCGCGCACGAGCTCCCCGGAGTGGCCGTCCATGGACAGGAAGGCGTTGTCCCACTTCTCGTTGTTGGTCTTCTTCTTGTCGGTGTACCAGCACAGATCCAGCGCGTTCGAGGAGGAGTTGTTGCCGCTGGAGCGGTCGTCGTAGCAGGTCTGGTACTTGCGCTCGATGAACGCTGCGCCGAGTTCGAACCCTTCGCCCACCCAGGATGCCTGGTTGTTCGTGTTGGACACACCGCCGTCGGTGCCTCCGGAGGAGTAGGTCAGCTCCAGGCTGGGCACCACCCCGCCCTGGGTGGTTGGGACCCGCAGTGGGTACGCCCAGGAGAACTCTCCGCTGGAGCCCCCGGCTGTCCAACTGGAGGAAGGCTTCAATGAGGTCGCCCCGAAGTCGCCCTGCTCGCTGGCCGAGGTGGCAGCCGCAGCCAGCACGACGATCCCTGTCGCCGCCGGAGCAACCGGCGCAGCGGTCTTGCCCGCCTCTTCTGGTTCGAGGGTCGAGGGAGTGTGTTCAATCGACTCCTCCGCCTCCTCGGCTGTCGGCGATGGGGCTGGCTCAGCTTCAGCCGTCGGATCCGCCTCCGCCGGGCTGGCGGTCTCTACAGGGGTCTTTGCGGCCGGAGACTCGACCGGGTCATCGGAGCCGGGAGCGGCCTCTGTCGGGTCGGGCTCGTCGAGCGTCGACTCCGAAGCCCCCGGCACGGTGATCGTCGCGGTGAGCTGCCGGGCACCCAGGTCGTTGATCGAGCCCAGATCGGTCTGCTCTTGGCATTCCTCGAGTTCCGGTGTCGTGAGGGCACATTCCGGGAGCGCGACGAGTCGCAGCCGCCCGGCGTAGTCGCCGCCTGCGGCCGCCGCGAACCCGGAGTAGTCCAGCGCGACGGACAACTCGGTCCCTGGTGTGGTCTCGATGACCGACACCACACCAGGGCCGACCAGGGCATCACTGGCAGCCCGGTCCAGCACCTGCACCCGAGCGGTGCGCGCCGACTTCGCATGACTTTCCGACGTCGCACCCACCGTGATAGGGCTCTGGCCCGCTCGACGTGCCTTGTCAGAACTGCCCGCGAGGTTGACTGAGGTGTCTTCTGCGGACGGCCAGCGGACCTCTGCCGGCGTGAACGACTCCGCTTTGGGCGCCCCGGCCTTGCGAGGGTCTGCGTTGACGACCTTGATGCTCTCAGTCTGCTGGACCTCCGGTCTCCAGTCCGCCGCGTGGGCCGGCAACGCCGGCCACTGATGCATGCCGATGACCAGCGGAACCGCCAGAGTGGCGGTGAGGATGCGACGCGATCGCAGGGACACGGGATTCTCCTGAGGCTTCGGGGGCGAGAAGGGACGTGATGGGGTGGGCAGACGGCTATGTGCTCGGCGCTATGCGACGGTGACTTGCTGGACACTCCATGCGCCCGCCGAGTGGGCGTCCTTCAACGCCACCGCAACCTTCGTTGACTGCCCGTACGGAGTAGCAGGTAGCGCCGGAAGGTTGATGCGTCCTCCGGTGGCCGGCACGCCACAGACCTCGTTGGGCTGGGGGTCGAGGTCCACGTTCACGTCGTCGATTTGCACGCAGACTCGGTGATCGGCCGGCACGCCGGAAACCAGGATGGCCAGCTGCTTACTCGCGGGCACCGTGAACGGGTCGTTCCAGTCGGTCTTGTCCCACGACCAGGTCGGCGCACCCGGCGGCAGGTCAACGCTGAAGGTGAAGGTCGCCGGGTTGATGGAGTAGAGCCCGGTGTGGTTGTTGAAGGCTCGCACGTGCACGGTGTAGCTCCCGTCCGTCAACCCGTTGATGGGGATGAACGGCGGCAGTGCCGAACCCGGCTGCCAACCAGCAGAGAGGGTGGCGTTCTTCACAAGAGTCGTTCCCTTGTACACCGTGAACTCCGCCTGCAGGCAGTTCGTCTGACCACAGGAGAAGCCACTGGCGAGCGCCACGTTCGCACGCAGCTGGATGTTCGCGGCCCTGGCCACCAACGGATTGGATGGTGCCCCGTTGGAAATCGAGAACCCTGTCGGCGTCGGTGGCTCCGGCTCGTATACAACGTCAAGCTTGGGCGAGGTTCCGGAGGAGTGCTTGTACTCGCGCCAGCCGTTCTTGTCAGCCTCGTCATTCGAACGGAGGCCGATCGTGACAGTCGTGCGGGTGGCATAGTTCGTCCGCTCGCTGGTGACGCCCGAGCTGACGATCCACTTCTGGGTGTAGGTCTTCTTGCAGACGTCCTCGTGACCCACCGCGTAGTCGTTCGACACCGAGCCAGAGCTGGAATGCACGCCGGGCTGGTTCGACCAGGTCGTGTCGGAGCTGATGGTGTTGTGGAACTGCAGCTTCACCGAGGGCCCGAAGTCATTGTCCGAGCAGTTGTGCTGCGGGGAGTGGGTCTGCACGAAGTGGAAGGTCGCGACCCTCACCTGCGCAGCGCTGATCAAGGACTCGTCGGCGTTCCTAGGCCAGCGGAACTGGTAGTACATCCGTGACTTGTAGTACGGCGAACTCCAGCCGTTGTAGCCGAGCTTCGCCCTCGACCCGATGTCGGAGTTGTACTTGTTGAAGTCCTGCGTGACCCGCACCGCATAGGACTGCACCGTGGCCGATGGATCAATCACCACGGGGTACACCGTGGCCGGGTCGTCGAGCAACGCGAGGGCTTCTTCCGACATCGCGAAGGTGGCCGGCAACGGCGCCCCGCCCCTGGCGGCCACTGCGTCCTCGACGGGTAGCGCGACGACCTGTGCACCCTCCGCCGCGTCAAGCAGGTCAGCGACTGTCGCCTCCTCTGGCTGACCGGCCAAATCCCACAAGTAGGCCGGAGGAATCGCGATGCGTTCATCGCCGGCTTCGTCGAGGAAGGAGATGCCGCCACTCTCGGTGTCGGCACGTTCCAGGCCCGGGGCCTCGATGCTGATCGGGACGGACCGCACGAGCGGCTCCTGAGCGGCCGCCGCGTCCTTCACGACGAGATAGGTCTCAGCGCCATCGACCGCGGCGCGCACCACCAGATCGACTCCAGGGGCGACCTCCGCGAAGGTCGCCAGGTTGTCCGACACGCTTGGAACCGGGAGGGTCTCGGGCCAGCTGAACGACGCTTCTGCGTCGCCCTCTCCCAAGGTGAGGAAGGCGCCGTCCCCACCCGCAATGCTCACGGGGAGGACCGAGGCCTCGGCGACCCAGGCGCCGTCCGGGCCGGCGATCAAGGTCGCCGATGGTTCGCGCCATCCGCCGTCACCATCCGACACCCGCGCCACCTGAGCTGAGAGCTCGGCCGTCAGCAGGCCGGTCTCTGGGTCGGCGGTCACCAAAGTGTGCTCGTCGGTCAACTCGGTTGCGACGACCGGCTCACCGGTCTCCAGCGCGAGCGCCACCGCTTCCGGCCCGTCGAGGGGCTCGGCTGCTGGTATCTCAGCGACAGCTTGGGGTGTCGAACTGAGCAGACAGCCGGCTGTCGCCAGAGCCGCGACCATGCATGCCAAGCGGGGCGCTCGCGCCATGAGGTGTCTCCTTCTGG
>CXWJ01003164.1_pt1 | contig 18518 bp, 21 predicted proteins | sample 590841 | NCBI WGS metagenome assembly CXWJ01 (sample SAMEA3498367, study PRJEB10139) | wastewater metagenome | biome: wastewater treatment plant; material: activated sludge | place: Austria | collected 2015-01-21 | reverse complement strand
CGTGACGGTATCGGTCTGGAACATCGTCATCACGCGGCCGACCCGCGCCAGTTCCCACAGCAGGAGATCGTGGGCAAACACCACCTCGGCGCGGCCCTCGGCATTTCGTTCCAGCGTCGTCGTGCCGGAGATGGGCACGCGCGTGTAGACACCGGCCGAATCCATTAGCGGGGTCGCCAGGTTCATCCGGTCGAAAAAATGCGCGGTGATAGGGCCGAATCGACTCATTTATCCCCAGTTCGTGAACTGTTCCCAGACTATCTCGATCTCAACCTGGTACACCCGTCCCACCGCCATTGGTAGGTCCGCGCGCAGGATCGGCCGCGCCGTCACGCAGCGGGCGTTACAGGTGCGAAATAGCGTCGTGGAGGCCAGGTATTCCACACCGCCCAGTGTCCCCCGTCGATTCAACAACGCCTCCAGCGCCAGCAGCAGGGTGTTGGCCGCGTTGTGGGTTGCGCCGGTGACGCGGAATGTCGCCCGGAGATTACCCTGCGTGATGTCGCCGTCTTCCGTGCCGTCGGCGTCGTATTTCACGCCGTTTACCAGCCGGAATATGCGGGTGACAGCCAATTTGCCGGACAGTTCGTATGGCGCGATCTGGCGGATCGTCGTGCCGTTGTGCAGCGTGACGCCGATAAACTGAGTCAGCATCATGGGCCGGTCGCTCATGTCGGCATCCCCATCTGGCTCAGGCGCTCTAGCAGTCTCCGCCCGGCCGTGTCGGTTGCCCGCGCCACGTCAGCAGCGTTGGTCGGGCCATAGAAAAAGTTTTGGATGGTCACCCCGCCGCCGTCGCCGCCGCCCCAGTTGACGCGGTGGTTCGGGACAATGCTGCCATCCGTCCAGGGGACGAACAACTCCGGCCCCACCTCGCCGACGATGTAGGGGTTGCTGCGGGATACCGGGCCGCCGACCGCGTTGCCGGGAATGGGCGGGGGCGTGCCGGTTGTGTAGTCAACGATGATCTGGAGATGGCTGTTGTCCAGCCGCGTCACGTCATCATCTACCAGTTTCGTGTCGGATAGGAACTGCACCGTCCGCGCATCGGCCGAAATACTGGAGATCGCGTTAGGGATGTCGGACTCGGCCGCCGTCGTCACCGCCTCGTAGTCGGCCAATATCTGGATCGTGCGGGTGTCGCTGGGCGAGCCGGTGATGAGGCCCAGCGCCGTGCCCAGCGCGGTTTCAACCGGCGTATAATTGGCCTCTATGTCTATCTGCCTCTCTTCGAGCGGCAAGTTATGCCACGGCTGGTCATTGACGGGTTTCTTGGCATTAATCTCCAGTTCAATGGTCGGCAGGTCCTTGTTTTGCAGTTCGGTGATGACCGCATCGACACTCGCCAATAGTTGCGACGTGTCGATCTCGCCGCTCTGCCACGCGCCAATCAACTGCTGGATAGCGGTCTGGGCGACCGTTGCCGCCACGGCCGCGCGGGCCGCCGCCGGTTCCATCTCGCCCAGTTTAATATTGAGGTCGGCCATCGCCAACGCCCCGGCCCCGGCGTCATCGGCCATACCGAGTATCGCCTGACTGATCGCGTCGGTGTTGGCTACCATGTCGGCGCTAAATATCTGGTCGCCCGCCTCGGCCCCGGCCTGCTGCATGAACGCGTCGCCACCGGCGGCCATTGCCGCCTGATAGGTCGCCATCTGCTCCTGATACGCCTGATGCCGCGCCGCCAGATTGTCAACCGCCGCCGCCTGCTGGTCGATGACCATCTGCCCGTAGGCGAATGAGCCATAGAATGCCGTCGCCGCGCCGTCGGTCGATTTATACGAATCCATCAGGTCGGCGATATAGTCGCTGTTCTTGCGAGCGGCCACAGCCTGGACGCTCATCGAATCGGCCAGCTTTTGATTCGTATCAACCGAATCCTGACCCTGGCCGTCATCTTCCATGCGCGCCTCGGCCAGGGCGCGGTATGAATCGACCAGGGAGAGAACCAGGGCGTTCTCCGTGATGAGTTGCTCATTGACCAGTTGCGCCAGGCGCAAATCCTCCTCAGCGCTTAGCCAGATACCCATCCCCTCACGGTCGGCGATTTGGTTGTACAGCTGGGACAGTTCGCGCTGGGAGATGCCCGCCGTTTCGGCGATCTGTTCATTCAGCGAATCCAGGCCGATTGACGCCGCCACATTCATGGCCGCGCCCATCGCCTCGCCCGCTTTTTTCCCTAGCTCGCCCATACCCTCCTCAAAGCCCGGCGCGTTCTGCCCAATAGCGTCCGTTACTGAGTCCAGTTGGTCAACCACGGCCTCGGCAAAATTTATCTTGAACGCATCGGTCGCATCGGCCCACATAGCCCCCAACTGCTGGATTTTGCCCGCGCTCGTGTCGGCCGCGCTGCCCAGCAGTTCCAGCTTGGCCTCACCGGCCTCAATCACCGCTAGGTCGAACGCATCGCCCAGGGCCATGCCGGAAGCGGTTAGCGCCTCCACCCGCGCGTCTATATTCGACACTGACAGTCCCAACGAGTCGAGGCGCATCTTACTGTCATTGGCGAGCGTGAGCGTGAGGACTTGCATGTCCCAGCCTAGCTGTCCCACGAGATTGCCCAGGCGCACAACCTCGTCGCTCGTGTCGCCCAGACCCAGAGAGATGATGTCGGTCGCCGACGCCACGATCTGCGCGTTGGACAGCATCCCCTGCGTCGCCGCGCCCAGTTCGCCGGTCAGGGCGTCGGCCGTTGTGCCGATGGAAGCGGCTAGATTGTCGAATCTGCTCTGGGCCAGTTGTAGCTCAGCCCCTTCGGTCAGCGCCGACATCGCGGCCTTGCCGGCCATCACGATGCCGCCCAGCGCCGTCGAGGCCGCGCCGATAGCCAGCGTGTACTTGGCCCACGACCGTTGCGCCCCCTCGATGCCGTCGTTGAGGTTTTTGACCTGAGTCGATATCCCTTTGAGCGCGGCGCTGCCTCGGTCTACGGTTTTGACACTGATCTCGACTTCACTAGCCATTACGTTCTAATACCCATCTCTTCCAGCCAGGCCAGCAGGCGGCCGTCATCCGGTCGCATCTGGTGGATGTTCTCGCCGGTCAGCCCGCGCACCCGCTGCGCCGTATCGTAGACGTTGCCCAGCAGGCTCATGCGACCGATGAGACCGGCGTCCTGATCGAGCATCGCCCCCGTATCCGGCAATGCCCCGTAGCGTTGGCACATCCAGTACAACCTAAGTTCCGGCGGCGGTGATTCCTTTGCACCGCCAGCCAGGTCTACGGCCGCCTGGATCATTTTTTTGGGGGCGTCTCCAGACGGTTCATGTGGCCCGCGACGGTGTTGGCCGTCCAGGCCACGATCTCGGCCACGTTCATATTGTCGGTCGCGTCGAGGTCGAGCGCGGCCATGTCGGCCACGGCGTCGCATGACCACGCCTGAATCACCGTTTGCCCGGCCATCCAGTAGCGCACGAACACCGACTCGCCGAACGATTCGGCCACCTTGCCGCGAAAGGCCAGTTGCTCGCGGACGGTGAATCGGTCGGCGATGTCGAAATCGACACCGAGTTCCTCGTTTGCGTAATGAGCCATATCTATCCCACTCCCTGCTCGATTAGGTGGCCGCCACGCTGGTCGTGTTCAGCCCGTTCTCGGCAAACAGCGTCGCCGAAAAAGGCGATTTCTGGCCGACACTTTGGCTCAGCTTGACGTTGGTCACATAGACCTCGCCCACCTGATATTTGGCCGCGAAATATTTGACCTCGACGGTTTTCGTCACCGACGTGCCGTTTTTGAGCGGCGCGAAGATGGAGTAGGTCGTGCTGTTCAGCCAGCCGTTGATCTGCACCTGGGTCGCCTGGGCCAGACCGTTGATCGACCGCTCGCGGGTGTCGCCCAGGCCAGTGTCATCCAACCGGGATGCACCGCCGCTGTCGTCCAAGCTGTTGATGTACTGGCCGATGTTAACCAACGTGCCGGACGGCCCGTCGATGCGAAATCCGCCGTTCGCGCTAATCCAGTTTCCCATCTTTCACCTCGTCTACTTGGTTTAATGCGGCGCGCAGTTGCGCGGCGCGCTCGTGATGATACGTGTCTGTCTGCCCCGTTCGGCTCTCGATGCTCATGGCCGCCTGTTCGTGCCAGTCCAACTCAGCGGCCAGGGCGGCATATTGCGCCTTACTCAGCGGGGTCGATAAATCGCCCTTCTTGCCAGTCAATGTAAACCTCCCAGACAGCCCACATGGGGCCGCCTTCTTTGAGCCATCGTTGTTGCATTTCACTGCCGCCCGCAACCCAGGCCAGCAGGCCATCGCCGCCTAGCGATGGATACCGTTCCAGATGTTCGATCACTTTCTGGGCCAACACCTGGAGCGCCACGGCCGTCGGGCCGTCGTCTACCCAGCGTTGCCAGACCTCGATAATGGTGCGCCACGTTGTCACCGCCGATTCGCCGCCAAGGCTGTCGGCCGCGTTCAGCCACGCGCCCGGCTTGAGGATGACGTAGTGGTCGCTCGCACCGCTGTTGAGCGGCTTCCAGTCGGCCCGCGCCGCGTTGCGCCGGTCGAACTCCGGCATGGCCTGAATCAGGGTAAGGATCGCGGCCTCGCCGTCGGGGTAGCTCATGCGTCGAATTGCCCCCTGGTAAAGACGGCCACCGACGTGCCGGTGAAACTAAGGCCATCGCGGGCGTTGCCGTGCGCCAGTAGCCCGGCCTTTCGCAGCGCCGCCGCCACCGATGAGGCTACCGCCTCGCCCGTGTCCATTCGTAGCGCCTGAATGCGGCTGCCTTCGTCGGCGTTCCAGCCCGTGCCGCGCTGGGTCAGTTCCACCTCGGCCGCCGCCTGCCGGATGACCCATTGGTCGCAGACCAGCCGCGCCGGGCTATCGGCGGCCACCGGTGTCGTCACCTCGCGGTTGATGAGGTCCATATTGAGCACTGCCGACCAGCGGTCGATCATGCCCTCGACCTCGGCCAACGTCGGCCGCGTCGTGGCGCTGAATGTGGCCGCGCCGTCGAGCAGGTGACGGGTGAGCGCCCGCACTGCCTCAACGCTGCCATAGCTATCCGCGCGTAGGGTCATGTTCGGTTTCCTCGATGAGGGCCAGCCACTCGGCGGCCGACCGCTCGACGTTCCACTCCCGTTCCACCTCGGCCCGGCCGACGGCGGCAGTGATTCGCCGTACATCCTCATTGGCGACGAACGCCCGCAACTGGTCGTAATCCTCACCGCTCACGACCGGCAACCCGCAGGCCGCCGCCGTGAGCGACTTGTTGTTCGACTTGACCGCCCCCCACGGGCCGGGGTAGGGCGGCAACAGCGCCAGGTCGTGGGCGGCCAGCGTCTCGACTTCCATTTCCAGTGACCAGCGGGTGTAGTAGATCGGGTACGTACCGGCGATGTCGGCGAACGGCGCGTGGGACGCATTGTCGCAGACGGTCAACTCGATCCGGTAGCCGTTGGCAATCAGCCGCTCCAGATTGGCGTGGGCCGCATAGAGGGCCATGCGATTCTGCGCCGCGCCGAACCAGATGAGGCGCACCGGCTCGGCCGCCGTGTGCTGCCGTTGCCGGTCGAAATGTTCCAGCAGCAACCGGTCGGGGATGCACCGGCACGCGCGCCCGGCCCAGCGGGTGAAGTTGTTCGCCAGGGCGTCGGATGACGCCACAATGCCGTCGATGAGGGTTAACGCCTCGTTCACGTCGCCGGGATTGAACCACCATGACGGATCACACACGTCCCAGAAGACGAGGCGGCCCCGCTCGCGTAGTTCGGCCATCACGGGCACGTTGACGAACTTCTGAAACACGTAGGCCCGCGCGTCGGGCAAGCCGCTGCCGGGCGTCTCCCAATGCACGACCGCCGCGCCGTCGATGAACCGCGCCGGCCAGTAGGCCCGCATCCGGCTACCGGCGTTATTGAGATTGCCGCCGGCAATGAAGCAGACGGGACACTCAGCCATACAACAGCCTCATGCGCTCTTTCCACATGGCCCGGCCTCGCGCCGTGGCTTCCTGCGCCTGCTCCTGGACGGCCGCCTTCATCCCCGCGTCCTGCTGGCTAAAGTCATTTTTGCCCAGCGGGTAGTTGATGAGATGGCCCGGCCGCACGTCCGGGTCGCCGTACAACGGATAGCCCGCCGCCCGCGCGTAGAACGGATAACGGATGTCGCTGCCGATGGGCTGCCGGTCGTACTGGCCTCGCAATGGGCATAGCTCGCGGCGCAAAGTTTCTATATCCCCCTCGCTCAGGGCAGCCATGACAACCGCCAGGTCGTACGGCCACGTGTCCATGGCGTCTTCGAGCACGTCCCACTGCCCCTTTAGAATGCGGGCGCGCACGGCCTCGACGACCGTGCGGTGAATCAGGACGCACCCCCAACCGCTGGCCCCCAACTCATGCAGACGGCCGCTTTCCGGTTCGTCGAGAAACGGCTCCATCGGCCATACCCAATCCGTCGCGCCGTCGTTGTTCGGCTTGAACCACACCGGCAACATCGGGTGATAGCGCCGTTGCAGGTAGTAGCCGCTCACATAATGAACGCCGTGGGCCATGAGCCGCGTCAACGTGTCCGGCGCATAAACCATGTCGTGGTCGAGCATGAGCAACCATTCGTGGTCACTGTCGATGAAATTGTTAAAGTGCCTCTGGCGGACTTCGTAGCCCTTCGTGCCGCGCCCGTACCAGATTGCGTCACCCGGCCGCCGCTCGATTTGTTCGATGCTGTCGCGGCAGATGCCGATCTCGCTGTCAGGCCCGGCTACGCCTATGTAACACGTACCAGTCATCATTGACCCCACTCTCGGCCGCTCAGGTGAGACCGTCCACAGGCGGGGAGTGGGTCGCGCCCGTCGCCGGTCTCACCTCAGCGGCCGTCAATACCGCTAAACGATGTCAGAGAAGAAGTAGCCCAACTCCGGCGCAACAAGCTTTTGATCCCATTGCTCCTTGTGCTGGATAACCGTGGCGTGGCGGCCGTTGTCGTAGTAGCTGTAGATGGAACCCGCGCCGCCACCCGGCTGCCACACGAACGTCTTGCCGGCTGAAATGCCCGACCAGCCAACGGTCGGGTTGATGTACAGCAGCAGCGCGTCATCGTCGATGATCGGCCCGTAGCTGGCCGCCTGGCCCTCGTTGGCCGAGTCGTAAATGGCCGAGGACACAAGGTAATTCTCGATGCCCAGCGCGCCGGCAATCGCCGCCCGGACGGCCTGCATCGTGGTCGCCTGGGTGTACTTGATGACCTCGCGGATTTTGGCGCTCTTGCGCAGCGCCCGGTCAACAACTGCGCCCACGACCAGCGTGTTCGGCTCGTAGCCGGTCGCCGCCGAGATGACGCCCGACGCCTCGATGATGTCGGCAATCGGGTCGCCGTTAGCATCGTCCCAGTCGGTGGCTGAGGTGTTATCCGTGCCCCACACGCCGGTCTTCATAAAATCCGTGGCGAACTGGATTTCCTTGCGCAGCATCGACACGTTGCCCAAGTGCTCGATAGCCGTCCGTTCCAGATCGAGCGGCAACGTCGAGTTGGCCCGCTCTTCATCGGCGATGGCCTCGTCACCCGCCCACTGCTCGGTCTTGAACGTGTCGCTTTCCGTGCCGTAGTCCAGGCGGATGAATGGGTCGCCGGGGGCGCGGCGCTGTAGGCCATCCTGAAACCAGTACCGCTTGGTCAGTTTCAGGAAGCTGCCTGAATCGGTTTGAACCGGCACGGCCGGGAAGACCCGCTCGGCCACAAAGCGCAATTGTGCCTGCTGGTAAGCGGTCAGGATGCCGGTCAATACCGGCTCAACGGTTTGTGCTTGGTTGATCGTCGGCATGGTTATCTCCTAGTAGTTGCTGGGGGCCAGGAAGACCTCGAACAGATCGCCCGCAGTCGCAGCGGCGGTGATCGCCTTGCCGATGACCTTGTCGTTGGCCGTGGTCGTCGCCACGCACTGGCCGGTCGTGTTGGCGGTGATCATGTCGCCCGCGGCGATTTCCCCGCCGGCCTCAGCCCTCGTCAGCCCCGCGCCACAGACCGATGCGGCCTCGTTCAGTTTCGGGTCATTCTGCAAAACGCCGATGTTGGCGACGGTCGGCCCGGTGCTGACCTTGACCTGCTTGGCCGTGGATGCCAGCATGACGACGTGGTATCGTTTGGCGCTCAAATCCACCCCGGCCACCAGGCCAGGAATGCGCAGATGCTCGCCGGTATTGCCTGCGATAGTCATTGCTACTTACCTCCGTAGACGGCGGTCACGAGATCGGGCTGCTCGGCCCGAACGCGCAGCAGCGCCGCGTTGTAATCCACCTTGTTTTTCGCCATCTCGGCGCGAATGGCTGCGTCGAGCGCGGCCGTCGGGTCGCCCGTCGCCGGTTGGCCTTCGTGGCCCACGTCGGCGGTCAGGGCGGAAACTCTGGCTTGCTCGGCCAGCGCCCGGAACCGGCGAGTCAGTTCGGTCGCCGGTTCGTCGGGGAGCGCGGCCAAGAGCGCCGGCAGTTCGGCGTCGGTCGCCAACGACGTGCCGACCAGTTCGGCCGCGAACCGTTCCACGCGCTGGGCGCGGGTGGCGTCGGCTTCCATTTGGGCCACACGGGCGGCCAGGGTGTCACGCTCGGCTTGCACCGCCGCGAACTGGTCAACGGTTACGGCCGCCGACAGCGCGACGGCTGGTTCAGGGTCGGCCGCGGGCGGCGTGGGGGCCGGGTCAGTCGGCTCGGTCGGCGTCCGGCCCAACAGGGCCAGTAGCCGATCCAGCAGCGACGCCGGCATGGTTACAGTTTCACTTGTCATATTCACCTCTTGGGGGGTAATGTCCGCGGCGTACAGCGCCGCTGCTTCGCCTAAATGGGGCGTGTGCAGGAGCGCGTCGCCGATGATCAGCGGCCCCTCCTGCACCACGCCGGTGCGCGGGTCTTCCAACCCACCTTCCCATACGATTTCGGGGGAGTGATACCGATACGCCCCGCGCGTCATGGCCGCCGCGCCCTCGTCGTTGTACTCCGGCACGGCATAAAGCCCGTCGTTTCGCACCTCTAGCCCGATGATGTGGCCCCCGGCCGGCGTCTCGTCGCGGTGACTGCCCAACTTGATGGGCGGCCGAAAATGGGGTAACTGGAATCGGCGGGCCAGGTCGGGCGTGATTTCCCGCGCCCGACCGTTCTTCACCAACCGGCCGAACGGCAACAGCCGGAACGGCTCGCCCGGCGCGACGGTCACGAACTCGGTGATGGCGTACTCACTGTCCATAAACGCAAAAGAGACCAGCGGCGCATGGCCGTCTGGTCTCAAGGACTCTGTAGTGTGGGAGCGGTTCCCCTGCCCCCGGCCGCCGGTCTCAAGGACTCCGGGCGATATTCAGTTAGCTACTCACAATCATAACCGAACTATTGTTCGGTGTCAACGGCGGGCGGCCCATCGGTCGATTCGTCCGACCATTTGTCGCCCCCGGCCACGTCTATGACGTGGACACGGCCGCAAGCCGGGCAACGTATCTCAATGTGCGTGCCCGGCGGCAGGTAGCCGACGAACAGCAGCCGCGAACATTGTGCCGCCGCGTGACGGTATTCGCGCCGCGCCCGACGCCAAGGGCCGATGGCAATCGCTGCCGTGGAATTCAATGCCCCTCCAGAAATTCGACCATCCGCCGGCCCATGCCCTCGAACAGGCGCTCAATGCCCGGCTTGGCCTTTTCCAGCACCGTCCGCATTGTGAACCAGCCGCGGGCCTTGTGGGCGACCGTCTGACTCTCCGACCCGATGACGTAAGGCGCATACTCCAGCCGCGTGCCCAACCGCGCCTCATACCCCTGACCAATGGAGCGCACTTCGTAGATGTCGGCCTGTCCACCCAGACCGATGGAGCGGCCGAGCGTGCCCGTGCGCCGGTAGCTACTCGCCGGATCGGCCGGTGGGTAGCCCGGCACGCTGCCCTGAAGATGAAGAAGCGATTGCTTCATCGTCTTTTCCATCTCTTCTTTCAGCCGCAGGGGATACTGATCCATCCGGCGTATCAGGTCGGGCGGTTTGAATTTGATTTCGATGTCGTTGGACATAGCGTTACCCTCTCAAAGGCGTGGGGTTGTAGCCGCCCGCCGCGCGCTCTTCGTCGGTCAACGCCTCGAACACGACCGGCTGCAACCAACAGCGGCAATTACTGGTAATAATTCCATCTGTAATGTATAATTCATAGTCATCGACCTGGAGATCATAGACATGACCGCTAAAGCCGAATTCCCTGATACTGACAATCTCATCCGGCGTTACCAGTCCGGCGAATCGCTCTACAAACTGGCGAGCGAAAAAGGCGTGACGCCTAAAGTTATCGCTCGCATCATGCGCGAGGCGGGCGTTCTCGAATCCCGTCAAGGTCTTAGGATTGATCTGGACATCGAATCTATTATTGCCCATTACCTTGCCGGTGAATCCGAAAAGGCTATCTCTGATAGTCTGGGGGTCAACCGCTGGACTATCCGCCGCCGTTTGCAAGCGGCCGGGATTGAGCCGCGCGGCCGATCCGAAGCCGAACTCCTCAAATGGTCGCAGATGACCGCCGAACAGAAACGGCAACAGGTCGCTCCGGCCCATGACGCGGTTCGCGGCGTGCCGGTTCCTCATGCCCGCAAAGTCAAGATCGCCAAAGGAAAGGAGCGGATGCAAGGCCATGCTGTTGCTGCTGAGCGACACCTGGCGCAAGTGCTCACAGATCGCGGCCTCACCGTCACGTTGCAACGAGCGGTCGATAAATACAATATCGATATTGCCATTGACTCGCCGCCCGTCGCTGTGGAAATCTTCGGCGGTGGCTGGCATAGTTCGGGCGACCACGCCCGGCGCTTCTTTGAGCGCACTAAATACTTTCTCGATTGCGGCTGGAACGTAGTCATTGTCTGGGTTGACGGCCGCCGCTATCCCGTCGGCGTTGGTTGTGCTGATTACGTAGCCGCCTTTGTTCAAGAACTTGGCGGCGACATATCCGGCCGGGGTCAATATCGGGTGATTCTCGGTGACGGTCAGGACGCGCCCGCTACGGACAGTTATTTCAATAGCCTTGCCGTCATAGAACGATTGCGCGGCGGCTGATAGGCGGCCGGGTATTACCACCTCGTTGCCCGGCAAAATGCACATCACATGAGCCGGCGGCACGACGACGGTCAGCGGCGCGCCCAGCGCCCGTTTGAGCGCCGGATCGGCCGCCAACATCGCCTCATTGAACTCCCAACCCCTGTCCAGTTCAACGAATTTGCCGTTCAACTTTGCGCAAATCGGGCACACGTTCTCATCGACGGCCGTGCGCCACCGCTTGCCGCTCACCACGCCCGCCGCCTTCCAGGCCGTGACATTGCCCGCGGCGTAGATGCGCGTAACCTCGGTCACGGCCACGCGGTGCGCCCGCTTGGCGTCGAAGAAGCTGCCTAACCGCTGTTCCAACTCCGGCAGTGGCGCGCCGCTTCTCACCCAGCGGTCTATCTCGCGCACCACGCCGCGCCGGGTCGTGTCGTTGAGCATGAACGCCCAGGCGTAGGCCCCCTCGCTGGTCAGGCCGGGAATGGGGGCGCCGCCGAGGTACATATCCAGCCACGCCAGCGCATCCTCATTGAACACGTCCCAATCGACCAGTACCGACCCGGCGCGGATGGCCCCGGCTCCGGCGTCGCCGCCGGCGATCAGGATGTCCATCGTCAACTCGGCGAACTCGCGCCGCAGTTGGGGGAGATGCGGCTGCCACCAGCCCGGATCGCGGATGCTACCGGCCATGTTCCCGTTTCACCTGCCGCGTCACCTCGCGGCCTTGTTTGCTCAGAAAGTCGCCCATTTTCTTCTGCCACTGCCGTTCCCAGCGCCGACGGGCCGCGTCGTCACCGTCGGCGGCAAACGATTCGGCCCACATCGCGGCTGCCTGCTCATCGACCGCGGTCTCATCCGGCGCGTCCGGCTGCTGCCGCTGGGCCAGCGCCTGCCGCATGGCCTCGGCCCGGTCGGCCGCTTCCTGCCGCGCAACTTCCCGTTCACTTTCGATTTCCGCCGGGTCGCGTTCGGGCAACCGCATGAGCGACCGCAGCCACGCCTCATCATCCGCCGTCCAGGTGATGAAGCCTCCTGACGCGATTTTCGCCAGCGCGTCGGCGATCATCTCCGGTCGCACACTACCGGCCGGGCTGTGTTCCAGCCGCACGCCGTCGGGGTCGTAGCCGTTCAATTCTAGCAGCCGCGCCACGGCGAACTTGGTGAACGTCTCGGCGATGGTGTCGGCCACGGCATTGAGGGTCAGGATGAAAAAATCGGTCGCCCCCTCAAACGTCGCCAGCGCGCCGACGTTATCCATGCCGAGCATAATGAACTGGCTGAGCGTCGCCATGAGCATCCGCTTGTCGTAGCGGTTAATGACCATATCCGTGTCGGCCGTCTTCGACGCCCCGGCCGATGCCACCAACTCAAAGCCCCAACCGTGGGGCATGACGACCGACGCCAGTTCGTCGTTGCGGACTTTGCGACCGATGGCCCGCGCCCGGCCCACGTCGGTCGCCTCGCTGTCGCTCTCGGTCGTGTCGGCGTGTTCGGGTAGCGTAATCTTCGGCAACCCGGCCAGGTTGCGCTCGATGCCAATGGCCTCGATCTGCTGGATGTTTTTGACGTAGTACCACGCGGGCCAGGCCGGGCGGAGGATGCTCTCGCCCTCCGGGTTGCCCCGCGCCCGGCGAAAGCGGTAGATGACCATGCGCTCGATGGGGATGGCCTCCGGCCACAGGTGCGGCCACTGCTGCATACCGGCCAAACCGCCGTCGTCGGCGAACTGCCAGCGCATAATGGTATCATGTGCCAACGGCCGCAGCTTGCGCCACAGCACCCGCCCGCCGTCCTGCTGGTAGGTGATGGTGAACATCGACCAGCCGTACCACAGGAACGAAAGCGCGTCGCTGATATGGTCATTCCATGAGTGCGTCATCGCCGCCCAGGCGTCGTTGAGCAGCGCGAGCCGCGGGTCATCCTCGCCCGCGTTGCTGACGAACTGCCAATCGATGTCGCGGATGGGCATTTCTGTCGCCAGTCGCAGCGCGGCGATGACCGGCGAGTTGTAGAGCATCTCGCGCACCCGCCTGGCCTTCTCCCCCGCGCCGCGCCATTCACTCAGTAACTCGTCGCCGATTTCCCCCCAGCCGGTCGTGTTAAGTCCGGTATCCCCGATGTCGTTGTAGAAAGATGCGCGTAGTGCCATATCAGAATCCTTGACCTCGCCAACGGCTGGGCTGTTCGGCTTGTCGCTCAGGCAGTGAATGAATGGCTGGCCGATAGTGGGCCAGCAGCAGGGCGTCGCCCACGTCCGGCGAACGGCCGAGCCGCGAGCGAATATCCTCTTTCGATTCGACCTCGACCACGCCCCCGGCCAACACGCGGTAGCGGGCGCTGCACAGGTCGGCCACTATCTCATTGCCCGGCGGCAGCGCCACGTCATCGCCACGGTCGGGGTCGAGCGCGTCGCGTAGCCGCCAATACAGTTCGGCCCGCAGGTTGCGCATCCGCAGTTTGCCACTGCGGTCGGTGTAGCGGCTGGCCTCGGACACGTTCACCGGGCGGGCGCCACTGACCCGGCCCCGGCTGTACATCGCCGCCAATGAGTCATAGGCCGATGACCCCACGCCGATGACATCGACGTGCAAACGCTCGGCGTCGGGGTAGGCCGCCTGTACCAGCCCGGCCACCGTCGGCCCGTCGGTCGTCATCGACCCCGGCCAGGTCTGCGGCCGACTGTACCAGTTGCCGTAGCGGGCGATGAGGGCCGTCCTGTCCTGTCCGCCGCGGGCCACGTCCACGCCGAGGCAGTCGGGCGCGCCGCTGGGCGGATCGCTCTCCTGCCACCGCTGCTGCGCCGCCCGCACCCAATCGGTCGGTATCACCTGCCACGGGTCAACCCCGGCCGCGGCGCGGAAATCGCCGTCGCGCAGGCGGCTTCGCAATGGTTCGGGCATGGAGTTCAACAGCGCCAGATAGCGGCCGTCGGCGGCCAGATGAGGGTTGTCGCCCAGCCGCGCCGGGATGAACGTCCGCGAGCGCGGCACGGTCGTCACGCCGTCGATTTCGACCGGCGCGGCTGTGCGCAGCCAGACGACGTTGTTATCCCGGTCGTGGTAGTACCAACGCAGTTCGCCCGGTTCGGCCGGGTCGGGGAAGTCCGGGTCGAGCCACGGCCCCCACTCCTCCATCACCCACGCCCCATCGGCGTCGAGCGGCGGGTTGCCGGTCACAATCACCCGGCAGCGTTGGTCAGGGTTGGTCGTGCGGTTCCAGCCGATGATGAACTGGTATTGGGTGCGCGTGAACTCGGTGATCTCATCAAAGCCGTAGAAATCTCGCGGCCGACCCTGCTGTTTGGTTTTGTCGCTCTCGTGCTGACACGCCTCGAATTCCAGCCGGCAGCGCGGCAGTCGCCAGACCCGCGTGGCCTTGTTGAACCCGCCATCGTTGCCGACGATCTCAATGCTACGCTCGATGATGGCGTCCAGGTTCGGGTAAACGCGCCGGAAGACGACCGCCCGCCGGTGCTGGGTCAGGGCACAGCCCAGCAGGAGATCGGATTTGCCGCCACCGGCCGCGCCGCCGTAGTACAGTTCGTCGGCGGCCGATTCCAGGGCTAGGCGTTGCGGGTTGGGTTGGTCGTCGGCGTCGGGGTTGGGTGTCCAGTGCGGGCGAATCATCCCCGCCGTGAGCGCGGCGGCGCGGTTCGATTCCTGGAGTTTGGCGGCGATGTCGCGCCGTGCCGTGGCCTGTTTAGTCGGGGCGATCATCGACATGCACCTGTATCCCGGCGCGGGCAAAAAAATCGTCGGCCAAATCGGGGTAGGCGGCGCGCACGTCGGCCGGCTCCAACTCGCGCCGCCGCAGCAGGTCGATGACCTCATCTTGCCAATCAGTGACGCGCACCTTGTCGTTGTACAGACCGTGATAGCGCATGAGTCGGTCGTGCGCCGCGTCGGCCGGGTATAGCTCAACCTCGGTCGTCACGGTTTCGGTTTCGTCGCCGCCCTTAGTCGTGTGCGTGCGGCGCGTCACCCGGTATTTTTTCAGCAGATACCCCTTCCCCGCCGCCTTGAGCGCGGGCACGTCCAGACGGCCGTCGGCGTCGATCCACTCCGTCAGGTCGCCGCGGGCAATGTCGGCTGTCCGCGCCAGGACCTCATCAGCCGGCATTGCCCGCTCGGAAAGGCGGCGCTTAACCTCAGCGGCAATGTCAGGTTTTGTCAGGTTTTCTTGACCAATTGAGCGGGCCGTCTTCTCCGAGTACCCGGCAGCCTTCGCCGCGGACGTGGCGTTCCACGTCCGCAGATACTCTTCAACGAAAACGCGCTGCTTGGCGGTCAGTGACATCCGATACTACCTGTTTCCCCTCCCATTGGCCTTATTATAGAAAATTCTTGCGAAAACGTCTATTAGCGTGGTGATAAAACGAGAAACGATCACCCTGCAAGGTGATCGTTTCTCGTGTGTCCAGTTACAGATGGAGAGACAGTACGCGGCCGGGCGGCCGTTTCAAGCCTGTCTTACGAAGGTAAGAGTGACCTCAGTTTAGCACAAATGGCCTATTAGCGCCAGGGTTACTGTCGAATGTACAGCGCGTCATCCAGTGTCATAGCGTCTATTTTTTGCTCATGCCGGAAGCACGTCCGACCGCCGGACGCGGATAGTAGGCATAGCTCGCCGTCGTCCAGCGTCCAGTCGCCGCGCATAGACGTGCCGTCCTCGAATAGCGCCACGAACGAACCCGGTTCATTGAGCACGAGCGTCCGGCCGTCTTCGGTCTCCCAGCCGCCATAGGGATTGTTCGTGCCGCACATGAGGCAATCGTTGATGACGGCGCGAAATGAAGCGTACGGATTTTCGGCCGCGGCGCGGGCGCGTATTTCCGCGTCCTGCTGCTGGATATCCACGTCGGGGCCTGAATCAAAACCGTTGATAAATGTCAGAACGCCACACAGACCCAGGATGAGAATGATGAAAATCGCAACTCCGCCAATCCCGGCGGGCTTGCCTTTCGGCGGCGGCGGATCAGGTGGCGTGTCGGCGGCCGGCTCTCGCGCCGGGTAATCCGCCGGCATGGTGGTGAGTTCTTCTTGGGGCGTATCCGACATGGCGACTCCTGCACTCTCTGGGCTAACCGAACACATCCATTGTTGTCGCCGTCCCTTACCACGCGGATTAAGGTGCTATAGAAATCCTGTTCTAAAATCGGGTATAATTGGTTTCAGATCGGCCCCTAATTCGCTTGACTAATATTATAACAATATTATATAATTCGTGTGTGGGAATTCTAAGTGGAGGTGTGTCTATGGCTAAAAAGGGCGGGCGTATCGCGGTTGGCGCACGTCTGCCACCCGATCTGTGGGAGAGGCTGCGAGAGTATGCCGATGCCAACGGTATGCATATGAGTGAGGCACTAGAGAGAGCCGTCTCTGAGTTTTTAGAAAGTGACGGCGGAACCGCCCTAATACCCGATCTAATCCAGATGGTCGAGGAATGGCGGCAGAAACAACAAGCGGCCAACGGTAGCCGCTGATACCGTCCTGTTGAGAGAGGCGCTAGGAGCGCCAGCCTGCAAAACCAACGCTCCTAGCTAGGTTCGGAGAACCTTAACAGCCGAATAACGTAAGGTGAGCCAGACAAAATCCGGCTGCCTTAGTTCACCGATGGGCCATGTAGGATTCGAACCTACGACCAAATGATTAAAAGTCATCTGCTCTACCGCTGAGCTAATGGCCCGCAAAGCCTGATTATACGACTCTCGGAGTTGCCGGACAAACGCGATATGTAGATTCTAGAAACCGAGTTTCTCCGAGCGAATTCCTATTCGCCAAACTCGGTTTCTAAGCCGTTTGGGATAAAATTAACCTTATGCCACGCGACCGCACCTACCGCACCGAGGCCATCGTCATTCGCCGCAGTGATTTCGGCGAAGCCGACCGGCTGCTGACGCTGTTCAGCGCCGAGCGCGGCAAGGTGCGGGCCATCGGCAAGGGAGCGCGTAAGCCACAAAGCCGCAAGACGGGCCACGTGGAACTGTTCATGCGTAGCCGCTTCCTGGTGGCCGAGGGGCGCGACCTCGACATCGTGACCCAGGCCGAGATGGTGGAAGCCTACGCCGCGCTGCGCGATGACCTGTTGCGGGCGACCTACGCCTCCTACGCCGTGGAACTGCTCGACCGCTTCACCGTCGATGATGACCCCCACCCCGACATCTACGAGCTGCTGTCGGCCGCGCTGGGCTGGTTCGCCACGCTGCCGGCCGACGAACTGCTGTTGCCCGCCCGCTACTTTGAGCTGCGCCTGCTGTCAATGACCGGCTTCCAGCCGCGCCTGTTCAACTGCCTCCATTGCGGCGAGCCGATCCAGGAGCAGGCCCAGGCCTTCAGCGCCGATCTAGGCGGGCTGCTGTGCCCTAACTGCCAGGCCACCGACCCGCGCGCCCGGCCTATCTCGGCCGTGGCCGTCAAGGTGATGCGCTATTTACAGACGCGACCGTGGGACACCGTCAGCCAGTTGCGCCTGCGCCCGGCGGTGCTGCACGAGATCGAGCGCGTCATGTATGCCTATCTGACCCACATCCTGGAGCGCGACCTCAAGAGCGTCGACTTCATCCACCGCCTGCGGCGCGAGGCTACCTTGTTTGCCCCGGTGGAGGAAGAATAGAACGCGTTCTATTCCTAACCAGTGGTATAATCTTCGGCTGACCACTGACCACTGACCACTAAATACTGACCTACTGGATACTGAATTAACGTGTCTATCGAAAAACTAAGCTTCCAACAAATGATCCTCCGCCTGCTGGAGTATTGGCAGGCGCAGGGCTGCCTCGTCTGGCAGCCGTATAACGTGCAGGTCGGCGCGGGCACGATGAACCCGGCTACCATCCTGCGCGTCCTCGGCCCCGAGCCGTGGAACGTGGCCTATGTTGAGCCGAGTATCCGCGCCGATGACGGCCGCTTCGGCGACAACCCCAACCGCATGCAGCAACATCACCAGTTGCAAGTGATCCTGAAGCCCGACCCCGGCAATCCCATTGAACTCTACCTCAAGAGTCTGGAAGCCATCGGCATCAACCAGCGCGAGCACGACATCCGCTTCGTCGAGGATAACTGGCAATCGCCGGCCCTGGGCGCGTGGGGGTTGGGCTGGGAGGTGTGGCTCGACGGCCAGGAGATCACCCAATACACCTACTTCCAGCAGGCCGGCGGCATGGACCTCGACCCGGTGTCGGTGGAGATCACCTATGGCCTCGACCGCATCGCATTGGCCCTGCAAGGGGTGAACAGCGTGTGGGAGATGGAGTACGGCGCGGGCGTGCGCTATGGCGATGCCCTGCTGCAAGCCGAGATCGAGCATTGCCACTACTACTTCAACGTGGCCGATGTGGACGCGCTGAAGATGATCTACGACACCTACGAGCGCGAGGCCTACCGCTGCCTGGAGGCCGGGCTGGTGGCCCCGGCCCACGATTACAACCTGAAATGTTCGCAACTGTTCAACGTCCTCGATACGCGCGGCGCGGTCGGCGTCACCGAGCGGGCCAACTACTTCGGCCGTATGCGCCGCGTCGCCAACAAG
>CXWJ01019268.1_pt1 | contig 18519 bp, 21 predicted proteins | sample 590841 | NCBI WGS metagenome assembly CXWJ01 (sample SAMEA3498367, study PRJEB10139) | wastewater metagenome | biome: wastewater treatment plant; material: activated sludge | place: Austria | collected 2015-01-21 | reverse complement strand
CGAACGGAAACGGCGCTGCCTCACACGACGCATAAAATAGCGGCTGAATGGCGAAAACATCTGCCCGGCAAACGGCGTGGCCGGGGAAAGCGGTGCTAGCTACATCGTTTGACTGCTTTTATAATCGAGCCGGCTGACACCTCAGCCCAACACGTTATCCCACATTTATTTCTGGGTGGTACACCACATGGCGGATTCGGACGGTAAGGTTCGCGAAATTGCCTGGGGCGAATTGTTCCCTTGGCTCATCCTGGCACGCTCTGTGCGCATTGCCTTGATGGCCCGTGTACTGATCCTCAGCACAGTCGGCTTGATTGCCATGACGCTGGGCTGGCAGGCAATCGGCTGGATCTTCTCGACCAGCACGGACCCCGTCGTCGCCGAATGGCAAAACACAGCTGCCATGAGTTCCAGCGGTATTACAAATACAAATGCGGACAAAGTAAGCCCTTGGGTCTGGGAGAATTCCAAGGAGTTTTCGATCGCCCTTGATGCAAGGAGTGCGGATGCAATCTTCTCATCGGCATCCTCCGCTTTGGCTAAGGCGCCTGTCGCCATGTGGCTCTACATCACGCGACCTTTTATTGAAATGTTTCGACACAATTTGACTCCTGTCGGCTTCCTGCAACTGTTGCTGTGTGGCATTTGGGAACTGCTGGTGTGGGGCATCGTCGGCGGGGCGATCACTCGCATCGCCGCGCTCAAGTTCACGCGCAACGAAGCGCCCAGCCTCGCCACGGCCCTTAAGCACTCCCTGAGCAAATTACCCTCCTATAGCCTCGCGCCATTGATTGCGCTTGCCGGCGCGGCTGTTTTCGCTGTGCAGTTAGTGGTTCTCGGCGTACTCATGCGCGTGGAGCTGCTTGCGATGATTGCCGGGCTGGCATGGCCGTTTGTTTTTCTCTTAGGGCTAATGATGGCCATTCTGCTAATCGGCGCTCTCATCGGGTGGCCACTCATGTGGGCCACCGTCAGCGTCGAAGGTACCGATGCATTCGACGCCCTCAGCCGAAGCTATGCCTACACATACCAGCGGCCCTGGCGACTGCTGTGGTATGTGGTGTTTGCGGGCACGGTGGCCGCTGTGAGTATGTTCGTCGTAAAGGCCTTTGCCGCTTCCGCGGTTGCGCTGGGCGATTGGTCCGTCAACTGGGGTTTGGATGAGGGAACGATGGATCGAGTTGTCGCCCCAATGAAAGCGGAGAAAACGCGGCCAAACATAGCACCACCGGCAGTAATAAGCCCAGCCCCCGGAGCGGACTTGCCGCCTCCGGACATCGCCGTCCCCTCAGGCGACGCCATCACGACAAATACAGAAGAGTTAAGCCTGATGGAATCGGTCGCACGCCGGGCCATCCGCGGCTGGAAGTCACTCTTAGCAGCGGCGGCTGCAGGATACCAGGCCGGCTTCCTCTGGGTCTCCGCGGTCGGCATTTACTTGCTTCTGCGGCGCGACATCGACGGCGTCGAAATCAGCGATGTCCACGCTGGCGAACAAGAGGACGAATTCGGACTTCCGTCGCTCGACGAAGAAATGGTGTCTGGCGTGCCGGCAGTTTCACCCCATGGCGAGGCGACGCCCGGAGACCTCGGCGGCTCAGCCAGCTAAGATTGCCTCAATTTGGCCAAAGAATTGGCCGCGGCTCAACACTTCGTCGCAACCAGCTTCGCGCGCGGCGGCCAGTCTGTCTTCATGGACGTGCGGACCAAAAGCGATGATCCGCGGTGGAGAGGCCGGCGCATCCTCAATTTGGGCGGATCGTAACTCCTTCACCAACTCGACAATGTCGAGTGCCGGCGCGGAAAGGTCGGCAATTATGAGCGGGGGATGCAATTCCGCACACTTCTCCACAGCCTGTGGAAGACTACCCACCGACTGCACAGTGACGCTAGCCGCAGCCGCTGCATTCTGCACGCGGGAAATGACCAGCAAATCGCCGCTGAATAGCACCACCCTCATGCCGTCGCTCAGATGGCCCCCTTGCCGCTGTAGCCGTCGCTAATCTGGATCGCCTCGTCCATCGGCAGCACGAAAATCTTGCCGTCGCCGATGTGGCCTTCAGTACTGGTGCGAGCAACCTCCTCCAAGCACTCGATCGTGCGTTCGAGGAAGTCGTCGTTCACGGCAATTTCCAGCGCGATCTTGCGGAGCAGGTTCGTCTTGTATTCGTGGCCGCGGTACGTCTCCAACTGGCCGCGTTGCCGCGCGTACCCCATCGCGTCGCAAACGGTCATGCGCGTCACATCCAGCCGCGCTAACGCCTTCTCAACGGCGTCAAGCTTGGTAGGCTGAATAACGGCGACAATCAATTTCATGGCCGCGACCGCCTGAGGGTGCTAAAGATTAAGGCGCGGTAGAATCCCGCCTCAAAGAATAACATTTCGAGGCAAATTAGCAAAGTGCCGTAGCGCAATAGTCATGGCAACATCAGAGATCCCTAGTCGAGAGGGTGACTCCACCGCAAACCTGGAAATCGGCTGTAATCGCGGTCGGTAGTGATCCATTCGCTTCCGGTTTCGATCGCCAATGCTGCCAGGTAAGCATCGGGCACTATGTTGCCCTTGGCAGCAACCGCGCGACACAAATCCGTGAATATCTCCCAGTGGCGTACTCCGGGCGATAACACGACGCACTGTGGCGCGGCGCGAAATTGCTCCACGAACTCTAAGGCATCCTTCAAAGAGGAGGGGTGTTTGAAAACGCGCGAATTGGTCGCAATGCGTACGACGCTACTGAGAACAAGCTCGGATATACCAAATGATTCCGGACCGTTAAGCAGCTTTTCAGCCCACTCGGCATATCGCGAATGGTCCGGCGCATCATCCCGCGCTGCGTAAACGAGCACATTGACATCAAGAAGTCGCACTCGGCGGCTCCATTAGTCCTAGCAAACCGGCCGAGTCGTCAAGATCGACTCCCGGCAGTAATCCACCACTGCCATGAGTCTTTAACTTGATGCGTCGTGTGCTACTTGGCAACTTTCGCTGTGCGAGCGCGGCCCGGAGAGCGTCCTCAATGACGGATGTTAAAGTGCGGCCCGATTCAACCGCTACGCGCTTCGCCTCGCCGAGAAGCTTGGCATCTAGCCGAATGGTGGTTCTCATGCATCAAAGCATATCACGAGCGCATCAATATGTCAACTTTCCCTTGATACCTCACTCTATCTTCAACAATGATTCGGGGCGAAAGTTGCTTCGGGTTATCACGTGAAGCTTACGGCGATGTAAACATCTTCGCGTCCATCACCTTCGCAATTCGTGCCGAGGATTCGGCCAGATGCGCGCTGCTGTAGCTGTCGAGCTTGGCCGGTCCGGACGCGAGGGCGTCGATCTGCGACTTCAGCTTGCCGAGCTGAGCGTAAGCAACCGTCTGGCAATCCTCCGGTGCGAAGGTTTGCCCAAGGGCGAGTTGCGACAGCCGCCGTAAATAGGAACGCTGCAAATTGCGCCGCAGGCTGGAAATAGCCGGCTTTCGGTTCGTGAATTCGCCCTCCTTGATCGTGCCAACCTCTGAGAACACGGCATTGCTGAGCCGTTCGAGTAGTTCGGCGGTCGTCAGCGCATCGTCTCCAGAAGCCACTTTCAATTCCGAATCGTGCATCCGAGTCAGCGTCAGCGAGGACATCACGCGGCTCAGAATGCGATCTTGCCACATCAAAATAATGTCGTGCGCCGGATAGTCGCCGCGATCCACAGGTTGCGTACCCCAGTGATCCCAATGAGAGGCGCTCAATTGGTTATACAACTCGGGCGGAAAGGCGAATGGCTTGTCGCTGAAGACCTGCTCTTCCAGTAAGCCGAGCGCCTCGCGTTGCTTGGCCACCGGCACTACCACGAACGGCTGCGCGGCATTCGCATCTCCCTTATGACTACGGCTGACCGATATGCCGCCCACATAACGGGAAGCGGCGAACATCGTGGCTCCATGCCGCGCTAGCAAGGTCGAGAAAGCTCGGCGGGCGCGCTGATACCCGTCACCCTCTTTCGTCATTTCTTCGACGATCTTCGGCCAAGCCTCGGCCACCAACTTCGCCTGCTGGTTCGCAAAAGCAACCAAATCGTTACCCATATCGAACCGATTCACCAACGGATCAGGATCGATCCCCCGAGCGTCACCATCGGAAGCAAAGCTCAACCCCGGCTCGCCACTGCGGGCCGCGATCTTTTTCAATTCGGCCAGTTCGCCCTCGGTCGAGCCACCCTTGATGGGTTTGTAACCGTATTCGATTGCCCACATGTCGTATGGGCCGATTGTTTGCGAGAAGAAATCACCCTGGGTCTTCCCCTCAGGAGCGATATTTACCGGAGCATAGTCCATGACGGAAGCGGTCAAGCCCGTATCCTTCGTCTTGTTCACATCGTTGATTTCATCCAGCGAGTACAACGAACTGGCTTTGAAGTTGTGGGCCAATCCCAACGTGTGCCCCACTTCGTGCATCGTCACTTCTTTGAGGCCTTGCATGATCAGCTTTTCCTGATCAGCGTCGTTCTGCTTGCGGGTAGTCATCATGGCGGCGCCGGTCGCAAACTCGCGTGACATCCCACCCAGCAAATTGCAGCCGCAGCGCGCACTATGCGAATCGCGCATGAACGCTGGAACACGCTTCATCTGCGCCGCATACTCCTGCAAATCGATCGGTCCACCCGTGAGCGCGGCCACGCCTTCCGGAGTAAACGTCTCGTACTCCTGCTTCCAAAACTGCAAGAAGTCTGAATCGAAAATGATATCGGCGTCCAAGATTTGCCCGGTCGTCGGGTTCACGCGTGAAGGTCCCATCGCGAAACCCGCCCCGGCGGTAATCCAGCGGAACGTATTGTAGCGAATGTCACCCGGTTCCCACGGCGCGTCATCCGGTTGTTGACGGNNGCTTACGATACTTGAAGGGGATGGTCTTTTCGAGCCAGAAGACAATTGGTTCCTTCGGCGTGGACATGTCCGCGCCAGGATCGGTCTTTTCTAGGTTCCAACGGTTGATGTAACGCACGAACCGGTCGTCGTCGGTCTCTTTCTTGGAAAAGTCCTTTAGCGCGGTCACGAAATACCCAACGCGGTCGTCGGCCAATCGCGGCTTATACGAAGTCTTCGGAAGTTCGCTAATCGAGTAATGGACGTTTATTGTCACGCCGCGGGAATCCGCGACCGTATCGATATTCTCGTAACCGCTAGAGGCATAGGTGGCGGCAACTTGCAGTTCCACGTTCTTGGGATACCCATTCACCTCGGCCCATGTCGATTTGCTCCCCGCAAACGAGAAACCGGGCAGCACGAGCGAAATCTGCGGCAAGTCACTCATGAACACAGGGGTCAGGTCGACGACATAAGCACCACTCGGGCTCGTCGTGCGTATCGGCAGGCTGAATAGCACGCTATCGGTATAGGCTAATTCGACCGCTTTCGACGTTGGGCTACCTTCTTCCGCCGTAAACCGCACGTTCCGCCGCACGAGATGAATGTTCTCACCCGCTTTGCGGAACTGCCACACGGCATCGTCACCAAAGCCCCAACTGAAGCCACCCAAGATCGGGGTTTGCCCAATGCCGCGGGCGATCGTAATCAATACGATCAAGTCTTTGTTGAGCTGGGACGAAGAGATTTCCGCGAAGAGTTGTTCGTCCTTGCGGTGGAGCGTGATCAAACCCTCCACTTTCTTTGCGTCCTTTAGAACCTCTGTGTAAGGCGGGTATTTGGGCTTTGGCTTGGCTTCGGCCTTTTCGCCTTCCGATTTTGATTCAGAGGATGAGCTCTCGGCCTCTTCCTTTTTGACCTTATCCGCCTCGGCCTTTGCCTTGTCCTTTTTCTCCTGTTCAGCCTTATCCGCCGAATCGTCGGACTCTTTGTCGCCCTCCGGTTTGGCAGCTTCAACTGCCGATTTTAACAATTGGTCGAAATCTTCCGCCCGTGCGTTGGACGCACTCGCGGAGACAACCAGGGCCGAAGCGACGCATAAAGCGGGCAACCACGTGCCCAAACCTGGGAAGGAGCGCATACTAACTACCTTAAGAGCTGCAACTTACAGCTGGTGAGGGGAGTGGTGAGAGGGCCTGCGGGCAAGCGCAAAGTGGCCCACGTGAATATACCCCATTTTTCGCGCTTTCAGCGACCGGTAAAGTCCCCCAAAACTGAAATGGCGTCAGGGACCGACGGTGCGTCCGTCGGATTTCAAGTTTGTCGCGGCAAATTCGGGCCAAATTAATGACTACCATCTGCAACTCCATACCAAGTCCAAGCCGTCCATGACCATGACCGACTTGCAGCCTATTTTCGATCGCTACCCGCCAGACTGCCGCCCGCTGCAAATTCAACCGCTGGGTACGGCCGGTGGCTTTAGCGGGGCTCAATTTTGGCAGATCACCGCACCGCGAGGCGAATTTGCGCTGCGACGCTGGCCTAGGGAACATCCCACGCAGGAAGGCCTGCGGTTCATTCATAAGGTGCTACGGCATGCGGCCGAGCACGGCATCGCGTTCGTGCCAGTATCCGTTACGTCCCGCGAAGGCGAATCGTTCGTCGAACAGGCCGGATATTTGTGGGAACTCGCCCCTTGGATGCCGGGTGAAGCCGATTATGAGCGTTCGCCCAACCACGCCAAATTGCAAGCCGCGATGATCGCCTTGGCCCAATTTCACGTGGCAACCGCCAACTTTGTCGCAGAAACTCCGCTCGAGCCTTTGCGTGCCTCCCAAGCCATCTATCGCCGTCTCGACCAACTACAAAAGCTTTCCCTTAATGGCATCAACGAGCTTTCTCAATCGCTCCGGCCAAGCATTTGGCCGGAGCTTATGCCCCTCGCGCGACAATTCCTGACCATGCTGCCGAGGGTCATACCGCTCGCCATTGCGCGGCTGCAACCATTAGCCAATCTGCCGTTCCCAATGCAACCCTGCCTGCGCGATATCTGGCATGACCACGTTCTGTTCACCGGCAATACCGTCAGCGGCCTGATCGATTTCGGGGCGATGCAAATCGAAACACCGGCCGGCGACGTCGCACGACTTCTCGGGAGCCTTGCCGGTGATCACAGGGAAAACTGCGACATTGGCCTCGCCGCCTACGCGGCAATCCGGCCGCTCTCGCCCACCGAACTTCAAGCGGTCGCCGCCTTCGACACCAGCGGCATCCTTATCAGCGGCGCGAATTGGCTCCGTTGGATCTACCTCGAAGGCCGCACCTTCGACGATCACGAGGGGGTGATTGAACGATTTCGCAAAATATTGGAACGGACGAATCGACTTCTTCCAATTTTGCCGCGTAGTGGCGACATCTTCTGATACACCAATCACGAGCGCGAATCGCTCCACAATCGTCGAAATCTCGGCTGCAATCACCGCTTCCACCCTGCTTTTGCCCCCAGACACCGGCCGTAACTCCGTTGGCCGGATAGCCCGATCTCGCTAAAATTCGGTGCTGGCCTCTCTGAGGGCAGCCGCTCCGCTACGACGGCGGAGTGATGCCAGGCACCCCGGAATTATCATTACATGCGCGCGATTGAGAGACTGTTGCTGGTGGCCTTGGTTGCGAGCTGCGCTGCCCACGTCGCTCTCGCTCAATTTGGCCCGGCTGGCGGCAACAATTCAATCGGCGGCATTGTCGGGGCGTTTGATAGTTCGGCCGACGCGAAGCCCGCGACCATTAAGGCACAATTCACGGCTGCAACCGATGAACGCCCCGCCGTGATCATGATCACGGCCAAGATCCTGCCCGGCTGGCACGTCTACTCCATCACCCAACCGCCTGGCGGCCCTCTTAAGACCAAGATTCAACTCACTCCCTCGGATCAATATCACGTTCTCGGCGATTTCAGCGCCATCCCCTCGCCTAAAACCCACATCGATCAGGAAGTGTGGAAGGGCCTTGAACTGCAAGAGCATGAAAACGAAGTCACTTGGTACGCCCCCATCGAGCTCGCAGCCGGCGTCGATCCCAAGACGCTCGAAATTCGCGGCACCGTTACTGCGCAGGTGTGCAAAGAACAGTGCATCAATCTCCGGGAAGCCATCGTGGCCAAGCTTGGCCCGGGTGTATCGATCGGCCCGCTGTCTAAATTGACCGCACCCGCTCCCGTGGCGCCCCCCAGCACGACACCTCCAACCAATTTGGTAACATCCGCAGGCAGCTTTCAGGCCGCTAACTCCGAAGTGAAGTGGACCGGCCACGTGGAACCGGCCACCGTCCAGCCTGGCGACTCGGCCAATGTGATTCTGACCGCCACGCCTCCCGCGAACTGGCACATCTACGCCTGGTCGGCTCGCGACGAGAACCCAGGCAGCAAACCGACCCTGCTGGCTGTGAAAGCGACCGGCGGCCTCGTGGCAGGTGAGCCATCCACCGTCTCCCCCATCAAAACGGACGAATCCGTCCCCGAATTCGGTGTGATGAAATATCACGAAGGGCCGGTCACCTGGAAAATTCCCGTCATCGTCCCTGCTGACGCTAAGCCAGGCAGCTATTCGCTGAGCGGCTTGCTCGGCTACCAAGCCTGTGAAACGAGTGGCGAGAACCGCGGCAGTTGCGAATTGCCAAAAGGAGCGTTTTTCACTGGTAATGTCATTGTCGGCGACAATGCGGGTGCGACAACTTCACCACTCTTGTTCACTCCCGCCACGTACGCCATCGTCGCGAAGGCAGCGGAACTCGGTCAAATCCCTGATCAAGCTGCTACGCGGCATGACGATCAAAACCCGGTCATTGGGGCTGCTGGGCCCGTTTACGACTTGGATCGCGTTCGCGTCGAGGCACAAAGTGGCTCGTTCGCTTATTATATTGCGCTGGCGTTCGTGGGAGGGTTGATTCTTAACCTCATGCCATGCGTGCTGCCGGTAATTGGTCTCAAGGTGATGAGCTTCGTGCAGCAGGCCGGTCACAGTCGCAGCCAAGCACTCCTCCTCAACGTCTGGTACTCGCTCGGAATTATTTCCATCTTTTTGTTGCTTGGCGCGGCGGCCGCACTGGCTGGGTTGTCGTGGGGCGGCCAGTTCAGCAGCACCGGCTTTAATGCAGCGATTGCCGCCGTGGTCTTTGCCATGGCCCTCAGCTTGCTGGGCGTGTGGGAAGTGCCGATCCCTTGATTTTTCGGCAGCGGTTCGATTCAATCCGCCGCTGCCCAGGAAGGGCCGGTCGGGGCGTTTATCAAAGGCGTGATTACGACAATCCTCGCCACGCCCTGCACTGCCCCGTTTATGGCTTCGGCGCTCGCCTGGGCCGTTGCTCAACCGATTGCCACCACACTTGCCGTTTTTGCAAGTCTGGGCCTCGGCATGGCCAGCCCGTATTTGGTCGTCGGTGTGTTTCCGGAATTGCTGCGATTTATTCCGAAGCCGGGGGCGTGGATGGAAACATTCAAGCAAATCATGGGCTTTGTGCTGATGGGCACCGTGGTGTTTATTCTGTCGTTCATGCAGCCGNNTGGATCGTCGCCCGCACTCCGCTAACGGCCGAGCTGAGTGACCGGCTGCAAAGCTGGGGCTTGGCTGGCGCGGTAATCTTGGCGGCCGCGGTCGCTTCGTTTGGGTGGCTATACGGAGAAAGCGCTCGCGTGGCGTGGCAGCCATTTTCGCTGGAAAAACTGCAACAGGTGGCCGTTGACGAAGGCCGCACCGTGTTGGTCGATTTCTCGGCCGAATGGTGCTTGACTTGCAAAGCGCTGGAACGGACGGTGCTCCACACGGAGGCCGTGGAAAAAACGATTGCTTCGACCGGGGCCGTGCCGATGTACGCTGATTTCACGGACTTCCCGCCGGAAATCGATCGCACTATTAAGGCCCTGAAAAGCAATGGTGTGCCGGTGATCGCCGTTTTCCCCGGGGATTCGCCGTACGAACCGATCGTTTTTCGAGGTGGTTATACGCAGCAGGGGCTGATTGACGCTCTCAAACGGGCCGGTAGCGGGCGCGGCAACGCCGGGCCGGTGGCCGAGGCAAGTGCGGCCGCGGCACCTCTCAATTGATGGCAAGCCGCGTCATTTTGGTTCGCGCGGGGGCTTGGAGAGTTGCGGCCGGTTGCGCGTACGGCTCGGTCAAGGTGCGCAGAAGTACTGCGCATAAGTAGGGGAGGGGGTTCTGCGCAGTGGAACGATTCAAGAAGAATCGCGGGCATTGTTGGGAAAAAATTGGGCGCGCTCTCAAACTGTGCGCGCGGATTTTTTTGTTAGGTTTTGGCCACCGTTTGTGCTAGGGTGTGGGGTGCGAATCGCGACGGACGAGGAAGAAAAGGGAAACTGATAATCGACAGTGTGGTCTCTTCAAAAGTCGTAATGCACCTTCGACCTTGAGTTGGTGCAGCTCTCACGGACTCACACGCATCGAATATCAGATTGGTTTTGGTTGCGTTGATTGGCATGGCTGCCTACGACATGAAATCCCCATAAAGAGATTGCCAATTCTGCGCGAGGTGGTCTCGATCACTAACGGATAAGCGGCCAAGCGTCCGCACCAGATCCGTTTTGAGAAGCGTGGCAACTTTCGCCAGTCGGACCCAAGAGGGCAGGATCAATCCGGTTCCCGGCAGACTGGCGAGCGAAATATCGCCCGCTAGTAATCGAACCTTGGACGTAACAGGAGCAAGCACAAGGTCGGCGTCGCCAATATCAAGTAAGACGACCCCCGGACGCTGCTTTCTCGCCATGGTTCCCGACTGAGGAAAGTGAACTAACACGACGTCGCCGAACTCATAGCTCGTCATAGACGGCATCCTCATCGGCATACGCATCTAACAATTGCTGTTTCGCCGCATAGTGCCACACGACCGTTTCATCGTCGGCTTCAGAAGGGAGCGAGATTTGAATCACGTCCCCAGGCGAGGCGTCCAATGGCTGACTCAGTTCCAAATGAGTTGCATCTAGAATTTTGGCTGAGATTACTCGCATCGGTCACTTCCTCTTTTTCGATCGGCATCGGAAACTGCCCCGTACTATTCTATCTCCACATTCTAGAATCGCCAAACCGTGGGGTGCGAATCGCGGACAAATGATTGTCCGCCACAGGGTCACCCCACTTANNGGTCGAAGGAAGCCGACTCAACGGTTGTGACGCGACAATTGATCCGATTTCTGATCAGTTGCCGCGTAGAAGAGGTGGTTCTTCCACGAATGCCGCGATTAGCACCCGTCACGCTTTTATCTGATCAGGTTCGGCTAGACGATAGCTCGTGCTTCGGCCCCCGCTTGGATTCCGAACGAGGATGCCGCGGTCTAGCAATTCTTGGATATCGCGGAGGGCCGTATCCGAGGAACATTTTGCCAGCCTGGCGTACTTAGACGTGGTGAGGAAACCTTCGAAGCCATTGAGCATCCGATTGATGACCGTTTGCTGTCTTTCATTGACAGGCTTCATGTTGACACGCTGCCAAAGCTTGGCCTTGTTCAGAACTGCGGCAAGATCTTCATCCGCTTTTTCGATCGCTCGGTTTAAGCATTTCAGGAACCATTCGAGCCAACGTGAAATATCCAAGCCTCCACGTTGCGTGGCTTCGAGAACCCGGTAGTACTCTTTTCGTTCCGCTTCGATCTGCGATGACATGCTGTAGAAACGATCTTTCGTGCCATCGGAGCGGGCTAATGCCATATCGGCGATTGCGCGGGCGATACGACCATTTCCATCCTCGAAAGGATGGATCGTTACGAACCACAAATGGGCCACGCCCGCTTTCAAAACGGGATCGGTCGACGGCGGCGCATTGAACCATTGCAGGAATCGTTTCATCTCGGGCTCGAGCCGCGTGGCTTCCGGCGCTTCGAAATGGACTTTCTCGCGCCCGAAGAGCCCCGAAACAACTTGCATTTCCCCGGCCTTGACCGGACGCCACTTGCCGACGGCGATGCGCGCCATACCGCTTCGTCCTGTCGGAAAGAGAGCGGCGTGCCAATCGAATAGACGCTTTTTGGTGAGTTTCGCCTCGCATTTCCCGGTCGCATCGAGCATCATTTCTACGATGCCTTCCACGTCGCGTCGCGCTTTCTTCAGCCCGCCGATTTCGATACCGAGTCTGCTGGCGATCGATGAGCGAACCTCTTCGGGATCGAGGGTTTCGCCCTCGATGGCCGAGGACTTCACCACGTCGCTGGTGAGCATGACCAAATTCGCTTCCTGGCGAAGGTCGAATCCGAGGCCTTCCATTTTGCCGAGAAGTCTTCCTTGGCGATGGCGCACGGCGGCCAAGAGCTCCGCGAGGAGGTCGCTATCCCACGTGAAATCGGGCCAACTCGGATTTTGATGGATATAAGGCATCTTTCGCCGCATACTCTGCGGTGATTATAGCATTTATTCGGCGCATGTGCAATATTTTCGCCGCATTGTATGCGGTGAATAAAGCGGCTATTCGCCGCATGTCTGGAGGCGTCGCAAGCACGGTCGAACTAGTTCCCACGTCACCAGAATTCCGGATGTCGTAGTGCAACTGGTTGAGACCATTGCTTATCTTTGGCGGTGTCGATTTCGAACGATCTAGAAGAAGCAATTGCAGGCGGTAGAGCTGGTAGACGAGCGCGTTGATTTGGCGGTCGGTGGCTTCGATTTGGCGTTCGACGACGGTGCGTTCTTGAGCGGTTTTGAGTTTTGGCAGGCGCAAATCGAAACTAAGGGTGTGGTATCGCCACGCCCAACCTATTCGATTGCACAGTGCAACCGAATAGCATATACTTCATTTGGAGGTTCGGCCTAGGAGCGGCTCCTTTCGAGGGGCGGCCCCAAAGGCATTACCTCCTTTTTTTATGCGCTGCCCTTGCCCGGCGAGTAAGGGTTGGGCACAAACGCGATTCCAAACGTCTCAAAAACATTGCCGTCTCTGTACCCTTGACCGCGAAATTGCAAGCGACGTAACCACGGCCCGAAGAGTGTCTCAATTTCACTTCGACTTGGCGCGGTCATGCCCATTGCCGTCAGACGAAATCCCCAGTTGACGCAATAGATGCACAAGTCTGCCGCCTGCACCGCATAGGTTAAGTCAGATGCTACGAAGAAAGGCGTCGGCACAATCCAAGTCGTCCGATAGCGGCCATTGTCAGTCTTGGTGAAGTACCGCTCCATGCGGCGGACGAATCGCCTGTCTTCGGTCTTATCCATTTCGTCCATTACCAGGATGCCGTGCTCTTGCCGTCCCTCCAGGTAATAGAAGTAACGCTCCAGCAAAAAGACGTGGTCCTTACGAAGATATTCCTCCGCGCTTTCAGTGGGCGGTTTTTGGACGTTGCGCGGAATCGCCACCGCGAATAGCACCGCACGATGATCGTCTAACGACTGAAACGTGCCACGGGCCATCTCCAGGCATGCTTGCCCGTATGCCGTGAACTCGTCGCGCGTGGGTACTTTCTTTTCAAGTCCCTTGGTCAGAAACCCGCGCGCATGTTTCCGGCGTTCGACATCGGGCATTGGCTCCGACTGCTTGGCAAAACGAAATCTCTTGCGATCCAACAGCGTGCTGCCTTTTAGCTCCTTATTGTAGTGCCCTAACTCACAACCAAAGCTAGCCAGCTCAAGTTGTTGCATGGCCCGCACAAAGGGCCAGAGTTGGCCAACGTGCAAGGCCACCCCACCGCGCACCTCATAGGGCATGTGTCGATGATCGTGCCCACTCTCGTCGAGAAAAAATAGCCGGCTCATTCTGTCGCCCCCTTGACCAGCCAGAATTCGATCATTGTAGCAGGCGCAATTGGTGTGCCGTAGCAGGAGGCTTCGCGGCGCTGCGCCGCTGGTTCGAGTGGTGGAGCAAAAACGGCTGCTGTAACGGCACGCGGAGCATACCTACTAATTTATCGTTGCCCCTTCGACGAGGGCGATTTCCTGGTCGGTGAGGCCGTAGAGCTGGTAGACGAGCGCGTCGATTTGGCGGTCGTAACGATCTTTGGTTTCGGATTGCAGGCTGAATCGGTGCTACTTGCGGGTTAGCCCCTCCTTTTTTTCACTTGGTCTTGATCATGACTCCGCCAGCCGCCAAGGGAATTTCTGTCACGATGCTCCTGGACCGATGAAGAGGCTGGACGCCTTGATGCCCTGGTTCAGCCTATTACTGCTACACCACACGGTGTGATAATCGCAGATTTGACGAAGCAATTCGTCCGATTCATCTTTTCCATTCGACAACTCCTTTTCGACTTATCGCACCACGCACCTTACCACGAAATGTCGACGACCTTTGTGCGGCTCACTCGACGACTTCTTCAATCATATTCCAAGCACGCAAACGAACGCCTTGCATATTATTAACTCTAACTTTTGGAAGGTTTGCGTGTCGAATTTGAGTTTCGACGACGAATTTCTCCCTGTCACCCAGCGGCTGCGGTGGCGTAGGCATTCCAAAACGTGACGGCGGAACAATCCGGTTTTTGTCTAAACGCACATCGACCGTAACTATGCGAGGTTTTTTGGTAGGCAGGGCAGGAACTTGGTACTGGACTAAGATTTCCCCAGAGTCGTCGATTGCGACGACTTTTCCCTCAAGTGGCATGCAGAAGTCGATGGTGCCACTTTTCACGGTTTCAAAATGCTCTGAACCCTGTAGACGCAATATTGATATCGCCGGCATGCCTGTGACCTCTAGCAAGACAGAATCACCGACACGGACTATTGGTGCGGCATTCGTAGGTTTGGCGCAAAAACCTGCTTGAGACAAGAAGAGCCAAACAACTGTCAGCAGCGAAATCTTCCAAGTCATGGCGTCTCTCCGTTAAGCGAGTTGCGCAGAATAAGTTCCTAATGTGCGGTAAGTTCCCACAGGCGTCTGCTCTGCAGGAGGCTAGTGTAGTGCCACCATTCGCCTCATCGAAAGACGAGTTTCGGGTAACTCTAAGATACGTCAGCTAGCAGAAATCGCTTCGTATCCCTAGTCTCACCGAATCGACGAGTCTGACAGAGTCGATTGCTCGTCGAGAAACAAAAAGGGGAACGTACCTGAGTATTTGGATGTGCCAAGTTACGGGCATTGGAACGTGCCTCCAACTCGCAGGATAGTGTTGCGGCGAAGCGCGAGTGAGGGTGACATCGGGCCTGGATCGTTTCGGCCTCGATTGCGTGCTCTCGGCAATCGGCGCGGGTTGCTCGGCCGAGGAGATTTTGGGGTCTTTGTTCCCGGGGTGGCGAAAACGCTCGCCTAGGCTCGCGTTTTCTGACCGCCGGGCTACGGTGTCGCACCACTTCGTGGTGTAAGTAGACCCAGGTTACGGCACGGGGGACCGTGCCTACTATATTTGGGTGCGGGAATGATTTCGTCCTCGATTGCGCCTGCGCACTGCTCGGCGGGAGCCTCGCCCTCCCTGGCCGGTGTTTTCTGACCGCCGGGTTACGGTGTCGCACCACTTTGTGGTGGAAGTAGACCCAGGTTACGGGACGGGGGACCGTGCCTACTATATTTGGGAGCGGGTGTGATTTCGTCCTCGATTGCGCCTGCGTACTGCTCGGCGGGAGCCTCGCCCTCCCTGGCCGGTGTCGCTTTGCACCCTGAGTAAGCTGCGCAACCAATTATCAGGCTAACTGCAAAGTCAAAGGCAAGGTGGCAGGTCGAGGTTATTGATGCGTCTGAACCGACCGTGCGCTGATTGCGGTTGGGGCCAAGCGCGGTAGGATGGTGGCGGATTTATAGGGCGACGAAATCGACTGGCCTCCGTTCCCTAAGGAGTTGTCCCATGCTGACCAGCACGACAAAGTATTTGAGACGCGATCCGGCCGACGCGATTCCTTGGCCCGAAACGTGTGGCGAGATTCGCTGCCTGGTTGAGGAAAAGGATGGCGCGGCAGGCGAGGTGCATCACGTCAAGATTCAGGATGCGAAGCTTCATTATCACGAACGAACCGACGAGTTCTATTACATCATTGATGGCCAGGGCACGATGCTCTTGGATGATGAGACGATCGAGCTTCACAAGGGAGTGGTCGTTTATGTACCGCGCGGCGTCAAGCACAAAGCCATCGGTGACTTGACCGTCCTGACAGTTTGCATCCCGCGAGGCGTATTGTCTGACGTGCATGAATTGGAATAGCCGAAACTTTCAGGCAACTTGCGGGCGAGATTGAACGAGAGACTGTTACCTAGGTGGGCTGTGCAACCCTAGGCTATGTTGTGTGACCGCTCCGCGGTTTAAATGCAAGTTGCAATTTGTCGATCCCAAGCCATCGGCATGCTGGGTTGGCAATACGCACTTCTATCCAGTGCGTCCATCGCCATCTAGATCTTTGCCGAAATGTTGTTCAAGGGTCTGCAGCAGGCGTTGTTGAATTTGTCGCGTTTCATGCAACTGCTGCTCCAACTCAGCCACACGCTGTTCAAGCGATTCGCCATCCGATTGTTGCTGAGAAATCTGACTTTGTTGCATCAAGTCCCAGAACAGGCCCATGGTTGGAATGCTCCGATTGATTCGAGGATTCGCCGATACGCTAAGCGAGAAGCGATTGTACAACAAAGCCAGTGGCTGTGCTGTCTGGCTGCTTGCTCAGTTGGCCGCTAATCTCCTTCGCCAAACAGCCCTTCGATGTCCCGCGCTCCGTGCAGCACGCGTTCGACGACGATGCCCTGATCGGTGGGGCGATAGAAGATCAAATGATTGCGGAATCCTTCGACCGGCCAAACGCGTAATCCGGCGGCCTCGGGATGAGTGAAATGGCAAAGCTGGCCGGTTTAGCGATTGGTGAGAAGGAAATTGAAGGTTGTTTCGGCCGCTTTGAAGAAGCGGAAGCCCGCTTCTAAACTGTCGCCTGAGATATGATTCGCCAGTTCTAGTAGATCTAGTCGAACCTCGGGTTTTCGAGTAACTCGAGACTCCATTAGCGGCCGCTCCAATGATCAGATTTTCAACCTGATTTCCGTGCTTCGAAGCGACGTCGCAATTCTTCGCGCATCCCCGCCCAATCGTCTTCCGTCATCGGCGTCTTAGGACTGCGGATGCCTTTCAAGACTTCGGCCTCGAGTAAATCCTTTTGCCGCTTGGCGTTGGTCCGCGCGGATGAGCTTGCTGATATATTCACTTGGGGTGTTGAAACCACCTTCGGATACGCGAATTTGGACGAACTCTTTGAGAGAGTCGGGCAGAGCTATATTCATTGTCTCCATGAATTGAACCTCCATTCACAGCCTATGGCACATGACGCAAATTGTCAATTTTTGCCGATGTAGAGCCAGGAATTCGGCGTGCATGACTCTACGTCCAGACCACTTCTTGCTGGCCTTCGACCGCGCGGCCGATGAGCCAGCTCTCGAGGCCGCTGGTGGTGAGTTGCTGCTGAATGCTCTCGGCATAGTAGGGGCTGACGATGAGGACGAGGCCGATGCCCATGTTGAAGACGCGGTCCATCTCCGCGGCGTCCACTTCGCCGAGCCCGGCGAGCCAGGGGAAGACGGGCGGCATGGTCCAACTGCCGCGATCGATCGTGATGCCGATGCCCGGGGGCAAGATGCGAGCAAGGTTTTCGTGGAGGCCGCCGCCGGTGATGTGGGCGATGCCGTGGACCACGCTTTTCACTTTGTAGTGGCTGAGGACAGTTCGCACGGCGCGCGTGTAGATTCTTGTTGGGCGGAGGAGGACTTCGCCAACGGTCGCGCCGCACGACTCGACAAAATCGCCCGGCTTTAAGCCAGCCCCTTCGAAGACGATCTTCCGCACGAGGCTGTAGCCGTTGGAGTGTAGGCCGCTGGAGGCAACGCCGATGGCGATATCGCCGGGTGAGATCGTCGTGCCATCGAGGATTTTGCCGCGCTCGACGACGCCGACGCAGAAGCCGGCCAGGTCGTAGTCTCCCGGTTGGTACATATCGGGCATGATGGCGGTCTCCCCGCCGACCAGGGCCATGTCGCTATCGACGCAGCCGTCGCTGATGCCGCTGACAACGGCCTCCAGCAGGGCCGTATCGTCTTTGGCCATGGCGATGTAATCGAGGAAAAAGAGGGGCTCGGCGCCGAAGCAGAGAGCGTCGTTCACGCACATGGCCACCAAGTCGATGCCAACCGTGTTGTGGACGCCGGCCATCTGGGCGACTTTGAGCTTTGTGCCGACGCCGTCCGTGCAGGAGACCAGGACGGGATCCTGATATTTGCGGGCAAAGAGGCCACCGGGGAAATCGAGCTGAAAGAGGCCGGCGAAGCCCCCCTCGGCCGGGAGGACGCGGGGGGAATGGGTCCGCCGCAGCAGGCGCGGCAGCCGGGCCATCGATTGCTGATAGATTTCGAGATCGACGCCGGAATCTTTGTAAGTTGTTTTTGCCATTCGAGATAACAGATGTCGCCGGCGGCCAAAGATGGGACCGATTTTAAGGGGGGAAGGGGGAAGGCGGAAGGGGGACGAGGGCGGGGGACACAAGACGACGCAACCTAGCGGATTGCGGAATTCAGATTGCGGATTTCTCGGCAAAACTTACCAACTGAGATTGCCTAGCAAGCCACATGCTCTCCTTCTGAGCATCACAACGAACCTGTCAGCCAAAACAAGGATTCTGGCCAGCGAAGCTCTACGGTAGGATGGCAACGCGTTGAAGAATTTCAGGAGTGCGTGTCGAAAGTTATGGTCATCAACATGCTCTAGTTCGCGGGCCACTCCCGCGGGG
>CXWJ01007196.1_pt1 | contig 18527 bp, 35 predicted proteins | sample 590841 | NCBI WGS metagenome assembly CXWJ01 (sample SAMEA3498367, study PRJEB10139) | wastewater metagenome | biome: wastewater treatment plant; material: activated sludge | place: Austria | collected 2015-01-21 | reverse complement strand
TTGGCGGGGGCGGGGCTGGGGACAGGGGTGGATTCGGACTCGGATGCAGACATGATTCTCCTCGAAGGTGCTGCGCTTTGCGCTGGGTGAATGTGAGGAGGTCTGCGGACCCGATGCCATTCGGCGTCCGAACCTGGGACCAGTGTATCGGATTGGGCAAAAATGAACCCCCCGGAGCCCGACCGTTTACCGGTGAGCCCCGAGGGGGAGTGAGAAGAGGGATTCCACCCCCAAGGACCGCCAACCTTTCGGATGCGACCAAATCGGTCCAACCATGCGTTCGCTGCCGCGCCGGGTTTCCAGGAGCAACCCCTTCACCGTCCCCCGGCCTCATCGAATCGACCACTCCGGGATGGGCTTCTCCAGCCGCATGTGCGTTAGGCCCCCCTGATGGTAGGGGGCGCTTTCCGCCATTCTCCGGGCCTGCCGTCGCCTGCCCGTTGATCCCAGGGTAGGACGTATTCGTCCACGGGGCAAGCTTTGAGCGCGGATTCCGGGAAAAATTTCTGGATGAGCGAGAGGAGGGGGAATGGGGGAGATTTGCGGGGCTTTTTGGGGAAGATTTGAGGGCGGGGGCTAAATAGCCGCCTTGCGTGCTGCCGGCGACATGTTCTCGATTCTTTCCGTCGACTCTCGATGCTTTACCTTCCGATACCGAGTCTCGATGCATCGAGCTGTGACTACCCCTGTATTGCATCGAGCTCGATGCCTCTCATCGAGTGTCTACGCCTCTCGCGCGCATGCCGGCGTCGCGTCCGATACCCAATTGCTGCGTGAAGCTGGAAGGCATCGAGTCGACTCGATGATCAATGTCTATTGCTTGATAGTCGAATAGTTGAATCCGTGCTACCCTGTACTCATGTCCGGTATCGAGTCTCCTGCCCGCAATGTGCGTGCACTCGATGCCGGCTACTCTCATGAAAGGCAACCCATCATGGCTACTGAAACTGTAGGCGCCCGTGTCCTGGCGGTCTCGCAATTGCGTCGCATAGCGCTTGCGACGGATAACCCGGATGCCGTCCGCGTGTACCGCAACGCGCGCCATGCCCTGTGGATTGATCACGGCATCGACATCGTAAAGGTAGGTCTGTGATCATGCGACTCTCAACCGATACCCCGCGACGCGGGGATGCCGTGCTGGTGACGCTCTGGGATGGAAAGGTACTGTCGACTCGCATCAAGCGGGTAGTGCTCATCCCCCGCTATGCCGTGAGCAATCTGCCGCAACGCATCGAGCTAGCACCCCGGCGCTGGTATGCCCTGGAACATGTCCCCGGACTCGTCACAGTAGGCACTCTGGGTATCCGTCGCATCAAGCGGGTGCCCTCATGATCCTTCCGATTATCGGCATCCTGGCACTACTGCCGGTGGCTATCGCATCCGGCATCCTGGCATGGAAAGCGGGTGCGCACCCCGCTTCCGACGATTGATAGCGGTTCGCTTAGGTGCCTCACCTAGGCGGGCTGGTGCTAATCGGCATCACTCCAGAATGAAAGGCAATTGATCATGGCTAAGGCATATCGCGCATATCGCGCATCGAGCCGCGACTACTCCCGCACGGCGACAGCGCGGGAGCGTTCCATCGTGCGACGCATCGAACGCCGCGTGAAGGCTCAGACACGGAAGGCGGGCTGATCATGGCTACTGTGACCCTTTGGCTATGCCCTGACTGCACGGCGTTCGCTCATGGCTTCAGTGAGCATGAGCGGGGTGAGGACTACCCGAAAGCCGTCATCGAGGCTTTCAGTGACCCGGTACGCGATATCGGCAAGCCTGGATTGCTCACGGCGGGCACCCTCGAGCATGACCCGCAGTGGTGCCCGCGCGTCGACCCCGAGACCCTCGAGATTCTCGATGGGGACATGGGCGATTGCCAGTGTGAGTCGCGAGACTTCACCTGGAATCGTTGCGACGGGTGCCTCTCACCCGTGGGAGGATCTCGCGACGCCTTCACGCTCTGGGATGAATCATGATTCGCCCCGTGCAGTATTACGGCCGCGCGACGGTAACCCCGATTGCTGCGTCACGCGACGCCTTCACCCCGCGCGATCGCGTAGTGGTCACCTATGGGGAGTACGCATCGAAACGCTTCCACGGGCAATCCGCCTATGTCGACGCTTGCAGGTTCGCTCAGGATCACTCCTAGGCCAGTAACGGGTCACGCGCGGCTCACCCCGCGCGCGGCTCGATGCTTACCTAGCATCACTCACAGATCGAAAGGCAATCCATCATGGCTGTACAGCTCACGCTTCCGGCAGACTCCCCCACGGCACCGGAAGGCATGCGGTATCTCAATCCGCGCGCTATCACCCGCGTTCACTATGGCGACTCCCGGCCTAACCCCTATGCCTACGGTTACGGTCGACGCATCCCCACGGGCGGCATGCTCACCCTGAGCGACAATCGCGCGCGCCGGGTGTATGCCATGTGCTACGGCAACTCCGGGTCACTCTACGTCATCGTGGGCGGGCGGGTTGCTCACCTGGACTCATGGGCGGAAGGCTACCTGGAAGATGCCCGCGACACGTGGGCGCGTGAGGCCGGCGCTAGCGTCGTGCGAGAGATCTCGGGAGATCTCAAGGCACTCTAGCCAATTCCGATACCGGCATGTCTGGCAGGGATTCCTATGCCCTGCCAGGCATGGCGACAATCGGCGCCGGCCCACGACGAAAGGCAACCCCATGACACTCCAGCACAATAAGCGCTTCACCGTGACAGCTCACGGGCCTAACCCGCGATGGCGCTCAACCGGGTCTCACCTAGTGGCAGATGGGTCATGCTGTCATTGCGGGCCGGGCAATCACATCACGGGGCCGCGTCGCGTATGCGATTGCTCAGGAGATCCTGCCGGGTATCTTCCAGACCGCGACGGTGAAGACGTCACGGGTGAATATTGACCACCCCGCGTCGCTCAGGTCTCGCCGGCATGGCGCTCGATCTCATGGGCGCGTTACTCCTGGCAGCCCTCATGGCGCTACCTTTCGTGGTGGCGATTCTGAGCTCGTGAGAGGCGCTTCTCAGACCGCGAAACGGTGCGAGAAACCCTTATTGAGAATGGATCTCATAAAGGACGTCGCTTCTCGTCGCTCTCACTTAGCTAGTTCTAGTGATTGTTATACAGTACAGATATATATATTTTTGTTAGCTATATGTATAGCTAGCGCCGGCCTTCCCCTGTCGGGAGTAGGCGTCGCTCACCCCGGGCAGCTCGCAAAAAATGGCGATTGCACGGCACCCCCGAAGACACCCTTGACACCTAGGCTTGACTGTAAGCCTTCACCCGTAATAAAGTCTCACCTGAGACAGACACCCTGAAAGGCAGGATCAATCCATGTCGACATCACTCCAGACTCCCGAAACGCCCTCACCGGCACGCCCCACACCGGAACCCCTGAGGCCCGAAACCCTGAGCCCCATCGAGACCATTCGGGCGATGCTGGACGCATCCCCGGACGGCGCCACGTTCACGCTGGACGCGCGCACCCCGGACGGCGCCTATGGCGAGGATCACGGGTTGACGGCAGATCAGATCCGGGCGGCGTTGACCAACGCGCCGAGACTCGGCATCGAGCTCTTGCACGCCTACCGGGACGATGAGCCGGTAAACCCGGCGATGCTGACGGCGGCGGCGTGGGCGGCAGGGGTGAACCTGTGAGCGCGCACGCCTCACCCGCCCTCCTGCCCGTGGGAACCCTCGCGAATGCCGACTACATCGCGGGCATTCGCGGCGACGTCGCGACGTTGCAAGGTGTCGTCATCGGGGCGCGCATCCTGACGATCGCCGGTATCGCGAACGGTGAGCCGGTCGCGTATCACTCCGTCATCGGGACAGACGCCTACGGCGGCGCGGCGTCCACGTCTTCGAGCTCGATGCCGGTTCGGATCATCGCGCCGGCCGGATCGCCCGAGGCCGTCAAGGCCGCGCGCGCGCTGCTGGATTCGGGGCGCCGGTTCTCGGACCGCACGCGCGCCGCCCTCATCGCTTCACTCACCCCCGACACCGACGCCTGAAACCCTCAGGCTCAAACGAAAGGCAGAACAGACATGAGCACGACACCCGCAACCCGCCCCACGGTCGACCTGATCGCCGAGAGTCTGCGCGACTACGCGCGGAAGCTGATCGAGGCCGGTTTCACGGTCTACGTCGACGCGCACCCGCGCATCCGGCATGACGGAACCCCGCTCCCGCTGGGATTCTTCCACTACTCGCGCGAGATCGACGGTCAGACCTGCTACGGCACGGTGAACGAGTCCGACTTCCCGCTCCTGGGGCAGCCGTTCACGCACTCGATGCCGCTTACGCCGTCACGGCTGAACGGCTCAGGGGCGACCGTGGGCGCGCGCTGGGGAGATCCCGACACCCTGGGATTCGACGCCCTCGCGCCGGATTCGGTCGAGTACGCGCGCATCGTGGCGCGCCCGGCGAACTGGTGCCCCTACAACGCCGAACCGACGCGCGAGGCAATCGAGCGCGCGAACCGTCAGACCGGAGTGCCTCAGCGGTACTACCGGGGCGCGACGCTGCGCAACGCGACGCCCTGGGGCATCGGCACGCACTACGTGCCCGCTGAGGCGGTGACGGCATGAGCGCGGGATTCTGGCCGATGGACGGCCCCGAGATCGACGACATGAATGCGCGACTCGACGCCCGCGCCCAGCGCCGCGCCAGCGTGGCCGCGCCCGAGTTCGCTCCCGACTTCGACCACGTCTACATGCTCACCCGCGCGGGGACGGTCACGGACGCCCCGGACGGCTACTACGCCCCGGATGTCACCCTGGCGCCGGCCCCTGGCGATGTCGACGTGTCGGGCGGCTGGAGTGCCCTCACCGGCCACACCGGGCAGCACGGCTACAACAGCGCGGTCATGCATCCGTCCGAATTGTGGGGCGCCTGGGCGCTGGAGGATCTCGCGCGCCTGGCGGACGACGACACCCTGAGCGGGGTTGCGTTCGCTTTGGTCGAGGTACAGGACGAAGACGGCAGTTACCCGGACGGCGACGCAATCGGGTGGGCCGTGGTCTATCAGGGGGTGACGGCATGACGCGCACCGAAACCGGCGCGATGGATCGCATCGAGCGCGTGACGCGCACATGGCGCGCGGGGCTGATCACGGCATCCGAGGCGCTGGGAGAGATCCGCGCCACGATGCAAGGCGTCACGCCTGACACCCTGCCCGCGCGACAGATCCGCGCCGATCAAGTGATGCCGGGCATGCATGTCTGGATCGACGGAAAGCTGCGCCACGTTCAGCGGGCCTACCTGACCCTTGCAAACGGGTGGGCGATTGAGCATGGCGGCGGTACGTCTTTCGTCTGGGGCGACACCCTGCTGACGCCCTACGAAGAGAAGCCCGAACCGGCGCCCGCCGTCATCCCCGCGTCCGAGGTCGCTCAGATCCTCACCGAGCTCGATTCGTTGTACGAATCCCAGCGGTATCACACTCAGAATCACATCGAACGGCTGCGCCGCCTCGTCGCGCGCGCCCAGGCAGAAACGGAGTAATCACCATGCGCATTCACTCGAACCTCATTCGGGCGGACAAGGTCCGCGACGCCCTCGCATCGGAGATCGCGGCGGGCAGGATCGCGGATCACGTCACCTTCAAGGATCTCGGCGAACGCGGCTCGAGGTCGCACTACTTCGCCGTGGAAGTCCAGCTCGAGGCGTCCCAGCCCGACAAGGGCCGGCGCGCGGGCAACTCGGGAAGCTACGGCGCGATGCGCCCCGAGATCGACGGCTACGCGGCGACCTATGATGAGTGGGGATGGTTGCTCTCGGCCCTGTACCGGATCGACCCCGACATGATCGTCGGCGGCGTCAAGCATCCGGTCTACCGTGACCGCGCGGATTTCAACCACCGAACCGGGCTCACCTACGACCCGTGGGAGTGGTACGCCCAGGTCATCGAGTGGCCCACGTTCGCGGATGGTCGCGACCCGTACCCCTGGGTCACCGGGCGCGCAGCGTCGACCAAACGCGGCTACCTGGAGGGTCGGCGCGGCGCTGACCGGCTGGATGTCGTCACGGGTTCCGAGCAATGGCGCCGGGGTTGGCCGGTTGTCGACCGCCCGCGCACCGTGGCCGAGGTTCTGGAGTTCGCGCACCTGACCGCCGACGACCTCGCGACGGTGAACGCATGACCGCCTACGATGACGCCCTCGCGATCCTGGACGCGGGCGGGTCGGTGCATCAGTCGGTGAACTCGCGCAGCCGCTACGCCTCGCGCGACTACCGGCGCCGGTACTTCTCCCGCGCCACCATCGAGCGCGTGAGGGCGGCGCGCCCGGTGTATTGGGCCTGGGGCGGCTGGCGCCTCGTGCCTGAGGGTTTCGAGCGCGTCACGATGGACGGCTACGCGATGATCCCGGCAGGCTCTCAGGTGATCACCTGGGATGGTCGAATCCGAACCCTGGAGACCGATGAGCAAGCCGGCCTGCACCAGTGGCACAAGCCGCCGACAGTTTCGGCGCGAACCTACGATGACGGCAACGGAATGGAGATATCCGCATGAGCACCAAGACCCCCGAGCAGATCGCCCAAGACGTCTACTGGACGATCTCAGAGTTCCCGAGCGAGCCCCGAGGCGCAGACCTGCGCCGCATCATGGTCGCCGCGATCAAGGCCGACCGCGCGCAGCGAGGGATCATCGAGCTCGTCGCCGAAGTGCTCGATGACCGCGATTCGAGCGACGCGGCGCAGCTCGCGAGAGACACCGACCCGGACGACGACCTGTGGAACAACTACGTTGGCCCGATGATCGACAGCATCGAAGAGGATTACACCAAGCTTGCCACGGAGGCATCGTGACCGAGCGCGCAGACCGCGTCGCCCGCGCGGGCATCGCTCGTCCGATCAACTGGGACGACCTGGGCGCATCCGCCAAGGATCTCTGGGAGGAGCGGCAGATGCCCTGGGTCACGAAGACCGAGGATGCCGCCGCCAACGCCGAGCGCGGCGAGAATCCGAGCTACTACGTACAGGGTGGAATCACCCTGTGCATCGACCACGACGAACCCATCGACGCCCGCTACGGGTGCCGATACTGCCCCGAGGAGGTATCAGCATGACCGATCCCATTGCCGAATGGAACGCCCAGCAGAGCGCGTTCTACGCCCAGGTGGCCGCGAAGCACGGCACCCCGCGCCCCGACGCCGGCCCCGAGTGGGGCGACCTCACCCCCGCCGAGCAGGCCGCAGAGATCGCCCTGGGCGAAGACTCGATCTGGTCCGAGACCATCTTCGCCGAGATCGCCCGGCTCGACCTGGAGAATGAGCGCGGCCTGGAGAAGCGCTGGGCGCAGCAGGACGGATGCGACGAATGATGTTCTCATCGAAGACGCCTCGCGACCTGACCTCACACGCGGCGGCGGCACTGTGCGCCAAGTGCGAGGCCGAGTTCCAGGAGGACGGCCTCTATTCCGAGGATGAGCACCGCGACTACCATCAGCCCGCCCAGCACAACCCGCCGAACCCGATCCTTGGGGAGTTCAGGAAGTACCTGCTGGACGCGCGCGAGGATGCCGCGCGGTGGCTGGACGCTGGTTTCATCGACTACGAGTTCCCGAGCGAGTCAGACGCCCAGCGCGAGCACGCCCGCCGCGTCCTCGAACGCCTCGCCGCAATCACCACCGATCGAAACGGAGAAACCTCATGACCCGCAAGCCGCTGACCCCCGCCCAGGATGCCGCACTCACCCGCGTCCAGGAGCTCACCGCTCGACGCAAGGCCGAGCTGCCATTCATCGCGCGTGAGGTCCGCGCCGAGATCGCGCGCCGCATGGCGGCCTTCGATCAGGCGTATGCCCTGTCGATCCGTCGCGCCGCCGAGAGCGGCATTTCCCTCATCCGCATCCACCAGGACGGCATGGGGACCACGTCGCGCGCCACGCTCGACAAGTGGCTCGCCAAGACCGAACCGATGGCCGCGATCCTGGCGGGCGCCACACCGGACGCCTTCACGGTGCTCGAGGACGGTTCCGTGCGGGTCTACCTGCCCGGCTACGAGACCACCGCAGCGGGACCGAGCGACTACCCCGAGATCCTGGAGGGAATCGTCACGCGCGACGACGCCGGCCGCTGGAGGGTGCTCACCGATCCCGGCTCGACCGGCGACCTGCCCGGCTGGCTGACGTGGGAGATCGAGAGCGGCGCGACCCTGCCCGCCCAGCTCGACGCCTGGCGGGAGGCGCAGGAGTGATCGACCTGGGCGACGTCCACCCCGAGGCAACGATGGGGAAGATGCGGACCAAGGACGGCATGACCATCCTGGACCGCCTCACCACGACCGAGGAACAGCGCGCCGAGGTCATCGAGCGCCTGACCGTGGCCGTCGCCCAGCGTGGGCGGGATCTCGAGGCGCGCGCCACGGTGCATTGGTCGCGCGGTGAACCGAGCGTGCTCGAGGTCACCTTCACGAAGGAGCACATCGAGGGCAAGCCGGTGTACCTGCCCGCCCAGGTCGTGGAGCAGACCACGGGCGGCGCGGTCATCCTGCCGAGCGAACAGGCCCGGCTACGCACACTGGGGGGCGAGCTGCTCGACCTTCACGAACGCGGCATGCTCTGATACATTCGTCCAAGAGAGAAAGGCAATCGCTCATGCAACAAATCACGCCCACGCGAGTTCACTATGGCCCGCCCTTGTTCACTCACCTTCCCTCGCAGACCGTGTGGAGCCTGATCAAAGAGAATCCGATTACGCTCTCCAGCCCGTTCACAGGGGAGACTCGTCGGCCCACTCGAATCACGTTTGGGCGCGACTACGAACGGCTCGGAGAGCCGAAGTGACCGGACAGATCATCGAGCTCGGTCAGACCATGCTCATTCGGCCCGGCACCTTCCACAACCGGCGCGGACCCGGCTTGCCCTCGCCGGCGCCGAAGCCCTGCATCGTGCGCCGGATCATGCCTGGTGACAAGCTCGCCCAGGTCGATTGCGTCGACCACTACGGCAACCGCGTTGAGAACTACTTCATCTACGTCGAGATCACCGACCTCGACTTCCTGCCCACCCGCTGAAAGGACATCATCATGCGCAAGATCAAGAACATCGTCGTCTGGACCCTCCTGACCATCGCCACCGTCGTCATCGTGGGTGCGCCCTCGCTGGCCCTCGCCGACACCGGCAACGGCCCTTCGTCGCCCTGCTTCGACCTGAACCAGAATGTCGTGGACTGCGGCGGGCTGCCCGAAACGGGCGGGTTGCTCACCCCGACCAATGCCCTCATCGGCATCGGCCTGCTCGTCGTCGGCGCGCTACTGTTCGGGTTCCGCCACCAGATCGGCGACCTCTACAACCGGGTCGTCTGGCCCCACGGACGCGGCCACCGATGAGCACGCCGACCAAAGAGGCGCTCGCCCAGGTGATCGCCAACTCGTACTTCGCAATAGAGGCGGGCCAGGAGTGGGACGCCGAAGGGTCGTCGTACTCGAAACCCGAGGTCAACGGCGGCCACATGCAACTCGCGCATGACATCCAGCGTTACCTGCTGGCCGAGTCCCAGCCGCCCGCCACCGAACTGCCCCTCGCCAGGTTCGGGCGGGAAATGTCGGAGGCCATCAACCGACTGACGCCCGCCACCGACGACGACCGCGAAGCGCTGAGACAACTGATCTTCGAGCAGGAGCGCGACGCCGTGGCGGGGTTGCGCTGGACGGTGGACAAGTTCATCGACCGGGCTCTCGCCCTCCGTCGCCTGCCGGTCACCGAGCCGTGTGAGTGGTGCGATAAGCCGCACACTGGATTCGCGGAGTGGCAGGGCGACGACATCGCTCATCCGTCCTGCGGCGAGCACGGGCACAACTTCCAGCCCGCCTCGGTCACCGAGCCGACCGGGGCGGAGATCGAGCGCGCCACGGATCGCATCCTGAGCGTGTGGATGCAGATGGCCGCATGGCGCGTTGAGGCTGAGCCAGTCGAGTTCGCGCGACGGTTCGCCCTTGCCGCTTTGGTGGCGGCGAGAGAGACAGGAACACCGTGAGCCCCGAGGGCATGGCGCTGAACGCCACCGCTGATCGCATCGAGAAGAAACTCGATGACTTCGTATTCGGGCTGCTGATCCTGGATGACATCGGCAAGGCGCTCCCGCACCCGTATGACGCGATCGGGGACTACGCCCGCCAGTTCGCCCACGACTTCGCGAACTCGGCATACGAGATCCGCAAGTACATCGAGCAGACCCGACCGAGAGAGACGGGCCGGCTGGAGGTCGCCGAGTCGAGGATCGCTGCCGCTCTGGCCGAGCTCGACGCGCACCCGATCGCGGGTGGCCCCGCCGAACGACTCCGAGCGATCCTTTCGGGGGATGCCGAGTGAAGCTGTACCCGTTCCAGGAGGCCGACGTCGTCGACCTGCTCGAGCACGATGCCACAGGCGTCGTTGCGGCCGAGACCGGCGCCGGCAAGACGCTGATCGGTGCCGAGACAGCCCGGCGCAGCGGCCTGCCGACGACGCTGATCATCGCACCGCAGGGGACGCACAAGGACGTCTGGAAGTTCGCGTTTCACGGCGGCTACCGCTGGAACGATGACGCTGGCGAGAATGTGTGGGTCGAGGGCATCCAGCCCGATGCGAACGTTCGCCGCATCGACAGCTCGGCAACGGGCAAGGAAGCCTTCGCCGCCCTGGAGTGGGGCGAGCCCGGCTACTACCTGATCACCCCGCAACTGTTCACCCGCTGGAAGCCCGAGCACCTTCGCCCAGACCTGACCATCGTGGACGAGGCGCACATGCTCGGCAACCGCGAGAAGGCGGGCGGCATGCTGCTCAAGCGGTTCGCGGATTCCACCGGGCACCGGATCTGCATGTCGGGCACTCTGTTCCGCAACCGGTTCGAGACCGTCTGGACCCAGCTCCGATTCCTCTACCCCGACCGCAGCGGTGAACGCGACATCGCCGACATTGCGTCGAACCGCTGGATCGACACCTACTGCGCGACCAAATACTCCCCGTTCGCACCGGGCAACCGCATCGTCACGGGTGAACTGTTCCCCGGCACGATCGCGAACCTCGTGCCCTGCTGGCGCCAGCATTTCAAGCGCCGCGAGTGCTGCGAGTTCCACCCGAACGGGTTCCTGGACGACTTGCCCGAGCCCATCATCATTCGCGAGACCGTCGAGCTCACCACGGCGCAGCGCCAGATGATGACCCAGATGCAGATGGACTACCTGGCATATCTGAACCTCGCCACCGAGGAGTGGCTGTCCCTGCCGGTCCTCGAGCGCAAGAAGAAGGCGCTGGTGACGAAGGTGCCGATCGTGCGCGAGATCCGGCTGTCGCAGATGACCCTCGCCACGCCGAGCATCATCCCCCGCCCCGCGAAGCCGGGCAAGCCCGCCGACGAGACCGGCCAGGCGGTCGACGACCGGGGCATCCCGCTCTGGGATGTGATCTTCGCCCCGGATGCCGACTCGCCAAAGCTCGACAAGCTCGTCGAGATCTGGCGGAAGCTCCAGGAGCCGGTGGTCGCGGCGACCAACAGCCAGAAGTTCGCCGAGCTGGCGGTGCGCCGCCTGAACGACATGGGCATCCGCGCCTTCGAGTGGTCGGGCAACTACAGTCAGGCGCAGCGCGATGACGCGAAAGCGAAGCTCATCCGCGGCGACCTCGACATCATCGTCGGAGTCACGGCCGCGATCGGCACCGGGATCGACGGTTTGCAGGAGGCGTCGGGCGTGCTGGTGAGCCTGAACAAGTCGCGCGACCTCACCGACGAGACTCAGCTCGAGGGCCGGCTGGATCGGCGCGGGCAGATCAAGAAGGACGGCGTCATCCACTACGAGATAGTGGCCGAGGGCTCGACGGACGAAGATATCATCGACGAACAACTGGCAAAGCGGTTGCAATTGAACCGCTCCCTTCGTAGGGACGTTCGGAAACTCGCGGCTCGCGCTGCTTGATCTTGGACGAATATGTAGATAACCTGGGCTCGTCCCGGCAAAAATGAAAGGCACTCATATGGGAAAGATCATCCTGTTCACCGGCACCGAGAACGACCCGAAGCTCGACGCCGCCATCGTCGCATGGTACGCGGAAGGCCCGGAGTCCCGGCGCATCGCCCGCACGCCCAAAGACATTGAGCGCGGCCTGCAAACCGGCAACGACGTCGGCATCAAGACGCTGCCCGTGATCCTCGAGACTCGTCGGAAGAACCTGCTCTCGAAGTTCCCGGTCGAGGTCGAGGTCCGCGTCGTCAACGGCGCAATCAAGGCCGATGCCTGAGTGCCGCGTCTACGGCGGCGGAGTCTGCCCCCTCACGCCCATCCCCGACCCGCTCGGCTGCTCGTATTGCGAACGTCATCGGGCAATGATGCGCCGCGAGCGCAGGCAACTGCTTCTGCTCGGGAGCCTCGGCCTACTGGCGGTTGCAGTCATCATCGCCGGCATCGTCCTCAGATTCACGGTGGGTGCATGACTGATCTCGCCCATGTCTCCTGCGGCGCCTGCGATGCGCCGATCTACCTCTGCGGGGCTCGTCGAGAGAGTGACGAGGTCGTGGCCGCCGACTGGAATGAGCCGCTGGGCGACTTCGAGCTCTGCGCGCTCTGCTTCATCCGAAGCCGGCACGCCTGCCCGCGCTGCCACGCGATCATCGCAGTCCACCTACCGCCCATGACGAAGGGGGAGCCCATGAACCTGTACCGCCAGAACATCGACCGGATGCTCGCCTCGACCGATCCGAAGGACCGCTCGCACTGGGCGCTCATGGCGATCAGGACGGCCAAGAGCCCGCAGGAGAGGCGCTACGCCGAGCACCAGTACAACAAGGCGCAGGAGGATCTGGCTCGCGCTCTCAAGCCCCGCCAGCGGTACGGCTGGCCGATGTGGGTCTCGGCCGCAGTCGGCGTCTTCGTGATCACGGTGATCCTCGGCCTGTTCTTGAACTGGTGGCTGTCATGAGCCGCCGCACCGACCTGACGCCCGGCGACGCGCTCCTGCTCCTGGTCACGATCATCGGCTGGGGTCTGGCGATCCTCGTCTGCATCGCCGTCGCGCTCCTCGTGGCCGTGGCCGTCCCGTGGTCGCTGTTCGCAGCGGGCAATGCGATCGGCGCTCTCGGCGTCATCGGCGCCCTGGGCTTCGCGATCGCATGGATCTGGTCCGCGCTTCGACCGAGGAGGACGCGATGAACGAGATGCTCGAGCGCGTCGAGATGGAGGTCGTCGACCTGGAGGCGATGGATCGCCGGGTGACCGTGATGATCCAGCACCCGAAGATGCCTCAGGCAACCGAATCCGTCTACGGGTGCATGTTCGATGTCGCCGTGGGTGACTGCGTAATCTGCCCGCCTGCGCCGCTGTGGCCGCGCCCCTTCGTCGGGATGGTGACCGCCTTGACTGGCGATTATCCTGCGGTCAAGTACCTCATCGGGAGGCTGTGATGAGGACGACCAATGCCATGAAGATCGGCATGACCTTCCCGAGCCAGCTCGCCGTGCTGGACTGTGAGACCACGGGCGTCGACTCGCAGGAGGCGCGCGTCGTGACCTGCTTCATCGGGATCATCGACACCGCCACGGGTGAGATCACCGATCGCTGGTCGTGGCTGGTCGACCCCGGCATCGAGATCCCCGTCGAGGCGAGCAACGTCCACGGCATCACCACAGCACGCGCCCAGGCCGAGGGCATGGATGCGGCCACCGCGATCGCCGAGATCGCCCTGCGGGTGAACGTCCTCGAGCGCGAGTCGATGTGCTTCGTGATCATGAACGCCCAATACGACTGGACGGTGCTCGACCGGGAACTGCTGCGGCACCACCCGAGGCGCCGGCCGATCATGCAACCGAACGATGAGGGCAAGATCCTCACCCCGGTCACGTTCGACCCGATGGTCTTCGACCGGGCGATCGACGTGTACCGCGCGGGCTCGCGCAAGCTCGTCGACCTCGCCAAGTTCTACGGGGTGCCCGTGGAGGCGAACGCGCACGACGCCGAGGCCGACTGCCGGATGGCAGGGCGGGTCGCGATCAAGCTGCTCGGGCACTCCCGCATCCAGGACATGAGCCTGTCGGAGGTTCATGCCAAACTCATCCCGACCAAGGCGAACCAGGCGATCAGCCTGGCCCGGTACTGGCGGGACAAAGCTCTGCCGAAGGCGAGCACCGACGCGGAGCGCAACGAACTGCGACGCCGGATCGCCGAGGTTCAGGCAACAGGAAAGTATTGGCCGATGATTCCTCGGCCCGAGCAGAACGGAGAAAGCGAATGACCAAGAACATCCACACCGCGATCCTGGAGGCAGTCCGCGAACTCGCCCCGATCCAGAAGGAGGGCAGCCTCGAGCTGGGCGGCACCAAGATCGCGTTCACGCGCATCGACGACATCCGCAATGCCCTCAACCCCATCCTCGAGCGCCACGGCATCGTGTCTTACGTCGACGTCGATCTGATCGACCACAAGCTCCAGACCGGAGACCCGGTGCTCACGACGGCGCAGAGCGATCCCGAGACCAGGCTCGTCATCACGGACTACCGGCCGGTGGGGGATGGCCGCGTGCCGAGCACTCGCTCCTGGGCGCTCGCTCGAGCGACGTTCACCTTCGTCCTGGCCGAGACCGGCGACTCGATCTCGTCTTCGGCGGTCGGCGAAGCCTACGACTCGAACGGCGACAAGGCTCTTGCGAAGGCGACCACGGCCGCCGTCAAGCGCATCCTGATCGAAGTGTTCAAGGTCACCGACAAGACCGAGGGCGACGAGGAGGAGCGCGACCCCGAGGCGGGCAACCGCGCCGCCACGACTGACAGGCGCACGCCCGAAGGGCAGGACCGTGGCGGTCAGGCTCGCGCCGCCGCGCAGACGCAGCAGGTCTCCGGGACCACCCGCCGTGGCCGCCCGCAGGCGACGCCGGCCCAGCCGTCCGACGAGGCGGTGGCCGCCGCTGATCCCGAGACCGGCGAGGTCAGCGACGCGCCCGCGCCGAACGAGGCACCCGAGGCGTCGCGCCTGGACAAGGCGAAGGCCCGCGTTCGGGAGGCGAACGCCGTCCTCGGCTACGAGCAGGCGAGGGTGAACGCGATCGCCACGGAGGTCACCGGCAAGACTGATCGCGCCGACTGGATCACCAAGCCCACCTTCGTCGAGAAGCTCGCCACGCGGCTCGAGGCCGACATCGAGGCGGCGAAGGCATGAGCCTCCAGCAGATCGCGGTCGGGCAGCTCTGCGCCGACGACATCGGGCGGCGCGTGGTGGTCATCAGCGAGGGCAACACCTTCGACGGGGTACTGCGCGACATCTCTGCACGCCACATGTTCATCCTGACCTCATGGCAAGAGCCCTACGTGAATATCGAGGTCTCCCGGCCCGAAGACGACAAGGTCAGCCTCAGACTCAAGGATCTGCCACTCGACTACGTCATCGAGATCGAGCGTCCCAACGAGGACTTCGACGTGGAGGTCAAGTATCAGTCGTGGTCGGACTCGGCGATCGCCTACGTGCGCTCGTTCGGCCTTGTAGTCCACGACATCCTGCGCGAAGGGTTGGACATCACCGGGTACTTCACGCAGGCCCCCACCGGGGATGTAGGCGACGAGAAGGTGCGTCACGTTTGGCCCAGGGGCTTCGACTGGACCGAGTTCCAGCGACAGAACGGGATCGGCTAATGACAACCCTTCCCTCCGTCGAGGTCAACGAACTCGTCGAGTTCAGGCCCGAAGTCTTCCTGATGACTCAGGTGGTGAGCAAGACGGTCACACAACATGGCGGCTATGTCGACCTCAAAATGCTCATCGGCATCCCCCGGTCCAAGGATGAATCCACCGTGATACCGCTGACGATCGAGTTCCGTGGGGTCACACAAGAGGACTTCGACCTCCTCTTTCAGAAGGTTGCAACGTGACCCATCCAATCCTCGCGACCCCGCGCAGCGGCTACGGGGGACGCGGCTACCGCATCCCAGGACGCGACCGCGTCTACCCCTCGGTGACGACGGTGCTGAACATGGTGAACAAGCCGGGCCTGTATCAGTGGGTCGCCGACATGGTCGCGGCCAAGGCGGTCGTCTCGCTGTCCTACCTCCAGACGATCCAGGAGGACGTCGGCTGGTCGTCGCTGCGCTTCGTCTGGTCGAAGGAGCCCGAGCTTGTCGGCTCGGAGGTCCGCCAGTATTGGGAGGGCGTGCGCAACGACGCCGCCGAGCTCGGGACCAACATCCACGAGTGGATCGAGGCCGACATCGACGGGCTCTCGCCATTCCCCGAGCCGACCGGCATCGAGGCCGAGGAGATGACCGAGGCGTGGATCGAGTGGTTCGATCAGCACGAGGTCATCAGCCACCGCCAGGAGTTCACCTGTGTCAACGATGAACTCGGATATGCGGGCACAGCCGACGCGGACTGGACGATCACCTGTCTTCACGATCCCGACGAGAAGGGGCTCTACTGCCTGGGTGCTGAGCCCGGCCCGTACCGCACCCTCGTCGACCTCAAGAGCGCGCGTAACACCTGGCCCGACCACGACTACCAGCTCGCCGGCCTGGCGAACTGCCCGGTCATCATGCGCCAATGCCTCCCCGAGACCGAGGGCGCTCAGAAGGCGATGAAGACCGAGCGTGGGAAGAAGATCGTCTCATGGTGGGTGGAGGATGCGCGCCCGACCTGGGACCGCTATGCTCTCCTACATATTCGTCCAGACGATCTCGACACGAAAGGCAACAGGATCGGCCGGTTCGCCCGGCTGATCGACCGAACCGAAGACATGGACATCGCGTTCGATGGCTTCGTGGGAGCATTCATGCTCTCGAAGTCGCAGTACACCCAGAAGGCCCGCAACAAAGAGCGCGGCCTCGCAACAGAAGAAACGGAGTAGAACATGCCACGACGCAACGGCATCTGGTACGACGGCCGCATGGTGAACAACCGGAGCCAGGCAAGGCTCTCGCGGGCGAAGACGGGCAGGCTCGTCCTCGACCTCGTCGTCGCCGAGCAGTTCCAGGACAAGAACGGCGCAGCGCCCGATCAGTACAAGGACGCGACCAAGGGACCGGACGACTACGTCAACACGACGACCGCCTGGCACCGCATCCGCATCTTCGGCACCGAGGAGCAGCTCAAGCCCCTCGTGACCAACCCGCTGTTCAACCACGGCGCGGTGGTCGAGGTCGACTGCTCCTACAAGGAGGAGGAGCCGTGGGAGGATCGCGCGGGCATCCGGCACGCCGGCCGCCGCGAGCAGATCTTCCTGGGCTCCGAGGACGGCGGGACCATCGGCATCAAGGCGTGGAACGACAAGCCGCTCGGCGCCCGCGACGAGTGGGCCAAGCCCCTCTGGGACGGCTCGAGTGACCTGCCCGCGCTCGGCGGCGGTGGCCCGAAGGCGCCCGAGTACGCGGAGAACGAGGGCTTCTAGCCGGGGGAATGCAGGGGCTCGGCTTGGGGAAGCCCGCGCCTTGAACGCAACACGTTGCACCTGTACGGTCTGACCCGCCGAAAAGTGGTCATCAGGGCCGGTAGCGCGACGGGCGCTGCGCGCATCGCTGGAGGTTCGACTCCTCCCCGGTCCACAACTGACAACGACAGAAACGGAGTAGACATGATCGCTGTAGACCATTTCGCGGGGACGGGCTGGGGTGTCGCCTGTCACTGGCTCGACATCCACGAGCTCGGTGTCGAGCTGATGCCCGAGGCTGTCGCCACCCGTGACGCTGTCGGATTCGAGACCATCTACGAGGACGTGTGGGACGGGCTGCTCTATCCGAGCGTGGTCCCCGAGCACGACATCTTCCTGTCGTCCCCGCCCTGCCAGACCTTCTCGGTGGCTGGGCGCGGCGAGGGGCGAAAGGCGCTGGAGCAGGTGCTCGGCATCATCGCGGGCCGAGGCTGGTCGAGCGCGTCGGCACTCAAAGAACTCGGCGACACCCTCGGCGATCAGCGCACCGGCCTGGTGCTCACGCCGCTCGCCCACGTTTGGCAGCATCGGCCGCGCGTCGTGGTACTGGAGCAGGTTCCCACGGTCCTGCCGGTCTGGCATGCAATCGCCAATGAACTGATCATGCTTGGCTACTCGGTGTGGGTCGGTCTTCTCCACTCCGAGCAGTACGGCGTGCCACAGACTCGCACCCGAGCCATCTTGATCGCGCGCCGCGACGGCAAGGTCGCCGCCCCGCCCCGCCCTACACACTCGCGCTACTACTCCCGCGACCCGAAACGCCTGGACCCCGGCGTCCACAAGTGGGTGTCGATGGCCGAGGCTCTCGGCTGGGCGGGCGGCCATCTGGGCTTCCCGCGTCGGGACGACGGCAGGGCCGGCGGTGCGTTCAAGGTCGGCGACCAGTGGTATCGACGCCGCGATCTCCGATCGGTCGACGAGCCGAGCTTCGTCGTCGGCGAAAAGGCCCGCTCATGGTCGCACTTCGATGAAGGCGGCCTGGAGCCGCTGACAGAGGCCGAGGCGGCCACACTCCAGTCGTTCCCTTGGGGCTTCACCGATCGCCCCGCCATGACCGTCACGGGGCATGGCCTGCTATCTCGCAACGCGACGGGGCAACAGGTAGCCGTGACAGAAGCCATAGAGGCGGGGAAGTTCTTGCCCCGCCCGCC
>CXWJ01008193.1_pt1 | contig 18540 bp, 14 predicted proteins | sample 590841 | NCBI WGS metagenome assembly CXWJ01 (sample SAMEA3498367, study PRJEB10139) | wastewater metagenome | biome: wastewater treatment plant; material: activated sludge | place: Austria | collected 2015-01-21 | reverse complement strand
GTCCCAGGACTAACGCTCGCCCGGAAATGCGGCGTGCTACGATCAGCCTTGCATATCAGGGAACCGCACGCTCATGTCGCTGAACGACATCTACCTCCTCAGCCAGATCATCGCCGCCGTCGCCATCGTCGCCTCGTTGCTGTTCGTCGGCCTTCAGGTGCGCCAGACGAACCGCATGATGCGCGAGGCGGCAAGCCGCAACCACGCCGAAAAGTTCCAAAGCGTCAGCCGCGCGATGTTCGAAGTGCCCATCATGGCGCCGCTCCTGGCCAAAGGGCTCGACGGGATGGAGGCGCTGAACCCGGTGGAGCGCATGCAGTTCGTGAACCTGACGTCCTGGGTCTTGCGCATCTTCGAAGAGCTGCACCGCCAGTTCGAAGCGGGCCTCATCGACAAGCCGTGGTGGGAGGCAAACAGCCGCGTCTGGGCGCGCACGTTCAAGGCCGCAGGCCCGCGTGCCGCCTTCGAGCTGCGTCGCGACGCCTATTCGCCTTCGTTCCAAAAGTTCCTCGACGACATCGTCACACGCACGGAAGACAAGCCGCTCTATTGATGGGGACGCCGAGCAGCCGGCCGTGGGTATCGCCGCTGGCGCCTCAATCTGCAGGCAAGAGACGGCGGCGGTCTGACGTCAGGGCGGCGCGGGCGGCGAAACCCTTGCCAAATCTCTAATCGAAAGGACTCCGCAACCATTTCCGCGACCCAGGCCTAACCGGGCGTTCACCCCCGGCGTGCCATGGTGACCACGGCTCACCCTAAGAAATCCGTCATGAGGACGAAATGTCGATTTCGTTGAAGGTGAAGCTTGTCGCCGCCACGTGTGCGAGCGTCGTCACGATCATCCTGCTCGTCACCGCGCTCAAAGTCGGGTCCGGCAATGTCGCCGCGAAGCTCGGCGAGTCACAGCTCGCCGCCGTCGCGCTGCGCAATCACACGAACATCGACATGATGCACGATGCCGTGCGCGCCGACGTCTTCGCTGCGTTCCACTATAGGGGCAACGCGCCCGAACGGCGCGGCGACGTCACCGCCGGTTTGCGCACGCACATCGCCGAACTGCGCCGCCTGATGGCCGCGAACGCCACGCTGCCGCTGCCCGCCGAGATCGTTGCCGCGCTGCGCGCCCTGCAGAGCCCGCTCGACGTCTACACGAAAACGGCAGAGACGCTCGTGCAATCGGCATTCGACGCCGATCCCCGGGCCGACATTCGTCTCACCGATTTCTCGAAGCAGTTCGAGGCGCTCGAATCCGGCATGAGCACCGCGGGCGACCAGCTGGAAGGACTCGTCCGGTCGCACACGAAAGCGGCCGACACGTTTTCCTACCGCGCCTGGCTGATCGGCACCGTCGCGCTGATCCTCGGCGGCGTCATCGCCGTCTTCGCAACCTGGGTCACCCAAATCGAAGTCTTGCGCCCGCTCGACGCCTTGAACCGCGCGCTGCAACGGCTGGCCCGCGGCGAGTACGACACCGCTCTGCCGACGAAGCGCCGGGACGAGATCGGCGAAATCGCCCGCACCGTCGAAGCGTTCGGGCGCGACGCGGTCGAGCGCAACCGCCTGACGCGCGAGGCGACGATCCTGTCCGAACTGAACGAATGGCTGCAATCGGCGAAGTCTGAGGCCGAACTCTATCAGATGATCGCCGAGTTCCTGTCGCGCTTCCTGCCCGGCGCCACGGGCGCGATCTACATCTACGCCAATTCGCGCGACATCCTCGAATGCGCCAAAGTGTGGAACGGCACGCAGGCGACGGCCACGATGCACCCCGACGATTGCTGGGGCTTGCGCCGCGGGCGGACCTACACGCACGGCCAACACGAGATCGAGTTCGATTGTTCGCACGTGGCGCCCGGCTCGGCCGAAGACTATTGCTGCATCCCCATTCTGGCGCACGGCGAAACCGTGGGCCTTTTGCATCTCGAGCTGAAGCCGCAGGACGGCGTCACGGCCGCAGATCGCAAGGCCGCCTTCACCGAACAGCGACGGCTCGGTCTTGCCGCCGTCGAACACATCAGCCTCGCCATCGCGAACGTCAAACTGCGCGATCAGCTGCGCGATCAGTCGATCCGCGACGTTCTGACCGGCCTTTACAACCGGCGCTATCTGCTCGAGACGGCGCGGCGCGAGTTTCAGCGCGCCGCCCGCAGCGGCCAACCGGTCGCGATGCTGTCGATCGACGTCGATCACTTCAAGAAATTCAACGACAATCACGGTCACGACGCGGGCGACAGCGTGCTGCGCGCGGTCGGCGAAGCGATGATCGCGACGTTCCGCGGCGACGATGTCGCCTGCCGGTTCGGCGGCGAGGAGTTCGTAGCCCTGCTGCCGGGCGCCACGCTGCAAGACGCCACGGCGCGGGCGGAAGACCTGCGCGCCGCCGTCGAACGGATCACCGTGCGCTACGGCGACGACAACCTGCCGCGGATCACGATCTCCGTCGGCGTTGCGGCCTTTCCCGAGTTCGGCAACGGCGCGATGGAAGTCCTGAAAGTCGCCGACACCGCGCTCTACGCCGCGAAGGCGAACGGGCGCAACCGCGTCGAAGTCGCGCATCGCGAAACGGCCTCCGACTCGACCACGCAACGCCCCGGCACGGAGCTCAACGCGGCGATCCTCAAACGGCTCGCCGACGGCGCAACGCAACGGCAGAACGTGGCCGTTTAGACGTCCATTAAGGCTCCTTCAGCGCCGTGTCCCAGGTCCGCGTGACCGGTTTCAGCAGGTAGGCCAATATCGACCGCGCGCCCGTCTTCACGTCCACCTCGACGTCCATGCCCGGAATGATGCGTCCCTTGTGCGGGTCGTTGCCGAAATAGTCGCGCTGAAGACGCACGCGCACCTTGTAGAATTGGCGCCCGTTCTGGTCCGCGAACGTGGTCGCCGAAATGCGGTCCACGGTTCCGATCAGCTTCCCGAACGTCGCATAGTCGAATGCCGAAACCCGCACGTCCGCGCGCTGCCCGACGGCAACTTGGCCGATGTCTTGCGGTTTCACTTCCGCGACGACAACCAACGGGTCGCCCGTCGGCACGATCTCCATCAGCGTCTCGCCGGGCTTTACGACCGCATTGATCGCCTTGACGGACAGGCCCGATACGATGCCCGGCACCGGCGCGGTGACGTTCAAGCGTCCGGCGCGCCCTTGCTCGTTCTTGAGCGCGGCATCGACTTCGGCAAGCTCGGCCGTGTGCTTGGCGATCGACTCTTGCGCGGCTGCGCGCGTGCGCGTCTCGAACTCCACCAGCTTGCGCTCATACTCGGCCAGTTCGCTCTCGGCGCCCGCCAGCTGGTCGCGTGCGTTCAAGCGTTGCTTCTGCCGGTCGGCCGCGTCGCGTTGCGCCCCATAGAAACGGTCGCGGGTCGTAAGTTTGCGCTCGAGCAGATCGGTGCGCACGGCCAATTCCTCTTCCGCATTCCGCTCGTCGCGGCGCAAGACGATGAGCTGCGCCGCAAGACGCTTGACCTCGGACTCCCGTTGCGCCTTCTGCGCGGTCAAGACTTTGCGCTCCGCCTCGATCGCCTGCTGGCGGGCTGTGTACAGGCTCAACTGCTCGGCCTTTTGCTTCAAGAAGCCCGCGACGANNCAGCGCGGCGCGTTTGGCCTTCAACTGATCGAGCCGTCCCTCCGTGTCCAAAGCCGCCAGACGCAACAGCGTCTGCCCTTTGCGAACCTGCTCGCCCTCCGCCACCAGAATCTGCGCGACCACGCCGCCGTCGAGATGCTGGATCGCGACCAGATCTCCCACGGGCAGCACGCGTCCGGGCGCGTTCGTCACAACATCCACGCGGGTCAAAACCGACCAGATCACGGCAAGCGCCACGATGCCAAAAATCGCGTAAACCAAATGCGTCAGGCTTTGTGCCGGCGGACGCTCCTCCAGTTCGATCGCCTGGTTCAGCGCCACGACACCGGGGTCAAGCAACAGCCTGACCTTGGTCTTCGCCGTTTGCAGGGCCCGGTTCACGCCGTCGCTCATGCCGCTCGTCCGTCTTTTGATTGACCCAAGAGTCTGCCGATCGCTTCGTCCGGCGCGCCGCCGAACTCGACGGCGCCGCCGCGCATGACGACGGCAAAGTCTGCGATACGAATGTAACTGGGCCGATGACTGGTGAAGATGACTGTGCGGGTGCCGCGCAAGCTCTCAAGAAGGCGCTGCACCGCCACGGCACCGGCTTCGTCCAACGTCGCTTCGGGCTCATCCAGCAACAGCACCGGCGCCCGGCGCACAAGAGCGCGCGCAATGACGAGCTGCCGTAGAAAGCCCGGCGGCAGGTTCTGCGTCCGCGTATCACCGATGCGGGTGTTGAACTGCTCCGGCAGTTCGAGGATAGCCCGCAAGAGCCCGGCGGCATCGGCGGCGGCGCGCAACACCTCGTCGGACGCCAACGGATCGCCGAGGCGCAGATTCTGCGCGATCGTGCCATAGAAGACATCGGTGCGCTGCGGGGCGCAGGCAACGGCGCGCCGCAGCAACCGCGGCGAAAGCTGTCGGATATCGGCGCCGTCTAGCGCCACAATGCCGGCCTGCGGCTGATAGAGCCCAAGCACGGCGCGCAAGACGCTCGACTTGCCGGACCCGTTGGGACCGGCGACCGCAACCATCTTACCCGCGGGGATATTCAGGTTGACGTTCACGAGCGCCGGGTCGGCGTCCTTGCCGTAGCGCAGGCTCACGCGGCTCAGCGTAACCCTACCCTCGCGCGGCGCGCGCGCAAGATTCGGCACGCTCGCCTCGTATTCGTCGGTCAAGCGCAGGAGTTGGTTCATCGACAGGATCGATGCGCTCAAGCGGCTGAGGCGGCCCAGCGTTTGGAACAGGTGCTGTGCCGGCCCAAGGATACGCCACGTCAACACCATCGTCGCGATCAAAGCCCCGATACTGAGCGAACCGCCCAGAACCATCAGCGACCCGAACACGACGACCGCAAGCGCAGCGCCGTTGCTTAGGAGTTGGCCCAGCGCGTCGACCGCCGACGTTCGATCGTGAACATCGCCGGCCCGCATAGCGGCGTCGGCTGACAGAAGGCGAAAGCGGTAGGTCCACACGTCCTCCGCGCCTTCGCGCTTCAGACTCTCGTGATGCAGTGCCGTCTCCGTGATGTGGTTGGACAGTCTCGCCGCGGCGTCCGCCTGGGCCTGCTCGTAGCTTTGAATCCACCGCGCGCCAAAGAAGCTCGCGGCCGCAAACACGACGCACGCTGCCAGCGGAACCATGACAAGCGGTCCCGCCAACGCGGCAACGACCCCAAGGGCAATCAGCGTAAAGGGAAAGTCGATGACGGCGCCGGCGGCCGGACCGGCAAACAGGTCTCGAAGCGCCTGAAACTCTCGCAGCCGGGCGATCTGCGCGGCAACCGGAGGACCGTCGGTATAGCTCAGAGGCAGCCGCAACAGCTTCGCGAAGGTTTGCGTACCGATCAGATAGTCGATGCGCGCCGCCATCGTACCCAGAAGATTCGCGCGCAACGCTTTCAGGTAGAGATCGCCGGCGATCGCGATCGCAATGCCGACGACCAGCATCGGCAGGACATCGAGCGCGTTCAGCGCGATCACGCGATCGTACACGGCCATCACGAAGAGCGGTATGGCGATCGACAGCACGTTCGAGGCGGCCGATATGGCCAGAAGCTGAACTGCGAAGGATCGGAAGCGCCGCACAAGATTGCTCGACCACGAACGGCGGCGCTGCGCGTTCTGCAGCGAACCGGCAGGAACGACGAAGTAAGCCGTGCCTTCGCGGTGAATCTCCTCGTGGGTGAGCGCGCGATAATGGCCGTCGACAAAGCCGAAGGCCGCCCCATCCATAACGCCAAGAACGACGATGACGGCGCCCGAGGCCGCGTCCTCGTGCAGGCAAGGCATCAGGCGCGCGTCGATGTTGCGAATCTGGAAAGCTGCCGCCTCGGTCCCATAGCCGAGATTGACGAGTGCCGTTCGAAGGTCGGCGACATCCATGGCTTCCTGAAAGTGCGGCGCGGCTTCCGCAACGTTTGCCTCACCGCCGCGAAAGGCCAAGGATTTCAACAGTGGAGCCAGGCACTGGGCCGTTTCGATCGTGCGCCGCCGGCGCGACGCGGACGGCGAGATCGCCTCCGGATCGAAGGTTACGAGCGTGTGCCAATAGGCTTTCAGAAATGCAAGCCAACGCTCGGGGACATGACGCGCCAAAAGCGCTTCGGCGAACGGACGCAAGTTCATGACGCGCCTCCGGTCGCGCGAGTCCGCGCGCTCGCATGCGAGCGGCGAACGAGCCGCCCCTGCGACATGTCGTAAATCTCGTCGCACAAGTGCAGGTATGACGGCCGGTCGGTCACGAAGACCGCCGCTCGCTTGCCCTTCTGATGTGCGAAGTACGACAACAACAGGCGATCGGCGTCGTGATCGAGCGCGGCATTGGCGGTGTCGAACAAAATGATCCGCGGGTCATGCGCAAGCACCCGTACGATCGAGATGCGCTGCGCGATGCCAAGTGGCGTATCGGCTCCGCCCGATAGCGGCGTATCGAGACCGCGGCTCAAGCTTGCGACGTAGTCCTCAAGACCCAGGATCCGGCAGAGCGCCAGCGCCCTGCGCTTGACCGAGCCGTCCTCGAACAGAGTGAGGTTCTCCAGCAGCGTACCGGCATAGATCGTGGGTGTTGTCGGCATCAGCGCGATCTGACGCCGCAACTCTTGTGGCGCATAGAGACGAAGCGGCACATCGTCGTAGCGGACGCTGCCATCGCTCGGCGTCAGCATCCCATTGAGCACCTTCAAGAGCGTACTGCGCCCGGCCGACGTCTGACCCGTGATGCCGACATAGCGCGCCGGTTGAATCTCAAGCGTGACGCCGTCGACGGCGTTGCGTCGTGCGCCCTCATAGCGGAACGACACCGCGTCAAGCGTCAACGAAGCGGGCTTCGCGGGCAACGGCCGGTCGCCCGCAAACTGCGGAACGAGGGCGTCTATGCCGCGCAGCCTCGCCTCCGCCACTCGAATGAACGGATAGCGGGCCCATAGTCCGAGCCCCTTGAGGACCGGCTGCAGAAACCTGCCCGTCAGGATTGTGGTCGCGGCAAGCCCGCCGATCGTGAGGCCACCCTCGACCACCGCGATCGCACCGACCGCGACCGTGATGACGGCTGCCGCTTGCGCAAGCTCGCCCGCGATCGATTGAACCTGGCCGGTCATGCGGGTTGTCGCGCCGAATGCGTCCGCCGACTCTTCCTGCAGGCGCTCGTACCGCCGTTGCATGACGGCCTCCAGGCCCAACGCCTTGACCGTAGCGATGCCGCCGATGCACTCGACTAGGAAGTTATGACGCTTCACGTCGTTCTTCTCACGCCGCCCGGTTTCGACCGTCAGGCGGCGCGCCAGCGAGATGCCAAGCGCGACGAAGCCCGCGAACAACAGCAGCGGAAGAACGGCCATCCACCCCGCGACGAANNCAGTAGTAGGTGCGCACGGTCTGAATGGCATTGAAGCGTTCGGTATGGGCTCCGGGTGTCGTGCCCTTGAAGCTCTCGATGTCGGCCGCCAGCATGCGCGCGAGCGTGCGCGAACTCTGCCGGTGATCGTACCTGGCGCCTTCCGACGACATGATGCGCGCACGCACGACCCGCAGCAGGAATTCCAATGCGAACGCGGCGACAACGCCCAGCGTCAGCACGATCAGAGTGCTATACGCCTCGTGCCGGACGACCCTGTCGTAAATCTGAAGAATTGCGATCGGCAGCGCGAGAGCAAGCAGGTTGATCGCGAGCGACGCCGCCATCACGTCGGGCCGCATCCAGATGCGATGCAACGCCTTGGTACCGTCTTCGAAGCTCATGATCCCGCTGGGGGACACACTTCGCCCCGCCCTCTTCATGGGTCATTTAAGTGCGAAGGGTTTACCGAACGCTAAACGAACGGCAAAAGCGATCGGTACAATTTGATTCAACTCTGGCACCAATTTGTTTCCGCTTCCTTAAGCGAGGCCGCAAGTTCCAGGTCGTTAACGATCTCTCCTAGCAACTCCCCCATTTCTCTTAAACAAGATGGCATCGGCTCACCCACGCAAAGGCACCCATGCAACAGGGGTACACCCGCTATGAGCACTCTCGAAAAATCGAACAATCTTTCCGCTTCGTCGGACGGATTGCATGATCCTGCCCTCGAGCGGGCGAGCGGGAGCGGTAGGCAAGATCGCGTCTCCGGCACGGGGACCGACGCCGAAACGTCGCCGGCCGATGACAACGGTCTGCACCTTCAGAATGCGCATTTCGGCGCGTTAAGCGTCGAAACACAGACCGCAGCCCCGCCAACAGCGGGCGCAGCGGCCAAAGTCGCTCCGGGCGCCGAAGACAAGCCTCTGACGACCGTCGTGGGGGAAAGCTCCCATTCGAATCGAGCCCGCGCGAATGATGCCCCAACCGGGCGGTTCGTGGAGGACGGTAGCAGCCCGGCTCTCCAAGCAGGTCCCGCGCCGGGCGATAGCACTGTTGTCTCCGCCGAAAAATTCTCGCTCGCCACCGTCAACCCGGCCGGACCCGAAGAGTCCGGTCCATCCACCGAAGCCCTGCCGCAACCCCTCGTCGCCGAAGAAAGCGAGAACGGCGCCCCGACCGACATTGAACTGTCGAACACCTCGCTCGCGGAGAACGCCGCGGGGGCGGTTGTCGGCAAGCTCACCACGATCGATCCCGATGCGGGCGAGACGTTTCGCTACACGGTATCGGACGACCGGTTCGAGGTCGTGGACGGCGAACTCAAGCTCAAGGACGGGATCGCGCTTGATCACGAAAGCGAACCGTCGCTGACCATTTCGGTGACGGTAACCGACGGTGCCGGTCACTCGTTCTCCGAGACGTTCATGATCACGGTCGAAAACGTCAACGAGCGGCCGTCCGACATCACGTTGTCGAACCTGAGCGTCGCCGAGAACGGGAACGGTGCGGCGGTCGGCACGCTCGCGACCGTCGATCCGGACTCGGGCGACACCCACACCTACACCGTTTCGGACGATCGTTTCGAGGTCGTGGGCGGACAGTTGAAACTGAAGGACGGCATCAGCCTCGACCACGAAGCCGAACCAAGTGTCACGGTGCAAGTCACAGCGACCGACGCGGATGGCTTGTCGCACAACGAAACCTTCACCATCACCGTGGAAAACGTGAACGAAGCGCCGACCGATATCGCGCTGTCGCACGCCAGCGTCGCCGAGAATGCCGCCGGTGCGATCATCGGCAATCTGACCGCCGCCGATCAGGATGTTGGCGACAGCCACACCTACACGGTCTCCGACAGCCGCTTCGAAGTCGCGAGCGGTCAGTTGAAATTGAAGGACGGCATCGCCCTCGATCACGAAGCTGAGCCGTCCGTCACCGTCGAGGTCACGGCCACCGACGCCGGGGGCCTCTCCTATAGTGAGAGTTTCACGATCGCAGTCGACGAACGTGAACGAAGCGCCGACAGACATCGTGCTGTCGAGTGCGAGCGTTGCCGAGAGTACGCCTGGCGCGGTTGTCGGGACGATTACGACGGTTGATGCGGACGTCGGTGACAGCCATACCTATACGATTTCCGACGGTCGCTTTGAAGTTGTCGGCGGTCAGCTCAAACTCAAAGACGGCATTGCACTGGATCACGAAACGCAAACCAGCATCACCGTCGACATCGCGACGACGGACGCCGGCGGCCTTTCGCACAGCGAGACGTTTACGATCGCTATCGAGAATGCGAATGAACGGCCCACTGACATCGCGCTGTCGAACGCGACGGTCGGCGAGAACACGGCAGGTGCGGTCATCGGAAGCCTGAGCGTGGTCGACCAAGACCTGGGCGACAGCCACACCTACACGGTATCGGACACCCGCTTCGAAGTCATTGGCGGTGAATTGAAGTTGAAAGACGGCGTCGCACTGAACCACGAGGCGGAACCAAACGTAACCGTCTCGGTCACAGCGACGGACGTAGGCGGCCTGTCCTACAGCGAAAACTTCACGATCGCAGTCGCAAACGTGAACGAGAGCCCTGCCGGCATCACGCTTTCGAATGCAAGCGTGGCCGAGAATGCGGCGGGTGCTACGGTCGGCACGCTGTCGACCATCGAACCGGATGCCGGTGATAGCCACACCTACGCGGTCTCGGACAGTCGCTTCGAAATCGTGGGCGGCGCGTTGAAGCTGAAGGCCGGTATCGCGCTCGACCGCGAATCGGAACCGACCGTCACCATGGACGTCATCGCGACCGACGCCGGCGGTCTGTCCTACAGCGAGAGCTTCACGATTGCGGTGCAGAACGCCAACGAAGCCCCCACCGATATCGCCCTCTCCAACATCACAGTCGCTGAGAACGCAGCAGGTGCGGTGGTCGGCACGCTGACGACAATCGATCCCGACGCGGGCGACTCGCACACCTACGCGGTCTCCGACTCGAGGTTTGAGGTGATCGGCGGCGAGCTGAAACTCAAGAGCGGCGTCAGCCTCGACCATGAAGCTGCTGCGGGACCCACAATCCCGCTGACCGTAACGTCGACCGATGCGGGCGGCCGCTCGATCGTGCGCAGCTTCACCTTGCAGATCGACAACGCCGACGACACGGCGGCAACCAAGACCATAGGCACCTCCGCCGCCAACACGTTCGCCGGAACCAACAAGGCCGACGCCTACGACGGCGCCGGCGGCAACGATACGCTCTCCGGCGGCGCCGGAAACGACCTGCTGTGGGGCGGCACCGGCAACGACACGCTGCGGGGCGACGACGGGAACGATACGCTCGACGGCGGGGCGGGCAACGACACGCTCGAGGGCGGAATCGGCGACGACACGCTCATCGGCGGTACCGGCGACGACACGCTACGCGGCGGCAACGGCAGCGACGCCTACCGCTTTGCCGCAGGCGATGGTTTCGACAGCTACGCCGATGGCGGCACCTCCGGCACGGACACCATCGTCGCGACCGGGAACAACGTCGCGATCGGCCTGCGCTCGGGCTTCGGTGCAGCCAGCGGGATCGAATCGATCTCCTCAGGCGGCTTCGCGAACGTTTCGATCCAAGGCGGCACAGGAAACGACACGCTCGACTTTTCGACAACGACGCTGACCGGCATCGTCAGAATCGACGGCGGCGCCGGCAACGACACGATCACCGGCAGCGCGGCCGCCGACATCATCATGGGCGGCGCCGGAAACGACAGCCTGCGCGGCGGCAACGGCGGCGACACGTACGAAATCGGCGCCGGTCACGGCTTCGACAGCTTCTCCGACACCGGCACCAGCGGCGCCGACCGTGTCGTCTCGACCGCCAGCAACGTCGTCATCGGCTTGGCGTCGGGCTTTGGTACCGCGAGCGGCATCGAAGAAATCTCCGCCGGCGGGTTTGCGAACGTCTCGATCGCAGGCGGCACCGGCAACGATACGCTGAACTTCTCCGCAACGACCCTCACGGGCATCGTGAGGATCGACGGCGGCGCGGGCAACGACACGATCACCGGCAGCGCGGCCGCCGACATCATCATGGGCGGCACCGGAAACGACAGCCTGCGCGGCGGCAACGGCGGCGACACGTACCAAATCGGCGCCGGTCACGGCTTCGACAGTTTCTCGGACACCGGCACGGGCGGAACGGATCGAGTCGTTGCGACCGCCGACAATGTCGTGATCGGCCTTCAGTCCGGGTTCGGATCCGCAAGCGGGATCGAAGAGGTCTCTTCAGGCGGCTTCGCAAACGTCTCGGTCGCTGGCGGCACTGGCGGCGACACGTTGAACTTCTCGACGACGACACTGACCGGCATCGCGGGGATTGACGGCGGCGCGGGCAACGACACGATCACCGGAAGCACCGGCGCCGACATCATTCTCGGCGGCACCGGCAATGACCGCCTCTCCGGCGGCGCCGGCAACGATACGATTGAAGGCGGCGCGGGCACCGACAGATTGGCCGGCGACAGCGGCATGGACACGCTCTCCTATGCCGGCTCCTCGGCGGGTGTCGCCGTCAATCTCCTGACGAACGCCGTCTCCGGCGGCGACGCACAGGGTGACACGATTTCCGGCTTCGAGAACGTCATCGGCTCTTCCTTCGCCGACACATTCTATGGAAACTCCGGCGCCAACACCTTCGTCGCCGGCGGTGGTGACGATGCCGTCCACTTCCGTCTAAGCGCCGGTCTCGACACGGCAAACGGTGGCGGCGGGATCGACTTCATCCATATCGATACGGCCGCCGGCAGCGCCGGCTGGATGGAAGCGATAGCATCAGGTTCGACGCCGCCGCTGGCCGCGGGCGATTGGCTGCTGCAGCTCGACACCGGTCAAGCGTTCGTGCTGCACGGCTCGGGCGCGACGTACGACTTCGGTGGGACGCACGCCGGCGTTCTGATCGCCGCCGACGGCAGCGAAATGCAATTCACCGAGTTTGAAGGCGTACGCTGGTGACAAGACTGGCGGCCGCCGCCAAACGCACATCGTAGTGTCTATCACGCAGCGCCGCATGCGAGCCACGCAGCACGATCTTGGGCTGACGGCCGCCGGACACCGCCCCATCGAACCGTGACAGGCGCAGTCCGATTGCCCGGCCGTTAGAAGAAACCACGCGGGCGGGCTTGACCGGCCCCTTCGCGCGCTCGGCGAAAAGAAGCACATCCTCACGCGCCGGATAGCGTCGCAACAACTGCCTGGCCCGCGCCTCGCCTTCCGGTCGGCGCCCAAGAAACAAGTCAATGTAGCCGAGAGCAAGTTCGGCGTCGGGATAGCCGGGAGCCAGCCGCAGGGCGCGCCGTAGCTCGCGCTGCGCCGCGTCGATCCGCTTGGCGGCCATCAGCGCCAGCGCAAGCTGAAGCCGGAAGTCGGCGTTGTCCGGCTCGCGAGCTGCGGCGAGCGCCAGCAACACCGTCGCGATGTCGGACCGCCCCGCCCGTCTTTCGACAACACCGCGTTCGTACAAAGATTGCGCCGACGGCTCAGCGCCCTGCTCTGCTTTTGCAGCTGATGTCAGCGCACCCGCGAAAAGAGTGCCTGCGGCCCCCGCGCAGAGCAACACGCTTCGAAACTGCGAGACAATGCGACCGGTACGCTCGATCAACACGCTCGATCGGCGAAAGGCCAAGCTCACACCGCAAGCAGGTCTTGGTAGGGCATTGCGTCTTTGATAACGCGCGCAAACGACGGCCGCTGTTCCAGTCGGTCGAGATACGCGGCAGCATTCGGATGGCGACGCTCAAACGGCATCACGACATTTGCGTACCAAAGGGCAGGCCCGGCCGCGCAATCCGCGAGGCTGAACGTATCGCCGGTTGCCCAGATTCTGTCCGCCATCGTGCGTTCGAGCAGATCGAGAGCTGCCCGCAGTTGGGCCTTCGCCTGAGACACGCCGTAAGGATCGTCGCGGCCCGGCGGGCACAGCCGGTCCGTAACGATCTTCTGCACCGGAGCTTGCACGTTTACGTCGAAGAACCGGTCTTCGGCGCGAGCTCTCCAAGCAGCAACGGGATTGAACGGCAATAGTCTGATCTGGCCGGGGTAGAACAGGTCGACATACTCGATGATAGCACTAGCGTCCGCGACGACTTCCTCGCGCCGCTTGTCCTCCAACACGGGCAATCCCCCGACCGGCCAAATTGAGACAAGCGAATCTCGCGCCGCCCGATTTCCGAAGTCGACCAAGTTGAGGGCGAAACGGGTCTCCGTCTCGTACAGCGCCATCAAGGCCTTTTGACAGAACGACGACATGGGATGTGCGTGGAGGACGAGCGTCATGGATCGATCTTCACGGTCGCATGGCGATGCCAGCGCCGCCCCTCTTGGAAACAAGTTACGCTTTCGCCAGACTTACTCGCCATAACCCGTCGCAGGCCGAGTGCGGAACGCAATCGGAAAGTTGGCGCGACGGTCGAGGAGATGGCTCACTATCCCGTTCGACCGTCGCGCTCTTCAAGCACCGGACTCTGATCCCAAGCGGGTTCAGCAAAAGGCCAAGGCCGGCACCAGCCCTTCAGTGCGCATTCTCAACCGCTCCGTCAGCGACAATGGCGACCGCCGTTTCCGCCGCATGCTCTGAGAACCACGCACAACCATCACGCAACCACGCAAGCATGATGCTGACACACGACCCGACGGACAAGTTCGAATGTGTCACCAATGGGTAAATGCAATTGCGGGGTCAGAGTGAACTTCCTCGGCGACGCACAACCCCGACACATGCGCTTTCAACCCACGACACCAGATTGCACGACAGAGTCGCGGATATGAATCGATGCGACGCTCGAAGGCGGCGTTACCGCCGCGTGCACCTATCTACCCTGCACGCCGCACTTTCGGAGGCCGCCCGCGTCGCATCGGCTCGGCACGACGCCCGGCGAGTTGCGCGACCAGTTGCTTGAAGTCGTCTGGGCCGAAGGCCCAACCGCCTTGTGTCGCAGCTCGAAGTGCGGCGACGAACTCCGGGTCGAGTTCTGTGTCGAACAAGGCTCGATAGGCCGCCTGCCGCTCCCGCGGATCGCGCCCGAGCTTCTGATAAGCCTCATGGTCTTTCACCAGCGGTTCGTACTCGCCAAAGGCATGGGCACGAAAGCTCGACCACTGATAATCGCGGGGCTCGCGCACCAACTTGGCGCGCACAGGGTTCAGCTCGATGTATTGGCTGCAGGCCAAGAAGCACGTGTCCGGATCGATCGGCGCAGCGCGATAGCGCCCCTCCCACATCGTGCCCGACCGGCCGTAGGTCCAGTTGACATAGCGAACGTAACGTCGCCCGAGCGACTGCATTGTTTTGGGTAACGAGTCCTCATCGCGCGGCACGACCAACAGATGCACATGGTTGGGCATCAACACATAGGCGTGAATGGCGCAGCCGTTGACGACCGCTGCCTCCAGCAGCCAGTCCCGGTAGCGGGCGTAGTCGTCGGGCGCCAGGAAAGCCTGTCGACGATCAATTCCCCGTTGCAGTACGTGCAGTGGCTGTCCAGCAGCAAAGTAGCGGCCAAGTCGCGCCATGAATCAAAGTCTCCATGATTCGCGAACAAGTCTGTCACAGATAAAATGCAGCGATAGGGAAATGAAATCTTCTCTGACCCTGTTTTTCATCAGAGAGGAGATTTTCAAAAGACTACCGAAAACGGCATCAGTCATCTTCACGACACGCGCTAACACAAGCAGAGTGAAGCAACGCCATCTGTCACTTCAGGTATGGCGGCGCCTTAATGTGCGCAAGCTTGAAACGTGACTCATGCGTCACAAACGCAGTATCCCAGCCGCGGTCGGCTCACGACTTCGGACGCACGCTGAGGAAGCTCTGTCACTTGCGGCTTCAAATACATGCACTTCGCATATCGCCACCATGCGAGAGCGGTGTCACAAGCGGCACGAACACTCACACCAAATCGTGTACGCGATGCCGCCGAAAGATTGATCGGACGCAATCTTTGCGGCAACAGAGGTGAACAACTTGGCAGTTCACACGCAACAACACCGCCGAGATGTCCCGACGCCAAGCCCATGACTGTCACCAGCGCTCCAACCAGCCGCGACGAACGGGCACACTTGCTGTTGCCGCAATCCGGCACAACTCACTCAGCTCGGAAAAATACGAAATGACGGCACAAACATTGTCCACAACACCTTCCGCACTTTGCCTTTGATGAAAAACCAGCAAACCCGCCGGAATTCACGTACCAACCCCAACCGCGCCGCCGCCTTACGGGTGGATCGTGTGATCGAGGATTTCTTTCGGCGCGTGTCCGCGAGCGACTCCGCGGAAGATCTTGGTCAGGCACTCGCCGCCCTCGGGACTAAGTTCGGCATGCCCACGCTCTACTTCGGCAACAATCGGAAAACCGCCAACGGGTGGAGGCTGCAGCGCATCTTTCGCTCGCCAAAGGCCCCAAGAGCGGTGCTCAAGGCTCTAGCGGCCCACCCACTGGCCCAAGCCACATGCGAGGCTGGGGAACCGGTCACTCTGACCGGCGCCAACCTGAGACTTGGAAGCGCCGAATGGCCAAAGCCGTCCGCACTCGAAGGCTTGGAAGCCCTCGTCATCAACGTCGAGACCGGCCCAAACGCAACGGCCATGGCAGTCTTCTTTGGACGCCGCGGCGACGCGACAGGCTTGGCAAAGTCCCTGCTAACCCTCGCGACTCATCTGGCAGTCCGGCGCAGGAATTTGCCCATCTGGCCGATTGCGCATGGGCGCGATTTGACGCCACGCGAACTTCAGGTGATCGATATGGCAAGCAAAGGTATGACAGACGCTCAAATCGCCGGAGCCCTGGGCCTCGCCACACGGACGGTTCGCTTCCACCTGACCAAGGCGATGGAGCGCGCGGGCATTGCCAGTCGCGCTCAGCTTATCACCAAGGCATCGCGCGAACCGGTGACAAACCGATGATCGAGGCGTTCGGTAAGTTCATCGACACCAGTTTCGAAGCCGTCGCACGTGCGCAAGTGGGCGCAAGCTTTGCGCACCTCGCAAAGGCGTTCGGATATGAAACCTCGCTCATTCTCGATATCCGAAGCGCTGAGCTATCTCTGGCCTCGGCCGTTGTCTTTCCTTCGCCCCTCGTCGGCGACTACCCGCGACCAACGACGCTCCCGTTCACGACGCACCCGCTGTTCCTGCATTCGATCAACACCGATCAACCGTTTGCGTTGCGTGACATGTGCGAAGCCTACAACCTTCGCGAATCCGTCATGCGCCCATGGATGCCCGAGCAACTGCGCCAGGGAGACGTCTTGAGCCTGCCGGTTCACCGGGACGGTGCCCTTGTGCTTTACGTGGGCTGCAGCGGCGCGGCCCCCGACCTGTCGCCGCTTGCCCGCGCCGCGCTTCACACAGCCGCTCATATAGCCTTGGATCGGATCGCTGTGCTCGCCGATCGCATTCCGCTTTCGGACCGCGAGGCTGACTGCCTTTTCTTGGCGGCGCAAGGCAAAACCTATGACGAGATAGCGCGCGCGCTGCATGTCTCGACCAGAACCGTTCGGGCCGCCGTCGCGACAGCCAAAACCAGCCTCAACGCGAAAACAAAGGCCGAAGCGATCGCCAAGGTGATAGCTCTAACCGCGCGCTAACCGCGCGCAGGTTGTCGAAGTCCGCGAGGGCCTTGCCTTAAGTCAGGACACGCCGAGTTCAGTTGGTCGCCGTCGCCGCCTGCTTCTTCGCGGACGGCCTCTTCGCCGCCGCCTTTTTCGCGGCAGCCGCCTCTGCCTTGGCGGCACCACGCGAGGCCAATTCCGCTTCCAGCACGGGGATCAGATCCGCCGCGCTGGCTTGCTGCTGCTTCGAGCCGGTGCCAATGAGGCGCTGTGCGTTGCCGAGCAAGGTCTCGAGCGCGTCGTCGCTCATTTGCGGCACGCGATCGCGCAAGTCCACGACATGAGGGGCGGCGCCGGATTGTTCCTTCGCAGCTTTCGCCGAATCTTTGTTCATGCCAGGTCTCCGTCGTTGTGCGCTTGGGGCACACCAAAAAAAGGGCGGCACATCGCTGCACCGCCCTTCGCGCCAAGAGCTTTACGCCTCGGCGAGATTCACGGCTTTCGCGCCGCGCGGATCGTTCTCCGTGTCGAAGGCAACGCGTTGCCCTTCGATCAGGCCGCGCCATCCCGCGCGCTCGACCGCGGTCGCGTGGACGAAAACGTCCTTGCCGCCGCCATCAGGCGAGATGAAGCCGAAGCCTTTTGTCGCGTTGAAAAATTTGACCGTTCCTTTGGCCATTGTCGTTCAGTCCTCAAAGCAATGTTGCCGCCGGGGCGACATGCCCGCGGCGGTGTGAAAAGCGTTGCATTGTCTCAAGGTATTGAACCGGTCATGCGCGCACGTGGCGCGCTTTGCGATCCGCACTTCAAAAAAATGTGCAGCCGTCACCGCGCCCAGATAGGCGCCTGACGCCCAAAAAGCAAGAAAATTCGCGGATTGGCGCTATTGCGCCACAGTCGAAGCCGCCACTTCCTGAATGATCGCGCCGAAATGCAGGCCCGCCGCCGTGAGCACCAGCCAATGCCACAGCGCGTTCTGGAACGGCAATCGTTCCCACAAATGAAAGACGATGCCGACGAGATAGATCACGCATCCCGCGACCAACAATATCAGACTCGACGGTGCAATCACGCGCGCAAGCTGATCGCCCACGATCAGGATCGACAAACCCAAGCCGACATAGAGCGCAATGCTGAGCATTTCCCATCGCCGCGGGAAGATGATCTTCATCCCAACGCCCAAGAGTGCGACGCTCCACACGCCGGCGAGCAGACCGAAGCCCCACGCCCCGCCCACGCGGTTCATCACAAACGGCGTTACCGTGCCCGCGATCATCACGAAGATCGCCGCATGGTCGAACCGGCGCAGAATCTCTTTCGTCGGCGACGGCGGCCAGAGATTGTACGCAGCCGAAAGGCTTAACATCGACAACAAACCGATCGCGTATAGCACCGCACCCAGAACGACGAGCGTGCCGCCCGGCGCCGCGGTCATCATCAGCGCGACCGTGCCCGCAAGACCGCAGGTCACGCCCGCGATATGCGCCGCACTGTCGGCCAACTGCTCACTGCGCGTGTAGGATTTGTAGGGCGTCGAACCTGTCAA